>ENA-OWNT01005044-OWNT01005044.1-seawater-metagenome-genome-assembly--contig:-NODE-5044-length-11136-cov-4.714622_pt1 | contig 11136 bp, 9 predicted proteins | sample MGYA00238136_ERZ651165 | MGnify/ENA primary metagenome ERZ651165 (study PRJEB26861, sample SAMN08777766) | seawater metagenome | isolation source: coastal seawater | place: USA: Florida | collected... | reverse complement strand
GCCGACCGAATGAAATTTACCATCATTCAGAAATGTATCACATGGCCGACCGTTATAGTTACTATAGGTATACAGCAACGAACCGTAGTTTAACCGCATAACCTTTGTGGCCGCCATTATGACTTTACTACCGTAGTCGGGTAATATCCATAGATGATAGTATACCGTAAATGCCTGCTTTTATGTGGAGGAACAACGAAAGCGAATCCAAAGTCTGCGTTCGTTCCTTCGTTCCAAAGTTCGTTCGTTCGTTTGTCGTTCGTTTGTCGTTCGTTTGTCTTTCGTTTGTCGTTCGTTTGTCGTTCCTTTGTCGTTCATCGTTGCTTTGTTGTTCGTTCGTTTGTTGTTCGTTGTCGTTCCTTTGTCGTTCGTTCCAAAGTTCGTTTGTCGTTCCTTCGTCGTTCGTTCGTTTGTCGTTCGTTTGTCGTTCATCGTTCGTTTGTCGTTCATCTTTCGTTTGTCGTTTGTTGTTCGTTTGTCGTTCGTTCGTCGTTCGTTCGTTCGTTCCAAAGTTCGTTCGTTTGTCGTTCGTTCGTCGTTCGTTCGTTTGTCGTTCGTTTGTCGTTCGTCGTTCGCTCGCCGTTCGTCGTTCCTTTGTCGTTCCTTTATCGTTCATCATTCCTTTGTCGCCGTTGGTCGTTCCTTTGTCATTCGTCGCCCGAGCTTCATCCCTTCAGCCGCCCACCGTCGCTGCCACTGCTGTTATCTTCCTCCTCTCTCGTCAAAGCCGCTTCATCCTTGCGGCCCGTGATCCCGTGACATTAAAACAAGGGCTGACGATCAGCAAGACGTAGATACCCTCAACGAGAGCCTTTTGCGGTGAGGACTTGCTCGAGTTGGCGGCGGTGCAAGGAGGAGGGAGAGGAGGAGCAAGTGCATGGCGTGAAAGCAGTCCTTCCTCGGATCTCGTGCGCGGCGTCGCGGCAAACTTTCTGCCACAGCACGCAATTCTTCGCCGCGCTTATCTGCAACTTTGCCGTGTGCAGTCTGCTGCGGCGCGCAACTTTGGTGGCTGACTAGCTATTTGTCGCATTGTATCCTGGGCCAACATGAAGCGCGTCATCGGGCTCGCATCCTTCCTCGTCGCCACGTTGGTCCTCGATGGCGCCGCAGCTACCTCCAACAGAGACACCAGCAAACCCAACATCTTGCTCTTGTTCCCTGACGAATGGCGGTTTGACTGGGACGGCCTCCGCAACTCATCCAGCGCCACGGCGGAGCTGCACGTGCCCAACTTGCGGGAGTATGCCAGCAAAGGCACGAGGTTCGAGCACGCGTATGTGCCGGCGCCGGTGTGTGCTCCTTCGCGGTCGTGCCTCGCCGCGGGCCGCGAGTTCGACAAGGCCGGCGTGCCCACGAACTTCGACAACGACTACCCCATCAACCAGACAACGTTTTACACGCAGTTGCAGAAAGCGGGCTACTGGACCATGGCCACGGGCAAGGACGACCTCACGAAGGCTACGCAGCTCGGCTACAAAGTCCACAACTACCTCCCCTACGGCGGCTACCACCTCAAGGAGCTGGGGTTCAGTGATGGGATCCGACACAGCGGTAAGGACGATGTCATCGACGCCTACCCAATACCGCACGAAGCCTACGGCTACTTCCTCCACAACCAGACCGTGCGGCTCGCGAACGCTTCACTCGTGAATGCCTTCGACGCGCACCATGCGTGCATGACGGACACGCACACCAGCGCACTGTGCTCCGCGAGTTCATTCCCGCAGAACTACTACGAGGACAACTGGGTCGCCCAGAACGCGCTCACGTTGCTGCGCCGGAAACCGAGCGGGCAGCCGTGGTTCCTGCACGTTTCGTTCCCCGGACCACACCCGCCGTTCCTCGTCACCAGCACGATGGGGGACAGCGTGGCCAACCGTTCGTGGCCGCAGCCCGTCGACGGCAAGCCGGACGTGTGTCACAACGACGCGGCGCCACACGAGCCGCAGCTTGGCAAAGGCAGCGAGGGGGACCGTTGCAACTACGGGGCGGAAATCGAGAACCTCGACTCTCTGTTCGGACTTCTCGTTGACGAAGTGCAGAGCATGGGCGAGCTCGACAACACTCTCGTGTGCATCACCAGCGACCACGGGGACATGCTCGGGGACCACAACGCAGAAGCCAAGTCGAAGCCGTGGGAGGCCTCTATTGGTGTTCCACTGCTTTGCTTCGGTCTGGATGTGAAGGCGGGAAATGTTGTAGACTTTCCTGTGGCCACCTTAGACCTCGGAGCGACCTTTCTGGACTACGCCGGTGCGTGCGTGTCCCTTCCACCATGCACCTAGTTTTGACACTGCAGCAGCACTAACCATGGATGTTCCCTTGTGACGTAGGTGGCGAGTTAGCGGAGGGCATGAGTACGCAGACATTGCGACCCATTCTTAACGGGACGTCCGAACGCAGCTCACGCGACTTCATTGCATCGGGCCTCGACAACTGGAGGCTTGCGATCAAGCAACACCACTTCAGCAACGGGACGTCGACTTGGTTGAAATATATCTGCTGTGAAAAGGTTCGTGGAAGAACTTCATCCCCCGCTGTTTTTTGCATGGCGGTGCTTGTAACACAGATTCAACGTCGCCGTCGCTGCTCGTAGGAGTGTCCGGGAGCTCCCAGCAATGTGCCCAATCCGAAAGGCGGGTTCACCCAGCTGCTGTACGATGTCATGAACGACCCCTTCGACATGTCCAACCTGGGAGAGGAGTACCCACACATCATGGCGTCCATGAACGAGCTTCTTCCCGAGGAGTTTGCATGCACGCCGTCATTACCATCCCCGTGAACAGCTGCGGTGTTTATGTTCATTTTCTCACACGAGAACCAACCAACCAACCAACCTTTGTAATCTTGTTAATTAACAATGCAAGCCCGTGACTCCAACTCAGCTCGGCAAGTCGAAGGCTTCCCACGTATCGGCTGTTTGCGCAAGAATGCACACCTCAGCTCACTGCAACGACACTATTGGGACCTATGGAAGGGTTTTTACAGGAGATTTGTGTGTGGGTATCTTTATTCTCGGCGCACAGGTCCGACCACAAACTTGCTTTGCCACAGACAACAAAGTCCTCCTCCTCGTCAACATCAAATTACTCATCACCATCCCACCACTACCACCGCCACCACCTCCACCCACACACTCCGCACACAACGACGTCAACAACACCAACCACACCACAAGGACGGCAGCATATCATACCACAAAAACAGAGACAACGACAAAGTGAGCAAGTAAGGGGGAAGAGTGTATGGTACTCGAGTAGTAGTGATGGTGACGGTGCCAATTCAATTTCTTGGCGACTGAGTGACGACGGTTGCAACGGCGTAACGGCGTAACGGCGGAAGATCCGAAGATACCATTCGCCATTTATTTCATTTCAATTTCCCACGACGTTGACGACGACGACAACGACGCCATACCTTCCGTCCTACCTCCCCTCCGTCCGTCGGTCGTTCGCGGCTAATTTTGTCGTTGCTGCAGTCGCTATGATGGAAGAAAACGTCAGGGCTCTGCGAGATACAAGGTAGGGTCGACGACGGCGGGTTGTCATCGAAGAGCGGGAAGTAAACTGCGCATGCACTGCGCGGATGCACGATGATGATTTGATGTGATGCCTGTTTGTGTTCCAGTTCACTCGCATGCCACCGGACATCGATTACTCATCCGCGAAGCGCAGGACATAGAGAGAGTCGATCTCACCATCCTGTTATAAGTAAGTCATTGATCGTCAGATGCTTGTCGTGGGGACAAGAGTGGTTGCCTGCGGCGTTTGTTGGCGTCTGATGGCCGTTGAATAATGTCGGTTAATCCAAGCAGCTACCACGCCACAGATATTGGTTTCAAGTTCTTTTGTTCGAGCTTTTGTTTCTGGCTGTCACTGATCGTCGACATAAGCACCCACGCTGGCCCATCACGATGTTTGTGACGTGATCGCACTTATTTGCTGTGTGCCGTGAAGAATGAGTGGGGCGGGCGATGCCGGGGATGCGCGTTCTTCACGTTTGCCATGCAAGTGCAGCCATTTGGTACTCGCGCACGCAGCGATGCTCTTCGTCACGGTTGCATTCTCTTTCTGGAATGTGATTGGCAACGTCGTCACCACAACCTACTGTCCGGACAATGACAGCATAAATTGCCCTCTCGTCTTTGCGTTCTACCGCGAAGTGGGTGCTGCGCCGGTGCTGCTTGTCGTCTGCGCCGCGAGCCGCGCTTTCGTGCGGCTGGAGAGCCGGCGCGATGTGATCTACATTGTCGGGGCTGGCGCGTCGTTGTTCGGCATTCAATTGTTCTATATACTCGGGCTGGCATGGACGAACGCCGACGTCGCAGCTTTTTACGGCCCCGGTAGCATCGCCGTGGTGGTATTTTTAGCGCTCGTGCTCGGCATGGAAAGCTACCACTGCGACTTTGCGTCGGTGTTGAAGATCGCCGGCGTGCTATTGACGCTCGGCGGGATCGGCCTCATCATCCTGGACGGCGAGGAAAAGTGTGTGGACGCAGTCAACGCGACGGCATGCAATGCCGTGCGTTCCAATCAGACTCTTTGCAACGGCACGATCGCGGTCCCGGGGAAGGGTCTTGTGAATGCATCCACCGAGTGCTGTCGAAGTTGCGAAACCGCGAGTCAAAGCGCCTACTTCGTGCTGGGTAATGTGTTCCTGGCCGCCAACGTCACTTGCTGCGCCCTCTTCACCATTTTCCAGAAACTTTTGATGGACCCACCAACGCGTGGAGTTTGTGCTCGACACAACAGCCACGCTCAAGCTCCAAAATCCCACGACGGTGGAGTCGATGGTGAACATGCGGGCACCAATGGCAAACCGAGGAACATCAGAAAATTCATCACCGTCATCACCTACGCCTACTGCATCGCGGCGTGTTGCATGGTGATTCTCACTGCAATTATTCGCCCTCCCGGGGAATTGTTCTTAGTGCAAGGCGGAGAAGCAGCCGGGATAGTGTACGTGCATCACCCATCTCATTGAAGAAGCATGATGAATGTGTCTGGCTGCTTGAAGTGCCATATTTTTCTTCGGATTGCTTACTATCTGTGTGCTGTGCTAGATATGCTGTCCTGATTTGCAGTGTAACAGCATACTTGCTAATGTGTTATGCACTTGGACCGCTGTCGGCGTCGGTGTCGACGATGTATTCCGTCCTGCAGTCGCCAGTCACTGCTATCATTGCTTGGCTTTGGCAGGGCCAAACAGTTGGTCTGCTCTTGGGCGCTGGGGGGCTCTTGGGAATGACGGGCCTGATGCTCACGAGTATATTCAGCGACGAAACTCCAAGGACGAAATGGGCCTTCAAGCGGATTTGCGCAAGAACATCCACCGTAGCGACGGCCCACGCACTCAAAAACCCTCTATTGAACCAGTAGTGACACGGTTTTAAAGCAGTTCATGCCAACAACGCAAACTACTGCCGTACGTAATTTTACTTTATCATCTACAGTCGCTTGTGTTACTGCGGGGATTGCTCGGCGGCCTCGTTTACCTCGAAGCCGGCACGTGCCAGTCGTCGGATGACACCACGAGGAATGTGTGGTACCTGCTGCACGCGTTGGAACCACGATTTTGCCGCCGCTTTCTCCCCGCATCGCACGAGACATTCTACCAATGCAGCAATGGCCTTCAGCGTCGAACTGTTGGCAACGCCCATATTTTCGACCTTGCCAGCCACCACTTGTTCAAGCAATTGCTTCGCCTCCACCATGCGATCACTGCCAGACCGCATGATCGTCTCGCTCAAGTTTTGTCCGGCGTTCAAGGTGCTTGGATCGGCAAAGCCGCGAGCAGATCTGCGGAATGCAAACACTTTCCGGAATAGTCCCTCCGCTTCTCTTTGCCGGCCCATCCTCGCGAGCAACCAGGCCATGTTGTTGGTAGTCGCGATGGAGTCAGGATGATCTTGACCGCCAAAGCACGTGTGTCTTGATTCAAGAACTTGCTGATACAGTTGCAACGCTGCCTCTTGCTGTCCATCTACCATTCCAAGGGCCATAGCTGTGTTATTGCGGACAAGGTCACGGACTCTCCGAAGGCGTTGCAGCTCTTGGTCAACAGTCAGGCTCTCTTCGCTGTCACAGAGACTTCGGCGAGTGAGAAGAGAGGTGGACACAGTTGCGTGTGGCGAAGCAGTGGGCGCACCAAACTGTGTTGAAACATGTCGCCCGGAGTGGAACCTTTGCTGTGGCTTGTTCTCAGATGGTGTCTGCTGTGCCCGGACGGCCCTGAGCGCATCGATCTGTTCTGACAGCAGCTCGGACTGCCGCTGGAGAAGCGAAACTGCGTCCTGCGCACGCTGCACCTTGGGCAGCAAGAACCCAAGATCGTTGGCGGCAGATATCGTGGCGGCATGGTGCTCGCCTAGAATTTGCAGGCGGATCTGCAGCACAGCGTCGTACAATGCCGCGGCACGATCGAGTTTGCCAAACTCGCCGAGGAAGCCGGCGACGGAATGTAGCCAATCAGAGTCTCGCAGCTTTGCCCTCGAGCTTGCAGTGAGCCGATCAGTGTCACACGCATCATTGGGCGGGGCCGGCGAGGCTTGCGCCGACACAGTGTTGACCTCGCTGTGTGGCGATGGCATGTGCCTCAAGCGATCGGACAACCTGGAGTCCACGGTTTCTAATAGCCACGCCCTCAACCTGTCTTTCACGAGTGTGTTCAAGGCCGTGAATCCTACCGTCGACTTTATCTGCTCTCGGATGCGCTGCAGGTCGATTGGATTCGTGGCCTGCGCGTTGGCAGAGTCAATGTGGCACAGACTAGATCGAATGTTTGAGAAATCATCGGACAAAGCGGCGTCAAATGCTGCGACATCGTTTGGCGGCAGTTCAACAGTGATCGGTGTGTCGGACGTCATTGCCGTGAGGATCTCAAACAAGCACCAGATCCGTGTCAGCGCCACAGGGTGATCCCACGGCGAAAGTGTCACGAGAACTTCCTTGGAAGCTGCGATGACATCCTTGAGCATCGGCAGTTCGCTGCTTCCGAACAGATTGTGTTGGTTCACAGCAAATATGTCGATCCAATAGTGAGGCTCCGGCATGTTGGGGTTGATTGCGAACCGCCTCCGCCGATGCTCTTGCAGCGTCGCGATGAGGTCAACAAATTTGTAACTCCACGCGTGAGACACAAAGATATCAGCATGGCCGACTGCGCGGGCTTGTTGTTCGTTGCGCTCCACGTGCGCCTGCACGAAGCTGCAGGCACATTCCTTTGTCGACGGCACAATGAACCGCTGCACAACATCAGAGGTTGTTGCATTGCCGGCGATGTCGTCCACGATTGTGGACATGAAAGTCTCCAACATCGGAACGGTGACCGCGCGGAGCAGCAGCGGAAAGTGGTTGCCGAGTTCAATGGTGTGCGTGCGACCCTTGGAAAGCTTCAAGCTGAGCGCTGTCACCCGGAAGCGTTGCGTGCCTGGGTTGGCCTGCAGTTGTTTGTTGGCCGCGGCGACAACTCGATGGATCGTTGCATCGGGTGCGGGGCACGAAACGTAACCGAGAGTGGAGTGTCCGCCATGGGGATCATTGTATGGGTCGTGTACGCGCGTAAGGGCTTCGATTGTAGACTTGTCATCATGTTTTGCATCGGCAGGGTTCGTTGCCACGCTTTCGCGACGTACACGCGCCTTCAACTCCACGAGATACCGGCGGCGGAACTCCACGAGCTCGGGCGATCGAAGAGTGAGGCCGACGGCAAACACTTCTTGCTTGAACTCCTCGGATAAACGGTCAACACGAGAGAGGACTACTCTCTCCACAACTACGTCGAACGGCCTGGTATTCTCGGCCACCTCTCGAAGCACGCTCAAACAGAGAGCGCTGTCCAAGCGCAGCAGCACCGTGCAATGACGTCTGCTAGGGGGCACGATTCCACCAGCGAATGATCCGTTGGGTCGTTTCCGCTTCCACACACAATCTTTAGAGATGCCTTGTGGTCCGAGGCAGTCCTCGAATTGACCAGCAAGGTCGATGAAGGCCCATCGACCGGGCCCTCGCGATATTGCAGGCGGGGCTGGCGCCGGAGTCGTTGTCTGGCTCATGCTTGCACGCTGGGGCGAGGCTGTGCCACCACGCGGACGCGCGAAGATTTCACATGGCGTTCAGACCAGTGTCGAATAAATGGTGCATGCAATAACAAAAAAAATCATTCAAAATGGGCAGCGATGTCCCCAACACTGCCGCACGTGCAGTCCGGGGCGTCCACGAAAAATGTCGCAGCGCTGCAACTCACTTTGCCAGTTTCCCTCAGCATCCACACGGAACAAACGACACGTGCAGCGAAAGATGGATCGAAGAATCGAAGCCTCGAAGGATCGAATGAACTTCGGCAAGAGCGCTTGCCAGAAGGAGCGAACTGCGGAGGGTACTCCGTGAGGAACGAGCGTCGGGCCGAATGAACGAGCTTCGGAGCAAACGAGCGGCTCGTGGAGTGAACTGTGACGTCAACCTGTTGAACCTCGATGTTTTTTGGTCAATGGTCTTTGGGCAATGGCTTTGGGCAATGGGCTTTGGGCAATGGGCTTTGGTCGGTGGTCTTTGGTCGATGGTCGTAATGCCGATGGTCTTTGGTCGATGGTCTTTGGTCGGTAGCCTTTGGTTGATGGTTGATGGTTGATGGTTGATGGTTGATGGTTGATGGTTGATGGTTGATGGTTGATGGTTGATGGTTGATGTTGATGGTTGATGGTTGGTGCTATCATACTCGAGTATGGGTAATTGCTCTCCGACATCTGTTCATCTTGGTTACCGTTGACTGCTACTACTCCTTGGTTAGAATACATTGATATTCCCCGTTGGCCATGTTTGTTGTTTGGACACTTGGACAGGAGTGCAATTTTGGTAGCTGAAACACAATTGAGAAGATGCCATTGGTATGCAATTGAGTTGTTGTGTGGACACTTGGAAAGCTATTCAAACTTGCAATTCAAAATCCAATTGCATTAGGAATTGAAGATGAGGAGAAAGAGTGTACAGGTAGGTTGCCCTTTAATTATGACTGGCGTTGCCCGAGGTTGGCGTGGAGCACTGCGCCGTTCAGAGCGGGGTTCCTAGACACGAATTCAATGAGGTCCGCAATCTCGGAGGGTTCCACCAATCTATTGAACGAGCACATATTCGCAATGGATTGTCGGACTTCCAACAACGCGTCTCCTTCTAAACCAAGCTGATCCTCCAACGCCTGATCGAGCATTGGAGTGTCCGTGAAGCCAGGACACACACATGCAGTATGGATGCCGGAACCAAACAGATCTTGGACACTGGCACGCATCAGCCCAACGACGGCATGCTTGCTGGCAGTGTAGCTCAGCCGGCCCGATACTCCGATTTCGCTGAGTGTACTGCCCACGTATATCACCGACGATCCTTCAGACATCACCGGGAGGATCTGTGAAGTGAGGAGAGCCGGGGCGGCGACGTTGACCTGCATTGTGCGGGCAAAATGGTGTTGTTTGTCCTTCTCGGATACTGATTGCAAACTATCATCTAAGTGCACACCCGCGGCATGGACCAGCGACACTTGACGAGGCTGAGTTGCTTGCCCGAGCTCGGTCTTGAGAGCTGCAGACACATCAAGTAACTCCGCTTGATCCGCCAGATCCACAGTGTGGTTCACAGCCCACGGCTCTTCAATGGGTCGTCTGCTGAGGTTATGAACTTGCCAACCGGCCTGTCCAAACTTTCGTGCGACGGCTAAACCGATACCCGAGCTTCCCCCTGTCACAACAAGGCTCCTATTTGCATTGGTGTGGTCCATGGACGACGTCGAAAATGATCGCGACTGCTGCGACCCAGAGGCAAAGCCCCGTGAATGTGCTCTTGGTAACCCAAGGTTCAACGATCGCGTCGCGGAGACGGTTTGGCCAGGCCCAGACGAGACACCAATTTTGACAGTCTGAACTCCTCCGGCGGCTAAGTCCTCACCACACACTTCTATGAAGCGAGCGAGCAACAACCTTGACAGCTCCTCGCCTGTGATGTTCGACACTGGAAGAAGCGTCACATCTGTCTTAGGCAGCACCAACTGTTCTTTTTCAGAGTCTGCCTTGCCGTCGCCAAACAGAATTCGAAGTTGGTTTTCGTCCTGCGAAACCTGCTCGAATTGCAGATACGGCGAACGCTCCGGCAGCAGAAACACCTCATCCCATTCATCGCATAGTTCACGCAGCGCTTTCTTCAAAATGCCATAGTCAACTACCAAGCCAGCTTCGCGAGTTCCTGCTCCTGTTCTGGTTGTGATCTCGGCAGACACACTGAAGTTATGTCCGTGCAATCGCTCACGTTTCTTGCCGTTGAAAATGGTGAAATGTCCAGCACTGAACTTCATGTCCTGCTTAGCCAAAGAAATCGTCGTTGTTTCGACAGCAATATCTTCGCTCGAGTTAATATCTTGATGGGCTAACTCGTGTAGAGAAGTCGAGGGTATCGAGGATGCTGAATCGGACTGGATCACCCCTTGGCCGGTGCTGTCGTTGTCTAACACACAGCGCCCACTGTGAGCGCGGTGCTTCCTTCCCCGGGAGCTGTGACCAGAACCTCGCTCACCGAGTGGAGGAAGAGAAATCATATCTAAGTACTCGCTTCTTAGAGTGGCATTGTCTTTGAAATCGCCAAGCATGCAATGCGTGATAGTTGTTGCGGCCGCTTTTTCCACGCCTCGCATCACCATGCACATGTGTGTGCATTCAATGACAACGATGACACCTCGAGGATCAAGGACTCGGTTGACCGCTTCTGCGACTTGTCGACCAAGGCGTTCCTGTACTTGAAGCCGCCGAGCGTACATGTCCACAATTCGGGCAAGCTTGCTCAAGCCGATGATGTTATCTCTGGGAAGATAGGCAACGTGTGCCTTTCCCAGGAATGGAACCATGTGGTGCTCACACATGGAATGGACTTCGATGTCCTTCACAACCACCATCTCTCGGTGGTCCTCTCGGAAAATTGCACCGTTCACGATGTCTTCCAACACTTTGGAGTATCCGGAGGTAAAAAAGCGCAGAGCTTTTGCAACACGCATTGGTGTTTTTTCTAGGCCTTCGCGGTGCACGTCCTCCCCAACGGCACCAAGAATGGTTGTGACGCTGTTTGCCATCGATTCGAGGCTTTGATCTGACTCTCG
>ENA-OWNT01005043-OWNT01005043.1-seawater-metagenome-genome-assembly--contig:-NODE-5043-length-11137-cov-3.280561_pt1 | contig 11137 bp, 9 predicted proteins | sample MGYA00238136_ERZ651165 | MGnify/ENA primary metagenome ERZ651165 (study PRJEB26861, sample SAMN08777766) | seawater metagenome | isolation source: coastal seawater | place: USA: Florida | collected... | reverse complement strand
CTGGATTAAAATTATGAGTCCAAAGCACTCTTAATTTCTCGCTCATCCTACCTTAATTTACCTCATTCTTTCCCCAAACTACTCTGTTTACATAATCCGTATATGACAAAATAATTTTGACCACTTTTTCAGCCACATTTGGATAACTATAATCCATTACCTGTCTTTGATTTTCAGTATTGTTAGAATCTCGATGGGCTAAAACCTCTACTAATCCCTGCATTACTCGATCTTCATTCGATCCTACCATCATTACTGCAGCCTCTTCCATAGCTTCCGGACGTTCATGAGCCTCTCTAAGATTTAAAGCTGGAAATTTTAAAATTGAAGCTTCTTCTGATATCGTTCCGCTATCTGATAAAACCGCTTTTGAATATAATTGTAGGTGATTATAATCGTGAAATCCTAGTGGCTTTAATAATCTCACATTCGGATGGAATGAAACTCCTCTTTCTTTAATTTTATTTCTCGTTCTAGGGTGGGTTGACACGATAATTGGAAGATCATATTTTTCACCAATAGCTCCCAAAATATTGACTATTTTCAAAAAATTATTTGAATTGATATTCTCTTCACGATGTGCCGAAACCACAAAATAGTTTTGTTTCTCCAACCCGAGTTCGTTTAACACGTCTGATTGCTCAATTTCTGACCTATTAGCCGATAGCACCTCTAACATTGGTGAACCTGTTTTTATTACACGATCTGGATTTAACCCTTCTCTTAACAGATATTCTCTGGCAATAGAACTATATGTTAAATTAATATCAGAAATATGGTCTACAATTTTTCTATTGGTTTCCTCAGGAACTCTTTGGTCAAAGCATCTGTTACCAGCTTCCATGTGGAAAATCGGAATTTTTCTCTTTTTGGCTGGAATCGCACACAAACATGAATTTGTATCTCCCAAACCAAAAAAGCATCTGGCTTTATGTCCTCCAACAATGGGTCAATATTGATTAAGATTTGACCAATTGTTTCCGTTGGTGATTTTAACGCTGCATTTAAAAAATAATCCGGTTTTCTCAACTTCAAATCTTTGAAGAATACCTCGTTTAATTCATAGTCATAATTTTGGCCTGTATGAACCAATACGTGTTCTATACTATCAGAAGCATCTAATTTAAGTATGACTTGTGACAATCTGATTATTTCGGGTCTAGTGCCCACAACAGTCATTACTTTTAACTTTTTCATTCCTTTAAATTGATGTGATTATTCTTAATTCAACTATACTTCTTCGAAATATGTATCCGGATCAGCTGGATCGTACGGTTCATTAATCCAAAACAATGTAACTAGCTCATCCTCTCCGATATTCTTAATATTATGTGTGTGCCAAATAGGCATATCTACAAATGACGGATCATTCCCATCCAATTCATAATTTATGATCTGGTCTGTCCCAATTCTACGTACCTGAATTCTGGCCTTTCCCTTAATTACAGCAAATCGCTCTGCCTTTCTTGTATGGAAATGATTTCCTCTTGTAATTCCCGGAACCGTGGTAGAATAAGATGTTTGTCCAGGCGTATTGCATCTTGCAATCTCTACAAACGCTCCTCTATTATCCGTGTGTTTGACATATAATTTGGGATAAAAATTAACCGGAACGTAACACCTAAAGGTGTTAAACATGGCTTTTTCAAACTCATCATCCAGATTTGGGAAGCCCAAATTGTCAATGTAAATCTCTTTAAAACCACTTAATAAATCCAGTAATTTGGATACAAAAATTCTTTTTTGAGGACTTATGATATGTTTGGCAACTCCATTTTCTCTTTTAAGACTATTTGGATCATCGATTATTCGAATTATTTCCTCAACCAAATCATTCACATATATTAATCCAACTTCACTGTCATTTAATATCTGCGGCTTTTTATCGTTTGCAATCTGATGACAAAATGTAGCTACTACAGAATTATAAAAAGGTTTTCCAAACGGACCAAAAACATTTGGTATTAGCAGCCCTGTAGAAAGGCCATCACCATTAAAAGCCCATTCATCGATTAATTCCCTAGCTTTCTTTTTAGAATTCCCATATACATTGCCTTGACTTTCTTGAGATGATGATGATAAAATAACGTGTGGATTATTTTTCGCTCTTGTAAGAGCATCTACCAATGCCTTCGTAATATTTACATTAGTTTGGTATAATACCTCATCACTTTCATGTCTGTTCAAACCTGCAAGATGAACGATAACATCACATTCTTCTACGAATTTTATTAATCCATTAGAATCATCAAATAACTCCCGATTAAAAGCAACAACCTCATTGTTGGTTAGCCAGGTAATCGATTGTACCAAATGATAACCTAAAAAGCCATTCGCACCAGTAACTCCAATTTTCATGTATTTTAAATTATGTGTTTTTTAGCGCATTAATTTCAGGAACATAACTCAATCCTTCCATCTTACTAATCGTTTCCTCAAGGGTTAGTCTTCTGGTATTATGGGAATGGTATTCGCCAGACTCAGTAATCTTATTCTCTCCCTCATTAAAATACTTACCATAATTCAAATCTCTATTGTCAGCTGGAACACGGTAATAATCTTCTATTTCCTCTGCATGTGCAAACTCTTCTTTTGTGAGGAGCGTTTCAAATAGTTTTTCACCATGTCTTGTACCAATTACTCTAATATTCGAATTGGAATTGAACATTTTCTTTACTCCTTCAGCAACATCTGCGACCGTAGAGGCGGGAGACTTTTGAACGAATAAATCTCCTTGTTTTCCATGTTTAAATGCAAACAAAACCAGATTCACAGCCTCATCCAAAGACATCATAAATCTGGTCATTAGTGGATTCGTAACTGTCAAATCTTTACCTTCCTTAATTTGCTTAATAAACAGAGGTATTACAGATCCTCTGGAAGCCATGACATTACCATACCTTGTAATACAAATAATCGGATCTGATTCTGTCATATTTCTACTTTCCGCAATAGCTGTTTTTTCCATCAAAGCCTTACTAATTCCCATAGCATTAATAGGATAAGCTGCTTTATCTGTACTTAAACAAACAACCCTCTTCACTCCATTTTCCCGTGCAGCTCGAATCACATTAGCAGTTCCAAAAACATTAGTCTTTGTAGCTTCTAATGGAAAAAACTCACATGATGGCACCTGCTTTAAAGCGGCAGCATGAAATACAAAATCCACGCCTCTCATGGCTTGATTTATACTTTGAAAATCACGAACATCACCAATATAAAATTTTAATCTTTCATTCTGGAAATGAATTCTCATATCCTCCTGCTTTTTCTCATCTCTAGAAAAAATTCTAATTTCATCAAATCCTTCATGAATGAGTCCTTTTAAAACCGCATTTCCAAAAGAACCAGTTCCACCGGTGATAAGTAATTTTTTTCCTTGCATAGTAATTTAAGAATTAATCTTATGATTGGTTACAAATTTATTTTTTTCCTTTAGTATACTTGTATATCCGATGATAAAAAAATAAACTAAATAACTTGGGAAAGCCCATATAAAACTATTGGTTAATCCGGGTAAGAAAAAGGGGAAAATTGCAACGATTCCCAAAGCTCTATAGATCTTGAGTACCACACCAGCATATACCGCAAAACCCAAAATTCCGGAAACTGCAAATATCAACAGCCAATCATTATGGAAATGCAAATAATTAAATGGGCTAAAAGTTGCTATTTCAAAACTACTCCCAAAAATTGGAGATTCAATAAAACGATCTTTAAAGCTTTCGAACATTAAAAGAGGTCTGGCAATGGTATCATTATCATCACCTCCTCCAGAACCAAATAAATTAAAAATTCCACCAATCCTTTCCATGGTATGTGTAAAGACTTCAGACTTACTTGTTAGCTGAAACACAAATGGCGCCAATACAACCATTCCCAATGCACCTAAAAATACTCTTGTAACAATTCCTTTTACTTGTTTATGTTGAAACCAGAAAAAATAGGAATAGGCCATAAAAACAATAAATTGATTCCTGCTTCCCATAATAACGTTAATTACCAAAACTGAAATCCAAATAATCCATTTATACCTTATATCATGGATTTTATGAATATAAAGCAATGTAATTCCAAGAAATAAAATATTTACCCTGACACCAGAACCATCTCCAAACGGGGTAGGGCGTAGTTTGTTCTGGGTTAACATTTCTTGAAACCGTTCAGATGTCTTCCACCACATATTCGAGATGAATGGCACCGCTTGAGGTGTAAACACTAAAAGTAAAATAAGCGCCATCACGCCAATCAATGCGTATGTTATATATTGGGATGGTAATTTTGAAGATAGTAATCCCAATTTTAAGCTGCCCAATCCCATCACAAAAACCAACAACATTCGAATGGTTTCTGAATACTGATAATCAACCGAAACCGAATTAAAGAAAAACAACCCCGCAATCACAATTACCATGAAGAGAAACATTGACCTATAAATGGAATTGTAGAATACTAAATTCTTTTTATCAAAATCCGTCTTTATAGCAAACACAAATAATAAAATCAAATAACTGATTTTAATTGGCGCCCCCCCAACGTGAAACATCGGCAATAACATTTGATCAAAAAGAAATATGACCGATAAAATTGATATCCAACTTTTGGAGATTTTTATCATAACCCTATATTCTTAAGAAATTTTGTCATTGCAGGCTGAAACACCTCTGGTTTAAGACTATCCATTTTATTCTTTGCATTTGCGCTTAATTGCAAATATTCATTCTCATTTAAATTCGCAATGGCATCCAAAGCTGATCCGAATTCATCTGGCTCTTTTACCAACCACCCAGTATCCGAATGTACTACAAAATCACCAATATCTCCGGTAACATTTGCAATTAAAGGAACTCCCAATCCCATAGCTTCAACCATTTTGGTAGGAAAACCAGCTTGCGCATATTTTTTATTTTCTCGTAACAAGGGAATAAAATGTGATTGTTTCAAAGCCTCAACCACCAGTTCTCTCGAAACACGTCCATGAGCTTTCACATTAGGGGCTTTACGAAGTTCAGGTAACCTCTGATATATCTCAAACTGATCCAGATTTCTTTCTGTTATCCCATAAATATCCAAACGAAACCTTTTTTCCCTTTGAGCTACCTCTTCAATAATAACATTTAATAAATCCTTTCTTCCTCCTCCAGAATCACCTGCGTATGTAAGCTTTATTTGATCGTCCCATTTTGGTGATTGACGTTTAATATCAACCGGAGCGTTATCAATAATAGGAACTCTAACCACATTGTTATTATATCTGGAAAAATGATTTTCTAAATATTTACTTATAGCAATTATCCCATCACTTTTGGGAATTAAATACTTTAATGCATACTTATTCTCTATATTCAAAATAGACAGATGCCCTCCAAGATGTCTTGGGTCATACCATTCAACTACATCAACTATAAACGGGATATTGTTTGTATCACACCATTTCCTTAATCTTCGAACATAAGATGCATTCACCCCATAATATATAACCGCTGCCGGTTTAGACTCCTTTTGTTCTAACCAATCTACCGTCTTTTTTCCCGCATTAAACAACAGATGCTTTAACTTGGCCAGTTTTGACCCTATGTTTTCCAGAGTATCTCCAGTTATTTCAAAAGAGATTTTTTTACCGTGATATGTGTATCCGTTGTCTACAAATACAGATTTACCTTCGCTTTCACTGCCTGCTCCCACACATACGTTAAAACCACATAAAGCAATAACTTTAGTAACGCCAAAAATACGTTGACTTGAAGCGGACCCTTCAGGAAATTTAATATTTCCGACATAGGCTACCCAATCACTTGTTCTATTGCTATTGTCTATCATTTCGTACTTCGTTTTAGAATAAAAAAACCTTTAGATATTATCAATAATAGAACGTAATTCTTTTCCTCTGTTTGCCCAGGAATTCTTCATGGCAACCTCAATCCTCATCTTTCCTAAATCCGCATTATCCTCATCAATAGCCTTCAAAATGTTAGTGGCAAATTGCGAATAGTCCTCACTTTGATATACACATTTATTTGGCAATTCAACCAGAGCAGGTATTTTGCATGACACAATTGGCCTACCGGTAACCAAATATTGAAACAATTTATTGGGAGCCGACATGTATTGTACAGTAATATTGTCTCCCTTGAAAGGCAAAAGAAGGACATTTGACTTCGATAGCTCTTTAAAAAGCATTTGCCCGGTAACAGACGGGACAAATTCAACATTACTAAATTCTTTTAATTCTGCGACCTCATTCACCGATTTAATAGGCCCTATGAACCTCATTTTTATTTGAGGGTACTCTCGTAAAAAAGACTTAATCCAATCATAGTTAATTCGCTTATCAATAAATCCCATGTATGTCAAAACAACTTCTTTGGAAGTTGTTTGTTCATATTCCCCTGAAATTTTTATATCATGTCCAGGTAAAAACAATTTAACATTAGGCGAATAATTTTTTAACTGCTGAACCAGAGGGTCACTTACTGCAAGTGAAACATCTACTTTTTTAGCAATCTGAGCTTCGTAACTTTCAAATAATCTTTTATGGTATTTCCTTCTATACGAAGGAAATGGATCATTACAAACGTAAATAGAGAATCCATTTTGTCTTAAATCTAATACCTCAACAAAATTTATTTGAAATGTTATCAAATTAATATTCTCAAAATCTAATCTCTCTAAACTCGAGCGTATTTCTTTTAATAAAAATCTATTAAAATATCTGTGAAACACCGGTATATTATCCCAAAGAAGTTCAATCAATCTACTTCGTTTAGCTAACTGTAATACAGTAAGATTAGGAGTTGGATGGGTCAATGTTTTTTTTTCCGGACTATTACTAGTGGGAACCTGAATCCAGACTAGACGGTACCACTCTAAAAGCTTTTTGGCCATCTGATGCCTCAGCCTGGGAGCTTCATTCCAATCGGAGGAAGTCACTAAAACAACCGTTTTTCTTTCTGATTCCATCAATATTTGAATTGGATATTATACTAAACTTCGCAAGCCAGATCAGTCAATTACATGAATACTCGACTCTCGAAATACCTTAACTAATTATCTTTTTAAAATTGTTTTTTTCAGAGATGTTAACTCTTCCACACGTATTAAACCAGCCATAAAAGACAGTGCTATTAAAGACAAATTAACGATAATAACCAGTAAGAGTCTATTTATTTCGTAATAATTAATTAATCCGTAGACCATAACTATGGTGAATATAAAGACCATAAATAATCTCATTAATTTATGGGGCACATAATACAATCGCTGACTAACAACAACATGAAGAACAAAAGACATAAAATGAGCTATAAAGGTAGCCAGCGCAACCCCAATCAATCCCCAATATGGGATTAATAATAAATTCATTCCAATATTTATTCCCGCAGTCAAAATATTGATAAACAAAAAATATTTTGTTTTCTTCTTTATTGATGCTCCGGGCATAAAAATATACGACTGTGAAAATATAATCCCTAACACCAAAATAGGAACGTATTGGTACGCTGAGTAAAACGCTTCAGATGTAAATACTTCTAAAACCCATTGAGATAACAAACTGATACTAACGAAAAAAATCAAAGCCATTAAAACAAAGTACCTAAACAGTTTTTCCAGTTCTCCAACGGTTTCTTTCTTTTCAAAATTGGCATATATTAAAGGCATCAATGCGCTTCTTACCCCAATTAAAAGAATACTCACTACAGCTGATATTCTAAATGCAATTCCGTATAAACCTAATTCATCAACCGAGAAAAAATGGTTAATCATTAATCTATCGGAATAATTCATAAAAAACACAGCCATAGATGCAGGAACCAATGGAGCTGAAAAGATCAGCATCTCTCTTAGTTTCCGAATATTAAACGTAAAAAAATACGTTTTCCTAAGGCTTGTAAACCCAAATAATGTTGAACAAACAAATCCAAATACCTGGCCCAGAACAACTCCTTTAACTCCCCAATTTAATACATAGGTCAAATAAATTGAAGCTGCAGCTGTTGAAATCAATAAAATGATACTTTGTATCGCATAAGTTTTGCTTTTTAATTCCCATTTAAATTGATTCTGAACCAAAAGATTTAACCCACCTAGAAAAATATGTACAATACCAATGTAATACACATCTAATAAGCCTTCTTTCCCCATGATCAAAGGAGCCAATTTTCCAGAAAAAACATACAGGATTAGGCAAAAAGTCAAGTATGTTGCCACGGTAAACCATAACGCTGAAGAAGCATACTCCACCTTATCTTTATCAGATGAGGAAGAAGAGTAAAATCTCGCGATTCCCTGATTTACTTCAAACGCCACAACCAAATTTGCTAACGAAGCAAACATGGAAAACAAATCAAACACCCCATAATCTCCAGGAGATAACACCTCCGTATATAATGGGATTAGGAATAAAGACATTCCCCTACCTAGTAGGTTTGGCACCAAATAAATAGCACTATCCTTCAAGAATCTCTTTATCATAACTTAGCTCTTAAAACTGCTTTTCCAATTTTCAAATTCCAAAGTTTACTCCAACTCTTTTTTAAACTTCTGTCTAAACCAATCTCCAAAGACAATGGCTCCATCTGTACTTAAATGGCCAGTATCATATATTAGAATTTTCCCATCTTCTCTAACCAAATCACAAGTCAAAGTTTCATCATCACAAAAAGCTTGATACTTATCAGCCCAAATGAAATTTATTTTAGAATCATTGAGCATTTGTCTTAATTCCTTGCTCTGTTTCTGCCAATCGTAACGTTTGTTTTGATACAAGATACCTGGCATTTCATTTATTTTTTTCCCTTTGCGAAGTAAATCGAAAGTTAAGGAGGATACATCGTTAAAGTTAGAGGTGTTCACAATGATTATAGGCACATCATACTTTTGTTGAAATGCCTCAATAAACTCAACAGACCCCTGGTTATGAACCGATTTCCAGGTATTTGTAAAAACCACCAATTTAAGACCTGAATAATCTAACCCATCCAATAAGCTACTATCAATTTCTATTAATTCACGATTATAATCCCAGGTATATCTCTTGAAAAAATTAAAGTGTTCGTTGTTACCAGTAAGATTTAATGATACCAACAAATCTTCTCCTTTGGAATCACCGATAATTACTACACTTGAGTCAATATCTCTTTTATCCGATAAAATAGAATCCCAAACTTCCTTACGCGCGTCAAACACCACATTCCGATCTTCAACTACACCCTGCATATTCCATATTTTTGATTTGTATTCAAAAATTCGATCTTCTTTATGAAAATAGAATCCTATGATCAGCAACAAGGCTGTGAAAGAAAGAATTCCCACCATTTTTTTTATCGATTTTCCATACCTCATTGGGTTTTCAATGAAGTGATAGGAGCAATAACTTACCAGAAGTGTCAATGCGATAATAAATAGATTATTCAGCCATTCATTTTCAATTAAAAAATCTCCTCCCAGATAATAGATTAAAGGTTGATGCCATAAGTAAATAGAATAACTATATCTTCCACCCAGCATAAATAGTTTCTTATGAATAAATAAACCTTTGGTTTCAGAAAAAACTATCATTAAAATGGTAAAGAACATAACTAAACTGATAGATATCAAAATATCTGAAACCAACAGTATGGAAGCGAATAATGCAAAAAAAGAAATTATAGAAATTGCTTTGTTACTTTTCAATTTAACAGCAATTCCAATAAAGACTCCGATTAACAATTGCCAAAACCTGTTCCAGGGCATATAAAAAGAAGCTAGCCTATTCACTTCAAGAGTATTATACCATGAAAATAGAGATACAAGGATCAATAGCATTACTATTCCCTTAAGATATTTTCTCTTAAAAAATGAAGACAATAAAAACAATACGGGGAGAAAAAAGTAAAACTGCTCTTCCAGACTTAAACTCCAGGTATGAATTAACGGGCTTGTAATGTGAAAATCATTGAAATAATCAATTTCAAAATAGTAAAAAATATTAACTGCATATAGAACCGTAGCGGCAACTGCTTGCCCTATATCTTTTGTAACATGAGGAGGGTCGAAAAAAAAACTCAAACCCAATACCACAAACAGAACCGTATATAGAGCCGGTAACAACCGATTTGCTCTTTTTACCCAGAAATTAATAATACCGAATGAATTTGTCGAAATACTCTTTTCAATACTTCGGGAAATTACAAAACCGCTTATTACAAAAAACACATCTACCCCCAGGTATCCCATCTCGAATCCTGGTACACCCAAGTGGTATAAAACAACAAGTAATACGGCTAAAAACCGCATGGACTCTATATTTGGTAATATACTGTTAACTCCTTTCAATATTAGGTTCTTTAGTTCTCAAATTATTTTAAAATTCGCTCAAAGATATACGTCCATGACATGAATACTAATGTTTCATTCAATTTTTCACAGACCCGAATTTATGACACTGAATAATTACATTTTTAGCTAATTTAGAAATATTGGAATCTACCAATAGCGAGGCTGTAAAAGCCACGGAGGAGGCTGAAAACATGAATCCAGACACTTCGGACTTCTTTCTAAATGTCATATGCGCACCTCCCTTCTTGTTTTTCCCAACAGCTACTAACTCTATTTCCTTATTTCTATGAGAAACAATTTGATCAACTTCCCACCCTGAAGCTCCAATTCCATTTAACTTATACTTATGTGCAATATTCCCCAAATCTATTCGTCCAGGTTGTGGTCCGGAATCAATCCATAATTCGTTCATTAACTGACTTTGTTCTCCAAAACTTTCATCGTTTATCCCATCAAACAACTCGTGATTTCTTTTTTCTTTTATGTAAGGAGCGCAGCTAGAATAGGAATTTTGATTAAACGAAACACCAAAGATATCTTCTCCTGAAGAATCTCTCTTTTCGTTAGACTCCTCAATAACAAACCCCATATTGCTAATAGAATGTACAAAGCTAAAAATCGCATTCCCTCCCCAGTTAACCACATTTAATCCCTTATGGTTATGTAAAAAAAACAACTTCTTAAACGCTTCAACACCCCAATATTTAGAATGCGTATTTAAAATAACCGTATCATATTTTCCAATCAGGTCAGGGGCTTCAGCAATACTAGTATCCGAATAATAATCATAAGTATATCCCATTTCCTCCATCCATGCTAA
>ENA-OWNT01005042-OWNT01005042.1-seawater-metagenome-genome-assembly--contig:-NODE-5042-length-11137-cov-3.557505_pt1 | contig 11137 bp, 8 predicted proteins | sample MGYA00238136_ERZ651165 | MGnify/ENA primary metagenome ERZ651165 (study PRJEB26861, sample SAMN08777766) | seawater metagenome | isolation source: coastal seawater | place: USA: Florida | collected... | reverse complement strand
GTTCGACGTTGCCGCGCAGCGTCCCGTCCGGGTCACCGAGGTGGTCCGCCACGGAGAAGCCGGCCAGCGGAGTGAGCCAGCGCGGCAGGCTGGGAAGGGCGTCGACGTCGACGTACCAGCTGTAGCTGCGGTAGGTGAAGGCATTGTGCAGCGGCGATCGCCGCACGTGCGCGATCGAGGTGCGGTATATGGCTGCGTTTGAGCTCATGCACCCTCCAGGGAAGCCTGCCGGTCGGCCGCCCGCAGCCCTGCAGCGCCGGCCGGTTCCCACTCGCGTCCCAGCGTGGCTGCGGCGCGGACGCCGGACAGGGCGCCGTCTTCATGGAAACCCCAGCCGTGGTAGGCACCGGCGAAGGCCAGGCTGCCGTCGCCAAGGCCCAGGATCTGCTGCTGGGCGCGGAGGGAGTCCGGCGTGTACTGCGGGTGCTCGTAGACCATCTGTTCCAGCACGGTGTCCTCGCCGATCAGCTCCGATTCGCCGAGGCTGACGATGTACCGCTTGCCGTCTACCGGTTCCAGCCGCTGCAGCCGGGTCATGTCGTAGCTGACCAGGACCCGGTCCGGGCGGGCGTCGCAGGACGGCAGCCGGTAGTTCCAGGACGCCTTGGCGTTGTCGCTGACCGGCAGCACGGCGTCGTCGCGGTGGAAGACCGTGTGGTTGACCGAGTAGGGCATGCCCGCCAGGGCTTCGCGCTCGGCGGGGGTGGCGTCCTCGAGCATCCGCAGTGCCTGGGCCGGGTGGGTGGCTATCACGACGGCGTCGAAGTTCTCCGTCTGCTCCCCGGTGGTGACTTCCACCCCGACGGCGGTACGGCGGACCCGCGTGACCGGGCTGGACAGGCGGATGTCCGGCAGTGTCGCGGCGAGCTTGTCGACGTAGCTGCGCGAACCGCCGGTGACGGTGCGCCACTGCGGGGAACCCTTGACGCCGAGGAGCCCGTGGTGGCCGAGGAAGGTGAAGAGGTAGCGGGCGGGGTAGGCCAGTGCGGTGGTGGGGTCGCAGGACCAGACGGCGCTGACCACGGGGGTCATGAAGTGCACGATGAAGTAGCTGCTGAACTTCTCCCGGTCCAGGAACTCTCCGAGGGTCAACTCCGGTGCGGCGCCGTCATTGGTGGCGGCGTCAGCCTCAGCAAGCAGCGCGCGGGCCCGGCGGTAGAAGCGGGTGACCTCCAGCAGCATCAGCAGGTAGCGGCCGCGCAGGAGGGTGGAGGGCCGCGGGATGATGCCCCGCGCACCGGCCCGGGCACCCGCGTATTCCAGTCCGCAGCCGTCGCAGCGGATGGACATGCTCATTTCCGACGGCTGGGTCTGCACGCCCAGGTCCTTGAACAGCCGCAGCAGGGTGGGGTAGGTCCGGTTGTTGTGGACAATGAAGCCGGTGTCGATGCCCAGCACGGAGCCGTCGGCCTGGCGGACATCGTGCGTGTGGGCGTGGCCGCCGAGCCGTGCATCCGCTTCGAAGACCGTCACCTGGTCGCGCTGGTTCAGGACGTAGGCGGCGGTCAGCCCGGCCACCCCGCTTCCGATCACGGCGACGCGGCGTCCGTCCGGGATGCTTGCTGTTTGCTGCACTGGTCTGCTCCTGTTGCTTCGCCTGAATTGTCCAGGTGGATCGTCTTATGGGCAATTCGTAACTGCGGGGCCGCCGGATGAGTCCGATTTCCCAGCGGCTGCCTGAAGACCAATGTGCCAGAATGAAGCGGGATTTCGCTCCCGCCTCACCGTAACCACCGAAGGGCCGTCCTTGATCAACCCCGTGCACCTCCGAACGCTCGTGGAAGTGGTCCGGCTGGGCTCCTTCGCCGCAGCGGCCACGCGGTTGGGCTATACGGCCTCGGCGGTGTCCCAGCAGATGTCGGCCCTGGAGCGGGACACCGGCGTGGCCTTGTTCCAGCGCTCGGCCCGGAGCATCCACCCGACGGAGGCCGCGGTGGTCATGACCCGGCATGCGTCCAAGGTCCTCACCGACATCGACGCGCTGATGGCGGCCGCGGCCCGGACCCATGACAGTGCCAGCCAGGAACTCCGGCTCGGCATCTTCCCCAGCCTGGCGACCTACGTCCTGCCACGCATCCTGCAGAATCCGGCGTGGAAAAAGCTGGGCATCGAACTGCGGGTCTCCGTGGCCGAGCCGGGCCAGACGATCCAGGGGCTGCGCACCGGGGGCGAGCTCGACGTCGCGCTGGTCTACCAGGTGGGCCAGTCCGGACTCGCGTGGCCGCATACGGTGAACCGTCAGTGGATCGGCGACGACGACTTCCGGGTGGTGCTGCCCGCGGCCTGGGGCATCGGGCCCGAGTCCAAGGTCGCGGCGGACCACCTTTCCGATATGCCCTGGATCATGCACCACCCCGGCACGTCCGACGCCACGGTGATTGAACGGCTCTTCGCCAGCTGCAACCTGCACCCGCGGGTGGTCGCGTACAGCGACGATTTCCACGCCAGCCTTGAAATGGCGGCCGCCGGGCTGGGCGCGGCGCTGGTCCCCGAACTGGCCCTACTGCACCGGCCCGCCGGCGTGGTGGTGCTGGACGTCCCCGAGATCCGGCTGGCCCGCAACGTCTTTGCGCTGCTTCCCAAGGAGAAGCAGACGGCCCAGGTGCAGCTGTTCGTTGAGCTGCTGGCGGACACGCTGCATAAGCTCGGGACCACGCGGCGGGACTGAGCGCGGGTTTTTCTGGGTCTTCCCTGCCTTCCCGGCCTTCCCGGCCGGCGCCACCAGGGTGCTGATGATCCGGTGCTTGGCCTTGGTATACGGCGGGTAGATCAACGCCAGGGTCTCCGGCCAGAGCGGCTTGGACAGCGTTGCGCGTTCGTGCGAGAAGGTCCGCAGCGAGTGCTCGCCATGGTAGGCGCCCATGCCGCTGCCGCCCACTCCGCCGAACGGCAGGCCGGGAACGCTCAGGTGCGCGGCCGGCACGTCGAAGCACAGCGCCCCCGAGGAGGTCTGTTCGGCAAACGCCCGGCGCGTCCCGGCGTCGTTGCTGAACACGTACAAGGCCAGCGGCTTAGGCCGGGCGTTAATCATCCGGATCGCCTCGTCCCGTCCGCTGACCGGGACCAGCGGCAGGAGCGGACCGAAGATCTCTTCCCCCATTACCGCATCGCCGGGGGCCGGCCGCAGCAGTGTCGGGGCGAAGTGGCGGGTGGCGGGGTCGCGCTCGCCGCCGTGGACCACGGTGCTGCCGTCCGCCAGCGCGGCGAGCCGGTCGAAATGCCGGTCGTCAACGATCCGGCCGTAGGACTCGCTCCGCGCGGAATCCGTGCCGAACAGGGCCGCGATGGCCTGGACCAGTTCGCGTTCCAAGGGCTCCAGGACCTCCTCCGTGCCAAGGACGTAATCCGGCGCCACGCAGGTCTGGCCGGCGTTCATGAAACGGCCCCACACGATTCGCTTGGCGGCCGCCGCCAGGTCCGTGGAGGCGTCCACGTACACCGGGGACTTCCCGCCCAGCTCCAGGGTCACCGGAGTCAAGTGCTCGGCCGCGGCCCGGAGCACCACCTTGGCCGCGGCATCCCCTCCGGTAAAGAAGATGTGGTCCACGTGCTCAGCCAGCAGCGCGGTGGTCTCCGGGATCCCGCCTTCCACCACCTGGGCCGCGCCGGGCAGGTACTCCGGAATCCAGCGGGCCAGGGCCGCGGAAGTGGCCGGGGCGTGCTCACTGGGCTTGAGCACCACCGTGTTGCCCGCGGCCAGGGCACCGGCCAACGGAGCGAGGAGCAGCTGCAGCGGGTAGTTCCACGGCCCGATCACCAGGACCACACCCAGCGGGGTGAGTTCGGTCCAGGCCTTCGCGGGCTGGACCGCCAACGGGACAGGCACCGGGCGCGGCCGCAGCCAGGTTTGCAGGTGCTTTTCCAGGTGCGCGGCCTCCGCCGTGACAAAGCCGATCTCGGTCAGCTGCGCCTCGGTTTCGTGCTTGCCCAGGTCGCTGGCCAGCGCGTTGGCGAACTCCCGGCGCCGCTCGACGAGCATTCGCCGCAGGCTGCCGAGTTGCTCCAGCCGCCACGCCAGCGGGCGCGTGGTTCCGCTGTCAAAGACTTCTCGGGCACGGGCGACGGTGGCGGCAACGGTTTGCATCCGATCAATGTACCTGTCCCCAGCTCCCGTCCGGGGCCGGTATCGGATAAATGCCGGGCGATGCTGGAACGGACCAGATTTCAGGACTATGTTGAAGACATGAGCAAGGTAGCGAGCCAGCACTTTGGAGAGATCGAGCTCAACCACGGGCGTGACCATAATTTCGCCGCGAAACACGAACTCGCCGGCCAGCCCCTGGAGCTTGACCTGAATGTCAACGCGCATGACCACTTTGATGAGGCCGCCATGCACAAGGTTGACTACCGGCTGCGCTTCCTGCCCGAGCTGGTGGACCAGGTTCGCGAAATGATCGCCGAGGAGCTCGAACAGGACGGCACCAGCCCGCAGGAGTACCTCCGCTTCCACTGCAACGCCATCAAGCCGGAGCACCTGCAGCAGGTCTTCGGCGTCACGGACAAGGCACAGCTGACCAACCAGGTCTTCCTGAAGGCCTTGAAGCTCGGCCACGTGGGCATCTACCCCGGCCAGCCGGAACGCTACTTCGTCCTCGACTTCACCCTGGGGGCACATTTCTCCGACGAGGTTCTCGTCGCCTCCGCAGACGAAGACGGCGTCGTTGACGACGAGATTCTCTGGGAATCCTGACTGCCCCCGCGCACCCCGGATCGACTGCTCCGTAGCGGCCCTTTTGGGGGCTCAAAACGGCGGTTGCTCAGCAATCGTTAAGAACGGACGACGCCGGCCGGTCACCTTTGCAGGTGACCGGCCGGCGTCGTCGGTGAAACGGTGTGCTACTTGGCCGCTGCCAGCAGCTCAGCGCGGACTGTCCTGGTCGCCGTGACCAGGTTGCGCAGCGATTCCTCGGTTTCGGCGTAGCCGCGCGTCTTCAGGCCGCAGTCCGGGTTGACCCAGAGCTGGCGGGACGGGACGTGCTTAACCGCGGTACTGAGCAGCTCGGTGACTTCCTGCTCGCCCGGGACGCGCGGCGAGTGGATGTCGTAGACGCCCGGGCCCACGCCGCGGCCGAAACCGTGCGCTTCCAGGTCGTGCACCACCTCCATACGGGAGCGGGCAGCCTCGATCGAGGTCACGTCGGCGTCGAGGCCGTCGATCGCGTCGATGATGGCGCCGAACTCGGAGTAGCACAGGTGCGTGTGGACCTGCGTGGTATCCGCAGCACCGGCGGTGGCGAGGCGGAACGACTTCACCGACCAGTCCAGGTAGGCGGCCTGGTCCGCCCGACGCAGCGGCAGCAGCTCACGCAGCGCCGGCTCGTCGACCTGGATGACCTTGATGCCGGCCGCTTCCAGGTCAGCGATCTCGTCGCGGAGGGCCAGGGCCACCTGGTTGGCGGTCTCTCCAAGCGGCTGGTCGTCGCGGACGAAGGACCAGGCCAGGATGGTGACTGGGCCGGTGAGCATGCCCTTCATCGGCTTGTTGGTCAGGGACTGCGCATAGCGGGCCCATTCCACCGTGATCGGGGCGCTGCGGGTGACGTCGCCCCAGAGGATGGACGGACGGGTGCAGCGGGAGCCGTAGGACTGGACCCAGCCGTGCACGGTGACGTCGAAGCCCTCCAGGTTCTCCGCGAAGTACTGCACCATGTCGTTGCGCTCCGGCTCGCCGTGGACCAGGACGTCGAAGCCGAGCTCTTCCTGCAGCTCCACCACCCGCTTGATCTCATCCTTCATGAGCTGTTCGTACTGTTCGCGGCTCAGCTCGCCCTTGTTGGACCGTGCCCGGGCGGTACGGATCTCCGAGGTCTGCGGGAAGCTGCCGATGGTGGTGGTGGGCAGCGGCGGCAGGTGCAGCGCCTCGGCCTGGGCGGCCTCGCGGACCGCGTAGGCGGAGCGGTTGAAGTCGGCGTCGGTCAGGGCAGCGGTGCGGGCCCGGACATCGCTGCGGCGGACGCCCTCGGCCCCGGCGCGGGATGCGATGACCCTGGTGGCCTCCTCGATGGCCGGGCGCACGGCGTCGGCGTCGGTCAGCAGGCCCGCCAGGGTCACGACTTCCACGGCCTTCTGGTCGGCGAAGGCCAGCCAGCTGCGCAGCTGCGTTGAGAGCTGGACTTCCTCCGCGACGTCGTGCGGGACGTGCTGCGTGGACGTGGAAGTGCTGATGGCGAGCCTGGCGACGGACTGCCGCAGCTCGGCGATCTTCCCTGCCGAGGCCGCCAGGTCATTGCGCCAGATGTTGTGGCCGTCCACGACGCCGGCGACGAGGGTCTTGTCGCCCAGCGCGGCGAGGGCCGCGGCGGAGGGGACCTCGCCCTTGAACACGTCCAGGTGAAGCGCGTCGATGCCGGTCGCGGCAAGGGTGCCGAGCTGGCCGCCCAGCGCGCCGTAGGGGGTGGAGACGAAGAGCTGCGGACGGGCCGCGGCCGCGGCGAGCACCTCGTAGGTTCGGGCGACGGCGGCCTGGATCTCCCCGGCCGGGGTGTCCTGGTCCACCACGAGGGCCGGCTCGTCGAGCTGGACCCAGCTGGCGCCGGCGGCGGCAAGCTTCTCCAGCAGCGCCGTGTAGACGGGGAGGACGTCCTCGAGGCGGGACAGCGGGCTGAAGCCGGCCGGGGCGTCGTCGGAGGCCTTGCTCAGCAGCAGGAACGTGACCGGGCCGACGATGTACGGGCGGGTTTCCACACCGTTGGCGAGGGCGTACTCGAATTCCTCGACGATCCGGCTGGAGGTCAGCGCGAAGGTGGTCTCCGGGCCGATTTCCGGGACGAGGTAGTGGTAGTTGGTGTCGAACCACTTGGTCATTTCCAGCGGCTGCTGGTCCGTGGTGCCGCGGGCCAGGGTGAAGTAGCCGTCGATGTCGAGCTGGCCGTCGGCGTTGAGGAGATCGCCGAAGCGGGCCGGCACGGCCCCTAGGTGGGCGGCGGCGTCGAGCACCTGGTCGTAGTAGGAGAAGGTGCCGGGGACGGCGGCGGCTTCGGTCAGGCCGAGACCCTGAAGGCGCCGGGCGGTGCCCAGCTGGATCTCCTTGGCGGCCGCGTCGAGGGCGGCGGCGTCGATGCTGCCGGCCCAGTAGGCCTCGACGGCTTTCTTGAGTTCGCGGCGGCGGCCGATGCGGGGGTAGCCGAGGATCGAGGCAGCGGGGAACGGGATGCGGGCAGTGGTGTTCTTGTCAGTCATGGGAAGTCCTAAGAATTGGTGGGGTGGTGCGGAGGAAGGTTGTGCGCGGGGGCGCCGTCAGCTGGCGAGCTGCCGGGCGGCGGCCTGGCGCTGGTGGCTGGCGTGCCGGTGGCCGGTTCGCGGGCGCGGCAGTGCGAGCTTGTCCAGCACCTCGAGGGCGCTGGCGTGCTCGTTGAAGGTGTAGAGGTGCAGTCCAGGCGCGCCTGCGTCCAGGGCCGCGTTGGCCAGGTCTACGGTGGCAGCGACGCCGATCCGGTTGCGTTCGGCGTCGGTGTCGGCGGCCGCGAGCCGTTCAATCAGTTCCGGGGACGGTTCGACGCCGGTCAGTTCGCCCAGCCGGGTGAGCCGTCGGATGCTGGTCAGCGGCATGACCCCGGGAATGATCGGGATGGTGACGCCGGCCCGGCGGGCCCGGGACAGTAGCTGCGCATACTGCTCGGTGTGGAAAAAGACCTGCGTGATGGCGAAATCCGCGCCGGAGCGCTGCTTGGCCAGCAGCACCTCGACGTCGTGCGCCTCACTGGGCGACTCGGGGTGCCGGGTGGGGTAGGCGGCGACGCCCACCGCTACCTTGCCGGCGCACAGCAGGGCCGAGCGCCGCTGTTCGACGCGGCGGATCAGCTCGATTAGGTCCTGTGCGTAGCGTAGCGAGCCATCGGCCGGAGCGCCCCCGTCCCTGGGCTGGTCACCGCGCAGGGCCAGGATGCCGCGGACCCCGACGTCGAGCAGCTCGCCGATGATTTCGGCCAGCTCCTGGGGAGTGTTGCCCACGCAGGTCAAGTGCGCCAGCGGGCGCAGCATGGTCTCCTGCACCAGTCGGTTGATGAGTTCGACGGCGGTGTCCCGGTTTGAGCCGCTCGCACCGTAGGTGACGGACACGTAGTCGGGGCTGGTGGCTTCCAGTTCCCCGATGGTGGTCCACAGCGATTCGGCCGCCGCGGGCGAACGAGGCGGGAAAAGTTCGTAGGACAGGGCGACGGGGGCCGCGCCGGCCAGATTTGGATGTGCGTCAATAAGGCTTGGTGGAGACATTTGCGTCCTTGGCTGTGAGCCATCGGTGCCAGCTGTGCCGTAGTCCGGCCGGAGCTGGCGCCAATGAGTGGAGTTTGGGGAACACGGAGGAAACTTCAGCAGGGCGCAGCCGCGACTGTTACGCCTGATACGAAGTTGTCCGTGAGCAAATGTCAGGCCCACATGGGGGCACCCACACCCTCCTTGGGCGCCCGTGGAGAGTTCCTGTGAACTGTCCGGGGGCCGGCCCGCAGCGGAGGATCGCTGACACGTTACCGCGGTAACTTGTCTAAGACTCTAGGGCGCCCGGGGAGGGCAATCAAGTCCCCCGCCGAATTAAGACGCGCCTTTACGCTCAGGCCCGGCCTGCCACAGAACAATCTTCGGCAACCTGGGCGAAAACGTCGGCGGGTAGTGCACCGGAAGCCGGGTACCTGCGGCCCTCCCCATGGCCGCGGCTCAGGTCTATCCTGACCTCATGATCCAGCTTCCAGCCAGTTACCAGGAGTATCTCGCCGGCAAGAGCGAGAGCCTCATCAATACCGTCCGGCCCATCCTGATGCAGTCCGCGGCGGACGGCTTGCACGGAGTCAAGGTCTCGTACAACCACGGCCCCACCGGCCACCAGGCACATGTCGACGAGTCAATTCCATTCGGGACGATTATCGAGGATATCGACTAGCGCCTGCGGCGCCGAAGGGACTGCGGCTGCGGTGCGGTAGTGAGGTAAGGCGGTCGGCCGGACCGCCCTAGCCCTCAAGCAGGAGCCGCTGCGAGCGGGGGGCAAGCGTGTGCTCGAGGACCAGGCAGGCGGCGCCGACAGCGCCGACGTCCTCGCCCACGCCGGTTCCCACTACCTCGATGCCGTGGATTTTCCGAGTGGCGCTGTTCTCCGCCACGAGTCCCGGGATCAGCCGCAGGTACGTTTCCGAGAGGCAGCTCCAGAACGGTCCCCCGAAGACGACGCGGTCGACGTCGAGGGTGTTGGTGATCACGGAGACCGCCCGGGCCACGAACATGGCGGAGCGGTCGATGATCTCGGCGGCCGCCTTGTCTCCGCCGTAGGCCTGGGCGCACAACTGGGCGAACCGTTCCTGGACCACCGGACAGTTGTTTTCCCCGCGCGGGCCGGCGAGTACCCCCGCCTCCTCGGCCTGGGCCACGAGCACCTGCGGAATGGCCGTGGACTTCACGCAGCCGCGCAGTCCGCAGTCGCACAGGGCACCTCCCGGGTCCACCACGATGTGTCCGATTTCGCCGGCGTTCCCGGACGTGCCGCGCACCACCTCGTCGTTGAGCACGATTCCGCAGCCGATCCCGGTGCCCATGTACATGAAGACGAAGCTCCCGGCCCCGCTGGGTCCCCCGGCCCAGGTCTCCGCGACGGCTGCGCTAGTGACATCCTTGTCCACGAGCGTGGACAGTCCTGTGGCTTTTACGAGGGCGTCCCGCAGCGGGACGCGGTCCCAGCCGAGCAGGAGCGGCGGGTCGACCACCGTGCCCTCGTTCAGGTCGATCGGGCCCGGGGACGCGACGCCGAGACCAGCAATCTTGGCGGGGTCGACACCGGAATCCTCGATCAGCTGGCTGATCTCGGCGGCGATGGTGTCAATGACTGCGCCGGGATCCGTGCCGGACGGGGTCTTGATCCGGGAGTGCTTGACCACGGCGCCCACGAGGTCAAGGACCACGAAGGTTGTCACCGCGGGGTCCAGATGCACGCCGACGGCATACATGCCGGCTGCGTTGAGCCGGAGCATGGTCCGCGGTTTTCCGGGGCCGGAGCCTTCTTTTCCCGCCTCAACGATCAGGTTCTGGTCCAGCAGCCGGCGGGAGATATTGGAAATGGTCTGCGGCGAAAGTCCGACAAGCTGCGCCAGTTCCACCCGGCTGAGCCCTCCCGGGGCGCGCCGGATAGCATCCAGGATGACTGTGAGGTTAAAGTCCCCCATCCGTGGCAGGTTCGTTCCGCGCCGCGGCGAGGGTGTGCGGATCTCAGACACTGATACCTCTAAACGTCTTTGGCCAAGAACTGCTGATGTCAGAATGGTACGTTACGCGCGACCGCTAGCACCCACCTTGGCCCGTCACAGTCGGGTTGGATTCGTCCGGATCCCCTGCCGCAGCCAGCGCATTCCCCTAAGGGAGGGGTTTGCGGACACTCGCGGTGACGGTGAACTTCGGGTTCCGGCCCACCTCACGGGTACGGCCGACCAGCCGCTCCAGCGCAGGCTGGTAGTGCAGGTGGCTGTTGAACACCGTCCACAGTTCACCGCCCGGGGCCAGGACCCTGGCCGCGGCTTCGATCAGTTTGATCCCGGCCCCGGCGTGCACCGCAGCCCCAAGGTGGAAAGGCGGGTTGAGCAGAATCAACTCGGCGCTAGCGTCGGGCAGGGTGCTCATGGCGTCGTCCTGCAGGACCTCGATCCGCCCGTCGAGGCCGTTGGCGCGCGCGGTGGCCCGGGCCGACTCGACGGCCGCCGCGGACCGGTCGGTGGCGGTGACCCGCGCCTCCGGATGGCTGCGGGCGTACAGTGCGGCCAGGATTCCGGTGCCACAGCCGAGGTCGACGGCGTGGCGGGCGCTGGGGATCTCCGGCAGGAAGTCCAGCAGGAAGCGCGTCCCGATGTCCAGTCCGGTGCCGGCGAACACGGCGCCGCGGGCGCAGACTGTGAGGTCCAGCCCGGTGTTGCGCTCCGAAACGGGGAACGGCGGGGGCCCGTCGACCGGCTTCGCGGCCCGGGCCAAGAGTACCCGTGATTTTTGCCGGGCCAGCTGCGGCTGCACCTCGCCGAAGTAGCGTCCCAGCACGGCGTTCATGCCCAGGCTCATGTGCTTGACCCGTCCGCCGGCCAGAAGCACCACACCGGGCGCAGCGTGCCGGGCGACGGCGTCGGCGATCTCCTCCAGCTCGGCAAGGGACCGGGGCAGCTGGAGCAGGACCAGG
>ENA-OWNT01005041-OWNT01005041.1-seawater-metagenome-genome-assembly--contig:-NODE-5041-length-11142-cov-3.025034_pt1 | contig 11142 bp, 8 predicted proteins | sample MGYA00238136_ERZ651165 | MGnify/ENA primary metagenome ERZ651165 (study PRJEB26861, sample SAMN08777766) | seawater metagenome | isolation source: coastal seawater | place: USA: Florida | collected... | reverse complement strand
AATCTTGAAGAATGAACCTGACATGTCGGTGCTGAACTTCACGTCATCAAACAGGAAGAACTCTGGTTCAGGACCAATCAGAACGGTGTCTGCAATACCAGTGGCACGCATGAACTCTTCGGCGCGCTTGGCGATAGAGCGTGGGTCACGGTCGTAGCCTTGCATTGTTGCAGGCTCAAGGATGTCACAACGGATGTTTAGCGTTGCATCTTCAGTGAATGGGTCAAGCACTGCAGAAGATGCGTCTGGCATCATAACCATGTCTGATTCGTTGATGCCTTTCCAGCCAGCAACTGAAGAACCATCGAACATTTTACCTTCTTCGAAGAAGTCTGCGTCGATTTGGTGAGCAGGGATAGAGATGTGCTGCTCTTTACCTTTTGTATCAGTGAAGCGTAGGTCAACAAACTTAACTTCGTTTTCTTGGATCAGTGATAAAACGTTTTCTACTGACATCTTGGATAACCTCCAGTGTTAATAAAGCGGTAAAAGCTCGATTTATGAAAAATTGATTAAATCCAGCATTGATTAATTTATTTGACATTTTATTAATCGATGCTGGTTTCTCTAAAGCCAAAACCGTGCCAAAAAAATTATTCCATTAATTTCAATGGATTGCGTTTTTATACGCTAGTTTGGTGCAAACGATTGCACCAAAATGATCTGCAGGTGCACTGTTATGGTGCATTATTTTATTATTGCACCACAATGTGACAACTACGTTGCTTATTCAGCCCAGTTTTTGAGCAAGAGTCAATTTGTAATATGCGCGATTGGAATAAAGTTGCGTTGAATCAATTCGCATGGCGCTCTAAAGCGGGTGTTAAGCGTAAATTTGACAGAAATGCTCGGGAGTAGATCACATATCTCTATGCTTTTTGCTAGAATCTGGTACATTATGGCCGTTTTTTTAATCAGTAAATGTCGTCAGAGAGCACCCGTTCTCAGCATGAGGGCATTTCATCTATCTAAGTGAATCAATATCCATGGCTACTCCACAGATTGATAAATTAAGAAATATCGCGATTATCGCGCACGTTGACCACGGTAAAACAACGTTGGTTGACAAGCTGCTACAACAATCAGGCACGCTTGAGTCTCGCGGTGAAGCTGAAGAGCGAGTCATGGACTCGAACGACATCGAGAAAGAGCGTGGTATTACCATTCTTGCTAAGAACACAGCAATCGACTGGAATGATTACCGCATCAACATCGTAGATACTCCGGGACACGCGGACTTCGGTGGTGAAGTTGAACGTATTATGTCGATGGTAGATTGTGTACTTCTTATCGTAGACGCAGTTGACGGTCCTATGCCGCAAACTCGTTTTGTAACGCAGAAAGCTTTTGCTCACGGTCTAAAACCAATTGTTGTTATCAACAAAATTGACCGCCCAGGTGCTCGTCCTGATTGGGTTATGGACCAAGTGTTCGACCTATTCGACAACCTAGGTGCAACTGATGAACAGCTAGACTTTAAAGTGGTTTATGCATCAGCTCTAAACGGTTGGGCTTCGCTAGAAGAAGGCGAAACGGGTTCAGACATGGAACCGCTATTTGAAACAATCGTTGAAGAAGTGGCAGCACCAGAAGTAGACCTAGATGGTCCACTACAAATGCAAATTTCTCAGCTAGACTACAGCTCTTACGTTGGTGTTATCGGTGTAGCTCGTGTAACTCGCGGTAGCGTTAAGGCAAACCAGCAAGTGACTATTATCGGTGCGGACGGCAAAACTCGTAACGGTAAAGTAGGTACGGTTATGGGTTACCTAGGCCTAGATCGCCATGAAGTTGAGCAGGCAAATGCAGGTGACATCATTGCAATCACAGGTCTTGGCGAACTAAAAATCTCTGACACTATCTGTGCACAGGGCGAAGTGGAAGCTCTACCAGCACTATCTGTTGATGAGCCAACTGTAACCATGACGTTCCAGGTGAACACGTCTCCATTCGCAGGTAAAGAAGGTAAATTCGTAACTTCACGTAACATCCTTGAGCGTCTAGAGAAAGAGCTGGTACACAACGTTGCACTGCGCGTTGAGCAAACAGACGATCCAGACAAATTCCGCGTTTCAGGTCGTGGTGAGCTTCACCTATCTATCTTGATCGAAAACATGCGTCGTGAAGGCTTCGAGCTAGCAGTATCGCGTCCAGAAGTTATCATCAAAGAAGAAGATGGTCAGAAGATGGAACCGTTTGAGACGGTAACCATCGACGTGCTTGAAGAGCACCAGGGCGGTATCATGGAAAACATCGGCCTGCGTAAAGGTGAGCTGACTGATATGGCTCCTGATGGCAAAGGTCGTGTGCGTATGGACTTCATGATGCCTTCTCGTGGTCTAATCGGTTTCCAAACTGAATTCATGACGCTAACGTCTGGTTCTGGTCTTCTATACCATACGTTCGATCATTACGGCCCACACAAAGGCGGTAACATTGGTCAACGTAACAATGGTGTGTTGATCTCTAACGCGACAGGTAAAGCACTGACTTACGCACTGTTTAACCTTCAAGAGCGTGGCCGTCTGTTCACAGAGCACGCGGATGAAGTGTATGAAGGTCAGGTAATCGGTATTCATAACCGTTCAAACGACCTAACAGTGAACTGTCTGAAAGGTAAACAGCTGACTAACGTTCGTGCTTCTGGTACTGACGAAGCGCAGGTGCTAACTCCTGCAATCAAGTACACTCTTGAGCAGGCACTAGAGTTCATCGATGATGACGAGCTAGTGGAAGTAACGCCAGAGAGCATCCGTATTCGTAAGAAGTTCCTAACAGAGAACGATCGTAAGCGTGCATCACGTGGTTCGAATGCGTAATTAGAGTCGGCAACGACTGAATAAAAGCCCCAAGTTGCTTGCAGCTTGGGGCTTTTTTAATGAAGAAAGGTAAAGCAATGAAACCAGTCGTAATCACTGGCGGTCCAGGTGCGGGTAAAACCACGTTACTTAATGCGTTGGGCGAGGTGGGTTATGCCACCTTTGCTGAAGGCTCACGCTCATTGATTGAGCAGCAAAGCCAGCGCGATGATGGTGTTCTTCCTTGGACGAACTTGCCGGAGTTTGCCAATTTATGCCTAGCGTTAATGAGTGAGCAAAAACACAAGGCATTGGGCCACGAGGTGGCGTTTGTCGATCGCGCGATACCTGATATCGTCGCCTACCTGCGTGTAGGCGGCTGTAATGTACCAGAAGTGTTTATTCAAGGCTGTGCTGGGTACTATGGTCAAGTGTTAGCATGTCGACCTGAGAAGGCGATTTACGTGCAAGATGAAGTGAGGCCACACAGTTTTGAAGAGGCGCTACATATCCATCAAACGTTAGTTGATGGCTACGCTGAGTTGGGGTATCAAGTGCTGGAAGTGCCGTGGGGAAGCGTGGACGAGCGAGTGAGCTTTGTTCGCCGAGTGATGGGGTTAGTCGATGAGTGAGGCAACAGTGCCTAGAGGTTGTCTAGGCACAATGAAAAACCGTTATTTCTGACTGAGCTTTTGTAGAAACTTGTCGGACTCCGCAATCGCCGCGTTCATTTGTTTGATCGCGTATTGAATGTCTTGTTCCAGGTTGATGAACTCCCCCTGCAGTGCGCCGATCGCGTTGGCGTTTAGGTTATGTTTGAGGTAAAGCGTATTGTCGCGTAGTGTGTTAAGTACTGGCGTCATTTTGTCTTCTGCACGCTTCATGGCACTTAACATCGTTTTGTAAGACGCTTTCGTCTCACGCAGCTTTTGTTCGCTAGAGCGACGCAACTTACGGCTGGTATACAGATCCAGTTCGCCTTGCCATTCATCAAACAGCGCTTCAGAGACATCTTCAATTGCCGCAATGCGCTCGCGTACTTCTTCCGCCGCTTTTTCGCTGTCCAGGTATTGGTCGTTGATCTGGTTGTAAACGCTCTCCAGCTCACCACCGTCAAACTGGGTCAGTGCAGAAATCGCTTCAAGTGCACTGGTAAACTCTTGTTGTGCATCCTGCTGCGATTCTTTGGCTTCTTCGACGCGATCTACCATGATGTCACGTTTGTGATAGCCTACTTGTTCCATGGCGGAGTAGTAAGCGGACTGACACCCCGTCAGTGTGAAAATGGATAATACAAAGACCAGTAAATACGGCATGAGTGCGCCCTTTTCGTTTAAACTATGGTGTTAGGATGAATGACTCATTGGGGAGTTACAAGTTGAAATTAGAGCAAATTGCGAAAGATGGCCTGAATTTTGGACAGTATCTTTTGTCTAGGATGGGACACGATAGGGTTAATGTGAATGCTGGGTATCTCGCTTATATCACCTTACTCTCTATTGTGCCTATGGTCACCGTGCTGCTTTCGGTACTTTCGTCGTTCGCTGCATTTGAAGATGCTGGCGAAGTGATCCAAGACTTCGTGATTCAAAACTTTGTCCCTGCGGCAGGGGATGCGGTCAAAGGCGCCTTATTAGAGTTTGTCGCCAATACCGGCAAAATGACCGCCGTCGGCAGTGGTTTTCTGTTCGTGGCCGCGCTAATGCTGATCTCTAATATCGATAAAAACCTCAACTACATTTGGCGTGTCAGTAATAAGCGCCGTGCCGTATTTTCATTTTCAATGTACTGGATGGTACTGACATTGGGGCCTATTCTTGTGGGTGCCAGCATTGCCGCCACCTCTTATGTGACATCACTAAAGATTCTGGAAAGCGACACAGTTTCCGGTGCTTTTAATCTGTTTATTGGCTGGTTGCCATTCTGGCTCTCTTTCTTTGCTTTTATGGGGCTTTACCAGTTGGTACCCAATAAAAAAGTGCAGATCGTCCACTCGATTGTTGGTGCACTCGTGGCGGCGATGCTGTTTGAAGCCAGTAAGCAAGGTTTTGCCGCGTACATTACCCAGTTTCCCTCTTATCAGCTTATCTATGGAGCATTGGCCGCAATCCCTATCTTATTTGTCTGGGTCTACTTATGTTGGTTGATTGTTCTGGTTGGCGCAGAGGTAACCGCCGCGCTGGGGGAAAGAGAGCACTGGAGCGAAGTCGAAGAGATGGTAAAATGCGCAAAAAATTCAACAGAATCAACTAAAGGAAGTCAACGTGATAGCACTGATCCAGAGAGTAAGTGAGGCCGCAGTACGCGTAGATGGAGAAGTGGTAGGGGAGATCGACAAAGGTCTACTTGTTCTGCTTGGCGTAGAAAAGGACGATGATGAAGCCAAGGCAAAGCGCTTGGTTGAACGCGTGACGACTTACCGTGTGTTTGAAGATGAAGACGGTAAAATGAACCTGAATGTTCAGCAAGTGGACGGCAAAGTCTTGGTTGTCTCTCAATTTACGTTACCGGCAGATACGAAGAAAGGCACTCGCGCAGGATTTTCGCGAGGTGCACACCCGGCGGATGCTGAGCGTCTTTACGAGCACTTTTCTGATCTCTGTGAAAACGTGCTGCCGACCGAACGAGGCCGTTTTGCTGCCGATATGAAAGTATCACTCGTGAATGATGGTCCGGTGACTTTCTGGCTACAGGTATAAAAATTATGTGGGAGCATGTGGATGCTCCTAATTCTCTCACTGCTTTGAAGGCTGAACACGACAAAAAGCAGTTATTAAAAGGACTTTTATGTTTAAGCTGACCACTCCTAAAACGGATAACCAACTTAACAAGTATTATCACTTTCGCTGGCAGATGCTGCGTGAACCTTGGCGCATGCCTATAGGCTCCGAGCGCGATGAATACGATCCAATGAGCTTCCATCGCATGATTGTCGATGGTCGTGGCCGCCCGATGGCCATTGGACGTTTATACATTACACCTGACAGCGAAGGTCAAATCCGCTATATGGCCGTCAAAGGCTCTCGTCGGAACAAAGGCATGGGCTCATTGGTGCTGGTGGCGTTGGAATCACTGGCTCGCCAAGAGGGAGCGAAACGCTTGGTGTGTAGCGCCCGTGAAGACGCGATTTCCTTCTATGAAAAAAATGGCTTTGAGCGCCGTGGCGAGCTAACAGACGAGCGTGGGCCTGTACGACACTTGCAAATGGTGAAGCCGCTAGACCCGATGGCGAATGTGCTGCGTAAGCCAGAGTGGTGTGCCGAGCTGCAGGAACGCTGGGAAAACCAAATCCCAATCAGCGATAAAATGGGGATTAAGATAAACCAGTACACCGGTTATCAGTTTGAGTGCAGTGCGCAGCTGAACCCGAATCTCAACCCACACAACACCATGTTTGCGGGCTCGGCCTTTACACTCGCAACGCTGACGGGCTGGGGGATGACGTGGTTACTGATGAAAGAACGCAATCTGTCGGGTGATATTGTATTGGCAGATAGCCGCATTCGCTACCGCCATCCAGTGACACAAAGCCCTGTTGCATCAACATCCCTAGATGGGATCAGTGGCGATTTAGACAGACTGGCGGCAGGGCGTAAAGCGCGTATTGTCATCCACGTGACGATTTACAGTGGAGACATTGCCGCCGTCGAGTTTATCGGTACTTACATGCTGATCCCAGACTATCAATCGGTTATTGGTGATGCGTTGCCGTCAGCCTCCTGATTGGACTCTGGCTGAGCAGGAGTAGGGCGCTGCGGCACAGAGCAACGGTCCTTAATCACATTAGTCTGTTCAAAGATTTCAGACCAGAGTTGTTGGCAGTCTTGATTGATGTTGAGTAACAGGCTGCCAAACTCGGGTTTCGTTAGATCTAACGTCCCACTGAGTTGGGCATTATCACTTTGCGCTTGAATGGTGAGCCGCCCCCGATCCGAGTGAACTTGGATCGGCTCAAATGGCCAAGCATGCTGAAAACGCAGCTCACCATCAATGCTTCGCGCATCTATGGTCCCGCCATGAATTTGCCCTACCGCCTTGCCCGACATGCTGTGCGCCAGCATTGAGTAATCTCCTGACAGACCAGAGAAGGCCATTTCAAGCTCGGCAACACCGGTCAACGTAAACGGCAGCTTCTCCTGAACCCAAGGTTGATTGAGAGGGATACCATCACCGTGTAAGCGAAACTGCCAAGGTGCGCTCAGTTGCGAACGATCCCATTGTCCAGTAGCTTCCACATAGCCATTAGCCAACGGCAAAAAAGCGCGCGTGAGTGCAATGTTTCCGTTGTCTGAATGTATGTTCAAGATCGCTTGCGTGGTGAGCCACTTATCCCAACTGGCACTATTGGCGCTGATTTCCACCTCGCCCGAAAATAGGCTCCATTGGCTCTTTTGAATCAGTGAAAGTTGCTTTCCCTCGATATTCAGCCCCGACAATTGCCAGTACGGCTTTTGTTCCACTTGAATCAATTGACTGTTACTCACCTTGAGCTCATTAATTGATAATTCGTTTAGCGCGGAGTCTTGTAAGAAATGAATCAAGTCGGAAGTGTTTTCTAACCATTTTATGCCGGAGAGCTTTAAGCTTTTAAGGTGGATTGTACTTGGTGAAACCAGCCCAGAGAGCTGAAGCCTGCCTTGTTTAAAGTCGGCATCAAACTCGTCAACGCTGACGCCCTGTGGGGTAAAGCCCAGTTTTGCAGTAGGGGAAGTAAACTGTAACTGCTCGCGCGTGGCACTATCCGCATCGAAAGAGAGGTAGCCTTGTTGCTGCTGCCATACTGAGCGCGTTAGAGCGATGTTTTCTAGCGAGGCATCCAGCTTATCAAAGTGCCAACCTGCGTACTCAAAGCTGCTTTCTAAAATGTCCAAGCTGTTGATATGGGTGACAGACAGGCTAAGGGATTGCAGTGTCTCTAAAAGTCTCTCAGATGGTATGGTCGAAGGGAGTTTGAGCTGGTTGATCGTGACATTCACTAACGACCAGCCCTCTTGGTATTGTTCTGCTTGGCCAGATATATTGGCACCACGCCAGTCAAAAGAAAGGCCATAAACGGTGCTGTCTTGTGGCTGATAGTCAGCATCAAACAGCAACTGATCAAACGCTTCGCCTTGGGTATAAAGCTGCTGCGCTGAGAGTTGGATATCACCATAAGGGAGAGGTTGATTTGGCTCGGTCCACTTCGGCGATTTGACTTGCAACCCCAGTTCGCGCACAGACCAGGTATCAGTTGAAACATCAACATGTTTTAGCGCCAGGTGGTGGAGGTGCAGTGAGTGGAGGAACTGAGTATCTAGCGCCTCTAGATCAATATTGGCCCCTTCAATCAGTAAAGAGTCGAGTGCCAATTTGCCATCACTGAATAGATACGGGTTGAGCCATAGAGTCACTTTAGGGATCAACTGAGTATGTTGATCTGTGGTGAACTCAACGTCTTGCAGCTCTAGCTGATACGGTGGCGTATAGACCGCTTGTCGCGTTGTCAGTGAATAGGGGCTCAACGCTTTTGCTGCGAGGTTGACCACATCCGCGGCGTAGCGCGATTGGAGTAAAGCATAAAGAGAAATGGCCGATAGGCTCAACAAGCAGACAAGAACGATAGTACTTCGCAGCAGGATTCTCTTCAAAATAACAACCTTCCCTAACATCCATTTGGTGTACTGGCCATTGCTGGACGGATTTGAGCGCATGTCACTTCAGTCAAAAGCTAAGGCTTATGTTGACGGCTACACGTGTTAGCTTGAAACATTTTTGGGTATCAAGCAACAAAAAGCCCCTCAAAAGAGGGGCTTATAAGGCTAATTGAAGACGATGTCACTAATCTAGCTGTGGTCCAGCTGCAACCAGTGATTTACCTTCTTCATTGTCTGTGTACTTCTCAAAGTTGTTGATGAACAGACCTGCAAGATCTCGTGCTTTGCTTTCCCACTGTAGTGGATCAACATAGGTATCACGAGGGTCTAGGATCGCTGGATCCACATCGTGTAGCGCTGTTGGTACTTCCAAATTAAAGATTGGAATGTGTTTTGTTTCAGCTTGCTCGATAGAGCCATCAAGGATCGCGTCGATGATACCGCGTGTATCTTGAATCGAGATACGTTTACCGCTGCCGTTCCAACCCGTGTTAACTAGGTAAGCTTCAGCACCTGCCGCTTCCATACGTTTAACCAATACTTCTGCGTACTTGGTTGGGTGTAGCGTTAGGAACGCCGCGCCGAAACAGGCAGAGAATGTTGGTGTTGGTTCAGTGATACCACGCTCAGTACCCGCCAGTTTAGCCGTAAAGCCTGATAGGAAGTGGTACTTAGTTTGTTCTGGTGTCAGCTTAGAAACCGGAGGAAGCACACCAAACGCATCTGCCGATAGGAAGATCACCTTCTTCGCGTGGCCGCCTTTCGATACTGGCTTCACGATGTTTTCAATGTGTTCGATTGGGTAAGAAACACGCGTGTTCTCAGTTTTAGAACCATCATCGAAATCGATCGTGCCATCAGAAAGAACCGTTACGTTCTCTAGTAGTGCGTCACGGCGGATCGCGTTGTAGATGTCCGGTTCTGCTTCTTTCGATAGCTTGATGGTTTTCGCGTAACAACCGCCTTCGAAGTTAAATACGCCATCGTCATCCCAGCCGTGCTCGTCATCACCAATTAGGGCACGTTTTGGATCGGTTGAAAGGGTGGTTTTACCCGTACCAGACAGACCGAAGAAGACCGCAACGTCACCATCTTTACCCATGTTGGCACTGCAGTGCATGGATGCGATATCTTGCAGTGGAAGGAAGTAGTTCATCATCGCGAACATGCCTTTCTTCATCTCACCGCCGTACCAAGTACCACCGATAAGCTGCATGCGCTCTGTTAGGTTAAACACAGTGAAGTTCTCTGAGTTCAGACCTTGCTCTTTCCAGTTTTTGTTGGTGCATTTTGCACCGTTCATTACCACGAAATCAGGTTCGAACGTTTCTAGCTCTTGCTCTGAAGGGCGAATGAACATGTTCTTCACGAAGTGTGCTTGCCACGCGACTTCGGTAATAACGCGGATGCTGAGACGAGTATCTGGGTTTGCGCCACAGTAACCATCAACAACGAACACACGCTTGCCAGAAAGCTGGTTAGTGACCTGTTCTTTCAGGTCGTTCCAGATCTCTTGGGTAATTGGTTTGTTGTCATTTTTTACTGAATCAGATGTCCACCACATGTGCTCTTCAGTGGTGGCGTCTTTTACAATGTATTTATCTTTTGGTGAGCGGCCAGTAAAGATACCAGTGTCAACAGCGACAGCACCAAGCTCTGTGACCACGCCTTTCTCGTAGCCCTCTAGATCTGCGCGTGTTTCCTCTTCAAACAATAGATCGTAGCTAGGGTTACGAATAACTTCTTTTACGTCATGTAGCCCGTGCTTGGTCAGATCAATTGTTGCAGCCTTTATATGTTCCATAACGGTCATCGGTGCTCCTTGTCGGAATAATTTGTAGGGATTTTGTAAGAATTTTTGTAATTTTTGTCTGCTCACCATGCTAGCAATGGGCCTAAGGAAAAACAGGGATATAGCTCAAAAAATATCCGCGATTTAACTGGGGTTTTAAGCGACGCATCACATATTGGCGTAGATAGTTTATCGCGCACGCAAAGCTTTGCGCTAGACCAAAACAGTTATTAATTGATTAAAATTAACCAGTTGCTTTATTACAGGAAAGCTAGATATGACGGGGGGTTGATCACAAAAAGGCCAGCATGAGCTGGCCTTTTGAAGGGTAAATTACGTGCTTGGTAAATCAGATGAATTAATGCAGCGTTTTCTTGTCTGTTGTTGACTGATCGAACAGTTCTGACACCTCAGATTCGTCGAACGTATAGCTCGTGCCGCAGTAATCACAATGTAAAGAAATTGAACCAACCTCGGCCAAAATGTCATTAATTTCCGCACGGTCGATGGTAACGATCGCTGCGCCACTACGTGAACGAGAACAGCCACAATGGAACTCTACTGGTTGAGGTTCAAATAGGCGTACAGTCTCTTGGTTGTACAAGCGATACAGAAGCTCATTCGCAGCTAGAGAAAACAACTCTTCGTTTTTCACCGTGTTGGTCAACTGTTCTAGGTGCTCGAAGTCTTCTGGCGTACCTGTACCATCAGGCATGACTTGGATCAGCATACCTGCAGCATGTGCTTTGCCTTCGAGTTCGCCGGTGCGAATCCAAAGGCGCGTTTTTAGCTGTTCAGAGTTAGCAAAGTAGCCTTCAAGAATTTCTGTCAGGTTGTCACCTTCAAGGCCAACAATACCTTGATAGCGTTCACCTTGTTTCGGATCAACGGTAATCACAAGATGACCTTTACCCATCAT
>ENA-OWNT01005040-OWNT01005040.1-seawater-metagenome-genome-assembly--contig:-NODE-5040-length-11142-cov-12.578400_pt1 | contig 11142 bp, 13 predicted proteins | sample MGYA00238136_ERZ651165 | MGnify/ENA primary metagenome ERZ651165 (study PRJEB26861, sample SAMN08777766) | seawater metagenome | isolation source: coastal seawater | place: USA: Florida | collected... | reverse complement strand
GGCGGAGTCATCCGGTGGCTACGGAGGTGCGTAGAACTTGGCGTCCCCTAAGAGCGAAGATCTCACGGTTCCTGACAATGTCTTCTGGCTCCCACTTCGTGACGAGATTCTCGTTGGACTGGATGGTCGGAATCCAGGGTGGGGTACCCAGGCCAAAGCGACGGTTCGCCTGCCGACGCTGAACTCTCTGGGCTATGAAAGGGAGTGTGGGCATGCCGGGCTTCGCTGGTATTCACTTGAACCAGCCCGGATGTACGACTTCAGCCTAGTGCATCACTACTACCATGAACTCATCGGAGATCGGCCGCACCGTTGGGAGAGCCAGACCGGGCTCACGCAAGCAGCGAGCCGATGGTTGCGCGACGCGCGCCGTGCACTTCTACGCATCTTAGACATGGAGCGGATCTGGCTGGGCTTAGGGCCGGATAGTCTCTGGTCGAGCACACGGCGTATCATGATGCAGGCGGCCGCAGTGGCCCAGGAGCTGACTGCTACCGGGGCTCAGGTCTCCAGTAGCGGCGGTGAGAACCTCTTTGTGGCACTGCACCATGTCCTGCATGGCGTCGAGTTGATGTCGACCCTGATTTCCTCCTACGAGGGGATGCGGAACCGATTTGTGCTCAATGAAGGGCTTGCTGCATGGATGGAGGGCGCAAAGCGCGACGGGCTCCCTCTGCGCCCGTCGATTCCGCTAGCGACTCGCTAGGCGAGGGACGATGCACGTAGGCCTCAACCTTGGGAGTGATCTGGTCGGCTGTGGTTGAGCTCGTGGAGCAGTCTCAAGAAGATGCGGTGCTGTGGTGACGGTCCTTCCAGATTCAACTCCTCGTGCGTTACCAGTTCTGGCCATCGCAGTTCTCGGGCGTAGTGATCTGCAAGTTGCGCAACCACAGTCGCCACTCTCGCATCGATGTCCAGGCAGTCCGTGAACTCGGCCAGGAAGAGCTGCAGCAGGTGGAACCCATAGACTTCGGAGAACCGCCGCCAGTAGCTCTCCTGGTGGTCGATACTGAGGAAGCCCTCCGTCGGAGTGGGGCCCCAGCCAAGCCGCATGAGATGTCGTGGGTTGAAGTGCACCCACTCGGATGTCCCATGGTAGAGATACTCGTAGAGTTCGACGTGGCCGGTAGCCTTTGCCTGCGCCCAGATGGAGGGAAGCCGCGGTTGCTTCCAGCCGTACTTCTGCTTGAGCTTGTTGAGGACCTCGTCGCCTGCCTCGTTGAGGGCCGCGATCCCGCCAGCCGACCCCGCAATTGGTTGCCATGGTCGCGCGCTGCGCATGAACCCGACCTGGGCGGCTAGGCTCTTTGCGGTCCTCTTTCGGGCGAGTGCCGCCGCCAGGGGGTCGCGGTCGATGGGTTCGACGGAGGTGTAGATGAAGCTCAGACAGATGAAGTCTTCGCAGACGCCGCGAAGGCCGCTGGTTCCGAAGAACGTGGTTCCTTCAACCGCTTCGAGGTAGTACTGGAGGTTCTTGTGTAGAGCTGCCTTTAGGCAGATGGTGAAGGCCGCCTCCATGTTGAAAGAGATGCGTCGGAGAGGGTCAAGTCCCTCTCGGAGGCTCTGCAGCAACTCAGCAGTCGGAGGGATCGCTCTTGACACCCCTAGGCCTCTTTAACTTACCCGCTGTCCAGCGGACAGCGGGTCGTGGATTCCATGGCGCACGCCGTTCTACCATGTCGTGTCGACCAAAGAGCAGCAGGCGCAGGGCGGAATGGCGCTGAACATGAGAGGATAAACGCAGTTCCGCGGGCCTCAACGAGGACGAAGTTGAGGATCTAGTTGAGGGTTTTAAGAAGCCGGAAGCGACCGGACGCCGTGAGCTGAGGCCCGCGGAATTGCGTTTATCCATTGTTCTGTGAGGTTTGGGGCTAATTCGTAGTGGGAAGCACCGCGGCCCGGCCTGCCGGGAAGCGGGCGTGGGCGTCTGCCACGCCTCTTGTCCAGCCTAGTGGCCCTCAGCCGGTGGCTCGTGAGACCCATTGCGGAGGCGAGAGTATTCAGGGAGCGCTTCGTCGGGAGGCCAGAGTTCACTCTCTTCCCGATTCCATCGGTTTGACCGCCAGCCTTCGGGGCTCGGGTCGAAGTAGTGGATGAAGCCATTGTCGCTACAGTAGAACCACAACCGGTCACCCGAACCCCACCCGAAGTACGCGTTGAACTTAGCCATGCAGTCCATAGGCTCAACTTGTCGGCGCCGCGGGGTTTCGAGAACTACGTGCCAGTACCTTAAGTGTCGCTCTCCTCGGGGATGGATTTCCAGTCGTGCCTTTGCTGTGCCGCCCGCGGACTTCCAGGGACGGGCGGCAGTAGGAGTCCCGAATATGAGGAGTGCGACTGCCGGCCCTGCGGCGGTGGCGATGACTGGAGGCAGCCACGCAGGAGCGTTGGTACGACCTTGAAGCCAGAACGAGAGGAGTTGGAGCGGGAGAGCCAACAAGACGACGAGAGATGTCGCAACGAGGGCGCTCAGGAGCATGAGGAATCCGTCCACTGGGTAGAACTGCATCACGACGACGATTGCAGCACTGGCAATGAAGGCCGCTCCGAACGACCAGATGCCAGCAAGCTTCGCGCGTGTCTCTGAGCTCTCGTCGTCATCGGGCATGGATACGCCGAGAGTACCGTCCTCCTTAGTCTGCGTTCGACCCCCCGGGGCTTGAGGCCGCGATAAAGGATGATGTCTGCCAGAGAACGCTGGGCTTTAGAACAAGTGATGGGTGTCACGAAACAGGGCGTCGGGAGGTCGGAGGAACCAGCAATCGGGCGCCTGGGTGGTGACCACGATGTTCACCACGCGCTTCCAGTACTCCCACTCCCCGCTGAAGGTCTGGAACGTCCTCCAATTATGGACTAGTCGTCCTGCCTGCTCCGGGGCAAGGACCAGCGCTCTGAGCCGAGGTGCTCGCTCTGGCATGGCGAGCTGCCCAAAGAAGCTGACTGCGAGTTCAGAACCCGTCCACCGGAACTCGAGGTCCAGACGCTGTCTGAGGCGCTCTGGGCTCAGGGGTTTTCGGAACCGATGTTCGCCGCTGAATTCGGGCTCGCGATACAGCACTTCGTGTAGTTGCACCGCTTCATCGATGACTCGAAGGGCACGACCTCCGTACGGCAGAGACTCTGGGGTGGAGTTGCGCAGCGTCGCCGCTGGTGCCCCCCTGGAGGCCTTCGACCAGGTCGTTTCGACCACCTGGACGAGCAGCCTGGCGTTGTTCGGCGCTGGTGAAGGACTCACTACGGGTGCCGGTGTGCTGGATGTGGTTGCGCGCTCACCGAGGCCTGCCCTCGACTGGTGAATTCGATATCCTCCCATACTCGAAGCGAGGTACAGATACCAGATGAAGTTCATCATCAGTGTTGAGGCAGATGACGAAGTGGAGGTCCTGTACTCGGCTCCGCTGCCTTCCGAGTTGGTTGACTACATCGAACGAGTCAAGCTTCACATGAAGGCCATCTCGTCGGAGGAGTACACAACAGGGCCCGCGGCGATACTCGGGACCCTGGCACGGTTTAGCTACGTCCTTGATGGAGAGACCGTTCTCTGGCTGATTGAGTGGAAACCCGGGCTTGTCGTCTTGGCCTTTGCTGAGGGAGGAACACCTGCGATGGCGTCGATTCGGTCGCCCATCCCTGGCTTCGCAGGGCAGCCGGTTCTTCCGGGCGATGGACAGCCGGACGACTACGACTCGGATGAGAACCCCCAATACGACCTCGTGTTCACGCCCTGGGATGCGCAGTTCGATGCCCAGCGCCGAGCGTGGGCCTCCTCTGACCGAGCGGACGAAGAGACGGCGCAGCGATTCCTTTCCATCCTGGCCGCAGCCGATGCGCTTGGTGCTGGTGACCGGGAGGGTGCGCCCGACTGGGAGCAGTGCTTCAGGAACCTCGACGAACTCACGGGGGAGGGAGTGCGTCTCAGGAACGTGAGTCTCTCGGGTGAACCGCTGGCAACGAGTCCAACTTGAGGCAGCGGCTCTAGGGCTGAGAACTCGAATGGATCTAGGGGATCCACATGACCGACGAACAAGCGGCTCTGCTGGCGCTTCTTCTCTGCCCAGCGTACCGGGTAGCACAGCACGAGCGGTCCGACGTTCCAGCCGACTATCTCTGGCTAATCGACACCTTCGGTCCCATCTACGTGGACGAGTTCTTCTGGATTCTCGTTCCTGGTTCAAGAAATCCGGCCCTGGACCTCCACGCACAATCTGAGCGCTTCCTGAGGGATGTCGAAGAACGGCTGGAAGACGTGCACTCTCGGCAGCCTGTCCGCGGGGGCAAGCCGTGGGCCGTAACCGACAACGGCGACCTCTTTCTCTGGCGGCAGCAAGGACCGCCGGATGAGTGGACGGTGGTGGTGCGTGACCAAAGGGCCGATGTGGAGGTTGATTTCGCTCTAGGTACGGTGCCGTTCCTGTTGGCGCTGCTACGGGGCGAACTGCGCACGTCGGGCGCCTTCCCAGACGACTTCCCGCTAGATCATCATCTGGTGCAACGTCTTGAAGACTGACCACCGCCGGCACCAGGAACCCCCTGGTACGACCGCTGGCTCTAGGAGCGGGCCGCGGCTTGGCGCTCTGCGCTCGACAGTCGCTCCGTGGCAGGAAGCTCGGACCGTTCTGGAGCACGCCGCTGCCAGAAGGGGTCGACCGAGCTAGTGATGGCTTCGCGATGCAATGGGGCCAGACCCGCTGCCGGGGTCGAGAGCCCGGAGCGGGCCTGCCCGAAACGGGCTCAGGATCGACTGATTCGAAGCTTCCACGCGCGAGCCCAAATCTCACAGAACATGAGAGGATAAACGCAGTTCCGCGGGCCTCAACGAGTACAGAGCTGAGGATCCTGGCGGTGTCTGACCGAGGCCGAGCGCTGCTCCCGCCGTGAGCTGAGGCCCGCGGAATTGCTTTTATCCATTGTTACGTGAGGTTCGCGGCTACCTCGCTGGACGAAGCACCGCGGCCCGGCCTGCCGGGAAGCGGGCGTGGCGAGCCAATGGTGGTAGCCCCGAAGGGCCTCCAACTATAGCTCGGTGACGGTGCCTGGCGTCTCGACCTCAAGGGCAAGCTCTTCGCCTGGGAAGAACACTTCGATGGAGCCTCCGACCGCCTGACAGGTCCAGTCGGCTGTCGCGATTACGTCGGACCCGACCTCGCTCAGCACGCTCGCAGCGAAGAACCCCGGCTCCGACAGGAAGGTCGCGGTACCCTGGAGCGACCAGCCACTGAACTCAGTTCCCTCGTCGTTCAATGACCAGCGCAGTCGTGATTCCCACTGCGTTTCTCCCCCACGGGTTCCGAAGGGTTCGAGAACGAACTCGGCCCTCTGGCTGAACCGAGACCCGGAACGGCAGTCGTCGCTTGGGGCTGGGGTGATGCACCCAACCAGCACAACAGCGAGGGATAGCGGGAGGAGCCCCTTGGTGGTCGTCGGTAGCCCCCCATCCCGGTGCAGTTCCTCGAGCCGGCCCTGATTGCGACCGGTCATGTTCTCGTCCCCAGTCTGCAACACAACGACTTGTCCTCGGTGGTTCGCTTATCTCCTCCTCGCAGGATACGGCAGATGTGCTCCGGGCCAGGAGACACCCCCTGGAGAGAGGCGGATGACATTTGTGCGACTATACGTATCATCGTCTGATGCTGTTCTCGACGCCCCCACTCGCCGCCTACGGACCCGCACTCGCCGAGCTTGCTGACCTTCAGTCCCGATTGGGGGCGCAGGTCTCGCAAGCGACACCCTGGGTGGGGCGTCTCAGGCGCCAGGCGCGGGCAGCGACGGCAAGGAGCTCCGTTGCGATCGAGGGCTTCAGCGTTTCTCAGAAGGAAGCGGAGGCAATCGTGAAGGGCCAAACGGTCGCAGCGGGTCAGGACCAGCGTGCTTTCGCGGGCTATGCATTAGCCATGCAGCATGTCGCAGTGCTGGCTGAGGACCCGACGTTCGGGTGGAGCCAGCGCCTGCTCTTGGACCTGCACTTCGAGACGTGTTCGAGTGACCCGAAGGGAAAGCCAGGGCTGTTGCGGACGGGGCCCATCTACGTGACTGCTCCGGGGGGAGGGGTTGCGTACCGAGGGCCCAGCGCCGACGAACTTCCTGAGCTTCTTGCCAGCCTGGTGGCTGAGCTTGAGGCGGCTAGCGACGATGCTCTGGTCGTGGTTCGCGCCGCGATGGCCCACCTGAACCTCGTCTCGATTCATCCCTTCAATGACGGGAATGGTCGACTCTCGCGAATCATCCAGTCGTTGTTGCTTGCGAGAGCCGGTGTCCTCTCACCGGAGTTCGGCTCGATCGAGGAGTACCTCGCTCGCGATACGTTGAGGTACTACGAGGTCCTACGGGAGGTCCAGGGTGGCAGCTACCAGCCAGAGCGGAGTGCCGAACCCTGGGTGGCGTTCTGCATCGAAGCCCACCTAGTGCAGGCGAGGGAGCGGATCTCGACACTCAACCGAGCTGCGGACAGGTGGGCAGTCTTGGAGGAACTCGTGGCTGCGCGTGGCTGGCCGGAAAGGCTCGCGATTGCCCTGGAGCAGAGCCTGTTCGGAGGGGTCGATCGTGCCTCCTACACCGAGGAGGCGGACGTTTCACCGGCGACTGCAAGTGCCGACTTGCGCCGGCTCGTCGATGCCGGCTTCCTCGAAGCGAAGGGCAAGGGGCGCAAGACGCGCTATCTCGCGGCGGCTTCCTTGAGCGGACTTGTCGGCCCACGTTGAGAATCAGATGCTCGGGAGAGGCCTCGCCGGACCTTCTGTTTCGGGCGCGGCAACGGAGGGTGAGGAGCCGGAGCGGGCCTGCCCGGGACGGCTCGGGGAGCGATAGATTCCCAGCAACATGGTTCGTCGCGAATCTCACGTAACATGTGGGGATAAACGCAGTTCCGCGGGCCTCAACGAGTACAGAGCTGAGGATCCTGGCGGTGCCTGACCGAGGCCGAGCGCTGCTCCCGCCGTGAGCTGAGGCCCGCGGAATTGCGTTTATCCATTGTTACGTGAGGTTCGCGGCTACTTCGCTGGACGAAGCACCGCGGCCCGGCCTGCCGGGAAGCGGCGCGGGCGCACCCATTCGCTCTCGGAGAGCGTATCGGTCGATGACGCTCTGAGCACGGTCGCCGCGCCGAGGGCTCGAGTCACAAGGCTGATGGGCGAGTCTAATCGAAGCGGTCAGGGGACTTGGAAGAGATTGAGCCGCACTGGGCCGTCGCTCTCGATGTAACAGTGATCGAACTCCCCGCTCAAGGTGACCGTCCCGCTCCCGGACAACTCAAAATCAAACGTCGTTGCATTCCACTCGGAGTTCGATACTGGCGCATCCTCGACGTCGATCTCCAGCCGAAGATCATCGACAGCCGATACCTCAGCGAATCCCTCCGTAGCGACCAGAACTGTCTGTGCGTCGCTCCAGACCGACGGACTATCTATCCCTCCCGGACCACAGCTACCCCGTTCGGCCATCGCTGAGTACGGGTTCTCGTCGGACCAGCCCACTTCAAGCAGGGCGGTTCCGACCCCGGTTCCGTCGCCCAGCGGGTAGCGAGTCTCGCGGGGTACTCCTGCACCGCCAGGTGCGGTCTCCGAAGTGTTGAACCTCAACTGTGCCCACGACGGCCCAGGTCCGGCAATGGGTTCAAGGACATCACCAAGAACTTCGAAGCTGTCGAGGATCTCGGGACACGACCCGGGGAATCCAGCAAGAGAGGCGTAGAAGTCGCTGAAGGCTTGAACAGAATCGCTAGCGGCCTCTCGGAGCGATTCACATGCGCTTTCCTCCGAGGACAGCAAATAGCGGTGGAACTCTACCGGTTGTCCGTCGGCATACTGGGTTCGGTGGTGGAGCCAGAGAGCGGACTGGACTCTTCCGAACTCGCCGTGATCGGACACGAGCTCAATCATCGAGGGTGGAGCAGCGCAGCCTCCGAGTACGAGCGTGGCCAGTGCAAGAACTGATTGCCCGGACCCGAGTCCCCAGGGGGAGCGCAGCCTTGACGACGGAGATGATTCCACGCAGCCATCGTAGTCCCTGCGGGACCCCGGCGGGAAGACCGAGGTGTCCCGGTGTTGCCAGGGAGTCCGAGTAGACAGCCTGGGCCTACGGCAGGCTCGGCGACGCGTTGGGTGCTGCGAACGGCGGTTCTCGAAGGCTCCCTGCGAGGAGCGGCTGGTTTCCTTGCGGAACCAGCACGGCTACCTCGTCGAGACGGGCACTGGTCGAAGGACGGCTTGCGGCGGGGAGCGGCTGGTTTCCTTGCGAACCCAGCACGGCTACTTCGTCGAGACAGCTTCGGCGCCCAACGCGTTGCCGAGCCCCCCGAAACCAGCACGGAGCTCGGTGAGCCGGGCGACTGAAGCAGGCTCCCCGAGCGGCCAGTTCCTGGAGTGCCTGGGCGTAGAAGGATCAGACTCAAGAAGTGCGGTACCTCAGGTCGTCTAGGTCGCTACAGAGGACTGCGGCCCGGCCTGCCGGGAGTGGACGTGACGAGCAAGTTGCTCATCGGACCTGCCCGCGTATCTGTCAGTACAGCGAAAGGTAGGGGGCAGGTCCGACATCAAGCTCGCAAACGACTGGATCGCTAAACTCTGCCCTGAATCGTCCGAGACTAGCGCCGTCGGAGGCGGAAAGGACATCACCCGAGATGACAAGCTCGAGGACTCCCTCGATCTTGTCAACGTCGAGGTTGACAAACACGTCAGTAGAAGCGTCAAGGACTCCCGAGTCGTCTCCAAACCCAGGTGAGTCGCAATCGATGACGGCCCTCAGAGCAGTGTAGGGATTGCCCGAGAACGCGGTGAGGTATCCCAACACGGACGTGGATTCGGGGACGGTTGGGAGCCCTGCATGCACGACGCCCTCAGAACGCCACGATTGCAAGCTCTCGAGTTCCGCATAGAACTGGTCGAGAGCTTGGCACTCCTCTAGCCGGGTCTGCGCTGCGTCGAGCTGTGCTTGAAAGACACTCCGGGCTTCGGCTGCAGCGAGGATGAACTCCTCCATGCGGCTGCAGTAGCCCGGTTCCGTGGTAAGGAAGAACGCCTCCTGCGAGGTGTCATCCTCGATGTAGCTGAGACGTAGGCACTCGCTGAAGGTCTGACGCCCCCCCCTCTTCGGGCGGGAGCTCCAGCCACAACGCAGCGTTGGTACACCCAATAACAGGGATGGCTGACAGCAAGCAAAGCAGTCTGGCTCTCTTCATTCAAGAATCCTACAGCGTCGCGGGGGTGTAGCGTCCACGCTTCTTGGACACAGGTTGTCCCTGCTCACCCCGACGGTCCCCCCGTTCATGGTTCTGGCTCCAAAGTTCGCCTCCTGCATCGGCGGTTGAGAAGCCGGAGCGGGCCTGCCCGGGACGGGTTCAGGAGCGATGGATTCAAGGCAACAGGTCAGTCGCGAATCTCACGTAACATGAGAGGATAAACGCAGTTCCGCGGGCCTCAACGAGGACAGAGTTGAGGACCTAGCTGAGGTTTGGCCGAGGCCGGACGCCCCTCCCGCCGTGAGCTGAGGCCCGCGGAATTGCTTTTATCCATTGTTAGGTGTCGTGGTGCCGCTACTTCGCTGGGCGAAGCACCGCGGCCCGGCCTGCCGGGAAGCGGTGCGTGGCCCACCACGAGGGTGGGGTCCTGTCCAGTTGGTGGGTCGCTACTCGTCTGCGTAGCGCCGCGCCCTTCGCGGAGGAGATCCGCGTAGGAGTAGATATCCTAGATGCTCTCAAGGGGTACAGAGCCCGGCCGAGGCCAAGGCGGCGAAGATTTTCAGGAAATGGGAGAGCGACTGACTCTCCATGAGCACGTGATACGCACACTGATACGCATGGAGGCTCCAGAAGGCCCATTCCGGACACCGGCTCAGCTCCCAGGTCGAAGGGACGCCCAGGGCGTTTCATGACATCGAAGTGGGCACCGGGCGGTGTCCTGGAGCTGCCCGGTGTGCACGCGTCGGCGCGAGACCCGTCGACCTCCCCTGTACTCCTCATTCTTGGTGGGTACCGCGCATGACGTCGAGGGCGTTGAGATTGCTGCGTCGGGCGTTCCCAATGGTCCCTTGGGTCGGCTACAACAGGGTGAGGAAGTCCGGATTCCGAACAGAGGCGTGGTCTTTCGGTGTGCGACCTGAAGCGTCTTTGCTGTTTGGGTCGGCGCCCGCAGAGAGCAACAGCCCAATCACCTCTGCACCGTGACTATCGTTGTACACGGCCCAAACCAGGGGCGAGGTCTGGGTGGCCCCCACGAGCTCATTCGCCGACGCTCCGTGCTCGAGCAGGCAGGCAACCGTCGATGCGGCCCCGCTCTGGCAGGCGATGACCAGGGCGTTTCTGCCGTCGGCATCCTTGGCCTCAATGTCTGCCCCAGCTGCAAGAAGCGCTCGGAGGGCCCTGCCGTCCGGAAAGTACGCTCCCGCCATCAGGGCTGTACCGCCATGCTCGTTCGAGTAGTTCGCGTCTGCGCCGCCTTCGAGAAGGGCTACGACAGCATCGACATGGCCATACGCCATAGCTTCGAAAAGAGGCGGAACACCTCTCGACGAGGGCCGATTCGGATCAACTCCAGCTGCGAGCAGTTGACGAACCGCACCTGAGTCACCGGAGGCTGAGGCCGACCGTAGCTTCTCCACCAATTCATCCATCGTGGTCTCCGCTTCAGCTAGGGGCAATGATAGACGTCCCATGGGGCTTCACCCTTGTGCCCGCGATTTAACCTCGGGACACCCGGTTGGTAACGGCCTTCGACCCACATCTCGTCTAGAAGGGCTACGCCGGAGTCGTCCCAGGAAAGCTCAGCGCTAATGGAGTCTTGTGATTCGAGGACGACGAGGAAGAAGTCGCTGTCGAGGGCGACAGCATCAATCTCCTCTCCACACGTCACGCGGGCGGCATCCTCTGCGGAGTGGTTCTCCTCGAAGCTGTCATCTCCGTTGCTGTCGTCATCGTCATCGTCAGCGGAGCCTGAGTCGTCGTCGTTGCTGCTTCCCCTGCCGCCACCCCGGCCAGAAAGCGGCGTGCAACCGCCCAGCAGGGCGAGCAGCAGGACTGCTCCGGCGAGATTTCTCGAGCGTGTAGTCATGTCCCCTCCCGGTCGTTTGATTCCGACTGGCATGCACCCCAGTTGACCTGGACACTCATTTGGGGTGAGAGCCCCCGTAGGATCCAGGGATGAGCAAGAAGAC
>ENA-OWNT01005039-OWNT01005039.1-seawater-metagenome-genome-assembly--contig:-NODE-5039-length-11143-cov-6.890023_pt1 | contig 11143 bp, 10 predicted proteins | sample MGYA00238136_ERZ651165 | MGnify/ENA primary metagenome ERZ651165 (study PRJEB26861, sample SAMN08777766) | seawater metagenome | isolation source: coastal seawater | place: USA: Florida | collected... | reverse complement strand
AAGCCACCGTGGGCCTTACCGATGTTGTTGATGAGCTCCATGATGAGGACGGTCTTGCCGACGCCGGCGCCGCCGAAGAGGCCCGTCTTTCCGCCGCGGGTGTACGGCGTCATCATGTCGATGACCTTGATGCCGGTCTCGAACATCTCGACCTTCGTCGACTGCTGCGTGAACGCGGGCGGCTGACGGTGGATCGGGGTGTACTGCTTGGCGTCGATGTCGCCGAGCTCGTCGATGGGCGCGCCGACCACGTTCATGATGCGGCCGAGCACCTCGCGGCCGACGGGCATGGCGATGGGCTTGCCCGTGTCCTTCACCGCGACGCCGCGGCGGAGGCCGTCCGTGCTGTCCATGGAGATGGCGCGGACGGTGTTCTCACCGAGGTGCTGGGCGACCTCGAGGACCAGGTTGTCCTCCTGGTCGTTGATGCCCGGGTTGCTCAGGGTGAGGGCGTTGAAGATGGCAGGGAGGTGGCCTGCGTCGAACTGGACGTCGACGACGGGGCCCATCACCTGGACGATGCGGCCGTTGGCAGCGCTCATTTGGGGTGCTCCTTCTCCGCGCAGCGGCGGAAATCGTGATGCTCTTGGATGTTCTTAGAGGGCCTCGGCGCCGGACACGATCTCGATGAGTTCCTTCGTGATCGCGGCCTGACGGGCCCGGTTGTATACGAGGGTGAGGTCGTCGATGACCTTCTTGGCGTTCCGCGTCGCGCCGTCCATGGCCATCATCCGGGCGGCGTGCTCGCCGGCCTCCGACTCCAGGAACACCTGGAAGATCCGGGTGCGCAGGAACAGGGGCAGGATGTCGCCGAGGATGGCCGTCTGGCTGGGCTCGTACACGAACTGCGTGAGGTGCTCGGGCTCCTCGGCGGTGTCGTTGGCGAGCGCGGTCAGCGGGAACAGCTGCTCGATCGTCGGCTCCTGGTTCAGGGTGCTGACGAAGCGGTTGTATGCGATGTAGACCTCGTCCAGCTCGCCGCTGATGAAGCGGTCGTTGAGCTCGGCGATGAGCTTGGCGCTCAGGTCCTGGAACTGGTTCGGGTGCAGATCGACCGTGGTGCGGCCGTGCTCGACGTCGGTGCGTCGCTGGAGGCCGTCCCGCGCCTTCTTGCCGAAGACGATGAGTTCGACCGACTCGTAGCGCGCGTCGATCTTCACGTTGTCGTGCAGCCAGCCGTCGACCTTGCGGATGAGCTGGCTGTTGAAGCCGCCGCACAGCCCGCGATCCGACGTCAGCACCACGAGCGCCGCCTTCGTGACGTTCTCGTGGGGCTGCAGCAGCGGGTGCTGGGCGTCGCCCAGGCGCGCCATCAGCGAGCGGAGCACCGCGGTGACCTCGTCGCTGTAGGGGCGAGACGCGACCGCGGCGTCCACCGCGCGCTTCATCTTCGCCGCCGCGACGAGCTTCATGGCGCGCGTGATCTTCTGGGTGTTCTTGACCGACCCGATCCGCGTCTTGATCGCCTTGAGTGAGGGCATGGGACCTCCGCCAGCCCCCGCGCGGGGGCTGGTCAGGATGGGTGGATCAGGCGGTGAAGGTGGCCTCGAACTCGGCGAGGGCGGCCTTGAGGCCTTCCTCGGCGGTGTCCGTGAGCTTGCCGGTGGAGACGATCTCCTGGCCGACCTCGGGGTGCTTGCTGTCCATGAAGGCCATGAACTCCCGCTCCCACTTGCCGACCGCGCTCACCGGGTGCTTGTCGAGGTAGCCGCGCGTGCCGCCGTAGATGACCATGACCTGCTTCTCGACCGGCATCGGCTGGTACTGCGGCTGCTTGAGCAGCTCCACCAGGCGGGCGCCACGCTCCAGCTCGCGGCGGGTCGCCTCATCGAGGTCCGAAGCGAACTGCGAGAACGCAGCCAGCTCGCGGTACTGGGCGAGCGACAGGCGCAGCGTGCCGGCGACCTTCTTCATGGCCTTGATCTGGGCCGAACCACCCACGCGCGACACCGAGAGGCCGACGTTGATGGCGGGGCGGATGCCCGAGAAGAAGAGGTCACCCTCGAGGAAGATCTGGCCGTCGGTGATCGAGATCACGTTGGTCGGGATGTAGGCGGACACGTCGCCGGCCTGCGTCTCGATGATGGGCAGGGCGGTCAGCGAGCCAGCGCCGTGCGACTCGTGCATCTTCGCGGCGCGCTCGAGCAGGCGGCTGTGCAGGTAGAAGACGTCGCCGGGGTACGCCTCGCGGCCCGGCGGGCGGCGGAGGAGCAGCGACATCTGGCGGTAGGCGACCGCCTGCTTCGACAGGTCGTCGTAGATGACCAGCGCGTGCATGCCGTTGTCGCGGAAGTACTCGCCCAGCGTCGCGCCCGTGTACGGGGCGAGGAACTGGATGGGAGCGGGCGTGGACGCCGGGGCGCAGACGACCGTCGTGTACTCCATGGCGCCGTAGCGGCGGAGCCGCTCCACGACCTGGGCCACGGTGCTCTGCTTCTGGCCGATGGCCACGTAGATGCAGTAGCAGTCGCCACCCTTCTGGTTGATGATCGCGTCGATGGCGACGGCGGTCTTGCCCGTCTGCCGGTCGCCGATGATCAGCTCACGCTGGCCACGACCGATGGGCACCATCGCGTCGATGGCCTTGAGGCCGGTCTGCAGCGGCTCGTGCACCGACTTGCGGGCGACGATGCCGGGGGCCTTGACCTCGACACGGCTGACCGTCTCGACCTTGCTGAAATCACTGCCGCCGTCCAGCGGGCGGCACAGCGGGTCGACCACGCGGCCGAGCAGCTCCTTGCCCACGGGCACCTCGACGATGCGCCCGGAGCGCTTGACGTTGTCGCCCTCCTTGAGGTGGCGATCCTCGCCGAGGATGGCGACACCGACGTTGTCGGCCTCGAGGTTGAGGACCATGCCGTTGATGCCTCCGGGGAACTCGAGGAGCTCTCCGGCGACGGCGTTGGCGAGGCCGTGGATGCGGGCGATGCCATCACCGACAGACAGGATGGTGCCCGTCTCGGCCACGTCGACGCGGGCCTCGTAGTTGGCGATCTGATCCTTGAGGATCTGGCTGATTTCTTCGGCGCGGAGCTCCATCAGTGGGTGCCTTTCCGTAGCGCTCGCAGAGTGCGAAGGGTGTGAGGTGGGGTTTCTTGGGACGGTTCAGGCGTCGCCGACCGACTGCCCCGCGACCAGCTGGTCCCGGAGAAGCCGCAGCTGCGTACGCACGCTGCCGTCGAGGACCAGGTCCCCGACGCGAGTGACGATGCCACCCAGGAGCGCGGGGTCGACGTCCTCCCGGACGATGACTTCCTTGGCTCCCGTGATGCTCTGGAGGTGATTGCGGAGGGTGGTGATGGACGCGGCGTCCAGCCCCTTCGCGGAGGTGACCTGGGCGCGGACGCGGCCGGTGCGCTCGTCGTAGAGCTCACCGAACGCCTCGACGATGCCCGCGAGGGCGGCCAGGCGGTTCCGGTCGTTCAGGACGAAGAGGAAGTTGCGGGTGTGCTTGTGCACGCCCAGCTTGCCCAGGATCTGCTCGAGGACGGCGTGCCGCTCCTCGGCCTTGAACCCCGGGGTCTGCAGGACGTCCGCCAGCGCGGGAGCACCGTCGACGAGAGCAGCCACGCGCGCGAGGTCCTTCTCGACCTCCTGCAGGCTGCCTTCGGCATCGGTGAGCTCCACCAGCGCGGTGGCGTAGCGACGGGCGACGGCGAGCGTGCTCATCCTCGTGCGGTCTCCTCGACCCGGCTGAGGTAGTCGCCCGTAAGGCGCGCCTGGTCGTCGTCGGTGATGTTGGAGGTCAGCAGGTCCTCGGCGATCTTCACGCTGAGGTCGACCGCCTCGGCCCGGAGCTCGGCGCGGGCGCGGCGGAGCTCCTCGTCGATGGTCCGCTGCGCGGCCTCTTCGAGCTGCTTCGCGGAGCGCTCGGCGTTGGCGACCAGCACGTCGTGCTCGGCCGCGGCGTCGGACCGGACCGTCTCGCGCAGCGTCTCGAGCTCGGCGGCGAAGTTGTCCAGCCGCTGCTGCAGCTCTGCGTACTTGGCCTCAGCCGTCGTCTTCGCCTCGAGGGCGGCGTCGAGCTGGTCCTTCACCTCCGCGCGGCGGAACTTCAGGAAGTCGGACAGGGGGCCGCGCAGGGCGAAGTACAGGATGGTCACGAGGATCAGGAAGTTGATGCCGTGCCGGATCATCCCGGGGATGTCGGGCCCGCTGTGGCCGCCCCCGCCCGCTGCGAGGGCGAGCGTCGGCAGCAGCAGGGCCGCGGCGACGAAGAAGAGGATGCGTCGGGTCATCTCAGTTCCCTGCGACCGGGCGGCCGAGAATGGTGCCGGCGATGGAGGAAGACAAGGTCTTCGCGGTGACTTCCAGCTCCTTGCTGGCGGTCGCCTTCTCTGCGGCGAGCGTCTCGCGAGCCGTGGCCAGCATGCCCTCCGCCGAAGCACGGGCGGCGCCGACGATCTCGGCCTCCGCGTCCTTGCTCTGCTTGCGAAGGCCCGCGCGCTCAGCGGCGGCTTCCGCCCGGGCGGCGCCGAGCTTCTCTTCGAGCTCGCCCATCTTCCCGGCGACCTCCTCCTGCAGGAGGCTGGCTTCGCGCTTGAACCCATCGATGTTGCGCTCGCGATCCGCGAGGTGCGCCAGCATGGGCTTGAAGATGATGTGGTGCAGCCCCACCAGCGTGATCAGAAAGGGGACCAACTGGATGAGGATGTTCGGCAGCGTGACTTCGTCGATCACGGTCGCTCCTGAGCGGAGGGAGGAGGTGCCGCTCCGGCCCCCATCGGACGCGGGGGGGGCGGGCGCGCGCCTTATACGGGTCCGGAGGGGGCGAGTCAAGCCGTCGGCCGCGCTGGGTCGGAAGGGGACGCGGGCACCTCTTCAGGGGGCGCAGACCGTGCTCGTGAAGACCCTGTGGACAGCGTGATATGCTCGGCACCGGTCGGGAACTCGTGTTTCGTGCAGACCGCTGATCTCAAAGGCAAATTCCAAGTCGGCTCTCGCCCTGGAGACTTGATGGCGCGCCTCCGCCCTGTGTGGCTCCTTCTCCTCTCGCTCACTTGCCTCGCTCTCTTCCCGGATCTCGCCTTCGCGGCGGGTGACGCCGCCAACGCGGACGGCCCGGTCCTCGGTTCCCGACTGCCGCTCTGGACCTGCATCCCGTTCGCCGGGATCCTCCTGTCCATCGCGCTGTTCCCGTTGGTCGCCCCGGAGTTCTGGCACCACCACTATCCGAAGATCTCCGCCTTCTGGGCCTTGGCGTTCGGGGTGCCCTTCCTGATCGGCTACGGGGGCGAGGCCTTCGATGCCGTCGTTCACATCTATGTGATCGACTACATCCCGTTCATCATCCTGCTCTGGGCGCTGTTCACCATCTCGGGCGGCATCCTCGTGCGCGGGACCCTGAAGGGGTCGCCGGTCGTCAACACCGGCCTGCTGCTCATCGGAACGCTCCTGGCGTCCGTCGTGGGCACGACCGGGGCGTCGATGCTCCTGATCCGGCCGATGATCCGGGCGAACGGCTGGCGCATCCACAAGACCCACCTGGTGGTCTTCTTCATCTTCCTGGTCAGCAACGTCGGCGGGTCCCTGACACCCCTCGGCGATCCGCCGCTGTTCCTGGGCTTCCTGCACCACGTCCCGTTCTTCTGGACGCTGCACCTCTTCCCGTCATACGCGGTGGTCAGCGTGATGCTGCTCGTCGGCTTCTTCCTGATGGACAGCTACTACTTCAAGAAGGAGCCGGACGACGCCAAGGCGAAGGCCCAGGCGGAGGAGTCCGTCCCCCTCAAGGTCGTCGGCCTGCACAACTTCCTGTACCTGGGCGGCGTGATCGCGTTCGTGCTCTTCAGCGGCTCCGTGAAGCTGGGCGAGTTCAGCCTCGGGCACACGCACGTGTACATCCAGAACGTGGTGCGGGACGTGGGGCTCATCGTCCTTGGCCTCGCGTCACTCAAGACCACGGCGTCTGCCCTGCGGGACGAGAACGAGTTCACCTGGGGCCCGATCGCGGAGGTGGCGTACCTGTTCGCGGGCATCTTCATGACGATCATCCCCGCGCTGGCCATCCTCGGCGCCGGCACCGACGGCGCCATGGGCTGGCTCGTCGAGGGCGTGCAGAGCGACCTGTCCTACTTCTGGGTCACGGGCGGCCTGTCGTCGTTCCTCGACAACGCGCCCACCTACCTGACCTTCTTCCAGACGGCGCTCGGCGGCCTGCACTGTGACCCGGGGGTCGTGTGCGGCGAAGCCGAGAAGGTGACCATCCTCATCGCCGAGCACGAGCGCACGCTGCTCGCCATCAGCGCAGGCGCCGTGTTCATGGGCGCGAACACCTACATCGGCAATGCGCCGAACTTCATGGTCAAGGCGATCGCCGAGGAGTCCGGCGTCGCGATGCCGTCCTTCTTCGGATACATCGTGCGTTGGTCGCTTCCGATCCTCGTCCCGTGCTTCATCGTCGTGACGTTGATCTTCTTCCTCTAGGCTGGGGGCACTCATGAGCGACGCAGTCCAGTTCATCGTCGAGGGGGACGAGAAGCTCGTCCTGGGATTCGTGCGCGGGCTCTTCATCGGGGCGAAGCTGTCCGACTGGCCGGTCTTCAACCACGAGCTCGGCATCAAGACCGAGAGCCTGGCCGAGCAGCTCAAGGGCTGGGTCGGCCTGGCCGAGCAGATCAACCACTTCGTGGTCAGCGCCGACGCGGTCCCGGGGGTGCTCAACGGCCTCGCGGACCCGCGGTGCAAGGGCGTCACGCTGCGTGAGGCCCGGATGGTGAAGTCCGCCTCCTTCTCCTTCACCTTCAAGGTGTTCACGGAGGAGGCCGGACAGCAGGTGCGGGACATCTTCGGCAAGGTCCCGCCCGCGGTGTCGGTGACGGGCTTCGCCCCCGAGGAGACGCGCCGGGGGGCGGAGACCGAGGGTGTCGAGCTCTATTCGCCCCTGCACCACTACAAGCTCGAGGGCTCAGGGCACGTGGAGGGCAGCTTCCGCAACGTCCTGTACGTCCACGAGCAGGCCCGGCGGGTCGAGCAGATCGACCAGACCGAGCTGGTGCTCGAGCTCGGCGACGAGTTCACCCAGGGCTGACCGCGTCTTGTGGGCGTTCGGGCCCCGCTGTAAGGTCCCGCGGTTCTTCTGGAGGGGCGGCCGATGGGCTTCCGCAAGCAGGTCAAGGTCCGGTTCAGCGACACCGATCCGGCGGGGGTCATGTACTTCCCGCGCTTCCTCGACACCTTTCACGGGGTGTTCGAGGACTGGTTCGACGACGAGCTGAAGATGCCGTACCGCTGGATGCTCGAGGACACCCGCGTGGGCTTCCCCACCGTCAGCGTGAACGTCGACTACCGCGGCCCCTTCCGCTTCGGTGAGACGATGGAGGTCGAGCTCATCGTCACGGAGGTCGGCACGAAGTCCTTCACGTGCGCCTACAAGGCGCGCCTGCACGGTGACGAGCGTGTGCGGGTGCGCGCGAAGATGAAGACGGCCACGGTCGATCTCGACAAGTTCTGCGGCGTGCCCATTCCCCCGAAGCTGCGGCAGGCCCTGGAGGCGCGGCTCGAAGCGCCGGTGCGTGTGGTCGAGTCCCGCCGGGCGCACTCCTGATGACCGAGTACTACAGCTCCGTCGCCGCCGATCGCCTCGCGTTCGACCAGGCGGCGAAGCTGGAGCGCCTCAAGATCACGGTCGAGCAGGCGAAGAAGGCCCCCATCTACAAGGACCGCCTGGCAGGGGTGACCATCACCTCGCTGGACGACCTGCGCTCGTTGCCCCTGACCTACAAGAAGGACCTGAAGGAGAACGCTCCGCAGGTCTGGCGCGCGTGCGACAAGGACAAGGTCTGGCACTACCACGAGAGCTTCGGCACGACCGGCAACCCCGTGGTGGGCTGGTACACGCTCGAGGACATCGAGTGCGAGGTGGACGTGATCCAGCGCTGGCTCCCGGAGTTCGGGCCCGGCCAGACGATCATGAACCGCTACCCGTACAGCTTCCCCGTGCCCGCCCAGCTGGTGGAGACGGCGGCGCGGCTCATGGGGGGCGCCGTCGTGCCGACCAGCAACCTCGTCTACAACGTCGGCTACCCGCGGGTGCTCGAGCTGGTGAACAAGCTCGAGGTGAACGTCGTCACGTCGATGCCGCTCGAGGCCGTCCTGATGAAGGAAGCGGCGCTGTGCCACGGCATGGACCCGCTCAAGGACTTCCCGACGATGCAGGGCTTCTCGTTCGCGGGGCGCATCCTGACGCCCTCGTGGCAGGCCACGATGGAGGACGACTGGGGCATCGCCGTGCACAACCTGTACGGCTGCACCGAGGGTGGTCCCTTCGCCACGTCGGGCCCCGACGGACACCTGCGGCTCCACGACGAGGCCTTCCTCTTCGAGATCCTCGACCCGGACACCAAGGAGAACATCCCCGTCGTCGACGACCACCCGGTCATCGGCACGCTGGTCGCCACCACGCTGATCCGCGAGGGCCAGCCGATGATCCGGTACTGGACCGACGACCTGGTCAAGGCCTGGCGGAACGAGGACGGCGAGCGCTGCATCCAGGTGCTCGGACGCGCGGGTGGGCTCAAGCAGTTCGGCGGCAAGGAGGTGTCCGACTTCGATCTGGAGGAGGAGATCCTCCAGTGGAGCCGGGAGTTCGGCAGCAACGTCTTCTTCGTCTGCATCACCCACAAGGGCTTCCTGGTCCGCGTGGAGGCCCGGGAGCCGGGCCGCGTGAACGCGGGGGAGGGGAGCCGCCGGCTGAGCGATCGCCTGGGCGTGCCGGTCAAGGTCGAGGTGGTGGAGCGTGGGGTCCTGGTGAACCATGTGTCACTGGTGACGTCGCCCCAGGTGTTCAAGCCGCGCATGGTCAGCGACCACCGCGTCGAGTCCCGCAAGGTCATCAACCTGTCCGGTGGGCTCATCAACTTCTGGGCGGACTTCACGCCGGCCCTCATCGGGCAGGTCATGCTCAAGAGCGTCAAGGACTGGTGGACGTCCTGGCGCATGAAGCTGCTCGAGTAGTCGATGCGCATCCTCGTCGTCGCGGCAGTCCTGCTGATCGGGTGTGACCCGGTCGTGGACGACGACGACGCGGCCGATCCCACGGTGATCTACGCCTTCCCGGAGGCGGACGCGACCGAGGACGAGCCGAACGACACCAGCACGACGGCGGACTCCCTCGGCGTCATTCCGATCGACTACGCCGTGACCGGTGAGAGCACAACCTGCGGCTCCGACGGCACCTTCGACGGCGCCGACATCGACTGGCTGAGCTTCACGCCGACCTCGGCCGACCCCATCCGCCTGCGCCTCGACATGCGTGGCGGGGATCTGGACCTCGCGATCTTCGACGCCGACGGTGTCCTCGTGGCCGACGGCGCCACGGCCGGGGTCGAGGACGAGGAACTCGCGCTGGCGCTGGACCCGAACCAGGTCTGGCTGGCGCGGATCCGCTGCTTCCTCGGCAACGACGGCGCGATCTGGCGGCTGCGGCTGCTCTGACGTCCCGGGTTGAGGCCCGCCCTTGCGGCCTCCCCGTTCCCGCACAAAGGTCTTCACAAACCTCGACCCTCGCGTATGCTGCGCGCAGAACGAGCGTGACTCAAGCCAGAGTGACTAAGTCGATCATGCAGAAGATCATTGCCTTTGCTGCCCTTTCGCTCATCGCCATGACGGGGTGTCCGAGCGAGCACATCCGGCTCTATCACACGGAGCCCGTGGCCCCGCAGCTCACCCGTGAAGACGTCGAAGCCATGAACCACATGGGCGGCGTTCGGACGGACACCGGGGTCAACTTCGCGGTCTACTCGGAGAACGCGACGCGGATCGACGTGTTGCTGTTCGACGATCCCGAGTCCGAAGTGCCGGCGCAGCAGTTCGAGCTGCTCCCCATCCGCGAGGGCAGCCCCGTCTGGTCGCTGTACGTCGAAGGTATCGGTCTCGGCCAGCACTACGGTTACATCGCCTGGGGGCCCAACTGGGAGTACCACGCCGACTGGTTCCCGGGCGCCATCGACGGCTTCGTGGCCGACGTGGACGCGGCCGGCAACCGGTTCAACCCGAACAAGCTGCTCATCGATCCCTACGCCCGGGCGCTGCACCGGGACCACGACTGGAGCAAGGGAAGCACCGCGTCCGGGCCCGGCCGCACCTCATCCACCTGGGGCGCGGGCGCGAAGTCGGTCATCGTCGAGTCCACCTACGAGTGGTCGGCGGAGGAGACCGCGTGGCGTGAGGCGCGGGCTGCGAACGATCTGGAGGGTCACGACTGGAACCAGATGATCGTCTACGAGGTCCACGCGAAGGGCTTCACGGCGGATCCGGCGAGCGGAGTCGACCACCCCGGCACGTTCCGCGGCATCGGGGAGAAGGCGAGCTACCTGGCGGACCTCGGCATCACGGCCGTCGAGCTGCTGCCCATTCACGAGAAGCCGCTCGACGGCGGCTACTGGGGCTACAACAACCTCAACTTCTTCGCCCCCGAGCTGAGCTACGCGGCCAACCAGGCGCCCGAGGAGGTCATCGACGAGTTCAAGTGGATGGTCGACCAGCTGCACCAGGCGGGCATCGAGGTGTGGATCGACGTCGTCTACAACCACACGGGCGAGGGCGGGCTCTGGCGCGAGCGGATCTACCAGGACGACACGTCGCTGGATCCCAACACGGACGCCAATTTCTACAACTTCGACCCGCACGAGACGGCGGGCCTGTACACGCTGCGCGGCCTCGACAACGCGGCGTACTACGCGCTGAACCCGGGCGGGCTGACGTACTGGAACAACACCGGCGTCGGCAACCAGACCCGTCCGAACCACACGCCCATGCGGCGGCTGATCATGGACTCGATGCGGTTCTGCATCGAGGAGCTGCACATCGACGGGTTCCGCTTCGACCTCGCCGGCATCCTCGGCGAGCGCGACCTCGACTACAACAACTGGGACGACCCGGCGAACACCGTCCTGCAGGACATCTCCGACGCGGACTTCGTCCAGGACAACAACGTCCGCATCATCGCCGAGCCCTGGACCGCGGGCGGCAACTACGGCTCGCTCATCGGCGCCTACCCCAACGCCACCAACGATCACGGCAGCGGCTGGGGGGAGTGGAACGCGCGCTTCCGCGACTGGTGGCGTGACTTCGTCAACGACGACAACTGGCGCCTGAACACGCCGATCTCCAACGACTGGAACGTCAGCGCGGACGGCGGGTT
>ENA-OWNT01005038-OWNT01005038.1-seawater-metagenome-genome-assembly--contig:-NODE-5038-length-11144-cov-4.456673_pt1 | contig 11144 bp, 12 predicted proteins | sample MGYA00238136_ERZ651165 | MGnify/ENA primary metagenome ERZ651165 (study PRJEB26861, sample SAMN08777766) | seawater metagenome | isolation source: coastal seawater | place: USA: Florida | collected... | reverse complement strand
TGTCGTCGCTGTTCGTTGCTCGCTTTTCGCTTTTTGCGCTTTGTGACTTCGTTCGTTCGCTTCGTTCGCTTCGTTTCGTTCGCTTCGTTTCGTTCGTTTCGTTTCGTTCGCTTCGTTCGTTCCAGCGGTCGTTCGGTAATTCGGTGATGAGGGATGAGAGAAAGAAGACTCTCCTGCACACAACTGGACACCACCATGCCCATGCCTGCCTGCCACATTCATTCATTGATTCATTCATGCCGACCTGACCGCAACGCAACACCAAGTTACTTGACAGTCAGTGGCACTACCACCAACCACCACCAACACGGCGGACCGAAGACCAAAGACCAAAGCAAAGACCAAAGACCAAAGACCAAAGACCGAAGAACGAACGAACGACTCATCACCCACCCACCAACCAACTTCTACTTGTTTCGTTCCTTCCTTTTCGTAGAACCTTCGTTCCTTCCTGCCTTCCTGCCTTCGTTCCTTCGTTCGTTCTTTCGAATGTTTGCTTTGCTTGCTTGGTATTCAGCGCTCAGGCGATGAGGCCGGTTGTTGCGGCAGACGGCGTGGCGGTGTGATAGGTTTGCCGGGGAAAGAACCACGGAACACTGCACGAAGCCCTGCGCACTGCGGGGCGGCCAGCCACTCGTTCACCAACAAACGAAAGTTCCCCCGCAGTCTCTCTCTCTCCCTCACAGCCATCGGCAGCAGCGAAGCGTTGGAGGAAGGAAGGAAAGAAGGAAGGCACTGCCGCTCCAACCGACACACACACCCCGACGCTCTGCTTGCTTCGTCGCATGCACGCACGTGCCGCGGGCTGTACGCGGATAGTTGTGGCTGTCGAGCCGCAGAGTCGCCGCCCCGCGCCGCCGACGCTGCTGCGCGAACACTTCCGCCGTTCAAAACAGTTTGCTGACTCCTTGAAGTCTTTGCGTCGAGTCAGCGATTGATGACTGTAAGCCTGTATGGCCATTGATCGTCTCAACGCCACGTCCATTCGCCTCGGGTGTGCCATGAGCGCATAGGCCACGACTGGAGACGTGTTGCACTGCCAACACGCAGTGCCCGTGAATAACAGAGACACCGTCTGAAGAGTACAGTACCAAAAGTGCACAACAGCACTCGTGCGGCGAGTCTGTGCAGATAGATGATGGAGCAGCGATGGTGGGCGGACAAATAAAAATAAATGCAGCTGTCTGTGCTTTCGCCAGAAGTCAACAAGGATGACAGAATGACAACGTGTGGCATAACAACATGCTGCCATCAGCGCACAAGTGCATGTTGGCGATTTGAATGAGCCTGCTGTAAAGGCATCGATCGATCTGCATCGCCACCGGCCACTGCGGACGAGAGAAAGTAAATGCTGCAATGAAACGCCACATTCAAAGTCACATGCGTGTGTAAAATTATCACTGGCGCGTCGTGACGTCGCACTCTTTCCGAGGCCACAGACGTTATGCCACGATAATTGCTTGCAACATAGAGATGTCTTCGTTGAGCCAAGTGCCAGCCAGCAAGGCGTGGCCTCAGCTGCTCAGAAACTTTCACGGGAAATGTGTTATTTTAGTAAGTAATTGCAGCGTAACTGCTTTCTTCTACTCATCTTCAACGTCAGCGTGTTCCCTCCAAAGATCTTCTTTGGTCAGTTGACTCACCTCGTCGACAAAGGCACCAAACTGCCGTTGCAACTGGTCCAGGTCAAAGGTGGGCTGGTTGAAAATAGCGCTGCGCCCGGATCGCTTTTCTCGCAGGCGCAGCACTTTCTGTGCGGACGTGTGAGTGTCGACGGGAGCGGTGTAAGGTCGGTAAATGAATTCGTACGCAAGTCCTATCGAACTCTCCACATTGACAGTGGCGTGGCCCCATTCGCGAGGCAGCACCACAATGTCTCCGGAGTGCTGGGTAAAGTTCAACAGATCTGCGAGCAACAACGAGCAACTGTGTGAAGCGGTCGGCACGCGAGGGCAAGCAGCAAAAATGCTCTGTATGGACGCCGAACGTACGTCCCTCAGCTCCTAAACTAGAGTTCAGCAGCACTGGGAGGTCGTGTTGGAAGAAATCGAGGCTGGGCTTCACGGAGTAAAACGCTCCATCAAATGGCGGCGTCAATGACCTAAGACCACAAAACAAACAAACAATGCGAACATCGTCACGGCGGCCCACGCCATGGCAACAAAGCCCCTTATTGTGTGCACACCATCGTTTTTTGCCGTAAGCCATAACATTGAGAGCGGCTCCGTGCCAATGAGCGGGAGCTCCAGAACCTGGAGGACCAACATACATTTGCCCTTCGAAGACCAAATCAATTCCGTGGATGTCCATTGCCTACGCGGTCAAAAGACGAAACAGTAAGAATGGAGTCTCGCCGAGCAATTTAGCGGACAATCAATTACGCACCCAATCAAAAGCTGGAGCAGCGGTTGCCATTAAACTGGGGTTTTCGCTAACGAATGCCGTGCTGAACAGATAGTTGGGAATACCCGTAGCATCGCTTTGGTTAAATCCCTGTCACAACACAACCACACACACATTCAAAAAAATGTGACCCAAAACGCGGAGACTGTAAAACGATATAAGTGCTGGCCAACTACCTCCATATATCTTCGAATTGTGATTTTTTCCATATCCACCTGCTCTTTCTCGGAAAGAAGCTCGAAGGTTCCGTCCACGCCAACACTCTCTCGCCAAACCGAGGACTGGGCCATTTTTTCTTGCTTTAGGAACGAAATAAAGGTGTTCTTGTACCTGAAGATGTCGAGACGATGTCACAGACAATAATAGCACACGCGCATGCAGTAACATACATCAAACACACAGGACTTACGGAATTTTGTTCACCAACGTCTTCGAATCGCCGTATTGTGCCAGGAAATTTTTCCGAGTCCACAAGTAGCGTTTGATGCCCAACTTGTCGGCGCCATTTCGGATCACGAAGGGGTACCCCGCTAAAACCAACTCAGCGAATTCGGCCTACGGACACAGCAGCGACATGTTTTCGTCAATGACCCACGCACGTATCAAGCCAAAGACGAGCGAAGAGCATGGGAGAAGCTTGTAAGGTGCACTCGGGCGAGCAAGGAAGTCACGATGCGCGAATCCGTACTTTCGATGGCATGTGGTGGAGTTCACGGATATCACAAGGCTCTTTGAGCGTGCGTTCTCCGGTGACAGGGTCGACTTGCTCGATCGGGATTTGCTCCAGATCTGGGCGAGAGCCATAAACGTCCCAACCCCCAGTGGTAGACGCCGTTGGGTCATCGGCATCCACGCCAGGCGGCACAGAATCCTCTGTCTGTATCGTTCCGTCTTCATCCATCATAGAGTCCAAGGCGTGGGTATCACCGAACAAGTTAATTGTGCTTGCTTTCTTGGAGCCAAGAGTTAGATGAGGCGGAATAGTTCGATTGGCGGCACCCGGGACGATGTAGTCATGTGGAAGGTTCCCCAAACCATCGGGGATCCGCGATGACACCATTGCATCCGTCACATCGGACCCCAGCCCATTTTCTTCGAACCAGGCGAGCAATTCTTTTTCCGCGTTCAGCAGAATTTCGAACATGTCATCCTTGCCGTAAACTGCAGCGGCAATGTGGAGGGGTGTCCGTTGGAGATAATGTTCTTTCTGGCTCAAGCTGGTCAACAACGCGTTCGCTAAGTTGCGGGCTCCAGCAAAATCGCTCGACACCGATTCACGGATGCGTTTCAAAAAAGTCTGGATCATGTAGCGAGTCAGTCGGCCTTGATGCTTAAGAACAACCATGTGGAAATAATTGGTCAAGTGCGGTGTTTGCTGCATTGTGACTTCTCGAATATCGAGGCCTCCAGCTACAAGGCGGTCCAAGATTGCAATCATGAGTTCCTCATTGATGCTGTGCGTTACATCTCTGTCCAACGAGTCACATGGACCGTTCTGGTTCCAATCCCGACTCAGCGCTCGAAAGGTCGGGCTGCCAGCGTACATCGTAGCGTACTCAACGTTGTACATGTGGCCTTGCCAGTCTGCACGTTCGGTCGCCCGATGTGAGCGTGACAAACGACGATAGACGTCGGCGACATAGTCGATATCGCCAGCAACCGCAGCGGACGACATGTTCACAGATGACATTTCGTCCGCAATTACGAGAAGCTTCTTCAAAATTGTGGTTTCGACATTGGTTGAAAACGTATGCAGCAGGGATACTCCAGTCGGGTGTGAATGCGGGAGGGCTGGGTCTCCTTCGAGCAGCACAGGTCTCAAAGAAGCGTTGGCGTCGATCAGAGCGCCCAAAAGCTCGAGGTCCATTTTATTCTCACATAATTGCGACATCATCAAGGACGGCCTGTGCATCACCATTGGTGCCATAGTGCTGGCGTCAAGCCCACGGCGGAGAACGTTGACTAGGAGCTGACGCGCTGGATCCAGGCGAAACCCCATGTACATCCGGTAGAGGTGATGCGCGACAGGAACTTGGTTCTCGACCCAAACTCCAGATGGCTCTCTGGTGTAGAACGCCGTCATCAAGTTGCGGTGTTTGTGGAAGTCCATTTCAGGGTGATCACGCAGCAGTTGAAGAGCTGCGGAAATGTCTTCGTTGACTTTCTGCCAGGCCGGTGGCGAGAAGCCGTCGTTTTCGTATGGGTTCTCACCGCTGTTCATGAGGATCTCCATGACAGTGTACGCTGAGTTCATTTGATTCCACAATTTCATTTGATCGGGTTCAGGGCCAGACATGCCCATCTCAACGTATGTCCACTCTGTTTTCAGCGTTGGCTGCGCACGCTCGCGTGTACGGCGTGAATTACGTCTGGGACCACGCGCATTTCGACGCGAATTTTTCGACAAACGGAGATCCTGGTAGCTTGCGGCAGTACACACGTCCAAAAAAAGGAACGCTGAAGCCAGCAACAGCAAGAGCTTCATGTCGTGCACTTCGCCGTGCAGCTGAGTGGATGTGGCACGCAATTGTGGGCTGACACACCCAACGCTCCCGTTCAAGGGGAAAATTCTCGCGAATCTTGAGTCAGCGGTGTTGTGTTTCCAAATATCCTTGTGGCGAAGCTCTCCACACAATTGCCAACGTCATCTCACTCTAACCTCGGTCCATTTGATGCTGCACGCGCTGGCAGGCGCAAATATGGGACCTTGTTTGGCACTCGGCGAACGAACCTGGAGACGCAGATCACGAAGTCGTCCTTGCTGCTATCTAGCTGTTGTCGTTGCTTCTCTGTCACTGCCAGGTGTCATTGTTCGTCGTCGTCGTTGTCGCCGCCGCCGTCGTCATCGTCCTTTTTGAAGATTTCGTCATTCTTCGCCAGCGTCGTCGCAGTTGATTGTCATCGTCGTTGTCGTCGTCGATGTGCTTGTTGTTTCGTTGGCTTTGTCGCCCTCATCCTCATCCTCATCCTTCTGTCTATCGTGCTCGGCGTCGTCTGTTCATCCATCCTCTCTCTTCTTCCTTGTTGACCACCCGTGTTCATCGCTGTCGTCGTCGTCACCACCACCGTCATGCCATTCGTCGTTCGTTGCCGTGGTTCGTCGTCGTCGTCGTCGTCGTCGTTCGTCGTCGTCGTTGTTGTTGTCGTTGTTGTCGTTGGATTCTCGATTCTCGATTCTCGAGAGTCAACGAGTCGACTTACTTCTTTCTTTCGCGTGCACTCACTCACTCACTCACTCACTCACTCCCACTGCGAGAGAGACACGCTGGAGAACAGAACGAATGAATGAATGAATGAATGCGTCAGCTGACACTGCCGCCGCCTCACTTTTGTATGATTGGCATTGGGAAGAGAGCTGCTGAGAGCTGAGAGTGCGTTTGTTCGTCTGTTTCATTGCTCTAATCCCAAGTGCACAGTAAGTCATTATTGATCATTCATCAGTGCATTTTCGCAGTTATGGAATGATATTTGCGGTACTGCACGGACGCATTCGCTGCTCTGACGTTCTGATGTTGTTGTGTTGCCGTGGCGTTTGTGGGTGGGTGTGCTCTCGCACTCACTCACTCACTCACTCACTCAGGCAGGCAGTCAGTCAGTCAGTCAGTCACAGTTGGGCCGAAGGCCGGCCGGCCTTTGTTGTACAGTAGTACAGTATTGACTGCACGCAGATCAACTCAAATTATCCATTTTTCAGTGGCGTTGAGGCACTTTGATGCGTTGTACAATATTGTACTGTACTCTTATCTTAGTTCAAACGCTAATGACAGAGGCAGAGAGAAAAAATGAAAAATTGACAACGAATGAACGAACGAACGAACGAACGAACGACGCACGAACTGCGTCGCTGCTGCTGCTGTGTGACCGCTGTTGATGTGACTGAAGGACCTACCGCGCGGCTGAAAGTTGTTTTCGTGCTGCTTGCCATAACGGCAGTGCACTCCGCGGCGCTCCGAAAAGTCTCACAGGACGTTTACACCACCGCGGGTCGCCGTTCCGAGTGCCCTACCTCGCACGGCCAGTGGCAGAGTGAAAACAAAGTCGTGCGTGCGAGTGAAACCACGGGACCGGCTGAAAGCGTGCGACATTTCGATTGTCACGACCGGAATTCACATTTACATGCAATGGATGAACAAGCACACCGCTGTGTGAGCACAGGTTCCAATGGACAGAAATGGAGCGGGCTTGTTTGCTTCTGGGTCGCACCTCCAGGATAATTCTTGCAATGACTTTATTTGTAAACAAATCAAACGTTGTCACTACCTCACAACACGCCTATTTTTCGTTTTTTAGGGATGCGGGAAGTCGGCAGAGACGGACTGATCTCGCTGTCGAAGAATCACACCGCACCGCAAGCTGCTCTTTCGTTGTGAACATGGCTTGTGGGGTGCACATTGTCGCATTGACAGCGAACTAAGTGCGTACGCCGCCCTACCCTGCGAGAAGTCGTGTGCTGCAAAACGATACCGGAAAAAGACACTGGGTCGCGGATGGACGATTCTCATTGTTATCAAACACACTCACCAATACCAACCACAATAAATATCAACACATTTACAAACAATCCGACATAAGAAGCTATTAGTTTCCTTGGCGGACCAGTAGCTCGTGCCCCAATGGTCTGGCGGCCTATTTTTCTTCCGACTTGACAGGATTGGAGTCTTTTCGACTCAAGGAATGATATCTGATTTTGACCTGGTTGTCCGTGCGCCCAGGCAACACTTTCGCGATCGCAGCCCACCTGTTGCCGACCTCTTCGTGCATCCGTAGCATGGTGGCGTCTTCTTCGTCTGTCCACTTGCCTCTATTAAGTTGTGGGTCTAGGTAGTTGCACCACCGTTCGCGGCACTGCTTGGTATTGCGGCCATTGATTCTCTTGGCCACCACCTTCCACTTGCAGCCGTGTACCCCCACCAAGGACGTCAACAGGTTATCTTCTTCTTCCGACCACGGGCCTTTCACAAGGCTAGGATCTAAAGCCTTCTTCCATCGTTGAAGGCACTGCACATGGTTGCGGCCCGGGACGCCCTGTGCGATTTGCTTCCAGTTCTGCTCTCCAATGCGACCAACTGCCCTCCGAAGCAAATCGTCTTCTTCCTGAGTCCAATGGCGCGGCTTGGCGCGAACTACTTCAGCCGCTTTCGTTGCCGCGGCTTTCCCAGCAGCCTTGCTAGAAGGGGTTGATGACTTTGCACTCTTGCGTCGTGGGGCGCTGGCGGTGGTCGTCGCAGAACTGCGAGTACGCTTCGCTGCTGCTGCTGCTGCACGCTTGCGTGGTTTCGCGGCCTTCTTCGCCGGCGCTGGTGACAGCGACACCGAGGCAGGCGGGAACGGCGAAGCCGTTGCGCGAGCTGCACCTCTGTCGGAATGCCGCTGTTGTGGTGCAGGAGAGGCTTGCGCTGGTGTCGCGCCCACCGATGGATTTCGCCATTGGCTGGCCTGCTGGGGTTGAGAAGCAACGCTCGGTGGTTGTGCCGCGAGCGACGCTTGCTCAGGCATCTGGTCCGCGTACCACGGAGCACCGACCGCATTAACTGTGCGCCGGTTCGTTGCCTGGAAGTAAGGGTTCACAGGAGCCACCACGCGCCGCAATCCGTGGGCTGGTAAGTTGGGATTAAACATTTGTTGCTGCGCCTGCTGCTGGTGGTACATCTGTTGTGTCTGGAACATCGCTGCTCCCGGAACCATTGGTCGTTGCCCCTGCGGCTGCATAACGTGCTGCTGTGCGAACCCGACACGCGGTTGTGCCGCACCATACATCGGCATTAGCTGTTGAGGCCGCACGGCCATATTTGGGACGCCGTTCGGTTGGCCGGGGTCGTATGTGCCGTTGTATACTGGGATAGGGAAGCGACCATGGACATTTTGGACGTTTTGTGGCTGCTGGGCGTGCCTGAGCACACCGCCGTGCGCATTGGCGAGGGCTGGAGGGCGGGCGGCGGCGGTGGCGGGGTTGTGAGCCATGCCGTTGGGACCGTACGGGCCAAGGTTCATTGCACGAGTCTGGTCATTGATCATGAACGGCTGCGCTGGAAGAGAGGGTGGCTGCTGTCCGTTGTTCGAAGGCTCCATGTAAGGAGCCGGCACACTCCACCGCGGGGAGGTGCGCACCGTTAGTTCGAGAACAACATCACGCGTCGCTGCGCAGTCAGACGTTCCGAAACTTGTTTCGGATTGTATTTTGTGTCCCAAAGTTTCGCCCCGCAAGCAAACGACTCGGTCGCCTGTCCAACAAGTAGGTGGCATCGGGGGCGGGGGGGGGGGCCCCAACCGGGACCGAGACCGACGAAGAGCTCACTCATCGCCTGGACTAGTAGCAGTTAGCTAGTTGGTTGCAAACCCAGACACTGACATGTCGCCAGGGCATCGTTCCTTGAACATGTTCTCGCAAGATGTGGTTGGGAGTGGTGAGGATGGTGGTGAACAGGGGCGAGGACGAGAGATGGCGACGGTTGGCAATGGATGGCGACGGATGGAGAGAGACGGCGACGAATGTGGTGAGCACTGTCCAGTAGCGACTCAATATCGGACCACCTTGGACGAGCTGGACTGCCGTCTTCCCTACCCGCTGACACATTGTTGGACGCTGCTCCAGGGTGCGGCCGTCGGCTTTGAGGTCGTACTCGACGATGCGGGCGAAAACAGAACTGTGGCGTGCGTTGGCGTCGGGGGCTCGTGCTCGTGCTTGCATCGGGACGAATATTTTGGGAACGGCCCGCAGAACATTGCAAGGACTCCCATTGACTTGCAACGAGCTGCGCGCTGGGCTCAACGCGCATGAACGAACGAACATCCGCGTGTCGTCGCATGGTGGGTGGGTGGGTCGGTCGGTCGGTCGGTCGCGGGCTGCGGCAACGTGAGGCGGGGCAACGCGGTCTGCGGTCTGTCTGTCTGTCCGTCGGTCGGTCTAGGCAAAGCAAAGCAAGTCGCGAGGTGGTTGTTCGTTGTTTCGTTTCGTTGTGGCTTTCGAGTTACTTTGTTTGGTTTGACAGGGCGTCGGTGCGCCCGACTTATGTGCGTGCCTTGCGGTGCGTGCGTGCGTGCCCTGCCCTGCCCTGCGTTCGTTCGTTCGCGTGCTTCGTTCGTTCGTGCGTGCGTGCGTGCGTGCGGTCGTTCGTTCACTGCGTTCGTTCGCTTCAGCGTTCGCTCGTTCGTTCGTTTGTTTGTTTTGCTCGCTGCTCTCCCTCGTTCGCGTGTGTACGTGCGTGCGTGAGTGACTGACTGACGGAAAGGCGGACCGACCGACGGACCGCGGACCGACGGACCGACGGACTGATGACGGACTGACGGACAGTGAATGAGTGAGTGAGTGACTGACTGACTGACTGACTGACTGACTGACTGACTGACTGACTGATTGCGTGTGTGGCAGACACTATGCCTTGACTGCGTGCGTGTGTGACTGCGTGCGTGACTGCGTGTCTGTCTGGCTGGCTGGCTGGCTGGCTGGCTGAGTGAGCGTCTGAGTGAGTGCCTGGGTGTCTGAGTGAGTGCCTGAGTGCTTGAGTGAGTGACTGAGGACGGGCGACAGGGAGGGAGGGAGGGAGTGGGTGAGTGCTGATGACTGACGGTGGGTCACCGACCCGTCAGCTCCGAATGCAGTGAGTTCGCGAAGGGTGAGTGGAGTGGAGTGAACGCACGAACGAACGTCTTTCCGTCCCAGCGAACGAACGAACGAATGAGCGAACGAACGAACGAACGAGCGAGCGAACGAACGAACGAACGAACGAACGAACAAACGAACGAACGAACGAACGAACGATCGAAGGAAGGAACGACAGTGACCGGAGGGGGAGGGGGGCATGGGGTACGGCTGGACGGGCGAGTTGTTTGTTATGGTTGGACTGACTGTACTGACTGCCGAAAACGGACGGACCGAAATCAAGCGACGGTGACAGTGCGAGTGAGTGAGGTGAAAGCAGTGAATTGAGCGCAGCAGCGATGGAACATAAATAGTGAACAGTCAGTTCGTTGTTCATTCATCGTTCGTTGTTCGAACGCAACACTCACTCACTCTCTCCGTACAAACGAACTTCGTTCTTCGGTGGAAGACAACGAACGCTGACGCTGTTACGCTTTTATTTAGTTGTGGACGCTTTCTTTCAGCACTTTCGGCGTGTCCGGCGGACTGCGTGTGTGTGCGCGGGCTGAGTTTGTGGACTTTCCAAAAATTGATGCGGTCGACGATTGCGTGAGTAAGGAGAGGCCAGGCCTCACCTTGAACATCATCAACACCACCGCAAGCTTGCTGTCATGCACGCAAGACAGACAGCAACGCAGACGAAAACACAAACATGAACTTGACTTGGGCTGGCCAGCGGGCAGCTTGCTAGCTTACTTCACTTACTGAGTTGGCGAGTGGGTGAGTGGGTGAGTGGGTGAAATGAGAGAGGGAGTGACCAACCACAACACAGCACAGCACAGCACAGTGCAGCGCAGCACAGTGCAGCGCGGCACAGCAGCACTGCACACAACAGCCACAGCAGACTGACTTTCCCCACTCAGCCCCACCACCGAAACTGTCTGACTGAACGACTGTCCCCACAAACCCACCCTATTGCAGCGCTGCCAGCGCCGGCGCTGGGCCGGCCGGCCCGGCCCGGCCCAGTCAGTCCAGTCCAGTCCCTGTGGCAACCTACCTGCCAGCCCCAGTGGCATGGCGACCAGCCAGCCAGCCAGCCAGCCAGCGGCCACTTCACCATCTCCGAAACTTCACTCACTCACTCTCTTACTCACTCACTCAC
>ENA-OWNT01005037-OWNT01005037.1-seawater-metagenome-genome-assembly--contig:-NODE-5037-length-11149-cov-5.031340_pt1 | contig 11149 bp, 5 predicted proteins | sample MGYA00238136_ERZ651165 | MGnify/ENA primary metagenome ERZ651165 (study PRJEB26861, sample SAMN08777766) | seawater metagenome | isolation source: coastal seawater | place: USA: Florida | collected... | reverse complement strand
ATCGACATTGATCGACTGAAGCAGCGCCGTGATGGAATCGCGCACGATCACAAGCTCGTCGACACTGCCCCTCCCCAGCTTGAAGGAAACAGACAGGATGCAGCGGTGCTGACGCACATGGAAGGGACCATCCTGCGAAAGCGAGTTCCACGCCCCGTGTGACAGCATCCGCGACCGGTGCTCGGCGATCTTCTTGTGCACGCCGCCCGCAGCGTAGCGCGGCAGGGCGTAACGCGCGATAGTCTGACCCACACGCGGGCTCTGAAACGAAAGAATTTGCAGCCGTGAACACGAAGGCATCGCCTCGGACAGGAATTGCGCGAGGATCTCGCCTGTGCGTTCATCGGCGCCAATCAACGGCGCGACCTCGAGGGCAAAGGCAATCGAGTCGGTCTGGTAGAAGATCTCTGTCTTTGCATCAAAGCTGCGATATGGCAGCCACTGCGCGAGCATCGGCGCACCGTGCCCAGGTGTCCCCTCGTCGGGAGCATGCTCGTCCCCGAACAGACGGGCGAACCAGCTTTTCTTGCTCGCAGCGGGCATCGCCTATTCCTCCACGACCGGGTTGAAGGACTGCGGGCGGTTCGCCGGAGCATCAACCGGAGCAGAGTCGCCACCCGCCGCGCTTTTGGCTGCCTTAGCCGCTGCGCGGGCGCGCGCAGCAGCGACGGCTTCGGCCGAAGGCATACCGGGATCTTTCATGCTGATGCGCGCGGCCGTCGTCTCCTCGTCTTTCGGGGCAGCCAGTGTTTAGGATAAAGTTACCATCGTTTGCATAGTCGCAACGTATTCCTCTTCTTGTTCCAAAGAGGGTGCCTCAAACACCGGGCGCGGGCCGCAAGTGTGTTGTCCAGTGCTGTGCGCATTTGGTGCTAGTTCTCAAAGGTCATGCGCATTCTTGCACACTCGTACGTTGCAGCCATTTTGGTTGTTGCGGCTATTTTGCTTATTGCAACAGCCATCAGTCGACACGAATTGCAATTCCATGCGCTTGTTCTCGCAACCAAACGTGTGCGTCGCCGTCATCGTGTGACGAGCCGCCGCACCAGAAAACCCGACCTGGAGACCTGGAGACCTGGAGCCGTGTTGTCGTCGGCAGTCACTGGGCGTGCGGCGGCCGACACGACACGTTGGTGATGTCCAAGTCTGCAAACATTCAAACATTCAAACATTCAAACATTCAAACATTCAAACATTCAGAACCGGCTGGCAGCTGACACGAAACTTTGTGCCGGCCGCCAGTACTCAGTCGTCAGTACTGTATGCTTGCCAACTTGGACGTCACCGGTGATGTCCAAGTTGACGAACATGCAGGACCGGCGACCGGCACTGACACACAAAAACGTCGGTGATGTCCAAGTTGGCAAGCATTCATTCAGAACCGGCGGCCGGCGGCCATGGTGTCGGTGATGTCCAAGTTGGCAAGCATACAGTACTGACTGAGTATGGTAGGTGCCACAACAACGGTGCCACAACAACGGCGCCACGACAACAAACACCGAACATGTGATCCTAAAACAGCCTGTATAACTCCAGTTTTGCGCTGCCGCCGGCCGTCTGCTGTCTGTCTGTCTGTCTGTCTTTGGCATTTGGCAGTCACTCTTCACTTGGTCGTCGACTTTCGTCGTTCACAGTTCGCAGTTCGCAGTTCGCAGTTCGCAGTTCGCGGTTCGCGGTTCGCGGTACGCGGTTCGGTGGTTCGGCGGTTCGCGGCTGTTGACCGAACTTGCTTGCTCCACACTGCGCGCATCCACGGGGAAAGGGTCCCTGCCACGATGTGACGACGTCATGGGGCGAAGGGCACGGGGCGTGAGGGTCGAACTGACACGGTCTGATTGATATACATGATGCGGACGTGACGATGCAGCATGTTGAACCATAACTTTTGACGGCTTTCCGACATCGGGTGACTGACAGAGCAACTAACTTCGAGAATGAGAGATGACACGGTCGATTTCAACGCCATGGTAGCGATGTTCGGTGATTCCTTTGTCGTACTACTCACTGAGGGTCGCTTACACTGAGGGTACCCGTCGGCGCCACTTTGCACGACCTCTGTCGAAAGTTTGCGGATGATTCTGCCGCATATTTTGTTGCTGGTGGCACCATGGCAGCGTGATTTCAATATTGTTCAGACCTCAAGGACTTCTTCACGAACATCGCCATGGCAACCGCGATCGTCACATCGCTGTTGCGCAACGATAAGAAGGCGGGTTCACGGGGTGACAACGGAGTGCCCCTAACCGTCCCGGAGGAGGCGCGATGGCTCATCGAAGCACTGCAGCAAAACGAAATCAGCGAAGAGGATCTCATTCGCGTGGCGAATCAAAAGAACGAGGAATACTCCGCCGATAACCCGGAAAAGTTCGCCAGGCAAGTGCGCACGAAGAAGCTGTTCAAGTACCTCGACCTCAACCGAGATGGAGTGATCTCACACGAAGAGGTTCTCGATGTCAAAGGGCGTCTCTACCGACGACTGCGTCACGATGAAGATCCATCGACAGTGCCATCTGAGTTCCTGCGAATGCCCGAAGCCGCGAAAGCTTTCAACGACACCGCTACAACGTACTTGAACCACCGCAGGGGGTACAGCCTCTGCGGCTTCCACGCTCTATTTCTCGGCATAGTCATGGCCATTCTCGCAATGCAGGACTGGGCGACCTTAGAATATTCCTCACGGGCTGCAATCACGCGTGCGCTCTTTCCAACGAGTGTGTTTGGCTCTGACTTGACCATGGAGACATCTGCCGTGCTCGATTCCAAGGCCGATGTTCTCCAGTGGATCGACACCACATTCACTGGGACCGGCGGCATTTTCGCAGATCCGAGTTGCGGAAATGGAGAATGCGATTCTCCGTTAGAAATTCCCGCGTGGCGCGAGTCTGCCGTCCAGCATGGTGGCGAATGTGTGATTGATTGTGGGAGTTGGAGTACGCCCAAGCGTAAGCGTAGTGCACGAATCCAGCTGAAGGCCGACACCACGCTCGGTGACGCAGAGGTCGAACAATTGCGCTGGAACGTGTTCTGCCCAGAGGTGACTCAGTTCGCTGAGCAAGTCAAGTATTTCGATGAAGATCAGGGTGTCAATCGTACAAATACAACGTATGACGTCGACCAGACAGTGTACCTCTTCGACTGCGAATGGGAACTGCGCGTCTACGCACCTGTGGGCGGTGTCAGTGGGGCCGTCACCTACACCGACGTCGGTGACAATGCCACGGCAGTTACCTACTCTGCTGTTGCGTCCGGCTCGACCACCACGCGTACTCGTACTTCCAAGTCGACTTATTCGTGGGACGCTTGCAAAGGTGCTGACGCGGCTTTCAACGAAGTTGTTGGCACTGTGCAGATTTGTTCCGACGACACTGCGATGCTTTTTAATCGCTCTGCTTTCGTCGACACATCACTGCAGCAGAAGCTTCAGGATGTGGTTACTTCGTACATTTACGCATGGATTGAAGAGGCGAATCAGCCTGTTTACTACAACATTGCTCCAACATGTGGTGCATGCGCTGGGCCAGGTGTCATCAACGATTGTACCGGCGACCCATGCCCGAGCTTCGCGTATGAGAACCCGGACGGTGTGTGCCCCACACTTTGTGCGAGTGGACAAGCCAATGGCACCGTCCACTCGGCGGCCGAAGTCGCAGCTGCATGCACTACTACTACGACGACCACAACATCAACGACAACGACGACAACTGGTGCTGCGACATCAACAGCAAGTGCCACGAGCACGACCACAGTGGAGTCAACAACGTCAACCTACGTTGACGCTTCATCTTCAAGTCGCGGACCGGTACCATCGCCTGCTACGGTCACGATGCCGGGCTCGTACACAACAACAACCTCCCAAATGGTTGCGACATCCCCAGAACCGTCTATTACAGACGAATATACGACGAACACGGTGTACTCGACCACAGAGTCATTCACGTCATCCACAACGTCGCAGGTACCAACGACCACGGAGACGTTCACGTCCTCCACCACCACGGAGATGCCAATGACTACAGAGTCGTTCGTGTCGTCCACAACCACGCACGTACCAACGACAACATCTTCCGCAGATGAAGCGTCATCACCACCCGGGGTACCGACTACAACAACTGCGTCTGGGTTCAACACGCAAGGCGCGTCCTACACTTCGAGTTCGTACCCTGCACCTCAGAGCCGGCGTGAGCTGTTCGACTACGGCTGCTTGTTTCAGTCCAAAACGTATGACACAGAGAGCATTAAGAATGCTCTATTTTTGCATATTGACGGGTTTTCAATGACGAACGCCGAAACAACCGCTGCAGAAATAGACTTCGACAACAGCATATATCCCAATGCGCAATGTGTGACCTACACGGTCAAAATTGGCTCCGCCAACGACACTGAAAGGGACTTTTTCACTTCCGTATTTCAAGAGCACAGCGAAAATGTTTCTTCCGCGTTTGTATCCACAGTGAGCGTGGATATCACCGCGATGGCTGGGCTTGAAAACGCAGCTGCAGCGTCAAGTATTGTCACCTCTGACGCCCCTGGCGCTGTATGCAATTCTTCCATGTCTTGTGTTGCCCAAGGGATGCAAACTGATGCTTTGATTGACTACCTTGATTCAATCGGAGTTGCCAGCAACCCCTGCACGTTTCTCAGTTCAGTTTATGGCTGTAGTACCGCAGGCTGTGGGTGCCCATATCCCGCCTGTGTCGAGACAAGTGGATGCAATGGAAAATCTTGCGACAACTTTCCATGGGACTCGTGCCAGAGCCTTGAACAGGAGGCTGGGTGTGACTGTTCTGGATGCGCGTGCTCAGCGGGGTCTGATTGTGCCAACAGTTGCATGGGGATGAGCTGTGCAGATTTGCTGGCGATTAGCAACGACGACATTGGGTATCTGTTCGAGCATCCCGACGCGTCAGGAACTCCCTCAAGCACGCGAAAACTGATTCAGTCGGCAAGTTACTCTTGGTTGGAGAACGCTTTTGGATGCGATTGCTCAGGCTGTCCAGACCCCAGCACTGGAGGTTCAACGTCTCAACGAAGACATCTTTCGAGTTACCAGTCATACTACGCACCGTCCGGGGCACCCAACAACGATAGTCCCACGCCATCTTCATACGGCACAAACCCGGCCTCGTATGCTGACTCGTATTCACCACAGTCGTATTCGTCGGGGCAATATTCGTATTCGTCAGGGCAGTCATATTCGCCGCAGTCCTACTCATCAGGACAATCTTATTCATCACCACAGTCTTATTCGTACGGCGGATATTCCTTGCCCTCGTACTCTTACGCAAATCAGTATTCATCGTATTCGTGGTATTCATGGTATGATTGGGGATACGCCTACTGGTATTCATATTGGTATTACTACGGATGGTATTATTACTATGGTCAATATGGCGATTACTATGCGAATTCGTATGCTGATTTGTACTACTATGATGCTGAGCCGGACGTTCTTACACGAGCACAACAAGTTGAGCTCGCAGACACCTGGCCCCTCAGCGAGTATTACTGTGATGCTACCGCAGACAGCACCGGCGAATGCTCCTTGTAAGTGTCTCATGCATGGATGCTGGTTGTTACTGATTGTGCAAATTGCTTTCACTGCGTTGCTGACGTCGTTCCTCCGTGCCTGGTTTGCCGCAGAGAACTCTTAATGAACGGTGTTTGCGATCGCGCGTGTGCCACCGCTGCGTGTGGGTGGGACTTTGCCGATTGTTGCAATCCCGAGTTTGTGGGGACGACCAAGTCCTTGGCTACGCGGACAGATACAACACTGATAACATTTCGCATCTCCAACGACGATTCCACGCCGTATGAAGCTGTTACGGCAGGAGAACTTATGCCTCGATATGTTGCCAACTCACATCGACTTGTTGGCGGTGTGTTGCTGGATCAGACGAGATTAACGCAGGGGAATTGTTCAACGCCTTCAAGCTCTGCTGGGCATGTCAAGGCAGCACTTGCCAGGGACTCGAGTTGTCCTACATCCACTCTTGAAACCGATATTATCGGAAGTGATCCGATGTTCGCGCGGAGGTCGGCCCTCTTCGACAGTGAACTCAACGCAACAACGTGTCATGGTGACCGGTCGGAAGATGTTCCTGGTTTTCCATTTGTTCGATTTCCTCAAATGGATGATTCTGTTGGCGCATTGTGGGGTGCGGCAATTTCCGAAGCTCGTGATTCAACAAACGACGCTGGCTTCTTCAATGTCACGTCCCTTTCCTATTTTGAACTGGAACAGTTGAATGGTGGGTACCCGTTGTTCTTCGATTGCAACTTTGATCAGGCACGGGCAGCAAGGTGAGCCCGAACAGTATGATACTTCCTCAATTTTCGTGTGCCCTAAAAACTACTGTTCTATTGGTAGGTATCTGGACTACATGACAGACGGCTTCTATATTGACGAGCAGTACACTGAAGACCTGACGTTGAAGTTGCTCCTGTACAATCAAGACAGTGAACTCGCCACGTATGTTCGCGCAGATTTCGTTGTGGAAGAGTCTGGAACACTTTCGATGACAAAAACGATCAACATTTTCCGCCCTGAGCAATATGCAGATGACGACGTGTGGGCAAAAGTTGAAATGATTTTTGAGATTGCCTACGTTGTTTTCATTGGACTTTCAGCACTGCAAGAAGTTATGGAGTTTGTGTGGTTATGCCGGGAAAGAAAACAGCTCTGCGCTTACTTTTCTACATTTTGGAACTACCTTGACGTTGCAACGCTGGCGGTACAAGTGGTGGCAATCTTTTTGTGGATCGACGTGCAGGCTTGTCTCACAGAAGAAGCGTTTGCCCCCAGATTGAACTACGACATTTATGACATTGACGAAAATTGTCCCATGGCCAACCTGGCTCGCTTCAATAACTCTGAAGTGACCGAGCTGCGGTTACTGTACGCCGGGGTGGATCATCTTGCGCTCAAGCGAACACAGTACAAGGTACCTGTGATTGTTGCATTCATCGTGAACTAGCACTGCGCGTCATGCAGCTCATGTTATTTTTTGTATTTTGGCGACAGGGGGCCGCGATGGCGATATTCACATTAATGTTTTTGCAAATGCTCAAAGTGCTCGATTTTCAACCAAGGCTCAGCCTTATCACGAAGACTCTGGAGGTTGCAGGGGTGCAGCTGATAAATTTCTTGATATTGTTCGTGCTGGTGTTGTTCATCTTCGCCATGATGGGCCACGTCATCTACGGATCCACCGTCGACAGTTTGTCGAGTTATGGCGAGGCGCAGGTAAGTCACGCAAGGTTGTGCCATCACGTTGGGTTCTCGATAACTACGTTCTTACAAATGCCTGTTGTGTGTGCTTGCCAGCTCACGATGCTGTACATCTTGTTCGGAGGCACTGACGTTGGTTCACGCTTGTCAACACTTTATGGCTTCGCAGGAATATTCTACTACTTTCTCTTCATATTATTTGCCAGCATGCTGTTGATGAACATGCTGTTGGCCATTTTGGTGGACGCGTACATTGCCGTGAAGAAAAAGAGCATGAAGGCACGGGGAGTGTTCAAAGACATGTGAGAATTTCCTTTGTCGATGTGTTCCAGGCCGGGCGTTGACTTTTGAACGGTCTATGTTTGTGCTCTTGTAGCGCGTTGCAAACGAAGGCATCCATGCGCGCAATATCGCGTCCGAAGCGAGTCCTATCCAATGCAGAAGTGAAAAAGAAATTGGATGCCTTGCTTCGGCGTCCAACAACAAAACCGGACACTAAGTTCACCATTCCCCTGGGTATTTATCAGGTGCGGCCGCAGCCACTGTGTCCTCGTCATGTCGGCCTTCATATCATCACATATTTCGCAATGTGTAGCCTTCTAAAGATGACGTGGAGCGAGTGCTGCTGCGCCTTTTAGAGACAGAAGAGATGCAAAAGAAAATCAAAGCCGGTGAATTAGACGCTGCATCGGCACGGGTACGTGATAGTGCTGCCAGAATAAGAAGTATGACACAGCGTCGATAATCACTGCCGTGGTCTGCTGTGTGATCTGTGTGCGCGTAGAAGGATGCAGTAAGAATCGCAGAAAGTTTACTCTACCACCACGGTATCCGCGAACGCCCAAAGGGGTCGAAGTTGGCCCCAGCGTCCCCGCGTGGTGGCCGAGCTGTAGGCGCCAAGGGTCGAGCCGTTGGCGCCACATACGCTGTCGAAACTGACATTGAGTCTGTTGGGCCAAAGACATCTGATTTTTCGGTGGCGGACTCGAGCACTGACTTGCAACCTACGCCGACGCGATCACGGACGGCGCGCCGTGGAAGTGTTGCAATGTAGAAACCGTCGGTCAAGCTGGCGTCTTACAAAACAAAGTATCAAACCAACGTATGATTTATTAACGCTATTTGTGCTCAAACTAAGGAAATTTCACAGCAGATTCATGACATGTAAGGAGCATATCAACGTGACAAGAGCCTCTCAGCGCCGTCATCGGAGAGTATTTGCAGCGACGAACACACTTCTGAGACAAACTTATCATCGTTTGCCGCAATGGGGGACAAAAACTCTGCCACAAAGTCAGTCTTCCTTTGCTTATTGGATGTTGAAACTGCTTGGTTCGCCGCATGGCTGAGTTCTTCAGCGCGGGGGTCATCAACGGAGGACATGGGGGTATTATGGAGATACGCAATCCACGCAGCAACCACGTCGGCAATGAATGCTGTCGAAACGGATGCTGAACCGGCTTCACGAGCTCGAATAAGTTCATGAAGTGCAGGCACAACAAATCCTAGAAACTTTTTCGACCCGTCCTGGCACAACCGTGCCAGCTGGTCGGAGATGTGCTCATTTTGGAAGCGTGCGATGATCTGATCTTTGTAGACGTCGAGATCGATACCAGGGACATCCGGCACCGTCGGAGTGACACTGTCCATATAAGATCTCATGAATTGCCCCACACGTCTGTCGGCCAACGCCTCGTCAACTCTGGTGTATCCAATTAAAGTAGCTAAGTACGCGATGGATGTATGGCCACCGTTCAACAGCTTCAGCTTCATCTCTTCAAATGGGGCGACATCGTCGACAATCATGACATTGTGCTGTTTTGCATTCTCCCATCGTGGTCGGCCAGCTGCGAAAGCGTCTTCCAGACACCACTGCGAAAAGTCCTCAGCAACAACAGGCCAGCCGTCAACCACGCCGCTGCGATTTGCAAATTCAGCAGTGAACGATTGCGTGGTTGCAGGAGTAATGCGGTCAACCATGGAACAAGGGAAAGTAACTGCGCCACGTCCATGAGCATCTCGCAAAGCATCACCGACCTGAGGCGCAGCCGCATCTAGGAATTCGTTGACCAAGCTTTGCAGCACCTTGCCATTGTGCGGTAGATTGTCACACGAGAGGAGTGTCACCGGCGACCATCCGTTTTGATGCCTGAATACGAGGCCAGCTGCTAACAATCCCAAGGCTGTCTCAAAATGTCCCGTTGTAGTCCTGCTAGGATCTTGGGCCAAGTCGCGCACACGCTGCAAATCAGCACTCACATCTGCTCGGCTAGCATCCAATGAGCCATCTAAATTCTGGCAGTATCCCTTTTCAGTGATCGTAAGTGACACGATTTTTGTGTCTGGTGCGGAGAGTGAATTCAGTGAGTGCTGTTGAGCCTCGTGCTCGTTCGATGGAATCCAATCAAACCGCGCAAGACTGCCAATGATTCGGAAGTCAGTTTGGTTTGGCATCGACCGTATCCCAAACAAACAATCTTGTTGGGTTAAAATCTTGTGTGCTGTTTTCTCACTTTCGATGTCCAATATTCCAATTCCATGAATCAGCCATGGATCCTCATCGCCAGATGCGGCATTTGCAATGTCAGTGTTGCAAGCAAGATGGGAGCGAAAAAAATTGCCAACACCAAGGTGAACTATCGCCGGCTGCACCGCGCGGTTGTATGTTGGAACAACAATTCTGCACGTTTTCTTGATGACATCCAGCGCCTTGCGCGTGAGTGGCACACTTCCGCCCATTTGACAACAGCAGAACAACTCCTGTGAAGATCCAGAAAAACTGTGGTGTAGTCGCTATGCGGCCTGCATAGGCGTGGTCTACGAATGCATGTGTCCTCGAGAAAGACGCAATATAAATTGCCCACAGTTCTGTGAACGGGTGAACAACTTTCAATACCCAACCCACGGTGTCATGCGACAAATGTGTCACGATCCATGCTAAGTTCTTATAAATAAATCTGAGGTACACAAGTATCACATGACTCGGCGTGTGCGTGTTTCATGTATGTGGCAGCATCGCTAGTGCGCCAGTGCACGTATTACTCAGTACTGCACTACTAACAGTACGCATCGCTGCGCTGCCGGCACGTCGACGGGTTTTAACGGGTGCAAGCGTTGCCTTTGCTGGCGTGTTTGTTCAAAGAGACGCCGAAGGATGTATGTGTTCGAACGCCACAATACCACTGCACAACACCATCACAGACAACCGACGACGCCAACGACGACAACTCGACAACTAACTAACTAACTGACAACTCGCGAGCAAACTGCCAACTAACTGCTGGACGTAAGTAATAAAAGAGTCAAGTCAGACGGACGATCTTCACGTGCGTAGAAAGTCGTCAGAGTCAGTCACCGCCCGCACATTCCAATGGGTGCTAGAGCGACTTCTACAACTCAAGCCATGGGTTCTCAGAGGCCACTGTGAGTTCTTTGTGGTGTCGTGAGTGAGGGTGGCGTGTTGATTGGGTGGCTGTGGACCATGAAACAGATGAATCATCTCAATCATCTCGGGCACTTCCTAATTTCAATTTTCGATTTTCGATGTTCCGTTGTGGGTAACTGCGCTTGTCGAATAACCAGCTTTTGCAAATGCACCGCAAGAGCTCCGCAGGACGCCGCAACAACGAGACAACAAGACTGACCGCTGACACAGCGAAGCTCATGAAGATTATATCATATCGAGCATGCATACAGTACATTACCAAAATACCTAAAGAAGCATAGAAGATTAACCTGAGAACGATTCACAGTTGTGAATGAATTCTTTTGCAACGATGATGGCGCTTCAATGATTGTTCGTTCGTTCGTTCGCTCGTTCGTTCGTTTGTTGGTGTGTGTTGTCGGTCTGCGTCGTCGTCGTCGTCGTCGTCGTCGTCGTCGTCACGGTTGGTTGTTTGGTGGTGCACTCAGCGACTCAGC
>ENA-OWNT01005036-OWNT01005036.1-seawater-metagenome-genome-assembly--contig:-NODE-5036-length-11149-cov-6.323970_pt1 | contig 11149 bp, 11 predicted proteins | sample MGYA00238136_ERZ651165 | MGnify/ENA primary metagenome ERZ651165 (study PRJEB26861, sample SAMN08777766) | seawater metagenome | isolation source: coastal seawater | place: USA: Florida | collected... | reverse complement strand
TTGTTCGGATTAACTAATGAGCTCCAATGCTCAACAATCTCTTCACCAATGACTTTAACCATCGCCACTTCGGTAATTCGTTCATATTCTTTTTTACCCCCCGTGGTTTCTACGTCGATGATCACATAAGGCTGGGCGGGGTCAATTTGCCATTCGACTTTTTTAATCGAGACATCAAAACCAGCTTTTAATAACTGGTTCATGGTCACCAGTTGATTGCGCCTTAAACTGTCACCCGGCGCTTTGACTTCGACACAAAACAACTCTGTGTCTTTAACACAAATAAGATCTGGGTAGCCGTCTTTTAGCCCTTTGTAGTTTTTTGCCATGGCTCGAAGATGCGCACAAAGCGCCTCAATGGGTGCATGCTTTACCAATAGTGAAAGCTCATCAAACAGACTCTCACACCAAGCAATAAAGCCATTAGGCTTGCCATAATGTGCCGTGGTTTGTTTTAGCAACCAAGTGTATAAGTCATGATTACTCGTGAAACTAGTTAAACGTTTTTCAATATGTGCTTCAAATACGTCATAAAAGATATTTTCTTTTATGGGTTTAGGTAGCCGAGAAAATTCATTACTCAATCCACTGAGTTCATGTTCATAAAGTTCGGGCCAAAATGTTAAACAAAATAGTGCACGCCAAATAACATTCTCGCAGTGGATCGCTGTGATCCCTTGCCGAGCAAAGTTATCTATCAGCCCCTGCTCCGGAGAGCCTACAAATGCTTCATCTAACGGGACAGCCTCCCCTGCGTTTCTAAGCATATTTGTTAAAATTGAAGTGCGTTCAGAACCAAACTTTCTTCTTGAAAAGTCTTCGGCAAAAATTAATAACCCCTCATCCGCTGAGTGTTCAATAATATCGTCAAGCTTTTGCTTACAAGCCTCTATGTCACCTTGAGTATATAAAGTTCTTACTAACTTTTCTTGCGCACTGACATGACCGCTAAGCATCATTAACAGTGTGGCAAGCTGACTATGCTCAGGTAGACAAAACACAGCGAGTTTATAAGTCAGCGTGTTGTATTTAGATTCCGCTTGGAAACCTGTTGGTTGGGGAAAATCAGAGCTTGCAAGGGTGTGCGCTAATGTCAGTTTTTCATCGTCACTTAATGTCTTTAAAGATTGTAGTAATTTAGAGAAATAAAAAGCAGTTTGTGCTTCTTCTAGCTCGTCAAAATGGGCGTTTATTTGTGTATTCGCTTTTTCATGTACATTCAAGACCCCCAGGTCGCGCATGGAAAACTGCGAAAGCGTACCACCCAATTTGCCAAAATAAACAAATAAGCAAAGCTCAAAAATGGGCTTAAAATCAGAATACACATAACGATTAAACACCGAGCAGTGTTGCACATTAATATGCTGTACTTGCTGCAAGACCGCCTCTACCCAAGCTTGTTTCTTAGCTGATTTAACCGGCGTGTTCTCGAGATTTGAATTAATACATACTTGCTGAAGGTCTTGCTTTTTCAGCTCTTTAATTAACTCATGAGGTGGTTTATGAATTGCAAACTTAACTAGCTCAGCGTCAAGTAGCTCTCTGAGAGCCTGCTCAATATCTGTTATTTCGTCATAGTTTAAGTGCGCTTTAAAAACAAACTCACTTTTTCTATTTACGATGCGTAATAATAAACACAGCGCTGATTCATTTAATAAAGATAATTTTTCTAATTGCTGCCGTTGATTATCAGTGAATAGATGCATGCTTGTCGATCGCAAGAAATTCATTAATTCATTGAAATGTGACAAGTAATACTTTTCAGGTAGGGCTTTCATAACAAACAACAACTGTATATCAATACAGCAATCATATTTCAGATGCTCTGAGCTGTCCAGTTACTGTCTACTTACCGTTCACTCAAGAAAAATTTTTAAGAAATAACTGGACTTACTCAATCATTGCCTATAAAGTGCGCATCAGCTAGAAAGAAAGTCTAAATTTAAAATCTACATTTCGTTGTACTACTCGTAATACTCGTCCTGAAGCTTTAAGTTCAAGTTTTATTTTCCAAGCAATACCGCCTTCGGGCACATTTTTACAATATATTTTTTAGGATATGATTATGTCTAAAGTAACTGGTACAGTTAAGTGGTTCAACGAATCTAAAGGTTTTGGTTTCATCGCTCAAGAGTCTGGCGCAGACGTATTCGCACACTTCAGTGCAATTTCTGGCGACGGTTTCAAAACTCTAGTTGAAGGCCAAAAAGTTGAGTTCACTGTAACTCAAGGTCAAAAAGGTCCTCAAGCTGAGAACATCGTAGTACTTTAATTTTTAATTAAAATACTCTGAAAAAAAGCAGACATTGTCTGCTTTTTTTGTGTCTGAATTTATGGCAATTATACCAATTGCATTAACCTTAGGAGCTATTATAGCGACAGAAAAAACCTGAAATGACCAATAACAAGGATAAAGTTTTGGTATATCGTTGTTCTACGTTAGAAATTCCTGAAGAAGTTAATAGGCTTTTTAGCTCTCAAAAATGAGTAGTCAGGAAATAAAATTGGTATTAAATAATCCCTTCATTAATTGCTTTAATCACAGCTTGCGTCCTGTCTGCAACACCTAACTTTTCTAAAATCTGTGACACATGATTGCGGATCGTCCCATCAGAGTTGTTTAATGTGCTAGCAATGGTTTTATTGGCCATACCCAATGCCAAACATTTCAAAACTTCATGCTCTTTTTTCGTTAAAGCATCAAATTTCGAGTGTTGTTTTTGCAGTAGAAATTGAGTTAAAGCTGGCTGCAAAACTTGATGACCTTGATATACCGATTTAATCGCTGTTATTAAAGTTTCAAGCTCGGCATTTTTTAGAATATAACCCATGGCGCCTAATTGCATGGCTTTTGCTAATACATCGCAATCTTCAAACGTCGTTATTATCAACACAGGTAGCTTTATACCTTGCTTATTAAGGTAAGTGAGTACACCCAAACCATCTAAATTTGGCATTCTCATATCAAGCAAAATAACATCAAAAGATTGCTTGTTAAGATAGGAAATGCACACCTCTCCATCTTCAGCCATAGCGCTTATCGTGATTGTCTTATCGAGCTCTAATAGACTCTTTAAACCTAACCTTACTAATGTTTGATCTTCTACTAATAAGCACTTAATCATCACAACATTCCTGTACTTTGAAAGGGAGCCGTATTTGGTTTACCAAAATGCCATCTTCAATTTCTTGAAAAAATGCCCCACCCACTGCATCGAGCCTTTCTGACAAGCCTTTAAGACCATTTTTCTTAATTGGTAAAACATGTTCGGGCTGATTATGTGAGGCTTCTGCTTCAATCACTGAAACAGACTCATTACTCAGCCTAATAGAAAAACTAAGCTCAGAGGCCTGAGTATGCTTCAAGGTGTTATTGATCATTTCTTGGCAAAAGCGAACTATACATAAAGCAGGTGTACCGTTTAAGTTCTCTAATTCTTTTACCAAATGAACAGAACACTTTAAGTTAGGTGTTTGAGAAATAAGGTTTTCTAGACTGAGTTTTAGCGTCCCTCTACCTGTCCGTTGTGATGAAACAATTTCTCGAACTTCCTCAAGTATTTCTTGGCTGATTTGATGACAAGACGATAGCATTTCTTTAGAGCTTTCGTCTGCGGTGCGTTTTAGATAGTCTAAATTGATAGAAAGCGCTGTGAGTTTATGACCCAACACATCGTGTAATTCGTGGGAGATATGCAACCGCTCCTGCTCTGCACTCATCGCCTGCAGCATGCCTTGCGTCGCTTTCAACTCCTCATAATTTTGTTTAGATTGGTAATGCATATTTAAACTTTCAACAATCTTTTTGCTAATTATCCCATTCATTAACGCAAACCCAGCCCAAATAGCGACTGTACTCCAAACAAAACTACCTGATAACCACCAATAATATGCTAAATATTCGCCCAATATTGCCCCAGTTAACCCCGACATAATTGGCCAAGAAAAATGAACACTAAATAAAGCGGTAAACATCACCATATGTATCAATACTAAACTGGTATTCGTTAAGGGAATAAGGGCCACTAGCGAAAGCCAATATACCGCCGCAATAACCCTAACTTGCTCATTTGGTTTTCTGATCGAGTGACTAAGTAAAACAAGTATTAATGCGTGTATCGGCAACTGCCAATATATGGATATACCTCCGGCTGGGTATATTAAGCAAAGTGCTGTAACGATACCCCAAGAGATTAAGGTCGATGCCGACCAATCGGTTGTGTGGTGAATAACCTGTGACATGAATAATTTTTTCTTTAATTATGACAAACATATAGCTTTAGTAACAGTGTCAAATGTCATAGTTAAGCTGGTATTATTGTCACTGTTTTGTTGTTTAGCAATCGGGTAAGCTAAATATAATAATTCAAATAGGAATAAGCTATGGCAACCGCACTTACAAGCTCTGCAACTATTCAAATTGGCGCGATGCGCTCTGATGGCCAACTGTCTTTAAATGAGCATGGATTAAGCTTTAAACCAGCAAGCAAGTCTTTGTCTTTAGGGGCTTTAAAGATTGCTTTATCTGAAGTGAGTCAAGTTGAGCAATGCCTAGCCAAAGGCGCGGGATTTTTGCCGATTTCAGAGCAGGCGATGCGAGTCACTTTAAACACAGGCAAACAGTATGAATTTGTTTTAGCAGAACAAGAGAATTGGGTAAGTGCAATAAACGAGCTACTTAATTAATGCGATTACCCACACTTTTGTAATAACTGTTGTGTTAGCCACGCTTGAGCTTGCTCATGGGTTTCGAAAAACGCAATGTTTTGCTCAAGCAAAGCGGGTGAACGCTGTAGTATGATGTGTTTCGTCATTCTATCATTGACGATAAATGCTTTAGCAATAATAAGCTGAGTATTAAGCCAAACATTGTAGGCTTGCAGAGTTTGATATGCCTCGGGCGTGCCACCTTCAAGCTCTAAATCATCAATCAGCATGGCGAAAGGCTCGCCATTTAGTGCTTTAACGATGTTTTTGACCGATTCGGTATAGTTAAAGCACCCTCTTTCATTGAAGCTGCCACATAACTTTGCACTGATAATATTATTTTCTAATAGCGTTGTTGAAAAACGCCCATGTCCACGTTTAGAAGTAATTGCCATAGTACGAAATAAGACCGAAAGAACTGACGGCATTATAACCAATCTAGCCGTGCTATTGTTGAACTTTATCAATTTATGCTCAAAAAAATGAACAAATATCCTTGTGGAAAGTCTGAGCACTAAATAATAAAAAGGCAGAAAAATGAAAAACTGGTTAATATCAACGCTATTACTTACAAGCCTGTCGGTAACGGCCAGCAATCTTGACACAAGTAGAGCGGATCTCATCGCTGCACTACAAACACAAATAGCTAAAAACTATGTCAATGTAAATAAAGTCGAGCGTATCAACAACAGCTTAACCATGCTTTCCCCTGAGGTGTATTCGCCTCTTTCAGATGAAAAATTTATCGCACTAATAACAAAGACGTTAGAGAAGCATGATGCGCATTTTTCTTTTCAAGAAAAGCCTGACCAAACAAAAAAACAACCCGCTAAAGAAAGCTGGTTTAGCCGTTTATCGAGGAGCAACTCTGGCTTTAACTCTGTTGAAAACCTTAAAGGCGGTGTTGGTTATATCGATTTTTGGGGATTCGACTCAGTCAATGACAAATCACGAAAACGCGTCACTGCGGTTATGCAACTGGTATCTGATAGCCAAGCCATCATCATAGATTTAAGAAATAACGGTGGCGGTAGCGCAGAAATGGTGCAGCTAATAAGTAGCTACTTTCTTGACGGTAAAGTACATTTAAATAGCTTCTATTCGCGCCCTTCTGATTCTAGAACTGACTTTTGGACATATGCAGACATACCTGCCATTTTTAAACAAGACGTTCCCGTTTATATTCTGACCAGTAAAAAGACATTTTCTGCTGCTGAAGAGTTTGCCTATAACTTTAAACATTTAAAGCGTGCAACCTTAATCGGTGAAAAAACCAAAGGCGGTGCAAACCCTTGGCAATGGTTTGAAGTAGGTGCATTTCATCGAGTAGCCGTTCCGACATCAATGGCAATTAACCCTATCACGCAAACAAATTGGGAAGGTGTAGGTGTTCAACCTGATATGTACACAATTGCAGACAGCGCCTTTGATATAGCCTATCAAAAAGCACTTTTAGACATTAAATCTAAAACAAAAAATAGATTTTTAACTGATGAAATCAATATTGAGTTATCCAAGTTAGAAAAGAAGCAACAACAGCTTTAAGTAATCTAAAACGGAATTAAAACCGTAAAGTTACGTAGGCACAGAAAGGAAAACTTATGAAAAAGCATTGTTTAATCTTATTACTCATACTGTTAACAGGCTGCTCGACTAAATTCGCTTATAAGAACGCAGATTGGTTAGTTTATTGGTATGTGGATGATTATGTATCATTAAACGATGCACAAGAAAACCTTCTCGATGAGCACCTCAAAACTTGGCTTGATTGGCATAAAAAAATTGAATTACCTGCTTATATCGCCCATTTAAAACAAATCAAATCAGACATAGAACAAGGAAACATCACCCCAAAGCGTATTGCCTACCATAACGATAAAGTCATTGCTCACTGGCACTCTGTGCGTGCAGAAATTGTGCCCGACCTAGTCGCTTTAGCACCTAATTTGACTGAAAAACAAGTAAACAATCTGTTCAAAGAACTCTCAGAGCAAGAAAAAGAAAAGCAAGAGAAACGTGCAAAACTCAGTGATGAAAAACGCCAAAAACGTTGGTTTGCTCGCACGGAGAATTCACTAGAAAATTGGTTGGGTGACATTACCTCGTCTCAGCAAAAAATGGTCGAGTCACTTTATCTTGCTCAATCGCCAACATCTCATTTATGGTCAGATTATCGAGCGCGTTATCAAGCCTCTCTCAAAACAGTACTATTAAATATTGTGTCTGATGGTAAAAATCAGGACAAACTTAAATCGCTGTTACTAAACCCGGAATCATTTCGAAGCGATGAACTAAATAAATTGAATGAACAAAACCGTCAAAACTATCTCGATTTTTTATATGGAGTTTTTCTTAGTCTAAACGACAAACAAAAACAGCACCTGCTAAGCGAAATTGATGATTTAATTAATGATATTTCAGAGTTGTCTGAATAGTTTTCAGGGTAACCAGATAAATCTTAAATTAATAAGCCAAATTTGATTTTTAAAGTTGAATCAAATTTGGCAGTAAATTACATTATTTCGATTTTCCTAAATTAAAACTAAAATTTGGTTTGACTGATTGAATCAACATACAAAGAAACACCAATAGACCTCCTAACCAACCAATTAGCTGGAAGTTCTCATCTAATAAAAAGAAAGCTAATATAGTCGCAATTAAAGGTTCAACGAGGGTAATTAAAGTTGCTTTACTTGAATCAATAAACTTTAAAGCATATGAAAAAAGCAAATAACCAAGAAACATTGGCACAGTTGCCATGTATACTGAAGCAAGACTATTAATCGCACTTGAAAATAGGTTATCACCAGTAAACCACAGGGACGGCAAAAGTAAAATTGCAGCTCCGCCAAATAATCCTGATAACGCAGACCTAGAATGTACCCCTTTGTCAATTAATGCGCGCGCTACCCATGAATAACCAGCGTAAGTTAACCCCGCGATAGAGCCCAAGATTATTCCAACAGAATTTTGATAGTTACTAATTGTACTACCAAGGGAATCTTCCTTTCCAACAGTTAAAAGCGTGATGCCAATTGCACCAAACATAAAACTAACCATCCATTGCTTAGAAACTATTTTTTGACTATATAGACGCTCTATTAGCGCTGCGAATATTGGAGCTGTAGCTAGCGAGACTATAGTTCCAATTGCTACTCCTGACATACGCATTGATGAATAAAATGCAAGTGGGTAAACCGCAACAGATACAACCCCTAGCGCAAAGAGCCCCTTTTGTTTAAAAATAAGCTTGTAGTTTTTTCTTAAACTAGACAGGTTGGTTAGTACTAAAAGAATGCCTCCTATTCCCATAGCAAAAGCGCCAATCGCTAAAGAGCTTACATTGGAAGTAAAGCTTGCCATAACACCTGTAGTACCCCAAAGAACGCTAGCAGCTAAAGCAGCTAGAACACCTCTAAAGTTGCTAGATTTAGATGGCATAATGCCCCCTGAAAAATTAAAATCTGAGGCTAAAGAATATGCTAATTACGTCTTAGAGATTTAACACATCGGACGCTACTTTTGTCCGTAAAGACAAAGTTTAGCTTTTAAACTTTGTGGGTGGAAATCCATAATGTTGTTTGAACTTTCTACTGAATGAAGACAATTCCTTGTAGCCAACATTTTCACCTATTATCTGCAATGGGTAGTCGGTATGTGTAAGCAGTGCTTGAGCTTTTTCCATTCTGAGCGCTGTAATATGCTCTAATACAGTTAAACCTAATTGTTCTTTAAAAATCTTTTTGAATTGAGTCGGACTTAGGAAAGCCTCCTTCGCGATTGATTCAATCTTTAATGGTTCGGCAATATTTTCTTTAATAAAATTTAATGCATTATGAATTCTTAGATCTAGTTTAGGAAGTAAATGCTGGCTCTCAAGTAATAGGTAAAATGTGTTATACATTGATTGCTCTATATGAGCGTTAATTTGATATTCCAGTTGGCTTTCAATAAAGAGTAAATAGTTTAGTAAGGGCTTGTTTATTTCAAACACAATATGTTGTGAAGCACTAACATTACTAGGGAGCCTGTCCATATCCGCTACAATGAACCTAGCTTCTCGCTCTGCTGTAAATAAATGCTCTTCATTTGCGCGCACTATTACACATTCCCTTGGAGCTACTTTTCCACTAAAACCTTCAACTTGTATGTTGATCACCCCTCGTAAAGGTAAAACAACTTGATTAAAGTCATGCGAATGAGAAACCGGGCTGGCACTGTAAGAGCGAATTGATAATAAATTTTTCATAACAAATACAAACATTTACCCTTAGTAATTCCATGCAATTTAAAAGATATTTTAGTCCGATATAAGCTTAACTATATTTCTAATCGGTTTTACAAATTTAATCAATTAATGAGCGCTATTAGTAGCCAGTCAGCTGAAGTCCAAACTTTTGCATAAAACAGTTAGCTTCGCTATAAACTACTAGAATTAGTGCGTTTACTTTTATAACTAAACTTAGTTTAAAAATTATTTTTATGTTTTTTTGAAATAAAAAACGCACTTCCTCTCTCTACTAGAGCAATTAATCAGTCTTTTAGAGAGAGCAACATGAAGTATATTTTCACCAGTCTTATTAGCTTATTTATGGCATTTTCTGCCTCTGCATTTGAAAAACAGCCATTTAATGAAGTACTGTTTTCAGAGCTGCAAGCGCAAAATGCGGTCATCATGATTGATGTATACGCCCCTTGGTGCCCGACTTGTAAAAAACAACAAAAGCTTTTCCAACAATACCATGAGCAAAATCCAGATAAACCGTTTCATGTACTTGTTGTTGATTATGACAACGATAAGCAGTGGGTAAAGAAATTTAGAGCACCTAGACAATCAACACTACTTTTATACAAGGGTGACAAGCAGTTTTGGTATTCGGTTGCCGAAACCCGTTTCAATGTTATTGAAGAAAAACTAAATAGCGCATTTAAGTTTTAATCATGGGTATTGAATTTGTCTCTTTGCCATTAGCATTAATGGCTGGTGTGCTAAGCATTCTCTCACCGTGCGTGTGGCCTCTTGTGCCCATTGTGATGGCTTCATCATCAAATAGCGGAAAAAAAGGTCAATTTACATTAGCACTGGGGTTGAGTGTGGCATTTGCACTTGCAGGTGGTGCTTTAACCTTTATTTTATTTAGCCTTGGTCTATCGCCAGAAGTCTTACGTTGGTTTGGCGCTGTCATGCTCTTGCTAATGGGTATCAGTTTACTGATCCCTAAAGTCGCCAATTGGTTATCGCTAGCATTAACAAAACTGACACCAGAGCAACAAACACAGCAGGGCGAGCAAGACGGTGCTTTCAATCAATTTATGATTGGCATGATGCTAGGTTTAGTATGGCTGCCTTGTGTTGGTCCAACACTTGGCGCGGCTATTGCTCTGGCATCGCTTGGTCAAGACTTACTGATGGCAAGCTCTGTGCTATTTTTATTTGGCTTAGGTACAGCGAGCGCATTAATCATTACCAGTATAATCTCGACCAGCGTTTTAAAGAAATTCCGGCCAAACGTGTTCAGTAATGTTGAGAAACTAAAAAAGTTGCTAGGAATACTGTTACTCATTTTGGCTATCATGGTCATAACTGGACTTGATAAAACACTTGAAACAATCGCACTTAATTATTTACCTTCATGGGTGACTGGTGTTTAAATAATCCATTCTCAATTAAAGAAAGCCAATCAAATTTGGCTTTCTTTTTCTTTAATCAAAGGTAGCGTATTTATGATCTATTTAGATAACCTGAACTTTGGTTAAGAAGTTTACAAATACATTTTTATTAGGTGAAACATACTGTTGTAGTCTTCAGCCGGAAACTTTTAGGGATAACAAGGCGAATTTGCGCGTCAATAGCAAGCCTATTGCAAGTGAATTCAACGTAGTTAGCGTTAAAAGTGGCCGTTGAAGATAAATTTATTAGTCATAGTTCAGGTTAATTATCAAAAACTCGTTTTCTCGTTCTTCATGGCATTATTGATGTCATGCATTATGTCTTTTGTCATTACACTTTTTAATGTTGGTTTTATTGAAAATATCCTGTTTGTTTGGTTAAAAGCATGGGCTTTTGCGTTTGTTGTCGCGTTTCCAACCATCAATCTTGTCACCCCCATCGTCAACAAACTGGTAAGCTTAGTTATTATTCAATCAACACCACATGAGGAGCAATCATGAAAATTTACTTATCTGGCGAAATTCACACAGATTGGCGCGAACAAATTATTGCTGGGTGTAAAGCGAAAAGCTTACCTGTAACATTTATTTCTGCAAATACCGACCATGAGAGTAGTGACGCAGCAGGCGATTGCTTAGGAGAAGAAGAAAAACAGTTTTGGCGTGATCACAAATCAGCTAAGGTTAATGCCATCAGAATTCAAAATGCCATTAAAAGCTGTGACCTTGCGGTGATCCGCTTTGGCGATAAATATAAACAATGGAATGCCGC
>ENA-OWNT01005035-OWNT01005035.1-seawater-metagenome-genome-assembly--contig:-NODE-5035-length-11154-cov-8.900605_pt1 | contig 11154 bp, 8 predicted proteins | sample MGYA00238136_ERZ651165 | MGnify/ENA primary metagenome ERZ651165 (study PRJEB26861, sample SAMN08777766) | seawater metagenome | isolation source: coastal seawater | place: USA: Florida | collected... | reverse complement strand
GGCGCTGTTCATTGAGAGATGAATAATCCACGAATACCAGCATGAGAACCGACGAAATTACTTGCTTCATCTAATGCGTTAACTCAACTTAATTGAGAAACAAACAGGCTAATTAGGCTTAAAAAGATTAAGAGGGATCAGTGATTTTTGCTTGACGTGGGGAGTCATACCAACGCCTCAATAAGAGGCCAAGTTAAGCTTGGCTACAATCCGTGAGGCACGAACGAGAGCCAAGCTTGACGCGTCCGACTTTATTGGCTTGATACTTATTGAACCTTCTCCCCGAAGTTTAGCGAACAGCTAAACTTCAAGGCGACCAAACCAAAAGGAGAAAGCTCAGTGAAATTTTATACTAATTATCATAAATATTATTGTGGAATTGATCTACATGCACGCATTTTATACGTTTGTATCCTTGATGATCGCGGCAGCAAAGTTGTTCACCAGAAAATAAAAGCCGATAAAACCGCATTACTTAAACTCATTTCCCCTTACCTCGAAGATATCGTTATTGGTGTTGAGTGCATGCATTGCTGGTATTGGGTCAGTGACTTATGTGCTGAACAGGGTATTGATTTTGTGCTTGGTCATGCCCTCTACATGAAAGCGATTCACGGAGGCAAAGCCAAAAACGATAAAATTGACTCATATAAAATTGCTAGCCTATTACGAGGTGGTAACTTTCCACTTGCTTACAATTACCCCGCACATATGCGTTCTACTCGTGATTTACTCCGTCGAAGAACTAAGCTCGTTCAACATGGGGCACAATTAAAAGCACATATAGTTAACACTAATAGCCAATACAACTATCCAGCACTTGAGCTACATATGAAGAACAAATGTGTTCGTCAAGAATTCCAAACGCGTTTTGAAGACCAAGCCGTTCAACGCAATATCAACTTCGACCTCGCCATTCTCGATAGTTACGCAGAAGAGCTTAAAAAGCTTGAATATTACTTAGAGGGCAAAGCAAAGCAGCATCAGCCAAATTATTATACTCAGCTTCGCACCATCCCAGGAATTGGTCTTATTTTAGCGATGACTATTTTGTATGAGATTGGAGACATTAACCGCTTTGAATCTGTACAAAAGTTCGCTTCTTACTGCCGACTCGTGAAATGTAAAGCCGAGTCCGCTGGTAAAACCTATGGTACTAGTGGTAATAAGATTGGTAATGGTCATTTAAAATGGGCCTTTAGCGAAGCCGCTGTACTCTATTTACGCGGCAATGACAAAGCTCGCCGTTACTTAAACAAACTGCAAAAGCGTATGAGCAAAGCCAAAGCGTTATCTGTCCTTGCCCACAAGCTTGGGCGTTGTGTGTATTTTATGTTGAAGAATAAGACGGTATTCGATGATGAAAGGTTTTTAAAAAGCTAAGTCGCACAATGAGGTGAGCTGCTCTCCTAACTAGATAGGCATGAACAACCACGCATTATTTGTGTTTTAGTCAGCAAAAGCTGTGTTCGCAGGTAAGTGTTGTCGATGTAATAAGCTATTTGGCCTTGATTAGACACCTCATTGGTGCGCATTAATTTTGTAAAGAATTAAATCGTTTGCACCTTAACTGAGCCTTTAACTAACTGGACACATGAGCCATATCCTTGAGTAGCGCCAGTTTAAGGTTAACCGATAAATGTCTAGTGGCCCTAAGCAATTGATGTATTGACTGATTTAGGCAGCGATAAGATCGCAATAAGAGACCCTCAATATGTGTTTGCCGTAAACGATTTTTAACGGCTAACAGACATACCGAAGATAAACAGATTTAAAAGATTACAAAGACAAATTAGCTGCTTAAAGCAGCTAAAAAGAATCGTTATGCTTACTTGACCCGAGAAGGTTCATATGTGTTAGGGCATGTTATTTCAAAAACATATGCTTGATTTGGTGTCTCTCCGCAACGACCAGACCGACATTCGTAGCTAATGACAACAATCATGTCATCTCTCAGAGTAACTTCATAATTGCTGCCACAATATTTACCCGAAAACTTATTAATTTCTTCCAAATAAAATGAATAACTTCTAGAAGGATATGAGACTACTTTTGCCAATATTATCTCTGCATTTCGGCTCATTATTACAATACCTTCACCGGAGTCAGCATCATCTATGACTTTCAGGCTAGAAGAGCAGCCTGCAATAGCGACGATTAAAAATATGGTGAGGAATCTCATAGTGCCCTAACAATTTTATAGTGCGCTCGTCCCGTATCTTTCTGCCGATGTCACACTCATGTATTAATAAATCTATTTTTAACAAATAACGTAATGCTTTACCAATTCTAATTTTTTATTGATACTAAAGATATTCAGAAAAAGAAAATGCTCTCGTCGCTCATCTTGGGCCAGAAATGAGTTACCCCAAACTCCCTTTCAATTATTTATCCCTCAGTACTTCAAACTCCTTAAAAATACTGTTCACATTCACTTTTGCGCCTAGCTTTGCAGCGATTAAAAACAGGCCTGCTAGTTTTCTGTGAACGAACAAGGCATCTACGGGTGGTGCATGCCAATACTCTGAGGCGGTGCTCATTTTTAGGCCGAGATCTTTTATGCGTTTTGGTAAGTCGCTATTTGCAAAAACATACTCTCCATGGTGGCGCAGTGGCTCGCAGGCGAGTAGAAATATATCAACGACATTATCTATATATTCTTGAGCAAGCCCTTTTTGAAAATAGCCAATTTGCTGTGCTGCTGTTGCCACACCTGCTCTATCGTTATTAATCGCAGTAGATAATAACTGTAAGTAGCCATCACTAATATGCTGAGGTAGTTCGCGGGTGGCGCCAAAGTCTAAAAGCACCAAGCGTTGATTGTCGATTTGATACTGATAATTGGCAAAGTTTGGATCAGTTTGAACTAGTTTAAAGCTAAATAATTCATGCAAAAATAGGCTGAGTAACTGTTCAACCGCTTTATTACGTAAAGCTTGCTCTTTACTTGCCAGTTCATCTAGCTCTTGCCCTTCAACAAAGCTCATGACTAAAACTTGAGAAGAACTAAGCGAATCAACCACATTTGGAATAAGGTAATTGTCATCACCCTTTAAACACTCGCTGTAGCGTTTTAAAAAACTCGCTTCTAATTCGTAGTCAGCTTCGTTTATAAGCTGCTGTTTTGCTTCCTCGATAAGAGGCTGTATTTCTACCTCTTTAGGTAATAAGCCACTGAGCTTGAGAAGGTAAGCTAAGTTATCAACATCACTGGCAATGCCTTTTGCAATACCTGGGTATTGCACTTTAACTGCTAACTTTTCGCCCGATTCTCGGTAAGCAATATGCACTTGCCCAATTGATGCCGCAGCAAATGGTCTGAGTTCAAAATGCGATAATTGTTCTAGCCACGCATCGCCCCAATGCTCTCGCATTACTTTAACTAGCTGCTTTTGTGGCATGGGCGTCGCTTCTGAACGTAGCCTTGCTAAAATTGCTGACAGCTCAGGAGTAAGTAATTCGCCACTATCCATGGATAACAGCTGCCCCAATTTCATTGCAGCCCCGCGAAGATTTGCTAGCTGCTCAGCAAAGCGCTGAATATTTTTTGGCTGTAACAATAACTCTTGTCGTGATGTTTGCTTGCCAGTCGCCCATGCTTTTGTGCCTTCAAACAGCATATTACTCGCAACTTTACCTGCTAAAGAACCAAGCCGAGCCGCTCTTGCTAAGCGTGATGTTGGAACAGACTTTTGTTTATCACTCATATTACTTCACACTATTAACTTAATGCTTGAATACGTTGGTTGTTCGAGTTTAGATCGACTTTAGCTTTACTATCACTTGTCTTCTAGCCAAAAGCAAAAAGCCGCATGGTTAGCTTATTTGCTTCCCGATGCGGCTATTTATTTAATTAACAAGCCAATAAATTGTTTTATTGAGAGTTACTGCTTTCCAGACATCAACTGTTCCATTAGCTGGCTAAAGTCGAAGCTTGCTGCTTTTTGCAGTGGTGGATACTCTGATAGCGATTTTATGTGTTCGCCAAGTAGATGTTGCACAGGCTCATTCAGCCATTGCTTAGCTTGCACTATGTCTGAGCGGTCGGTTAAACCATCAAAGCTTTCAAACGGATCCATACGTATGTTATAGAAAATTGGGAACTTTTGCTTTTCATAAGGAGCATAATAATTTTCGCTCGTTTCAAAGTGCAGCTTCCATTGCTTGTAGCGAATCGCTTTTATACTTGATTCGTAATAGTAGAAAAAGTGATCACGGGCGCTTTGGTCAGTTTTGCCAAGCCAGTAATTCAGGTTATTTACGCCGTCAATCGGTTGCTTATGTTCTTTCAGCGCTTTTTTCGCGATATTAGGTTCACCTGCTGCTGCAGCTAGCGTTGTGTAAATATCCATGTGCGATTGAATACCGTTTAATACTGTATTTGCAGGTACTTTACCTGGCCAGCGAACAATCATAGGCACACGTACACCACCTTCATAGGTCGTCATTTTCTCACCACGGAAAGGCGTTGTACCACCATGTAATCGAGCACTGTGCTCTGGGCCATTATCTGTAGAATAAACAACAATAGTGTTATCAAGCACACCCATATCATCTAGTGCAGCCATTAACTCGCCCACTTGTTGATCATGTTCAATCAGACCACTGCCGTATAAATCATGCTCTGTGGTGTATTCTTCTGCTAAATAACGGCTCTCATCACTTAAACGCGTGTACATATGCATTCGGCTTGGGTTAAACCAAACAAAGAAAGGTTTATCTGCTTTTTTCGCTCGTTTAATAAAGTCTATGCTTGCGTCCATAAACTCTTTATCAACGGTTTTCATACGCTCACGAGAAAGCTGACCAGTATCTTTAATTTTTTGCTTACCCACTTTGCCAAAACGTGGATCAACTGTTTTGTCATCTACATTTGTGGCGTAAGTATGTAAAACGCCTCGCGTACCATATTTTTTGAAGAATTCAGGATCTTTCGGGTAATCACGTTGCTCAAACTCTTCTTGGGTATTTAAGTGATATAAATTCCCGAAAAACTCATCAAAGCCATGCACGGTTGGTAAGTGCTCGTTGCGATCACCTAAGTGATTTTTACCAAACTGCCCCGTTGCATAACCTTGCTCTTTTAAAACCTCAGCAAGGGTATAAGAACCCGCTTTTAAACCAAGCTCAGCGCCTGGTCGGCCCACCGTTGTCATGCCACTACGAATTGGATATTGACCTGTAATAAGTGCAGCGCGCCCTGCAGTACACGATGGTTGCGCGTAATGATCGGTAAACATTGCCCCTTCGTGGGCGAGTTTATCGATGTTTGGCGTTTTATAACCCATGGTACCAAGTCCATAAGCACTTACATTTTGCCAGCCAACATCATCGGGGAATATAATTAGAATATTGGGTTTGTCTTTAGCAAAAGCGACAGAGCTTGCTAAATATAAAGCAGCGGATGCTACGGCGAGTAGTCTTTTCATAACAGCAGTCCTTCGTGTATTTTAATAAAAATACTATGTAGTTTAGTTTTTAAACTTGTAGTACTTTTTTCAGTCTACTAAAAATACTGTGTACCGCAATTATTATTAATGCTAGGCATAAAAAAACCGTATTTTCTGATCAAAATACGGTTTTTAAAAGGTTATAAGATTAAATGTTATTTAATAACTTCTAAGCCACCCATGTAAGGGCGCAATACTTCTGGTACAACAATCGAGCCGTCTGCTTGTTGATAGTTCTCTAAGATTGCTACCAGTGTACGACCAACTGCTAAACCTGAACCATTTAATGTATGAAGTAGCTCTGGCTTTTTCTCACCTTGACGACGGAAACGTGCTTGCATACGACGCGCTTGGAAATCAACCATGTTTGAACATGATGAGATTTCACGATAGGTGTTTTGTGCAGGTAACCATACTTCTAAATCATAAGTTTTTGCTGCACCAAAGCCCATATCACCCGTACATAAAATCACTTTACGGTATGGAAGTTCTAATGCTTGTAAGATTTGCTCAGCGTGACCTGTTAGCTCTTCTAGCGCTTGCATTGAATCTTCTGGTTTTACTAGTTGTACTAATTCAACTTTGTCGAATTGGTGCTGACGAATAAGACCACGTGTATCACGGCCATAGCTACCTGCTTCACTACGGAAACAAGGTGTATGTGCTGTTAAACGAATTGGTAAGTCGCTTTCGTCGTAAATTTCGTCACGAGCACTATTCGTAAGTGGTACTTCAGCTGTAGGAATTAAGCTAAAACCTGGTTGTTGCTGACCGTCGTCATCCACTAAACCTAAGGTGTGGAATAAGTCACCAGCAAACTTAGGTAATTGGCTTGTGCCGTATAAGCTTGCGCTATTAACAAGGTAAGGCACATACATTTCTGTATAGCCGTTTTTGTCTGTGTGCGTATCAAGCATGAACTGCGTAAGAGCACGGTGCATACGTGCAACTTGACCACGCATAACAGTGAAACGCGCGCCACTGATTTTAACGCCCATTTCAAAGTCTAGGCCGTTTACGTCTTGACCAACATCAACGTGATCTTTTACTTCAAAGTCGTATGACTTAGGCGTACCCCAGGTTGAAATTTCAACGTTTTGATCTTCGTCTTCACCTACAGGAACAGACTCATCAGGTAAGTTTGGAATAGCAAGTGCAATTTGCTTAAGCTCTTCAAGTACTGCGTCTTGCTCTGCTTTTACGCTGTCTAGTTGATCGCCAAGGTTACTGACTGAATCAAGCAGCTGTTGTGCTTTTTCGTGCTCGCCTTTCGCTTTTGCTTGGCCGATAGCTTTGGAACTTGCATTACGCTCGCTTTGAAGTTCTTGCGTTTTTACTTGTAATGTTTTGCGTTTTTCTTCAAGTGCAGTTACCGCTGCAGTATCAAGTTCGTAACCGCGTGATGCTAAACGTGCAGCCGCTTGTTCGATATCTTGACGTAAATATTTAGAATCTAACATGTTCGATTTTTAACCTTTTTGCATTACCAGCTGAAGGCCCAGCCAAGCCATAAATATACACACCACCACGTTTAAGGTGATATTGAGGGCCATTTTAAAAAAGTGACCTTGTTGCAAGAGCAACAACGAATCCATTGAGAATGTTGAAAAGGTGGTCAATGCACCTAAAAAGCCAATACCAATTAAGGTTTTAGCGGGGCTAACAGCGATTATTTCTTTTTCAATCAAGCCGTATAAAATGCCCATTAACAATGAACCAAGAATATTAACTGTCAACGTGCCAAAAGGGAATCCCCTACCGAGCAGTTTTAGCATGGTTTCGCTAAGAAAATAGCGTAAACATGCCCCTGAAGCGCCACCCATTGCAATCATCATGTAAAGTTTCAAACTATTCATAACGTTTAATATCACTTTGCTCGTTGCGCTGGGTTAAATAGTCCAGCTTTTGTTTTATTTTTTGTTCAAGCCCGCGGTCGGTTGGGAAGTAATACTGGCGATCATTAATTGCCTCAGGGAAATACTTTTCGCCTGCTGCAAACGCACCTTCCTCATTGTGTGCATACCGATATTCAGCGCCATAACCTAAGTCTTTCATTAAGCTGGTTGGTGCATTACGTAGATGCTCTGGCACCGGATGGCTCGGCTCATTTTTAGCATCTTGCATTGCTTGATTAAACGCCATATACACAGCGTTACTTTTCGGGGCACTGGCTAAATAAATGGTGGCTTGTGCAATAGCGCGCTCACCTTCACTTGGGCCAACGCGTTGAAAAATATCCCACGCATTGAGTGCGACTTCCATTGCTCGCGGGTCGGCATTACCGATATCTTCTGTAGCAATCGCTAATAAACGCCGAGCTACATAAAGTGGGTCACCGCCGCCAGCTAAAATACGGCAATACCAATATAAAGCACCATCAGGTGAACTACCTCGCACTGACTTATGAAACGCTGAAATCAAGTCGTAAAACTCATCACCGCCTTTGTCATACTTGGCTAAGTGAGTTGGTAGAACTTGACTTAGAACATGTTGATCAACAAGGTATTTACCCTGCTGCTCCGTGGTTAAGTCAACAGCTTGTTCTAACAGGTTAAGTACTTTACGTGCATCGCCATCACTTGCTTGGCAAAGCGCTTGCTTAGCGTTTTCAGCAATGTCTATATGTTTTTGGCTGAGCTCTACGTCTTCACGTAAGGCGCGCTCAATCACGGTAAATAAGTCAGCTTGTTCAAGCGCTTTTAAAACATACACACGAGCACGAGACAGTATCGCATTATTAAGTGCGAATGATGGATTTTCGGTAGTTGCGCCAACAAAAATAAAAGTACCGTCTTCAATATGTGGTAAAAATGCATCTTGCTGAGATTTATTAAAGCGATGCACTTCGTCAACAAACAATAAGGTGCGCTGTCCTCGACCAGCAAGGTTTGCTTTTGCTTCGCTTACGGCCTCACGAATATCTTTGACACCTGCTGTGACCGCCGACATTTGAATAAGGCTTGCGTCGGCATGGTTTGCAATAATCTGCGCTAACGTGGTTTTACCAACGCCTGGCGGCCCCCACAAAATGAGGCTGTGGCATCGACCTGCAAGAATCGCTTGGTAAAGAGGTTTATCGGGGCTTAAAAGGTGCTGCTGACCTATGTAGTCATTGAGTGTTTCGGGTCGCATGCGCGCCGCAAGAGGGCGCACATCAGGACCAAAATTAAATCCGAGATTACTCAAGCCTTAATCACCTTGGCTTTGGTCGTCAACTTCAACGCCTTCAGGAATGGTAAATTCAAAGGTTTGAGTTGCAAGTTCTTCGTTCACTTTAGCCTCTTTAAAGGTAAATAAAGACTGCTGACCTGAGGTATCTAATACAGTCAGTGATGCTAGGCCTTGCTCTTGAGCGTTAAAGCTAATGTCTAACTTTTCAACTTGGCTCTCAACGCCTTTGTTTGGTGTGACACTAAAGCCTGCATCCGTTGCCACAACTTGGTATTTAGCCCACTGCTCTGGATCTTTTGAGGTCAACAATACAAACGGTGTTGAATCAATCAGGCTGTGAGTATTCATAATCGTTACTTGCTCAGCAAAGCTGTCGAAGTAATACGTTTTGTCGCCATTTGATACAAATAAAGTATCGTCTGGGCTTTGCTGTTGCCAACGGATCATCATAGGCTGCTGAAGGGCAATATTCCCCTCACCTTGCATGATAGCTTCGCCTTGCGAATCGGTAACCTGCTGTGAAAACTCTGCTTTAAAACTTTTAATCGCGGCCAGTTGTTGTTGCAACGCTTTGCTGTCGTCTGCAAAACTTTGACCGCTTAATAAACAACCCATAATTAGGGCTAGGTATTTAATTTTTTTCATTAATTTGCTCCACCATTTGGCACTAAGACTTCGCGGGCACCGTTATGTCCTGGTGCGCTAACAATGCCTGATGTTTCCATTTGTTCAACTAAGCGTGCTGCGCGGTTATAACCTACACGAAGCTTACGCTGTACACTCGATACCGACACTTTGCCGGTTTCAATGACAAATGATACTGCTTCATCGTAAAGCGGATCTGACTCTTCATCACCGTCTTCACTGGTTTCTCCTGGTAGTAAAATTTCTTCTGTGGCATCGCCACTTAAAATTTCATCAATATAATTTGGTTTGCCACGTTTTTTCCAATCGTCTACAACTGCATGAACTTCGTGGTCGTCAACAAACGCGCCATGTACACGCACAGGTACACTGGTACCCGGCGGTAAGTAAAGCATGTCACCCATACCAAGTAAGTTTTCAGCACCTTGCTGATCTAAAATGGTACGCGAGTCAATTTTACTTGAAACTTGGAACGCCATACGGGTTGGAATATTCGCTTTAATCAAACCTGTAATTACGTCAACCGATGGGCGCTGTGTTGCTAGCACTAAGTGAATACCTGCAGCACGGGCTTTTTGCGCGATACGTGCAATCAGCTCTTCCACTTTTTTACCCACGATCATCATCATGTCGGCAAATTCGTCAATGACCACCACAATACTTGGCAGTTTATCTAGCTCTTCAGGGCCATCGGCCATGCCGTCAGTGTCTTTAAACAGTGGATCTAGAATCGGTTGACCCGCTTCTTTGGCATCCAATACTTTTTGGTTGTAACCTTTTAAGTTACGCACCCCAAGTGCCGACATCAGCTTATAACGACGTTCCATTTCGCCTACACACCAACGCAATGCATTGGCTGCTTCTTTCATGTCGGTAACAACTTCACATAATAAATGTGGGATGCCTTCGTACACAGAAAGTTCAAGCATTTTCGGGTCGATCATGATCATACGAACATCATCAGGGCCCGATTTGTACAGTAAGCTTAATATCATTACATTAACGCCCACTGACTTACCTGAACCTGTGGTACCCGCAACAAGTAAATGTGGCATTTTGCCAAGGTCAGCACATACCGGCTCGCCAGCAATGTCTTTACCTAACACCATAGTCAGTGGTGATGGGTTTGATTCGAACTTAGGCGCGTTAATAACTTCACTTAAGCGCACAATTTCACGGTGTTTGTTAGGCAGCTCTAAACCAACATAGGTTTTACCCGGAATAACTTCTACCACACGTACGCTTACAGCAGACAGTGAACGCGCTAAATCTTTCGCTAGGCCAGTGATTTTAGCCACTTTAATACCCGGCGCTAAATCAAGCTCAAAGCGCGTTACAACCGGACCTGGGTATACACCCACAACCGCAGCTTGAATGTTAAAATCAAGTAATTTGGTTTCAACTAGACGCGAAATACCATCAAGCTCTTCTTGAGATAATGGGTTTTTCGCTTTATCTGGGCGGTCTAATAAATCAAGTGATGGTAACGGGTTTGCAGGCGGCTGCTCTTCAAGCAGTGCTTCGAACTTTTCTTTTGCCGTTGGTGGTGGCTCATATGCAGGTTTTGGTTTAGGCATAGGGCGCGCAGGCGAAACAACCGTTGTAACAGGTTTTTCTGGCTCAACGACTGGGCTCTGATCAAGCGCATTCAGTGCCGATACGGTATCGAATGATTCATCATCAAGGGCACTAAAACCAATTTCTTGGTCAAGAATATCATCTAGCTCGTCAAATTTTTTGAAGTCATCATCAGCTTTCTCAGTTGGTTTTTGCTTAGCTTTAGTCAGTTTTGGCTCTTCTTCATCTGCATCATTAAAGCTAATAGCTGGCTCGTTTTCTGGCTCTACAAAGTTAGCGTCTGGCTCTGTAGTGGCGATATCTTTAACAG
>ENA-OWNT01005034-OWNT01005034.1-seawater-metagenome-genome-assembly--contig:-NODE-5034-length-11156-cov-3.710894_pt1 | contig 11156 bp, 9 predicted proteins | sample MGYA00238136_ERZ651165 | MGnify/ENA primary metagenome ERZ651165 (study PRJEB26861, sample SAMN08777766) | seawater metagenome | isolation source: coastal seawater | place: USA: Florida | collected... | reverse complement strand
CATTCGTGTCTGTCGTTGGCCACAGCGGCGTCGTCGCAACGTCGCAACGACGCAACGACGCTACGACGACGACGACGACGACGACGACGACGACGCAGTGAACACTTTGTGTTAGAAGATGCAGCGGCGACAGTAGTACTGTCGGCTCTTGCTCGAAGAGGGCACGGCACAAGGTGCATGCATGGACGGGGATACGAAGCCGGGGCGAGGCGTGGCCACAACATTCATTTACTTCGGAACAGAGTGATCGACACTTTTGTGACACATTTGGAAGAGTTCGAGCCGTTTTGGAAAGTTTTCTGGATGAAATCGGACTGTTTGAGGACGGATTTGATTGGCTGACTAACACCGTACAAGTGCCAATTCTGTTTTTCTGCGACGCGATGCGATGAGCGCTCTCTTTGATGATGACATGTCGGATATCAGCTCCTTTGACGACGAGGAGTCCGACGATGCAGCCAGTGACAACGACAGTCATCACGACACTGCTGCAGTCCAAAGTGAAAACTCGCAAGTAAATCAGTCTCTTCCGCCGTCCGAATCTCAAGAAGTCGATCTTACGATTTCAGGGGCGGACGAAGTGGAAACTGCAGATGCGCACCAGTTCAGTGCACTCTTAGGACTACTGCAAGAGTCACCTGATGTGACTTATGGTCAAGATGTCGCAGACGTAAAGTCTGCGACGTCTCCACAAACTTTTTTTTCTGTTCACGTGGCTCAAACCGCAGACAGTGTCGAGAGTGTGCCGGGGTTGCGGTGTCAGTACGATCAAGTGGTTGAAGGCCATCCGTGCGTTGTCACGGAGAATTATTTCACTTGCGCAACTTACCAGCAACATGGTACGGATAGGTCCACCGAAGAAAAACCCACCGCAACTTCCACCTCGACGCAAGCTGACTCGGACCCTGCTGTTGGAGATGCGTCGCGAAAGTACGGAATGATCTATTTGTTTTGCCTGCGGACGACGACGGCATCATCTCCAGTTGCCGACGGCACCGCCGAGAAGCACACCTTGCACCTACTGGACGTCGTGGATTCCGGCAGTGCAGTGTTTGATATCGCTTGGATTTTCGACCAAAGCCTCAGCAAACAACCCGTGATGGCGGTCGCTTGTGCCGATGCAGCCATTCGTTTGTACACTCCTGTTTGTGTGCGCAACGGTGCAGCTACTTCGGAGCTAAACACGGAGTCGGACACATGGCCCGGCACTGTAGACGTCGCCGAGGACTTCAAGCAGACTGTCAACATGGACATGTTCCGGACACATTTTCACTTGAGGTCATCAGGAACTTGGAGCTTGGATCGAGGTGCCACTGCGCAAGAAAACAACGGCGGCGTGTTTGACAACCGAACAGTGAGAGTGTTGTCCATCCGCTGGGACCACAGTAGCAACTCTACTCACGCAGCGCGGCAACGGAGGTTGCTATCAACTCACTCGGACGGCAGCGCCGCATTGTGGCTCTGTCGCCCCAGCGCACCAAATCAATGCGAAATGCAGTTTGTCTTTGAATGGGACGCTCACTCGTACTTCGGGGCGCCGTCCGAGGTGTGGTGTGCATGCTTTGCAGCCCACTCTTCCAAAATAGTGTTCACTGGTGCAGACGATGGGCGCTTAAAGATGTGGCAACTGGAGACGGCGCTTGGTAGTAGCGACGGCGTTGGTGGCCACGGGTCTGCAACATTGCTACAACAGCACCATTTCGGACTAGATGGGCATGGCGTCACTGTCATGCGGGTGCATTCAAGTGGGATTCTGACGTCCGGATCATACGATGGATCCATTTGCATTTGGAACCCGTTGCACGTGCGTGACGGTCCGCTGCGCAAGTTGCGCGGGAGTGGTGGGGTGTGGAGACTTCAATGGCTGCCAGTAAGCACCGCCTCAGGTGTGACATCGCCACGGCACGTTTTGCTGGCAGCATGCATGAGGGGAGGCGCTCGAATTCTAAGCTGGGACAATGTATTTCCATTTTGCTCTGAGCAACGTAGTCTGGCGTCTACGCCACGTGCGCGAGAGGCAGTCCGAACCATTCAGTGCTCGTCACATGAGCCAGAGAGTATCGTCTATGGCGCTGCCTGGCTTGCAGTAGGACACAATCATGTCGTGGGGACTTGTTCGTTTTACGACTGCCACCTGACATTGTGGGATCCCAGCGTTGAATCATTCGGCCGCGTGGAAGGTGCAAAGAGTGCAGCGCAGCAGCAGCGACAGCACGCGGACGAAGACCTCACGAAGCAGGGGCAGTCTCACTCTACAAAGCTTGATGCGGAAGAGCCGCATTGATGAATGCGTGTAAATTAGATAGGTAGTCTGACAATGTCACCACCGCTTGTCGCGACGGGTGATTGTGCTTGTTGGTATCAACTTGAAACGAAGCTTGTCGTGCGCTCACAGCTTTGACTGCGAAATAGCTGCTGCATCCGATTCAGAAGCATTTTCAAACTCAGCAATGGCTGGACGTAGTACTGTCTTGAGAAAAGTGTCTGACAAATGCGCCGTGAGTCCCCAGATCCTGGCCGGAAACGCGGGGTGACTATACGTGGCGACCGCCGCACCTCGGTCTCCAAGATGTTCGTATTCCTCCACTTCTTGAAGAAGCTCAATCGGAGCAGTGAAAATATGTTGCACCTCATCCGGATTTCTATGGAACACGCAGAATGCATAGTTTAGAGACAACGTGCAGCGCTAGCTAGATGTTGCGAGTGCGGATGACAAAATCACACGAACCCTTGCCAATCATGATTCTCCGCCAATGAGCCAGACACAAAGCCCACGACGCATGTGCACAACGTTCCAGTGACGGCCCGTGCTACGAGGCCGGTGCCGAGGATTTCGATGCGCAGTCGTTCGTCTCCGCGCACCGTTGCATCGGCGGCGCTGATAAGTTGCTCTTGTAGGTCGTCCATGCCGTGCAGAATCTCTTCACAGAACTCCCTGACGGCGGCCGCCGTTACGGTCTCACCTTCATCGATGTGTCCGCCCGGAAAACTAACCTGATTTTTGTGAGTACTGACAATGTCAGTCCGTTGCGTGAAAAGCAGACTCGCCGCGCCGTCCACATCGATCAGCGGCACAAATATGGCGGCTTCTCGCTGCGATCTCCGTTTAAAGTCGTGCTTGTCGACAACTCCCGCCCTGATCGCAGCTTTAGATGCTTTACCGAGGGGTGCCACGGTGTTACGCGAACTGCCACCTTGCAGGTGTCGGCTGATGACTTCCCGAAAGGAACGTGTCAACCTCGGTACCCTCGCCATTGTCGCTTCGCGACTGTGCTGAGCCGTGCTACCGACTTGTGCTGGACAGTGCAGCAGCTACGCAATGTAATACCACGGCGGATTCAATGCCCTGGAGAAATCAGGACACCCAACAATGTGTGTTGCTGTCCCATTCCGCCAAGTGCAGGGAACAGGTAGCGACGTCGCGGCGCACTAGCACAACACAAGAAAAAAGACGCTTCCTTTCGTTGTTGGATCACAGCACGGAACCAGAAACGGCCAAAGAAGGCAAACACAACAACGCCCTGCTCAAGAAAAGTCGAAGTCAGTCCACGACAGAGCCGAACCAAGAAGGTTTTACTGACAATGACGCGCATCCTTTGTTGGTTTGTTCGTTCGCGTTGTCGTCGTGGTCGTTGTCGTCGTCATCACTCAACAGCTCTACCAACTGCTTCGCCGTCAGCAACGCATCCAAACAACGACGCAATCACCACCACCAACGACGACGACGACAACAATGCAACCAACAACGCAACCAACGACGCAACCAACAACGCAACCAACGACGACGACGGCGACGACGGCGACTACGGCAACGGCAGCGCAAACGAACGACGACGACGACGACGACGACGACGACGACGACGACGACGACAGAGCAAACGAACGACGAACAAACGAACGAACGAACGAACGAACAATCTCACCAAAGCGCGCGTCACGCGTCGTCACCACGTCATCCAGCCCGTTGTGTAAAAATGACGGTGCGTTCGCGTTGTAAATACACAGTATGTGTGTAATTACTTGCACACTCTTCCAACGTTCTTTGTTTGTTCGGAGGACGACGACGACGGAACGACGGGCGGACGAATGGAGCGGCGTTTCGTTTCGTTTCGTTTTGTTGCGTTTCGTTTCGTTTCGTTTCTATTTGATTCATTCCGCCACCAACGACGCAACGACGGCGGCGGCGGCGGCGGCGGCGATGACGACAGCCAACGAAAACTGGTGGAATGACGGAGCGATGTTTCGTTTGGTTTGATTCCGTTTCGCCAACAACGACGACCATGAAGACGACGACGACGACGACGACGACGACGAAAGGGACATTGCATCGGAGACCGAACGAGAAAGAGCACACGAGGTCGATGCTGATGGTGGCGGTGAAGGCGACACGATCAGATTGCAATAGGCAATCGAAACCACTGGAGACGTCATGCATACGTTATGAATGCCGAAAACGATGGACGGAATGTTTTTCTCTTTTTTGCTGAAGGAGCAGTTGTTGAGCGCCGTTGTGAAATATGTTGTGCGAGGTGATTCACATGACGGGGTGACGCCTGAGTGCCGTGCCAGATTCCTTTCGGCAGCATGCCCAGCGCGAAGATGATTCAGCTTGGAAAGGCCTGGGCCATGGAAAAGAAGCGCCGTGGTCTGAGCCGAGTCGTCGGGGCAATGCCCGGCGGCCAACGCCGCATCGACAGGCGATTCCTCGAAAACGAAATGTTTTTGGATCGGGAAGGAGTTTTGCATTCTCACATCGTGCAGCAATTGGCCAAATCTGGAGCGGCTGAGCTCTTGGTGAAACTTGTGAACTTGAAGGTGGATGTTAACACCCCCGATCGCGCCGGTCGCTGTGCGACGCATTTTGCAGCTGCCAACGGCAAAGGAGTGGCGCTGCAAGAGTTGCTGAAGCACAAGGCATCCGTAAACTCACAAGATCGCATGGGCAAGACTCCGCTGCACCTGGCTATCGAAGCTGGGAATTCTCTAATGGTAAAGGAAATCGTGCTCGCTAAGGCCGAGTTAGAAGTCCGCGACAAAGCCGGACGATCACCGCTACTGTTGGCCATTCTCCTGGAAAAGAAAAATCAAGAATGCCCTGGCTTGTATACTCAAAGTGTTGTGGCTTACCTCGTTGCAATTGGGGCGATCCCAGGAACGGCTGATGCGGATGGACGGAACGCATATCACTACGCCGTCCAAACACGAGATGTTGAAAAGCTCGCGGCACTGTGCGACGAAGCTGTGCCAAAAGATGGTAGAACACGCAGTCAGTCCTTAAAGGCACTGAAAGCACTAAACTTTCGCGACAGGCAAGGACTGTCACCTTTGGGACTTGCTGCGTCAAGGGGCGATTTAGAAGCGGTGAAAACCTTGATTGCCGCAAAAGCGGACACGGCCAGCGCAACCAACGATGGCATGCAGCCATTGCACTGGGCAATAATCCGTTGCAACATGCCGGTGTGTCTCACTCTGATGCAGCACAAAGCTGACGTGCACGCTCTGTGTCACGATGGCAGCGAGACATTTTCGGCACTAGGTTTAGCTGCGCATTGCGGATTCTCCGACATGGTCAAGTACCTCCTGCACGACAGAAAACTGACGTTCGAGCATGGCGTTGAGCAGGAAAAGAGCGGTATTGATCCGGTAGATATGCTGGTTATCCTGAATTCCGCCCCAATAGAGCTCGTGACCAAGTACCAACAAGCAGCAAAGAAAGTTGTGGATGATGAGCAGAAGCGAGAACGCGACAATCGAGCCAAAGCAATCCAAAATCCAACTCTGTTTGACGGGCGCCGACTAGCACCAGCCCGGAAGGGCGACACATACTTTGATCACGCCGATCGAGTAGAAGGCCAACGCCATGCGCTACGCGAAGCTCGAGCAGCTGCGCTTCTTGCAAAATCTGAGCAGTCTGCCATGCAAAAGTCGAGCGTCGACGAGTACCTGCAAAAGGCTCTACGAAGCGAAGAGGAAATTGAAGACGAAAAATTCGAGAAGTGGAAGGATTCACTCCCGGAAAAGTGGAAGAGTCGTTCTGTGCCTAATTTCAAGGATGCCCACGAAGCACATAAAGACGCTCTGACTGAATTCATTCAACAGCGCAGACGTCGCATTGGCGACGACCCGGATGACATCGACCCGCCAAGTTTCCTGGACCCATCATCCGAACGCACTCAACGCCGCCGTGAAATCCAAGAAAGTTATCGAGCCAGGCTACTTGCGACACTTGACAAGGATACATCCCGATTTTATCTGGAGCAAAGCGGCGCCGATGCGAAGACAACCTAGGTATCTGCTGGCACACGATAGTGCCGGAAAAAGCGCGAGACCCCAACTATTATTTATTATTGTATGCTACAACGTTGTTTTCTGCCGACAGTCTGCATTGCAAGCTGCCTGCACCATGTTTTGGCCAATGGGATCGAGCACAAAATCTGAACACAGTTCGCGGCATAAAACACAACCAGCCTCGATCAGTCGCCCCATCGTTCCCGCCATCGCTTTCGCTCAGCAGCTTTCTGTTCAGCTTGCTTTTTAATTTTGCCCAAAAGCTCGAGAGCTTCTTGCGCAGCTTGTACGTCGGCACTGCCAACGCCCGCGTCACTATTTGATGCTGATGGCAACATATGTCCATCGTTCCGCTTGAATATCCGAGCAGGTGCATCATCGTCTTCATCCTCACTGGTTTCTGCGCCCTCTAAATTGTCGAAACGACTGTAGTCAATGGTGATCTTCTTGGCTGGTTTGTTAACGACAATCATGGGTGACGCTGCCGTTTCTGTTTCTTTTGCTTCAGCGACTGACTCAACCTCTTCGTTTCCGGGAGTGGGCTTTTGCTCTTTCGTCGTGTCCGTGGCACTGGACGGCTCGTCTCCACCCACATCCACCTCGTCATCTCCTTCAGATGGTCGGTCGAACTCATCTTCGCCTTCTCCCTGTCCGTCACGCCATGCATTTTGCACCGCATTGTACTTCCATAGGTTGTCCACCTTCACTTTGACTGACATCGCCTTGTTGGCTTTCCCTCGTCTGTGGAGCAACCGCACGCTGTATCTCTGTGTTTCGGCGTTAAAGCGAATGACTTTGCCGAGCTCACCATTTAAGTCCGCAGCTGCCTTCAAATCATGCAGCTCGACTTTGTCCCCTTTCTGGAACACCGCTGCTGACGCCGTTGCACCTTCTACGCTTGGTGGCGAGAGCGTTGCTCCGGCTAGCGAAGTTGCTGGCAAACTGCCTCTCGCTAGCAGGTCTCCCCAACCATCCTCCTTTTTAATCTGTTCGTAGTGACGTGAAAACTCCTTCAAAAACTCCTCGGTGTGACCACTGGGGTCCATTATTGGGCTACGTTGCAGTGTCACAGCACTCAATTGCTCGTGCGCCTGCTTGAGTGATTGCTTGCTCGCCCGCTCGCTCGCACACACACGCACACAAGAGTGTTGATGTCCTCAAGTTACGCTCCGTGTTCTCAACTCGATCAAACGCAACAGTTGGACACGTTCATAAGCGACGAGCACTGTGCACGCTGCACTCTCTCGACCCAATGCAATAACGGCGAAATCAAAGCGATTGTTGATGCCAATCAAAGAATTGAGTCCGTTCGTTAGCAGCAGCTGTGCCGCAGCAACGGGGAGGGCTGCATCCACGTCTAAAGAGACAGTCGTGGAATACACATACGTAGCAGTCGAAGTTTGACCCTCGCCGTCGCATTGCAACTTCACTTACTCGTGCATCCATCTTCTCCTCGCTGTCCGCAACAACGTCAAGCCGTTCGCTTGTCGATCAGTCACTCTCCCACCTGCAGAACTCATCATATTTCCGCATGCTCGAGCACTGTGCCACACAACCTTTGCTGTCCTTGATTTCCTCCACCTCGAATCCGAACAATTCGGAACGACCGAACTACCTTCGGAACGAACGAACAAACCTCGGAACGAACATGCGAACGAACTTCGGAACTTCGAAACTGCGGAACTTCGGAACTTCGGAACTTCGGAACAAACGAACGAACTTTGGAACTTCGGAACTGCGGAACTTCGGGACTTCGGGACTTCGGAACTTCGGAACGAACATCGCAATTTCGGAACGAACGAACGAACTTTGGAACGGACGAACGAACGAAATTCGAACGAACGGACGAACGAACTTCGGAACGAACAAACGAACTTTGGAACGAACGAACGAACTTTGGAACGAACGAACGAACGAACTTTGGAACGAACGAACGAACTTCGGAACGAACGAACAAACGAACGCTTCGTTTCGATTTGATTCAATTCGCTTCGATTTCGAACAGCAGTTCGCGTTGCGTTGGCACTCACTCCCACTCACTCACTCACTCACTCATTCACTCACAGCCACAGTCAGTCAGTCACTTCAGAACGAACGGCAGTTTCACTTCCGTTTTGGGACCTTGGTGTGGTGTGTACAGGGTACATCGACGCTCACAGCCTTCTGAAGTTTGTTTGATGCTTGCTGCTTGCAGTTTGCGCTTCGAAGCTGCGGCGCTGCGGCGCTGCGGCGCTTCGATTGACAGTGGCATTGTGACGAAGGACCCCATGGACTAAGGTGGAAGGAAGCATTGACAAAGCGACGGCGGCGTTAGTAATGATTTTTTATTTATTAAAGGTTCATTGAGATCGTACATTTCGGCAGTGCGCCGGCGTTTCGATTGACAGTGACGTGGCGACAACGGCACGACGACAGGCGGTATGATTGCAGCGCGTTGCATAGGCTATCGTGTTCATTGCAAGCTCCAATACAGCGTTGTTGATAATTAGTGAAGGAATGGAAGGTATTGAAAGTAACAGAGCTGTGGGTGAAACAAAATTGGGGATTGAACAACATGATAGAGATTTTTTTTATGTTGTTTTCACCATTTCAAGCAGACTCGTGCTACTAATAACGGCCGTAAGCAGCATGCTGACCGTAAGCAACTGCTCCGGCGGCGTGCTGCTGCCCATACGCAGCTTGCTGCGCGTAGTAAGCAGCCCATTGCGCGGCCACAGCCGGATCTTGAGCTTGTTGCCCATATGCCGCTGGCTGTTGCTGTTGCTGTGCTTGTGCTTGACCGTGGTGAGTTGCTTGTACGGCACTTTGGGGTGCGGTTGCAGCCCCGTTGGCAATGCGTGACTTCTTTGCCAATCCACCCTGTGCGTTTATGGAGCGCTTATCTGGTCCAGTGCTGGACTCCCCCAAACCATCAATGGCTGCGAGGGCGGCGTCACGCTGCTTGCGCAAAGCCTGCAGTGCGGGCAAATCATACCCCGTCCCAAAGTCCTCCGCAAGTTCAACGCGACGGCGCCACAGGCTTTTTCGCAAGCTCGCCGGGACCTTCGAGTTCGACGAAACCAAGTTGGCAATAATTCCGTCGATGCCCTGGCCCGCGCCACAAGAAGCTCCTTTTTGTGCAAGCTCGAACGCAACGTATGCAGCAACAAAGTCCGAGTTGGCTGACAACGACGGGAGATACTTCTCAAACGTGGCTCTAGCCGCGTCTGGGTTGTTGTGGATGTTGCGGTGGATTTTGGACAGATGAACCGCGAGGAACGCCGCGCTGTCTGGCGATCTGGCGTCACCGCTGGCCGGGAGGCAGGCAGCGAGAGCCGATTCTATTATCTCCTGCGACCGTGTGACGTTGCCGTGGCGGCGTTCGAAGTTGGATGACGCCAGGGCACCTTGCACAAGCGCAGGGTATTGCTGTGCGACGACGCCGTACTCTGCACGGGCGTCCTCGACGCGGCCGCAAGATTCTAAATATTCCGCACACGCCAAACGAGGTGCAGGCTGAAGCTTCAAGTGCACGTCAGTGCACCGACGGTACACGGAGAGCACTTCTTCGACGCTTGCTCCTGTTGCAGCTTTGTAATTGGCATACTCCAGCCAAATGTCAGGGTAGTTTGCGCATCGGATCACGGCTCGTTCAAATAACCGCTCAGTGCGAACTTTTGCATACGCTGCTTCGTGCGGTTGTGCCGCCCGCTCCTGTGCTTGCTCGAATGCGAGGTACGCGCGCCACCCTTTTAATTCAGCATCCGACAGAGGCTTAACGTGGAAGTAGTACCCGAGAGGCGTCTCGTACGGGGTCCTCGCCGCTGCAACTGCCGCAACCGCTTGGTGGCGAACCCGCACACAGTGCAGAATTTGCTCGGCTCGTGATTGCTGTTCAAAGCCGTCCGGAAGAGCAAGACCTTGTTTCAGGGTGCTCAACTCGTCGTCACTGACAGCGCCTTCAGGAGAGTCAAAATTTGCGAGAGGAGATTTGGCCCACTCCTCGTAGCGCACAAGAAATGCGCCAAAGCCATTGAACGGTGTCTGAAGTAGCAGATGGTACACTTTTGCGACCTGCCGAACATCTTGCGCCACCTCCATCTCGTACCGGAGAAGGCTGTTCCACAACTGATTTGTCTTGTTGCTGTTTGAGCGCGGCAAGGAGCCAACGGCCTCCAACGCCCGCTTGTAAACGGCGCGCACGGCGTCGCGAGAACCATGCTCGTCTTTCAAAGACGCCACAAAATTGCAGTAATGTCCCCACATATCAACACTGTACCTCACGGCGGCGACAGCGCGCTCGTAGAGCGCAATGACGGGCTCTGGCCCCAAGTGTGTTGCGGACGCCTGGCGCTGCGTGTGGTCAGCATACTTCTTCCAGTAGCCGTAGCAGAAAGGATACTCTCTCAAAAAAGCATCAAACGCAGTTGCGATTGCACTGTACTGCTCTGTGTCGCACGCCTTCAACAGCAGGGTCCACGTGCTGAAGTCCACGGGATTCTTCTTCACGATGTCAAAGTACCGTGTGTACTCAGCGCTCACGGCTGGTGTCGCAGGCGCGGCTATTTCGTTTTGTCCGAGAATGGACCCAAGACTAGCGGAGCTCATTTTTGTGTCGGGCCACAGCACCCACGATGCACACCCACAACGCCCTCAATTCACGAAGCTGTGGCCGTGGACTGAATGTGTCGAGGGACCGCACTACCCGGTGTCACGCTGAATTTGACTGTGAGTAGTGCGACTTTGTAGGGGATGTGAACACACACGAACGGCGCAACAAAGCAACCACAGAAAAAGAAAAAAAAAAACGAAAAGGGGCCAAACAAACAATGAGAGCACTATGAATCAACAATCTCCTAAGCCGCCACAACACTAGCCAGCCCGCGTCT
>ENA-OWNT01005032-OWNT01005032.1-seawater-metagenome-genome-assembly--contig:-NODE-5032-length-11161-cov-5.666276_pt1 | contig 11161 bp, 8 predicted proteins | sample MGYA00238136_ERZ651165 | MGnify/ENA primary metagenome ERZ651165 (study PRJEB26861, sample SAMN08777766) | seawater metagenome | isolation source: coastal seawater | place: USA: Florida | collected... | reverse complement strand
TTCGACGGCGGAAAGCTCAACGTCGCCTACAACTGCGTCGACCGCCATGTAGCGGCGGGACGCGGGGACAAGGTGGCACTGCACTTCGAGGGCGAACCGGGCGACCGCCGCACCATCACCTACGCGCAGCTGCAGCGCGAGGTCGCAAAGGCCGCCAACGCCCTGCTGGACCTCGGCATCGGCAAGGGCGACCGGGTGGTCATCTACCTGCCCGTGATCCCCGAAACCGTGGTCATCACCCTCGCCGTGGCCCGGATCGGCGCGGTCCACTCGCTCGTGTTCGGCGGGTTCTCCGCCGAGGCGCTAAAGTTCCGGGTCGAGGACACCGGCGCCAAGCTGCTGGTGACCACCGACGGGCAGTTCCGCCGCGGCACCGCGGTCCCGGTGAAGGCCAACGCCGACGCCGCCGTCGCCGGGGACAACGCGGTCGAACACGTGCTCGTGGTCAACCGCACCACCGCGCCCGAAGATCTGGACAGCGTCCCGATGGCCCCGGGCCGCGACGTGTGGTGGCACGACGCCGTCGGGCGCGCCTCCGACGTCCACGAACCCGAAGCGTTCGACGCCGAGACGCCGCTGTTCATCATGTACACCTCCGGGACCACCGGGAAGCCCAAGGGCCTGGTCCACACCTCCGGCGGCTACCTGACGCAGGCGTCCTGGAGCTTCGAGCACCTCTTCAGCCACCCGGACCCGGCCCTGCGCGAGCACGACGTCCACTGGTGCACGGCGGACCTGGCCTGGGTCACCGCCCACACCTACGAGCTCTACGGCCCGCTCTCCAACGGCGCCACCCAGGTGATCTTCGAGGGCACGCCGAACACCCCGCACCCGGGCCGGCACTTCGAAATCATCGAACGGTACCGGGTCACGCAGTACTACACCGCACCCACTCTGGTGCGCTCCCTCATGGGCTGGTTCCCGGATGGCGTGCCGGACACCTACGACCTCTCCTCGATCCGCCTGTTGGGGACCGTTGGCGAGGCCGTCAATCCCGAGGCCTGGCGCTGGCTGCGGGAGAACGTAGGCGCGGGAACCGCACCCGTTGTGGACACCTGGTGGCAGTCCGAGACCGGCGCCACCATCCTCTCCCCCGCACCCACGGACACCAGCTTCAAGCCCGGCTGCGCCGCGCGCCCGCTGCCCGGGGTCAGCACCAGGATCGTGGACGACGCCGGCGCTGCCGTTGCGCCGAACCTCCAGGGATACATCGTGGTTGACTCCCCCGGTCCCGCCCTCGCGCGCACCATCTGGGGGAATCCGCGGCGCTACTTCGATTCCTACTGGAGTAAGTACGCGCAGCAGGGCTGGTTCCTCGCCGGCGACGGGGCCAAGTACGATTCCGACGGCGACATCTGGATCCTGGGCCGCGTGGACGACACCCTGAACGTCTCCGGCCACCTGCTCTCTACCATCGAAATCGAATCCGCCTTGGTCTCGCACCCGGACGTGGTGGAAGCCGGGGTCTGCCCGGTGGCAGATCCAAAGACCGGGCACGCCGTGGTTGCGTTTGTCGTCCTCAAGGCAGGCGCTGCGACGGACTGCGCCATGGACCTCCGCAACCACGTGGCCAGGGAGATTGGCCCCATCGCCAAACCGCGCGACGTCGTCGTGGTCCCCGATGTCCCCAAAACCCGCAGCGGCAAGATCATGCGCCGGCTGCTCACCCAACTGTTCGAGGGTACAACCCTGGGCGACACCACTTCACTCCAGAACGAACCGGCCATCGCCGGTATCCAGGACGTCCTGCGCCAGCGGGCCCTACCGAAGGAAAATTCATGACCGAGATCAGCAACGTCGCACGACTCTCCGAACCGCTCAAGTTCGCCTACTGGGTGCCCAACGTCTCCGGCGGTCTGGTGGTATCCACCATCGAACAACGCACCGGCTGGGACTTCGACTACAACAGGAAACTGGCGCGCATCGCCGAAGAATCCGGCTTCGAGTACGCCCTCACGCAGACCCGGTACGCCGCCTCCTACGGCGCGGACAAGCAGCACGAGGCGACGTCGTTCAGCCTGGCCCTGCTGGCCGCCACGGAGCGCCTGAAAGTCATCGCCGCGGTCCACCCGGGCATGTGGCACCCGGGCGTGCTGGCGAAGTACATCATCACAGCCGACCACATCTCCAACGGCCGCGCCGCCGTGAACATCGTCTCCGGCTGGCTGAAGAGCGAGTTCACCAACTTCGGCCTGGACTGGCTGGAGCACGACGAGCGCTACGTCCGCACCGAGGAATTCATCAACGTCCTGCGCGGGTTGTGGACCGAAAAGGACTACAGCCAGTCCGGCAAGTACTACAACATCACCGACTTCACCCTGAACCCGGCCCCGGTGGACGTCCCCGGCCGCGCCCACCCCGAGATCTTCTTCGGCGGAAACTCGACGGCGGCCCAGGCCACCGCGGGCCGGGTGGCGGATTGGTACTTCTCCAACGGCAAGGACCTTGAGGGTTTCAAGGACAACATCGCCGGCGTGGTGGCCGCTGCCGGCGAAACCGGCCGCGGCGCCGAAGGGCGGCTGGCCGCTCCCCGGTTCGGCCTCAACGGGTTCGTCATCGCCCGCGACTCCGAAAAGGAAGCCCGGGACACCCTGCGCGAGATCGTGGAAAAGGCGCACAAACCCGCCGTCCAGGGCTTCCGCGATGCGGTGCAGGAAGCCGGTGCCTCCACCAAGGACGGCAAGGGCATGTGGGCCGACTCCACCTTCGAGGACCTGGTCCAGTACAACGACGGCTTCAAGACCCAGCTCATCGGCACCCCGGAGCAGATTGCCGAGCGCATCGTGGAGTACAAGAAGATCGGTGTGAACCTCTTCCTCACCGGCTACCTGCACTTCCATGAGGAGGTGGCGGCGTTCGGCCGCGACATCCTGCCGATCGTCCGGGAGCTTGAGGCGGACCTGGCCCGTAGGAACGGCACCGAATTGGTCCTGTCCGGAACCCCGGTTGCCGCCGAAGCGGTGGCTGTCTGATGGCTGAGCGCACCTTCGGGTTCCGCACCCGCGCCCTGCACGCCGGCGGCACCCCCGACGCCGAGCACGGCGCCCGCGCCGTTCCCATCTACCAGACCACGTCGTTCGTCTTCAAGGACACCAACGACGCCGCCAACCTGTTCGCCCTCCAGAAGTACGGCAACATCTACTCCCGCATCGGTAACCCCACTGTCGCGGCGTTCGAGGAGCGCATCGCGTCCCTTGAGGGCGGCATTGGAGCGGTTGCGACGGCATCGGGCATGGCAGCGGAGTTCATCACCTTCACGGCCCTGACGCAGGCAGGCGACCACATCGTGGCAGCTTCCCAGCTGTATGGCGGAACGGTGACCCAGCTCGACGTGACCCTTCGCCGTTTCGGCGTGGAGACCACCTTTGTTACCGGCACCGACCCCGCTGACTATGCCGCGGCGGTGCGGGACAACACCAAGGCCATTTTCGTGGAGGTGGTGGCCAACCCGTCGTCGCAGGTCCAGGACCTGGCGGGGCTGGCCAAGGTGGCGCACGACGCCGGCATCCCCTTGGTGGTCGACGCTACCTTGAGCACGCCGTACCTGGTGCGGCCCATCGAGCACGGCGCCGACATCGTGATCCATTCCGCCACGAAGTTCCTGGGCGGCCACGGCACCACCCTCGGCGGCGTAGTGGTCGAAAGCGGCCGGTTCAACTGGGGCAACGGCAAGTTCCCCACCATGACCGAGCCCGTGGCGTCCTACGGCAACGTCTCCTGGTGGGACAACTTCGGTGAGTACGGTTTCCTCACCAAGCTCCGCAGCGAGCAGCTGCGCGACATCGGCCCGGCGCTTCCACCGCAGTCCGCGTTCCAGCTGCTCCAGGGCGTGGAAACCCTGCCGCAGCGGCTCGACGAGCACCTGAAGAATGCCCAGGCCGTGGCCGAATGGCTGGAAAACGATGACCGGGTAGCCTACGTCAACTACTCCGGCCTGCCCTCGCACCCGCACTTCGAACGGGCCCGCAAATACCTGCCGTTGGGCCCTGGGTCGGTCTTCTCCTTTGGGGTCAAAGGCGGGCGTGCCGCGGGCCAGAAATTCATTGAGTCCCTGCAGTTGGCGTCGCACCTGGCTAACGTGGGCGACTCCCGGACCCTGGTGATCCACCCCGGCTCCACCACCCACCAGCAGCTCAGCCCTGCCCAGCTAGAATCCGCGGGCGTGCCGGAGGACCTGGTCCGTATCTCGGTAGGCCTCGAGGATATTGAAGACATCCTCTGGGACCTGGACCAGGCGCTGAGTGCCGCGTCGAACGTGGTGCCCACAGCTGAAGCCGTGCTTGAAGAACCAGCAGACGCCTGCACGATCGGAGCAAACGCATGAGTACCACTGAACGTACTTGGTCCGGCCCGTCCGCGCCCGAGCGGCTGGCCCTGCTCCGCCAAGCGAAAACCATCGCCATTGTTGGCGCCTCGGACAAGCCGTCCCGGGCCAGCTATTTCGTGGCCACCTACCTGCTGTCCTCCACCAGCTACAAGGTGTATTTCGTCAACCCCGTGGTCAAGGAAATCCTGGGGCAACCCACCTATGCCTCGCTGGCGGACCTGCCGGAGAGCCCGGATGTCGTTGACGTGTTCCGCAAGCACGACGACCTTCCCGGTGTACTGGACGAGGCGGTAGCGGCCGGCTCTAAGACACTCTGGCTGCAGCTGGGCTCCTGGCACGAAGGCGTGGCCGCGGATGCCGAAGCAGCAGGGCTGGATGTGGTGATGGACCGATGCGTCAAGATAGAGCACGCAAGGTTCCATGGCGGACTGCATCTTGCCGGTTTCGATACTGGCGTCATCTCTTCAAAGCGACAGGTCCTGGCCTGAGTATAGGCACTGCAAGGCGTCAGCTCTAAGCTCGTCCACCCAGCCCACGACGGGGTTTTCTTCACGCCCTATGTATTAATCCGCGCCGGGGTGTTCAGGACTTCTCATTGCCGGAGCCTACGCCGGGTCCTGAGCTTCCCCGCCACCAGCCGCGCAGCGTCTGCGCCGACGCTGGCATTTCCTCACTATGCGGCCGCTCCATGCTGCGCCGGGGCGGCCGCCGGCGTTGTCCCCGGCAGCACTGCCGGGGGCCGTTGCCTGGTTCCGTGGCTGATCCCCACGGACCGGCTCGCCCCCATCCTCATAAACTTATGTGCTCTCGTTTACCTAGCCGTCTCTTGGGGAGAACGGGAGTCCTACTCGGCAGGTAACCAGCGGCTTCGTGCCAAAATCATCAAGGTCAGCCCGGTCCACAGCGGCGGCCACAATTCAACGGCTTGGGGCCAGCCTGTCCGGTTTCAGTTCCAGCTGGCAAGGCAACCGGGGCAGCCCAGTGTGTCGCTTCCCCAACATCTAGCGATCATCGACGCTGTGTGCCGCCACGACCCGGAAGGGGCTGCAGAGGCGATGAGGCTGCACCCTGGAAAGCGTCGCCGACGCCATCCGCGCTCCAGGCTGACTTCGGGTTAGCTTAAGGGCCTCCCGGGACGGAACCCGCGACAAGGAGGCAGACCGAAACCGAGCAGATCGCCTTTCGCCGAGCTGATCCTTCACCTGCCCTTTACTGGTCCCTGCGCATTCCGATCACAACTAATCGTGCCGTTCGGATGGCGTTCAACGCCGTTGGGCACACCCCAATCTGACGTCAGGCAGGCGGCTTAAAGGGGGTCAGAATAGGGTTTCATTCGGGCTTTTCTGACAGTGGCTATTGAATGTCTCAGAACCCACCCTGACGATAGCCGGCCGAGCGCAGATAGCGAACGCTAAAGGTTCTGAGGCACCCCCAAGTTTGGGGCTGGCAGGATAGTGCCGTGACGATACACGCTTTTGACGGGAATGGCGGTTCGACGCTGCTGCGGGTGAAGGTCTCGATCGTAGGGAGCGAGCCGGCCATTTGGCGGCTCCTGGAGGTCGACTCTTCCCTGACCCTCGACCAGGTCCACGACATCCTTCAAACCGCTGTTGGATGGCGGGGGTCGCATCTGCATTCCTTCACCGACACCGACCCCTTTGTGCGGCTGCGGCCCGTCAACGGGTACGTGCGTGAACCACGGCGATGGGTCGCCCAGGACCTGCTGGAGGACAGTGACGAAGACCTGTCCGAGACGGAGTGCGTCCTGGGTCAGGTCCTGACCAGCGAATCCGGTCCCCTGTTCTATGAGTATGACTTCGGGGACGGCTGGATCCACCGTCTCGAACTCACTGGGAGCCTCCCGGCTCCGGCCGACGTCCCGCGGGCACGGCTCGTGGACGGGGCACGGCGGGCGCCGTTGGAGGATTCCGGCGGTATCGGCGGCTACCTCGATCTGTTGGACGTTCTTGCCGACCCCGGCCACGAGGAGCACAGTAACCTGCAGGCATGGGTCGCGTGGACGGTCGGGCCGTGGCAGGGATTCGATCCGGCGCAGCTGGACATCGTTGCCGTGAATAACGAGCTGGCCCTGATCTTCCCTACCGAGTCCACCGACGATCCAAGACCCGGCAGCGAGTCGGTCATCCAGGAACTGACGCACCGGCTGCGGCCGGGCATACGTCGCGAGTTCCGCTCGTATCTGGCCGGCGCGGGTCTTGACGGTTCCGCATTCGTGGACACGGATGTCGCCGGGGCGATGACGGCCCCTTACCGGTGGCTTGCCCGCCGCATCGGGCCCGGGGGCCTGCCGCTCACGGCTGCGGGCTGGCTTCCGCCGGCCGTGGTCCACGAGGCAATGACCGAACTCGGCTGGGCCCGTGACTGGATCGGCAAAGCTAACCGTGAGGACCAGACCCTGCCGGTGCTCCTGTTGCGTGAAAGCGCCCGGCATCTGGGTCTGATCCGCAAGTTCAAAGGCAGGCTCGTCCTCACAGCCGCCGCCAAGGGGCTGCTTGATGACCCCGTACAGCTTTGGCTTTTCCTCGCCCGGGCCGTTGCCCGCCGGCACCGTCAAGACTCCGAGCGGGACGCGGTACAGCTGCTCCTCCTCGAGGTCGCGGCAGGAAAACGCACCCGATGGGACGACTACCTTGACGCCGTCTCGTTCGGGCTCGGAGTGCTCGGCTGGACGACCCGCACCGGGTCCGACCTGCCACCCGAAACCGTCCAGTCGCTCCTCTACAATGCCCGTGCAGCGCTGACAAACCTCGGCGTCTTCAACGACCTCGGCCAACTGACAACCACGGCCGTCACGCCGCAAGGCCAGGCTTTCGCCCGCGCCGCCCTGGAATCCTGAACCACCCTCCTACGCGTCCGCGAACAGATCCGACCACCCAGCTTGGAAGCCGAAGCCGGGACAGCCCCAAGGGGAACACAACCCGGGGAAGTCTGTCACTGACAGAGTCCGTGAGTCATAACCTCCGGGCCGATAGTGGACGCCATGTCACTGGATTCAGTGAAGCTCTCAACAGAACCGGTTCGGAGCCGCTTTCCCGATTGGGGATCAGGCGGCCCGGCCGGCCATCGAGTACGTCAGGGACGGTGCATTGCGGGCCGGCATGACGGTGATGTTGCGGTCCGTGCGTGCAGAAGCCACCCGGACGGACAGTTCGTGGATCGTGGCATGTCGCTGCAGTTGCTTCAGCGCGTCCGCCTCAACCAGGGCCTGTGAGAGGTCGATTTCAACGCCCAGACCCAGACTGATGCTGCTGGTGCGCTGGATGATGGGATACAGCGCCTGAAGGCTGGAGGTGGTCACATGGCCTGTCGCTGCGATCTGGATCTGTGCGCCATCAAGGTCGACACGAACAACCACGGAGAGCTTGTCGCTGGCCACTACACTGCCTTTCATCGGGTCGCTGCCACGCTGCAGCCTCCCCAGCGTAGGCGTGGAATGTGACCTGCGCAACATTTACAACGTCATTCCCGACGCCGTGCACGTATGGGGACATGACATGTGTGGCTAGCGGGCGGGACGTCCTATCGGGCCTGAACCGGCATCAATGACGCTCTGAACACTCCTTCCCGCCCCGGCAGATCGCGGCACAGATCTTAACCCTCGCACTCGATGCAGTACGAGTGGCCGTCCTTTTCCCGCGCGAGCTGGGACCGGTGCCGGACCAGGAAACAGGAATAGCAGGTGAACTCATCCTCGGCCTGGGGAATGACCTGAACGATGAGTTCCTCGGCGACGAACTCGCCGCCGGGGGTCATCGCCTCATCCAGTGCGTCGGATTCGTCCAGCTCACGGACGACGCTGCGGGCGTCCGGGGCGTTGGCGGACTGCAGGGCCTCCAGTGAACGGTCCTGTGATTCCTTGACGTCGGAACGTACTTCGTCGTAATCGGTTGCCACTGCGGTAATTCTCTTCTCTATCGTTTTGCCGGACGGACATGCAAACTACACCATGGCTTCGGTATTCCCCTGCCGCGGGACGGGCCACAACCTTGATATGACTTTTCGATCGTGGGGCAATCCCTACGACGGACATCATCGTTCGCCGGTTCCGGCGGCCTTTGACGACCAGATGAAGCCGGATCCCCTGTGGGGCTTTGTCACGAGCAAGGAACCCGGAGACTACTCCAGCGGTGTCACGTCGGGGTCGTGGCCGAGGACTGTGAGCAGATCCCGGAGCGACGTCTTTAATTGCTCATATCCGTGTTGATAGAACAGCGGTGTCATCTCCTGCAAGCCAGTGTCGTCGAGTTCCCTGATCACTTCCACTGTCTCCAGGATCAAGGCTTCGACCTCCGGTGGGAGTCGTCCTGGCCAGTCACCCGCAGGGTCGGGTCCGTTCACGATGTTCTGCACTTCTCGTTCAAGCTCTTGCCCATCTCAGGCGTTCCGGCGGCAGGTGGTGTCGGCGTTGAGGCGGCGGGCTGCATCCGGTTCATGATGACCGCTGTGGGCAAAGGCGCCGTGGTGCCCTGGGGAAAATCATGAACGTCCTTCTCCTCGTGTTGTCTCTCCGGCGAAACGTGGGATCGCCTGACATGAACGGGCTGTCCTCCCGCGGGCGTGGCCGCTACTGCGTCAGTCCTGGTCCCGGGACGGCCCCACCTGCGGCCGGCCGTCCATGCAGCGTCTCCACGGGATCAGAATGTCACGGGATGAGGGACTAGAGTTTACCAAATTCACCACTCGGACTAAATTCACCAAATTCACCAAAATTCACCTGCTAGGCTGATTCGATGATAGCTGTGGAGAATCCGTTCCGCCCTACAGCGGGGGCTACCCCGCCTGAGGTCATCGGCCGCGCGGGGCTGCTTGACGAATTCGAGTATGGGCTGCAACTGGGCTCCGGCGCCCCAGGACTGCTGTCCATCTTCACCGGCGCGCGTGGGATCGGCAAGACCGTCATGCTCGGTGCCGCCCATGACCTCGCCAGGGAACATGGCTGGGCCGTCGTCTCGGAGACCGCCACCGGGGCCTTTATGGGCCGGATCGGCGAGAAGATGCGCCGGCTCGCCGAAGAGCTCGGCGACGGGCCCGAACCCCGGCGACATGTCACGGGGATTACCGTTGCGGGCTTTGGCGTCACGTCCCAGCTTCCTCCGGAACGACAAGTCGATTGGAGGGAGCTCGGGGAGAACCTCCTCAGACTGCTGGACGAACGCGGAACCGGACTCCTGATCACCGTGGATGAAATCCACGCGGCCGACCGGGCGGAACTGTCCCAGTTGGCCGCGAACGTCCAGCATTTCATTCAGGACCGGCTTCCCATCGCGCTGATCTTCGCCGGACTGCCCTCTGCGGTGTCGGACCTCCTGAACGAGGGCGTAGCGACGTTCCTTCGCCGGGCTGACAAAACAGACCTGCATGCCGCCGCGGTACGCGATGTGGAAGCGTCGTTCACGGAAACGTTCGGCACCGCCGGGATCATCATCGCGCCAGAGCTGGTGCACAAAGCAGCCGTCGCCACCGGAGGTTACCCCTTCCTGATTCAGCTGGTCGGCTACTTCCTGTGGAGGGAAGCGGAAAACCACGACGGTTCACTCTCATCCGCCACGGTCGACCGGGCGATAGCGGCAGCAATACGGCGCAACGAACGCGTGGTGATTGAAGCCGCCCTCGCCACGGCGTCCGGAAAGGACATGGAGTTCTTGCACGCCATGGCAGTTGACGAGGGCCCCTCAACCGTCGGCGACATCGTCCAGCGGACCGGATCTCGCCCGACGCTCGTCGCCAAGTACCGCACCCGGCTCCTGGCGGCAGGGCTCATCGAGTCCACCGGCCATGGCAAGGTCGCATTCGCCATTCCCGGCCTTGGCCAGTACCTGCGAAAGCATCCGCTGTAAATCTGCAGCCCTTAGCGGCTGGGACCGCTCCTGGATTTCTGAGCACCGAGGGCCGCGCCGGAGCTTGTCTTCCGCGCCTTCGCCGGCGCTGTGCCGGTGACGAGTGCGGCGCTGGGGTGCGTGGCCTCGCTGCGGGCAGCGGCAAGGCGCCCCTTGACGCGTTCCTCGCTGGCAGTTCCGGCCAGAGATGCGGCGAACGCCCGGTGATGGTCAGCGGAACCGTATTCTGCGGCCGCGCTGGTTTCGGCCTTCCCGCCATGGTCCTGCAGCCGCTTGCTGTCGTCCGCGGTGACCCTGCCCTCTAGCTCGCGGCCGAGCGCGGCGATGCGTGCGAAGAGTTCGGCTTCGGTGCGTTCGTAGCGTTGTTCCAGCGGCTGCTCCGGGGAGCCTTTGAAGCCGCCCTCGGCGAGGAGTTTTGCTTCGTGCCAGTCCTTGGCGGCGTCCACGAACGAAGCGTCCTTGAAGTGGTCCTCGCCGGCGCCGGTGAAGTTCGCCGTGGTTTCTTCGCGCAGCTGGTCGATGGTGGGTCCGTTGATGCCGTCTTTGCCGATCAGGTACAGGCGTTCCTTCACGCTCGTGTCGGCAGCCTCAATGGCCGCGGGTGTCGTGGCGTCGTGGGCGCTCTGCAGCGCCTCGGCCAGTGCGGGGTTGTTCAGGTATTCGACGGGCACCTGGTGCCGCTCCATTTCCGGGGCAAGCGTCCGGGCCTTGGTCCGGAGTTCTTCGGCCTGGGCCGCGGCGATGAGTGCCATGCCCTTCCGGTGCTCCGCGACAGCGGCGCGCCGGGCCTGCTCAGCGCTGATGGTTTCGATGCCGGATTCCAGGTAAGCGGCGTCCGTGCCGACGTCGCGGGTGTCGATGCCGAAGCGGGTGAGGACTTCCTGACGGATCTTCTCCGAGGCTGCCAGTGCGGCCGGGGCATGGTCCTTCCAGCCCTCCGCGACGGCGTGTACCGTCGCGATGTCATGAGGCTGGG
>ENA-OWNT01005031-OWNT01005031.1-seawater-metagenome-genome-assembly--contig:-NODE-5031-length-11163-cov-3.775934_pt1 | contig 11163 bp, 7 predicted proteins | sample MGYA00238136_ERZ651165 | MGnify/ENA primary metagenome ERZ651165 (study PRJEB26861, sample SAMN08777766) | seawater metagenome | isolation source: coastal seawater | place: USA: Florida | collected... | reverse complement strand
TGTCATGTTCGTTTACGTCGCAGCGAGTTGGAAAACGTATTTTTGGACGATTTTTACACAATCTACGTTTTGTCCCCTTTTTTTTTTTGTTTTTTTTTGCCATTTTGCAGCATTCTGTGTTTCTGGCTTCTTCTGTGCGCACTCACAGCTCACAGCCTCCTGCCTCAGTCATCGCACTGTCACCCCCCGCACTGTCACTGTGGGAGAGTAAATGTGATTTTCAGTACTGTATACTTCATTTACGAAATATTTGTAGTACTCAAGCGAGCTGTAAAAGGCGTACAATAGTGAATAGTAGGCGGGTAATATCAAATGTACAGTATGCATTTTGCAATTAAGTGGAAGTGGTATTGCCCAATAGTCAGCGAATTCGGGGGAGGACGAACGAAGGGAAAGGGATGGCCTGGCTGGCTGGCAGTGAATGAAGCGACTCTCTCTCCTTCACCGCAACGAATACAGTTCCCAACTTTTTATTTTTGTCTTCGCATTGAATAGTACATTCAATAACTGTTATTCAGTACCGTACAACTAGATAGTTGGTGAATGAAGCAGCGCGTCCAGCCATCATCCAACTGCGCTGGCTCGCTGCTTCACTCACTCACTCGTCCCCTCACAGTCCCCACAAATCAATCACTTCGTTCGCCGCACGCACCACCGCCGCCGCAGCTGTCTGCTCGTCACGTGACGGATTATATCTACAACTGGGATTTGACAAATCACCACCCAACTAACCGTACAATAATTGGGAAATGCTGAATATAGATAACATCCTCGTCCTCACCACTTCCACCACGCCACGGTGCGATCATGATCCTCGCGGCAGCATGTACTGTATCTACATACAGGATTATGCATATCAACACTTTGTTCACTGTGGCGAAACAGTGTAATGTCAGATGTAGATACAAATATCCAAGGAGTCTGCGCTCTCTTTCACCTTTCACCTTTCACTGTTCGCAGCGCGGCTCGACTCCTCAAAAGCGTCACTCGTCCACTCTCAGGCCCCACAAATCAATCGACTCAGTGCGCTGCTCGGCTGTGGTTGGCTGCGTCGTTGTGTGGACGTCGTCGTTCGTTCGTTCGTTCGTTCGTTCGTTCGTTGGCGTTCGTTCGTTCGTTCGTTCGTTCGTTCGTTCGTTCGTTCGTTCGTTCGTTCGTTCGTCGTCGGTTGCCTCGTACGTGCGTTGTGCAGCGTCATGCAGCGTTGTGCGTGCCGGTGGCCCGTACTCAGTACTGTACTGTACTCGAGTTGTTCGGAAGTGGCAGTCTCGACGAGATGGGACGTGCGTGGAGGACGAGACGTGGTTATGTATGTACAGGACGAGGGGGACCATCGGCCAGCTTGGAACGTGTACTGATGGCGGTCGGTGAGCCGAATGCTCCGTGACTTTCTGTTGCGTGCTGGATGACTCGCGCCCGTGACTGGGATTGGTTCTGCATACGTTGCGCGCCGTTGTCTGTGGCTGTGGCTAGAGGTTGGCGTGCTCACATACATGCTCCACTGCCTCAGAGACCAGTGCGCGCCCCTAATGACACCAGGCGTTTCTTGGTGGCTCGGTTTTGCCCTCGTTTCTCCGCGTGCCGTGTGTGCGGTTGCGTGTACCACGTCCGTCCAAGTCAACACCACATCCCGACACCTTCAGCCAGATATTGTGCAACCAGAACAAAAAAAAAGAGAAAAGAAACACAATATGAAGCTTTCCACTTTTGTCCTCGGCGCCGTCGCCCCGGCAGCTACTCTCGCCGCCAACGAGTCGCAGTGGATCGACCTGTTCCACCCCCCGTTCTTCTCTGACTGCCCGATTGGAATCATCACCGGCCTCTCCTGCGCGTCCGATACCGCCTGCTTCGTCTCTGGCGGCCAGCCGACCAGCGGTTTCCACGTGTACGAGAGTACCGACCAGCACTTCCGTGAGGTGGACACCTTGACCGTCGATGCCCCGGTCCCGATCGACATGCTCCTGTCCATCGGTATGCAGGACGCCACCACCGGAGTCGTGGGCGGGATTGGTCTCCTCATTGATGGGACGTGGTACACCAAAGACGGCAAGGAATTCAAGGCGTCCAAGGGTGAGGTTGGACTCCTGACCACCCAGGCCGTGTACCCCTTGGGCAACGACCACTTCGCGTTCGTTGGCGAAGGCACCGAGGAGGGCTCTCTCGGTGGCGTTGGCTACTCCAAGGACGGCGGTGAGTTCTTCATCGCCCACAAGTGGCCGACTGACTTGGGCACTGACCCCGCCGCAACTGCTCGCTACGGAGCGTTCCCCAGCGAAGACACCTGGTTCGTCACGGGCGGTAACTGGCCCGCCAGTACCGAGGACAAGAAGGCCGCCAAGGCCGCTGGCAAGCGCCACATCTCGCAGCGCCTCGTTGTCGACATGAAGACCGGCAAGTACGAGCGAGTGGAGCCCCACGTGTCGCCCAACAACGACACCTCCTACAACGCCGTGCTCACCAAGACCACCGACGGCGGCAAGACCTGGAAAGTCCTGAAGAAAGACTCTGGAAACTACTACTACAACCAAATCGACTGCTTCAGCGAGACCAAGTGCCTCGCCGTTGCCGAAGGCTTCGAAGCCGATGGCTCTGCCAGCCCAGGACTTCACATCCACGGCACCGACGACGGTGAGACTTGGAATGAGCTGTACATCTTCGGCGCCGACAAGAGCGGATCCGGTATGGCCGTCAAGATGCTCTCAGAAACCGAGGCTTGGGTGGCCGGCACTTACCAGCACAGCGCGCTTGACAACGGCGCAGTCATGCTCCACACCACGGACGGTGGCAAGACCTGGGACGAAAGCCACGTCCTCCCTGACGTCGGCGATGTCGTCGCCATGAGCTTCATCAATGACACCTGCGCTTATGCTGGGGCTGTCACCATCGCGCAAGACGCGACCATCTTGGCGCTCGGCGTCTCTCCCCCGCCCCCGGGTCCGGCCCCGGTCCCAAGTGATGCTTTCGAGCAGATGCAGTGCTCAGACTCCAACTGCTCTGAGGGTTGCCGCGAAGGCAAATTCCAGCAGAACTCCTGCCTCCAAACTTCTTCCGGAGGATCTGCCTTGGTCAACTGCTCCGCCGACGGAACTGTCATCCACACGTTCAACTACAACTCTTCTGACTGCACCGGGGACAGCGACGCCCGCTCCGAGGCCACGCAGGTGTGCGAGAAGTCCACCTCTGGTGATTACTTCGAGAACATTTGCCCGACCCCCAAGGCCGTCGTTGGCAAGATCACCGAGCAGCTGACCCGCCCCCAGCTCACTTACATCGCCAACTAAGCACACTGTTTGTCGCGTGCACCACTGTGTACGTGTTTCCGTGTTCCCATCGTCATGGTGAGCCGTTGTAATTCAGTGCAGTGATTTTTTATAAAGTTTAAAACTACGTTTCCAAAAACAAAGACAATGCACGTTGCACGCTACCGTTTGCCGATCAGCCGTTGCAGCTGCCGCGTCAGCTGAGCATTCTTCTTTTGAAGGATGCGGTTCTGCTCCTTCAATTTACGCGACCCATCGACATGTTGAGCGAACTTAGAGCCAACGGGGGCAGGTGTCTTTGACGTGGACTGAGCGGCAGCTTCCTTGGCTGCTGCTGTTGCTGCTGCTTGTTGTATTAACTCGTCCTCCAAGCCCGCGACTCTTGCTTGCAATGCATCGTGGTCTCGTCGCGAATGCTCCAGCGAGGTGCTGGTCCGCCGCAGTTCTTGGCGACTGCGCTCCAACTGTTCTTGCAGCTTCTGCAGCTCTTGTCGACCAAACTCAAGTTCCATGGTCGCATTCTTGGCACGAGATTCGGCCTCGCCCTTTGCCTCGTTGGCTTTTGCCAGCAGTTGTCGGTAGGTTGCATTTTCTGCCTTGAGTTGCTCGTTTTGCTCCCGAAGCGCAGCAGAGTCGGCGGCGACCCTCTTGTGTGTGGTCGGGGACGGCAGCTCGGCGCACTGGTTTTCTGCCTGCGACAGCGCGTCCTGTGCTGCATCGAGCCGGGATTGCAATTGCGCCCTGCTCTCCGTCAGGCTGGAAATAGTCACCTTTTGAGCGGAAATTGTGTTCTTGGCACTCTCAAGTTGGTTGCGGGCTTCCGTGAGCATTTTGTCGGTCGTCGCGTTCTGTTGCTGAGCCTCAAGTTCAGAGTTGCGCTGCCGCAGTCGCTCAATCTCAGCGGATTGATTCTGCAGCTTAAGCGTCGTGCGATCGGCACCGTCTTGCATAAGCGTCACCTTTTCCATCAGGGACTTCGTTTTCCCTACCTCACTCCGAAGTGCGGCATTGTCTTCGTTCAATCTCTCAACTTCTGCTTCGAGTGCCACAATTTTCATCACATCATCAGTACGATCCGGGGCTGCATCAACGTTCACGGATGACGCTGACGCAGCTTCGAGTTCTTCCACCCTGGCTTTCAACCTCTTGTTTTCATCCAGGACACCTTTCAGGGCATCCAAAGTTTTGATGTGCTTCGACCGAAGAGCCTCTGACGTTGGGTTGAGCCCGCTCATGTCGCCTCGTGTGAAGACTGTGTCCACAGCAAGAGCTGCGAGGCCGAAAGGCCGTCTGCACTGCCACTAGTGCCCGTGTTGCGCACTGGGACGACGTGTCCTGACAAGTTCACTTTGACGCAGGGAACCAAGTCCCATCAACACTGCGCGGCATGCCAGATGCCGCAGTGTTTTGGGGACTCAACATCTACTTTCTTTCTTACTTCTCGGTAGGTTTGTTCGTCTTTTACTTTCTCTCCGATTATAAGCATTTCGCATTTTCCTTGTTCGAAACTTTATACTGTCGCTTGTTCCATGCGATCATGCAAGACACGTCCGCACACTCCCTACACGGCCCCACCAGCGCACTGAATGGTTCCTGAAACAAACCGCAAACGCAACACAACACAACACAAACGTAACGACAAACGACGACGACGACGACGACGACGACGACGACGTTGACTTCAACTGCCGAAACGAAAAACGAAAAACGAAAACGAACATAGTGAACACTCATCAATTCCATTTTGGAAAATACGTAGTACCACTAATCAGTACCCCGGTACAATGATTTTCACTATTTTGTGACATCGCCGTCGACAGTGAGCTGACGCTGAGTGAGTGAGTGAGTGAGTGAGTGAGTGAGTGACTGTGAGTGAGTGACTGTGAGTGAGTGACTGTGACTGTGAGTGAGTGTGACTGTGGGTGAGCGAGCAACAGTGAAACGAAACGTCCGTTTTCTCAGAAAAGGGCACTCAATCATTCAGTATGTGTGGCGTATTTCAGTACATTACAGAGCTCACGTGAACGGTGGAATGCAGAGTGGAACGGCAGATCGGGCAGTCAGGCACTGAAACTGGGAAGCTACCCAATCAGTTGAAGGCGTCGGCGGTTGTAGGGGTAATCCAACGTTCAAATGAGCGGAAAGCGTGTTTTCTGAAGACTTCGCCGAGAGCGACCGAATCAGTGAATCATTCGAACATTCGAAGCCAGCGGGAAAATCCAACTCGAAAAACCAGTTTCTCAGTTTTAAGTACAGTGAACGAACGCCATCCGAAATGTCAAAAATTGAGGACAGCCATCTCAAAAGTAAGTAAGTGAGTAAGTGAGTGAATGGGTGAATGGGTGAGTGAGTGAGTGAGTGGCTTTGACCGTTGTCCGTGCACACGCACAACCACTCACACCGTACATAAAATGTACATTACCCGTACACAGAATCTTCCCATGAATGCTCACTTACTGTTTTCTGTACGGACACTGTACACGGATTGTACAGTCACTCACTTCCACGAAACGTCACTCAGTCACTCAGCCACTCAGTCACTCCCTCAGTCGCAGTCACTCCACCGTCGTCGTCGTTGTTGTTCGTCGTTGGTCGTTGTCATCGTCGTCGTCGTCGTCGTCGTCGTCGTCGTTGTTTTCATCGTCGTCGTCGTCGTCGTCGTCGTCGTTTTCATTGTCGTAGTCGTCGTCGTCGTTGTTTTCATTTTCGTTGTGGTTATCGTGTTTGGCATCGTTGCTCCTCGGCGTCGTTTGTGGTTGTCGTTGTTTGCACCCTTCCTTCTCCTTGAATCTACTTACGCGTTGTTCCGTCGTCATCGTGTCGCCCACCATGTGGCGTATGGAAGCAGCAAAAAGGGTAGACACTGCCTACGTTGCTGGCGGTACTGTCATTGGCGGAAGTTGGGACAATCGAGTGCGGAGAATGTGTGTCCGTCCGGCCAAGGGTGGATCTCCAGATCGCGTTGGTTGTCACAGTTCAAGCGAACACTTCCACGTGCATTGGGTTCAAGAAGCACAACAATCGGCTGGACTGTTCACTTTGTGCTGTCGACTTTTTCGGATTATCGCGTGCAGGCACGATACGTTTTTACGCGTCGAATCCATCCGCGTTGTTTAGCATTATTTCTTCTTCTGGTTGACGAAGAAACAGAACGAACAAAACACGAGATATTCGCAGCGAGTGGAAGTGTGATTCCGAACAACAGCAACGAACCAACATGTCGTCTCGTTACGCCATGTCGTTCGACGTGCCGAGTGGGTTCCCGGAAATCCTGAAGACCTTCACGCGCGAAATCTTGCGTGCCATCAACATGGACGACAAGTGTGGCGACAGTGAGGTTCAACTCCTGGACTGGTCGCAGCGGTATTTTGCCAGCCTTGCCAAGAGCAACGTCCCAACACTGTCGCAAGAAGAAGTGTTCACTCTGGCGCAGAAACTTTTCATTGCTGCAGACGTGAACCAGAACGGGTCCCTGGACAAGCAGGAAGTACAACACGTGCTGGAGGACCTCGCCGGGGACTTGGACATAAAGAAATCGTCGCACATCGAAGAATTGGTGAACCAGGTCATGGAGGTTGCCGATGTCAATGAGGACGGGTCTGTCGACTACGAAGAGTTTCTTCCTGTGGCCGTGGAAATCGTGCAAGCGGTGGTTCAGAAGCTTGTGGAGAAAGCGGAGCAAGAGCAGCGCGAGCTGCGAGAGGTCGTGGAGAAAATCTTTGATGCCTACGACACTGACAAGAGTGGGTTCCTTGATGCTTCCGAGTTCAACTCAGTGTTCACGGACTTGACAGGCGAGCTCGGACTTCCTGCTTCTGATGCAGCGCGACTGTCGGAGGAAATCTTGCGCAATGTCGACGTCAACGGTGACGGCCAAGTGCAGCGCTCAGAATTCATGCCCATCGCCATGGAAATTCTCCAAACAATTCTTGATGAGGCTGAAGCAGCCGGTGACGAGCAAAAGGTAGACGACGATGACGAGGAGCTCATTGAGCAGGCCCAAAACATCCTCGTTCATGGTATGACTGAGGAAGAGCTGACGGAGGTTCTGTTCAAGATTTTCAAGGATGCCGACAAGGACGAGTCTGGTTCCCTGGATCCGAACGAGTTTGTCAACTGCCTCGCTTCCACAGAAATCGGATTCACGGAAGACGAGATCGCGCTCATGAAGAACAGCGTTGACCTCAACGGCGACGGTCTCGTGGACTTTGAAGAATTTGCCCCGCTTGCCTACTCGCTGTTGGTTGAAGTTATCGCAAAGCAGATTGCGGACGAGGAAGCCGCTGAGAAGGCGGTTGATGACGCTGCCGAGCTCCCCTTGGACGCAAAGGCACGCGCTCAGCAACTCGTGAATGACCTCAGCGACGAAGAGCTTGAGGAAACACTGAAGAAGATTTTCGACGGCGCCGACCAGGACAAGAACGGCGTCCTTGATTACAGCGAGTTCCGAGAATGCTTGCGTTCCGCAAACTTGGGTTTCACTGACGAACTTATTGAGTATCTCATCGAAGAGGTTGATGCCAACAAGGACGGAGTTATCGATTACGCAGAATTCTGCCCACTCTGCTACGAGTTGCTGCTCAAGATCATCGAGGTGGAGGTGTCAAAGACAGACTCGGATGCCGCTGGCGCGCATGCCCAGGATGCTGACGTTGAAGCGCAGGAGCAGGAGAAGGAGGAAGACGTGGCACAGGCCGAGGAAATGATCCTTGGGGGAATGTCCTCCGACGAAATTGAAGGATTGCTCTTCGATATTTTCAAGGCAGCCGACGCTGATGACAGCGGCCACTTAGACAAAGAAGAGTTCGCTCAAGCGCTTCTCGATAGCGATATCTCCATCGCCCCCGACGCTTTGAAGCAGCTGATCAGCGAAATTGACACAGACGGCGATGGCCACATCAACTACGTCGAGTTCGTTCCCGTTGCCTTTGAAGTGCTAACCAAGATTGTCGCGGATACCATTCATGAAGAGAAGGAACAAGCTGAAGAAGAGGCTGCCATTCGCATGGATGTTTTCCGGGAGGAAGCCGAGCAGAAACTTGTCAAAGGCTTGTCGAATGCAGAATTGACGGCCCATTTCCAAGCAATTTTCACTGCCGCTGATTCGGATGGGTCGGGCGAGTTGGAGTATTCTGAGTTCGTCGAGTGCCTTCGGGAGTCTGAGTTGGGCTTCACGGACGAAGAGATTGACTATCTCGGTTCACAAGCTGATGGTGATGCCAGCGGCACGATCAGTTTCTCAGAATTTGCACCTCTTGCGTACGACCTTTTGGTCGAGCACATGGCTGTTGCCATTAAAAAGGAGCACGAGGCGGGTATGGAGAAGCGGAGTGAAGCTGCATTGATTTTGTCTCGGCTCACGAAAGAGGAATTGGAGAAGACCATATTGGGGCTCTTCCACGAAGCTGACGGTGACGATTCGGGTCTTATTGAAAAATCCGAGTTCGTTCATGCAATGCAACAAGCCAATATCGGGCTTAAGGACGAAGAAATCGAGGCACTGTACAGCAAGGTCGACACTGATGGTGATGGAAAGGTTAACTACGAGGAGTTCTCTCCGCTGTGCTATGACATTCTGGTAGAAGTTCTCGCGCGCCAGCTGGCGAGCGCAGGTGAAGATACATCCGGCGACATCTAAGACCGCCGCTGTGAAGTACTTTGTATAAATAAAACGACAAGCAGTGAACCATCACACACATCAACTTTGTTTGGCTTTGTACCCAAGTAGTTTTAGAAGCAAAACGATTACGGGGAAAACTTGCGGAAGTACCTTTGCAGAAAAGAGTCATCGCTCAAGTACGGTGCCATGCTCGGCGAGTCCATGCCAAACAAGTGGGTTGGAGGTTTGTGCTTCGAGTGTTGATTGTACCCAAACGATTGTTGAAACTCTACCATGGTCTGCAGTTCTTCATTGGTGACAGTCTATTGACGGAATTCAACAAATAACGAACAAAGCGGTGTACGGTCTGAGCAAAAGCACCTTGGTAGCACGTACGTGGTTCATGAATTTCGTGACACGAAGCAGGACTTCTGTGACGTTTTTCTTGATGTCGTCGAGACTGACGTCCAAGATGTGGTATTGTCCTGGAGAGGCGAAAGTACAGTGAGATTCATGGGACGCTGGAGACACGCCGGCAATAGCACCAGCTTACCAGCAGCAATCTCTGAGGCATGCTTTTCACGCGCGGCGAATGCCCGAGCTGCGGAACGCTGACACGATTTGGTAGTGTGAGTATCTCCCGCAAGAGACCCGAAGCATAAGTCCAGACTTTGCAATGACGAACCTCCCAGTAGTGCGCTTGGGACAAAGCAATCTCAGAAGTATTCACGTAATTAGTAGCCATACCAGCCGTTTTCGTCAACACGGACGACATAGATGCTATGGCCTGAAGAGTGCGACAACGTCAGGAACATCATGTGTGGTTGGCGCAAACTTGGAAAATGGTTGTCACACGTACCTTCGATGGTGACCGGTGCATATTGATGATGAGCGCGTCTGGGTAAACTTGGAGTATCTAACGCCCACATACGGTCGATCGCAGCGTGTTAGTTGGAGACAACAAAACCAAACACATGTGCTACGCACCTCTTCGATCAACGCCAGGTGCTGTGGAGTCTTAATGAGCCATCGTCGAGAGCCATGAGCGCTACCAGATTGCAGCAGTTGCAGAAATTTCTTGTGCCTGCGAAGTTCAAATTCGCAATGGACCATTCACCATCAGCACGGCGGGCTCATTTGTACAGATGTAACGGTGCACTTGCCACTGCATGGCTGCTAGGCGGTCAAGTCCGTCACCATCACCCATCAACCATTTGTTGTAAGTCGCAATGGGCGCCAAACTTGTGAGTCTATGAAGCGTGGTCGACACGTTGTGATTTGTGATCGTGGAATACGTTGGTTGGTGATGCAGGAATACGCACGCGAGACTTTGAAAAAAGGGTGCAAAGATCAAAATGCACTCTTCTGCGAAAAACACGCCCATCGGATGGAAATGATCGAGCCCTGACAACACAAACTGGAGTCGTTGGCGGCCACACCAGCACGTTGAACGAGTGCAAACATCATCGTACCCGGGGCTAGTTGCTTGAAAGCTGTCAACTTCTTGTCGGCCTCGTCAATACGTTCCTGTCCCGTTATCAACAGTGAGCCGGGTCATTCCAACCAAGAGACACCAAGAGACACCAACCTGCAATTCTGGCGAAATTGTGCTCTCTGGCGGTGGCACCGGGAATACGGTTTCCCAATGCAACTTTGAAACAGCACCAAATCAGGAAAAATGAAAAAATCAAACAATCTCTTTTTGCCAAGGAGCTTGGTAAATCACGTAGGCGAGCAGCAAAACGTCTTACCGGAGCCCGAAATGTCTTGTTCAGACCGACTGTGAGCATATTGTGCATTAACGTAGTTCCTGTGCGAGGTAGCCCCAGAATAACTACTGGTCGGTCCACCTTTTGTGACGGTACCTCGTCATGCGTCTTGACGTAGTCAGTGATCTCGAGCAGTCTTGAAGCACTTCCGACGAGCTACATGAAGGGAAGTAGGTGTCAGGGCGTCAATGTCATCAAAAGCGTTGCTCTCGACCCAACCCTTGACATCATTGACAACATTGGACGTACGAAAGTGTGTACAAACATGCGTCCGAGGAAAGTCAATTTCGCATCGTTGCGGAATGAGTCGCAGGCAACTTCCAGTCCTCTGCGATATCTGCCGAGCGACCCGAAACATTGCGCACGGGTGACTGTTTGCACGGAGGTTGCAATCCGCACAAGTGCGCACACAAACTCAGCGAGCAACATACGCATTGTCCCCAAAGTCCACAAGTCCCCCAGTTTTCTCAATTGCTGCTTTCTCGATGGCATCAGGATCCAATGGAAATGGATCCACGCCGGCGAACTCCAAAGC
>ENA-OWNT01005029-OWNT01005029.1-seawater-metagenome-genome-assembly--contig:-NODE-5029-length-11168-cov-4.792805_pt1 | contig 11168 bp, 5 predicted proteins | sample MGYA00238136_ERZ651165 | MGnify/ENA primary metagenome ERZ651165 (study PRJEB26861, sample SAMN08777766) | seawater metagenome | isolation source: coastal seawater | place: USA: Florida | collected... | reverse complement strand
GTGGTTCGACCAGGCGACCCGGAACGTGAGGAATATCGGGATATGTGAGCGTTCCTAGGGGCCGTCGGGTCGGGCCGACAGACGCCACGAGGACGGCTCGGGATTTGCGTCGGGGGCATATAGCTACGCGCCCAGCACCAGCCCGAGGCTCAGCAACACCGAGTAGACCGCCAGCAGCCCCGCCGACGCCCCCAGCACGGCGTTCAGGGCGCTGCCTCGCTCGGTGCGTAGGCGGTGCCGCAGCCGCGCGGCCAGCGGCAGGGACAGCCAGCTGAGCAGGGGCCACCACCCGTAGCCCCAGCCGACGAAGGCCAGGGCCGCGCCGTAGGCCAGGACCAGCAGGGCGTCGTACTCGGCGTAGCCGAAGTCCACCCCGAAGCGAGCCGGCAGGGTGCGCTTGCCCACCTCGGCATCTTGGGGGGCGTCGCGCACGTTGTTCACCACGAGCACGTTGGTGCAGAGCGCCCCGACGGGCACGGCCGCCACGAACGCCTCTGGCGCCCAGGCCAGGGCCTGCACGTAGTAGGTGCCCGTCACGGCGGCGAAGCCGAAGAACAGGAAGACGAACACATCGCCGAGGCCGTGGTAGCCGAGGGGATAGGGCCCGCCGGTGTAGGCCACCGCCGACACGATGCTGGCGATGCCGATGGCCAGCACCACGGGCCCGCCGACCCAGACCAGCCCGAGTCCCAAGACGAACGCGAGCCCCAGCGTGCCCAGCATCGCGGCCTTCACCTGCTCGGGAGGGATCAGCCCGGCCTGGGTGACCCGGAGGGGGCCCACTCGCTCCTCGGTGTCCGCCCCCTTCACGAAGTCGTAGTAGTCGTTGGCCAGGTTCGAGCCGATCTGGAGCAGGAAGGCGCACAGCAGGGCCAGGGCGGCGGGCCCCGCCGCGAAGGCATCGTGGGACCAGGCCAGAGCGACCCCCACCAACACCGGCGAGGCAGCGGCCGTCAGGGTCTTCGGCCGCGTGGCCAGGAGCCAGGCCTTCGCGGGGCCGATGTCGGAGGACGCTTCGCTCATCGCCGTGGAGCTATCACCGTCAGAATCGAATCTCCCAGAACACGTCGGCGGACTGGGTGCGGTCGCCCACCGCCCCCGAGGCCACCACCTGGGGCAGCACCGACCACTCCAGGCCGACGGTGAGTCGGTTCTCCGTGGGGTTCGCCGAGGGCGCCAGCTGACTGTTGGCGTACACCGCCTGGCTGATCGGCACCCCGAGCTTCACGCTGCCGTCGGGCTCGATGGAGAAGCTCCCCAGGGACTGCCCGGCGAACAGCGAGTTGAGCAGCAGCCCCGCGAGGGCCTGCGCCGTGCCCTGGCCCTGGTCGGCGTCCATGCTGTCGGGGGCCTGGCCCGTGAGCAGGATCGTCATGATCTGCGTCTGGTCGGGGTACTCCTCGCTGGTGAAGTCGATCTCGGGCTGCTCCGGGGTGCCCGCGATGGCCATCTCCACCGTCGCGCCGGTGACGTTCATGATGGCCGTGAGGTCGAGGTTCGGGTTGCTGGGGTCGGCCCCCGAGAAGATGACCTTGCCCTCGTCGAGATCGAAGGCCGATCGGAGGACACGGACCGAGCCCTCGAGCACGTCGACCTCCCCCACCAGGTTGGGCTCCCCGTCGACCATGGTCACGTCGAGATCCCCCCCGAGCCGGGCGGAGGCGTCCATCCGCGCCACGGCGGCGCCGAGGCTGCCCAGGTCGTCGACGAAGGGCATGGTGACGTTGACCTCGACGTTTCGGTTCAGCTCCACTCCCACGTCGACCACGAAGTCGGCGTAGATCGGCGGCAGCTCCTCTTCGTCTTCCTCCTCTTCCGCCTGGCGGATGGAGGCGCGGGTCACGACCATGCGCTCGTCGAGGGCCAGGGGGGCCTGGGTGATGAAGGAGGCCGCGTCGAGCACCACGGTGGTCTGCACCACCTCGAGCCCACCTTCCACGGTGAGCTCGGGCCAGCGGCCGCTCACCTGCACATCGCCATCCAGCCGGACCTCGAGGTCGTCGCTGGCCGACACCCAGGGGCCGTTCCGCAGCGCGACCTGGGCGCTCATGGCCGCCGGCACCCAGTCCTCCAGCATGGCCGAGCCCGTGATGGCCAGCCGGGGCACCTCGCCGTCGATGTCGAGGGAGGTGGCACGGAAGCGCTTCCGAGGTTCCAGCGTGGCATCGAGCCGCTGGAGTACCACCCGCCGCTTGTTGGCGGTCATCTGGAAGTCCAAGTCCGAGACCTTCAGATCGAGGGGGTCGTAGCGAAGGGCGCCATCACGCAGGGTGATCGCCAGGACGGGCTCCGGGTCGTGCGCCTTCCCCACCACCGAGCCCTTGATCTCCACCACGCCCTCGGCCTTCTCCACCCCGTCGACGGCGAGGGCCAGCAGGGAGAGCGGTACCCCGGCGCCGTCGGCCACCACCACCAGGTCGTCGACGCTCCACTCCTCGAACGGGCGGTCCAGGTCGATCTCGATAGGGACGGGCCCCTGCAGCGCCAGCCCCCCGCCGTCCTCGAAGCTGACCTGGGCATCGAGGGTGTAGCCCTGCTCCGCGGGGGTGAGCGACGCGTAGGCTCCCTCGGCCTTCTCCCCCGCGAAGACCGGATCGATGAGGTGCATGCCGCCCTCGACCACCGGGCTCACCGGCGAGCCGCTCACGGAGAGCCCCCCGACGACCTCGCCCTGCACGTCGAGGTCGGTGCCGGCCAGGGCGACCAGGGAGTCCACCGGGATGCCGAGGAGCACCCCGGAGACGAACATGTTGTCGAGGAACAGCGTGTAGTCCTCGAAGTCGGGCTCCTCGCCCCCCTCCACGGCCCAGGTCCAGATCTCGCCGAAGCGGGTGCTCCCTCCTCCCCCCACGTTGGCCCGCTGGGCGAAGCCCTCCCGCAGATCGGCCCAGAAGGAGACGCTCTCCCCTTCGCGCAGCAGGTCGAACTCGACACGACCGGGGGCCGACCAGCCATCGATGACGAACTCCGCCAGGCCCCCCAGATGCACCTCGGGCTGGCGCAGCGGCCCCGAGAGGGTGAGCTGACCGGAGTACTCGCCGACCGGGAGCGCGTCGGCAGGCACCGCCGGGGAGAGCTGGGCCACCCGCTGGAAGGGCGCCGGCCGCAGGCCCAGCACCAGGCGCGCGTCCTGATCGAGCTCGAGCTCCGGCGCCGCCAGGGTGCCCGGCAGGGGCACGGCTCCTTCCACCACGGCGAAGGGCTCGTCGGCGACGGCCAGCTTCAGATCCGGCCGCAGGGTGTGGTCGTCCCACTGCAGCGATCCCGACAGGTCGAGGTAGCGCACCTGCTCGGGGACGTAGAGGTCTCGCAGGTCGATGGTGGCGCGGACGTCGGGGTCCTCGGCGGTGCCGTGGAAGCGGAGCACGGCGGAGGCCCGGCCACTGACCCCATCGGCCGCGTCGGGGTACAGCTCGGAGGCCATGTCGAGCTGCACATCGTCGAGCTTGACCACCGCGTCGAGCGGGCCGGCCGCGCCGATCTGCCCCTCGAGGGTGAGCGAGCCCAAGGTGGAGGACAGCGCCACATCGGCGTCGGCGATGCCCCCGTGCTCCGTGAGCCGGAACCGCACGGGGCGATCGGTGGCCCAGTCCACGCGGCGAGTCGGCGCGAACCGGATCTGCGGGATGTCCACGGTCTGCTCGTCGAGGCGGAAGCGGCCCAGCACATAGGCGGCCTGCCGCCCCCCATCGGCCAGGTCGAGCTCGAAGTCGAGCAGGTCGCCGGCGAGCTGAACTCGGCCCGTTCCGCCCGAGCCGGGCTGATCGGCCAGGGCATAGGGCCCGAGGCCCAGCTCGGCACCGACGTTCACCGCCTCCCCTGCGACCGCCACGTCGAGCCCCACGGAGAGCTGGTCGGTGCGGAACACCGAGGGCATGTTCACCGCCGTCAGCCCGAGGTCGCCGGCCAGGGCCACCTCGCCATCGGGCGTGACCGAGAGCCGCAGGTCGTCGGCCACGAGGCCCGCCGCGGCGACCCCGTAGGCATCCATGGCGGTGCCGTCGATCGACAGCCCGCCGCCCACCGTGCCCCCCTGGATGCGCAGGTCGAAGCCCAGCTGCAGCTGGGAGAAGCTGACGTCGCTCTGGTAGACGAAGGGCGCGAAGCGCGTGGTGCCGATGACATCGAGGGGCGCCTCGGAGGCGAGATCACCGATGACCCGGGCCTCGAAGCGCCCGGGCCGCCCGAAGCCTGCAGCCCCCACCGCCGCCAGCTCCTCCGGCTCGAGCACGCCCTCGGCCGTGACGTCGACCAGGCCGTTGGTGAGGTCGTACCAGCCCGACGGCCGGATCTCCCCGATGATGCCGTTCAGGACACTGTCGTCGGCGAAGTAGAGCGTCCCCTCCTCCACCGAGACCCCGAGGTCGAGCGAGGACAGGCCCACCCCACCGAGGGCCTGCTCTCCGCCGCGGAAGCGCCCCTCGCCCACCAGACCGACGGGCCAGCCCGTGCCCTGCCCCCCCAAGGTGAGGTCGCCGTCGATCACGATGGGCTCGCCTTCCTCCAGGGAACGAACGAGGCGGTGCGCGGCCAGCTCGTGCAGCTCCCCCTCCACCGACCAGGTGGTCTCCTCGGCGGTCAGATCCGCCCCGAGCCGGAGACGCAGCCCCCCCTGACCATCCTGACCGTCCATGGTGACGATGCAGCGCAGGTCGGACCAGCTCCCCAGCACCCGGGCACTGCCCTCGAGGTGGCCGGTGATGCCGGCATCGCCCGCCACGGGATCGAGAGGGTCGAGGTGCAACGACGGCACCATCAGCTCCAGATCGAGCTCGTCGCCGACTTCGCCGTTCAGGCTGAGCTCGGTGCCCGGCAGCTGGACCGCCAGCTCCTCCACCTCCACGTCGCCGTTGCGGTAGGCGAGGTGGGCCAGGGTCGCGTGGATGGGCAGGGGCCCCGGCAGGTCGAGCAGCGCGCCGGCACGCACGTCGTGCAGCTCGATGGTGGTCCCCTCGCCCTCCACACGGCCGCCGAGGTCGAGCCCCACCACCCGGGTAGAGGTGCCCTCCGGCCCGCCCATGCGCAGCTCCAGCCCGTGCACGGAGAGGTCGGACAGTCGGATGGGGACCGGCAGGCCGGCCCACGGCTCGGGGTCGGGGTCGACCTCGGTGGTGCCACCGAACATGCGCGACAGCAGCATCAGCCCGTCGTCGTCGGTGACCAGGTCGACATAGGGCCCCTCCACCTGCACGCGACGGAGATGCACCCGCCCGGCCATCAGGGACGTCCAGTCGAGCTCGGCGGAGAGCTCCGGCACGGTGAGGAGCTCGGCCCCATCGCCGGAGCGAAGCTGGAGGCCACGCACCATCACGGTGCCGTCGAGCCCGACCTCGACGTCGTGGGTGGCGAAGCTCCCCTCGGTGAGCGCACCGGATGCCAGCTCCTGCACCTTCTCCTCGAGCCAGCGGTCGCCCGTCGCCGTGGTGAGCCAGGTGCCGAAGCCCAGGCCGGCACACACCAGCACCCCCGCCAGGCCCAGCACACCGGCGCCCACCATGCCCAGCCGACGGCGCCAGCGACGCCGCCGCGGCGGAGCCTCCACGGGCGTCGGCGGAGGCGGTGCCTCGTCCGTCGGCACGTCGGCCTGGGGGTCGGGGGGGGGCAGGTCGGTGCTCAGATGCTCTCCCCGATGGTCAGGAAGAACACGGTGGCGAAGGGAGGATGGTTCTCCCCGCGCAGGCCGCTGAAGTTGCCGAGGAAGTCGTACACCCGGCCTTCCTGGTCGTCGTCATCGCACAGCCGGAAGCGGGAGGGGTCGCTGTCCTCGGCGTACAGGGGCCGGAAGGACAGGTCGAAGCGGATGGGCCCCACCACGGTGTCGTAGCGGGCGCCGATGCCGGCGGAGGCGCGGATGTCGTCGAAGCCCAGCTCCGACCAGTTCGGCGCGAGCAGCCCGAGGTCGACGAAGGTGGCGAGCGTGACCCCGTAGTCCCAGCTGTAGCGCAGCTCGGCGCTGGTCTCGGCGGCGACCGTGCCGCCGGTGGGGAGGTGGTAGTGGGTCACTTCCCGCACCTGCTCGGTCTCGCCGCCACCGAAGAACGTGCCCCCGCGGGTCACGTTGTCGTAGGTGCAGAGGGTCTCGTAGGGCCCCACCATGTTGGTCCGGAAGCCTCGCAGGCTGTTGGCTCCCCCGAGGAAGGCGCGCTCGGGCAGGGGGATCTGGCTGTCGCCGATGGGCTGGATCACCTCGCCCCGCACCTTGCCCACCGCCACCACCGGGAAGGCCCACCGGCCTCCCTTCTTCATCCGAATCGGGACGTAGCGACGGGCCTCGAGGTTCGCGCCCACGAAGGCATAGCCGGATTCGGACAGGGGAATCGCCTCGCGCAGCTGCATCGTGTAGTAGCTGCCACGGGTGGTGCGCACGGGGTCGTTCCGCCAGTCCCACGTCACGAACTGGTCGAGGGAGGTGAGCTGGTACTGGAAGCCCTCCTGGGCATCGATGCCGAACAGCCGCGACTGCGCGATCTCCTGGCCCGGGCCATAGTCGCCGATGAAGGCGTACTGCTCGATGTGGGGGCCGGCTCGGATCTGGATGTCTTCGCTGAACTTCCACACCACGTGCAGATCGGCTTCGGGGCGACGATAGGCCCACAAGCCGCTGTACACGTCTTGTTCGTAGGAGCCCTTGAGCTCGATGGCTACGCGCTGAGCGGCGATCCGGGGATAGGCCAGCGAGGTGGTGATGGACCAGGTGGGGATGCTCTCGGGGGTCTCGCCGACCGACACGTCGTACGCCAACCCGGCGCTCAGCCCGACCTCGGCCCGCATGAGCTGGTTGAAGAGGTTCACGTGCCGGATCCCCGTGGACACGCGCGGGGCGAGCAGGAAGCCGTCGTAGTCGAGGCCGGCCCCGATCCGGAAGGTGCGCCACCGGGCCTCCTCCACCTTCACCGTGATCGGCACGGTCTCGCTGGTGGGATCCGACAGATCGGGCTCCACCAGCACCAGGCTGAAGGTGCCCATCTCGAACAGGCGCCGCTGGGTGCGCTTGAGGGCGTCGAGGCTGTACGCATCGCCCTCCTGGATGGCGAGGTTCTGCTCGACGTAGAGCGACGGGATCCGATCGTTGCCCTCGACCGTGATCTTGCCGTACTTGCAGGCGATGCCGGGCACCGCGTGGAGCTGCACGTCGACCGTGCGGTCCTCCGCCTGCACCGAGACCTCGGTGGTGACCTTGGCGTAGGCCCGCGACAGGTTGTGCAGCTTGTCGCGCAGGAGATGAGCGGTGGCGTCGATGAGCTCGATGTCGAACTGATCGCCCTCGGCGATCGGGGCCGTGCGGAGCACCGAGCTCCCGAGCACCTTGAGGTTCTTGTCGAGGCCATCGAGGGTGAGGCTGCGGAGGACGGAGGGCTCTCCCGGCTCCACGAAGCCCCGAACGTCGACCACCCCGGCACGCTTCTCCGTGAGGTTTCGGACCCGCTGCAGCTCCCAGCCGGTGACCTTGGCGTCGAACCAGCCGTGGTGGGCGTACCAGATCTCCAGCCGGTAGGCGTCGCGCGGGAGGAGCTCGCCGCGGAGCACCACGGGGTCGACGGTGTAGATGAAGGGCCAGGTGAGCAGGCCGAACTTGCTGTTCCCCTGCTCCATCTGCGACCGGAGCTGGAGATCGTTGTGGCCCGATCCGAGGCCGCCGTTCCCCTCGAACCGCACCTTGCGCACGATGTTGCCGTCGACCTCCTTCCGCGCAGGGGTGCAGGCCGCCACGAACACGAGAAAGGTCGCGACCCACCACCACGACGCGCGCAGCGCACGGCGCGCGCACCACGGGTTAGAGACGCCCGCTGGAGGTCGCATCCCGAGCCACTGGCGAGCGCTGCTGCTGTCCGTTCTGGGCATCCTCGTCATCGCGGTGGCGGTGTTCCTGGGCGCGAGCGACTTCTTCTCGTCGTGGGACGGGCAGGTGGCATCCAGTGCTCCCCCCCGTGGTGACGACCCGCAGGTGCTCACCGTCCGCATCGTAGGGGCCGATCGCTCCGTGGTCCAGAGGGCTTGGCCGGCAGAGCTGGTGCGGTCGCTCGAGCTGCCGGTGGATCGGGTCGACATCCCGCCGCCCACGATCCCGCCCGAGCGCCCCACCACGCGCAAGGCGCGCTTCGACCTCTCCTTCTCGCTGACCACATCCCCGGGCACGAGCGAGGAGCACACCGTGCGCCTGCCCACCACGTCGCCGCGGGGGCTCGGGCTGGCGGGGCTGGTCTTCCTGGGGCTGTTGGCGGTGCGGAACATGGTCTACGCAGGTAGCCCGATCGCCATCCAGGCACGGGGCGCGTACCTCCCGCCGGCCCAGAGCGCGCCAGGAGTCCCCGCGACCGGATCCGGGCGCAACGGGCGCAAGGGGCGCAACGGGCGATCCCGCGGCGGCGCCGGCAAGGGGCCACCGCCGGGCAAGCGCCGGCGTGGGCGCGGGAGGCGCTGATGGGTGGCATCGCGGGCATCGTCGACTGGAGCGAGCCGGTCTCCCGAGAGGCCGCCGACGCCATGGCGGTCATCCTCTCTTCCCGCGGCCCCGATGGCGCCGGCAGCTTCGACGCACCCGACGCCCGGCTCCGCTATCGACAGCGGGCCGTGGTGCCCTGCCACGTGCAGCAGCCGGTGGTGGCCGACGACGTCGTGGTCCTGATGGACGGCTGGCTCTACGATCACGAGCGAATCGCCCTCGCCGTCGGGCACGATCCCACCGGCCAGTGCGATGCCCACACCCTCCTGGCCGCCTGGCGCCGCTGGGGGGCCGAGCTGGGCCGCCACCTCGAGGGGGAGTACGCCGCCGCGGTGTGGGACCGACGGGCCAAGGTCCTCACCCTCCTCCGCGACCGGCTGGGCACCCGTCCGCTGTTCTGGGCTCGCGTCGGCAGCAAGCTGGTGTTCGCCTCCGAGGTGCCGGCCGTGCTGGCCTCCGGAGAGGTGCCCGCGCGCCTCGCCCGCGACCACGTCGCCGAGTACCTCTCCTTCCAGTCGGTGCACGCCCCCCGCACGCTCCTGGAGGGGGTCTACCAAGTCGAGCCGGCCCACTGGCTCATGGCCGACCCGACCGGCCACCGCACCCAGCCGTGGTGGCGCCCCTCCTACCGGCCCTCGTCCCGGCCCGAGGCCGAGCGGATCGAGGCCCTCGAGGCCGCCGTGGCCCAGTCCGTGGCCCGCCGCGTGCCCGACGGCGTCGAGGCCGGGATCCTGCTCTCCGGCGGTCTCGGCTCGGCGGCCATCGCGTCGGCGGCGAAGGCGCGCTTCCTCGAGCTCCCCACGTTCACGGTCTCCTTCCACGACGACCCGAACCCGGAGTCCCCCTTCGCGGGGCGCGTCGCGAACCTCCTCGATCTCGAGCACCACGAGATCACGGTCGGCACGCAGCAGCTCGCGGAAGACTTCGTGCCCACGGTGCGGGCCCTCGGGCATCCCGTAGGCCACCCCGGCGCCGTGCTGCAGCTGGCCTTGGCCCGAGCGGCCCGTGACCGCGTGCGACTGGTGCTCTCCGGCGACGGCGGCGCTGAGCTGTTCGGGGGCCGCGAGCTCGGTGCGGTCTCCCGCCGACTCCAGGCCGCACGGGTCTGGTCCCGCCTGCCCCGCCTCGCACGCGCACCGCTGTCTCGCCTGCTTCGTCGGGGGGGCAAGTCCCCCGCCGATGCCCTCGGTGTGCTGGCCCTCGGCATCGGGGGAAGCCACCTGTTCGACACCGCCGACCGCGAGCTGCTGCTTGCCGACCCCACGCTGGTCCGCCCGGACGTGCGTCAGGAGGTGCTGGAGCCGTGGTACCGCGACCTCGACGCCGACCCCCTCAACACCGCACTGCACGGCGCGGTGCGCTCCACCCTCCAGGAGGGAGCCCTGGTTCGGGCCGACCGCACCGCGGCCGCCGCCGGGCTCGATGTGCGCTTCCCCCTCTTGGATGCCTCGGTCGTCGATGCGGCCATGGCCTTGCCGGGCGAGGCCAAGCTCCGGCGCGTGGGCGGTGCGCTGCACACCCGCTGGCCCCTGCGCGCCATGCTCTCGGGCGCTCTCCCCCCGGCGCTCCTGAATCGGCCGCGGCGGGGCCTGCCCTTGCCCATGGGCGCCTGGCTCGCTGGTCCCGGGCGCCTCTTCATGGAGGCCCGGCTGCGGCTGCTGAAGGAGAACCCCTGGGGCCTCTACCGCATCGAGGGCCTCGATCGGCTCAAAGCCGAGGTCACCCACTCGGACCCCGCGGGGCGGCGCCTCTGGTCCCTCTTTCTGTTCGACGCCTGGCTCCGCCGCACCGTGGGCACGCACCCCGGCTCCTAGGACGGCGATCCATCGGCCTATTTCGCCGACAACTTGGCCCTGCCCTCCTCGCGTACGGAAGTACGCTTCGTCGCTTGGGCCGGCGCTGTCGACGAAATATGCCAGATGGACTCGCCGCCCCTTCTGTCCAGTGCCACTGCGACCCGATGGCCACCGGTCATCCACAGTTGGTTGTCCAGCTCGTCCCCAGCCAACACCGCATCGTCCATAGGGCGAATCGGGTCAACGTTGGTTTTCGGCGAACGGTCTGTGGGCGGACAGGAACCCGGACTTCTGAACAAGCCGTCCTAGACGTCCAGCCTAGCTATGGGTGAGCGATGACCACCAGGGTTCCCGCGCGCTGGGCCGTCTGCTCCAGGCATCGCGCCAGGTTCTCCGGGTCCAGGGCCGCAAAGGACTCATCGAGCACCACCAGCGGCGCGTCCTGAAGCAGTGCACGCGCCAGGTACACCCGGCTCCGCTCCCCATGGGACAGCTGCCACCCCGACGCCCCCACCATCTGCTGGAGCCGCCCCGGCATGCGGTCCAGGAGCGGGCCGAGGCCCAGCGCGACGCACAGCGTCTCCGCGTCGGCCAGATCGCCGGGTCTCGCCGGCCAGGCACGCCCCATCAGCAGGTTGTAGGCGAGCGTCCCCACGAAGATGCGGTTGTCGTGGAACTGAGGCGCCGCGACCGCGCGGGACCGCCACCCGTCGTCCCCCAGGGTCCGCCGGTCGAGACCGTCGAGGAGGAGCAGCCCCTGGCTGGGCTCCCGCAGCCCGACGAGCAAGCTGGCGAGGGTCGACTTGCCGCCGCCGCTGGCGCCGAGGAGCAAGACGCGGTCCCCGTGGTGCAGCGTCAGATCGAGGTCCTGGAGCACCGGGCGTCCCCGGCCTGCGTAGGAGAAGCCCACCTGCCGCGCCTCCAGCAGC
>ENA-OWNT01005027-OWNT01005027.1-seawater-metagenome-genome-assembly--contig:-NODE-5027-length-11171-cov-3.712367_pt1 | contig 11171 bp, 8 predicted proteins | sample MGYA00238136_ERZ651165 | MGnify/ENA primary metagenome ERZ651165 (study PRJEB26861, sample SAMN08777766) | seawater metagenome | isolation source: coastal seawater | place: USA: Florida | collected... | reverse complement strand
GCTTCGTCAGCTTTCTGCGTATCGGAGGCCGAAGGAGCAGCGGCAGGGGTGGCAGTCGCTGTGTCTTTGGTCTGTGCGGTACCTGAACCGGCGCGCATAGAGTGCGCTCCTTGCTCGCCAACGCGTGCGCCCAGAACGCCACTGAAACGATCCTCCTCACTGATGTTATCAAGACCGCTGACTTTCTGCCCGCGTTCCTCAGCGACGTGAATGTTGCCACCAGCATCCTCTGAGTTGATGTCTTCGGCGAGCTTGCTCGCATGGTGCATCTGGTCAGACGTGAGGCCTGTCGTAACAAGTGGCGTTGTGTACTCTCTCTCAAATTCTTCCTCGGTGAAAGCGAGACTCTTGCCGTCAGTGAGGTGGGCATTGGCCTCGAACTGATTCCACGTTGCCGTATCGGGGGCCGGCTTGAGACCACCGGCCTTCGAGGCGTCTGTGCCCGCCAGCCACTCGGATGCTTCTTGGAGGTCGCGCTCTTGCACTGGAGCACTTGCCATGATTCCACGGTTCTGCTCACTGATCAAGTTGAGGCCTGGGCATGAAATCTCATAAATATTGCTTGCGTCGATCTTCAGCGACTCCTCCACTTCCGCTTGGTGCGACGTGCCGTTACTGTCGATCTCCGTTGCCAGGGCCAACTTAAACTGCAACGGGGTACCCTTGCGGTGGCCCGATTCCGAGTCGAAAATGCCTTGGTATTGAGTGCCATTCGTCTGACTAAGTGTGACATCACTGCCGATCAAGTTAGAGATGGCATGCCAAAAACGAGCTTCGTGATCCTCTGCGCTTAACGTCCGCTTCTTAGACGACTCCTGCGCTGAAGCTGGTGCTGGACCTTTTTGGGTTCCGGTGTTTCCCTTCTTGGCACTGCCGCTTGCACCGTTGTTGCTGCCATTGCGACCGCGGCGTTGGCTTCGGTTGCCACCGTCACGGCGCCGATCGCTGTTGTTGTTGCTGCCATTAGAACCAGCCCCGCCACGGTTTCTGTTGTTGCGGCGGTTATTGTTGCTGTCGCTTCGGCTGCGCGAGCCGCGGTTTGAGGATTGTGACTCACTCATGGCAACGTGTTCAAGGGCACTGAGGAAGGTCCGCGCAGTGCCAGTTGATCAGAAGAGCACCGAAGTTGTAGATACTTGCTCTGCAATCTACAACAATTTTTGTTCGTGCTGTTTCCACGATGATCTTACAAACTCCGACGTACAACCCCAATGGAGTCGGTGCATCAGGGTCTGAGTCGCTCGAGTCGCTTGACTAGTTTGAAGAAGGGCTCTCGGATTGTTGTTTTGACGTCGTTGTTGAAACTCACGTGTGCGTTGTATGTAACGAGTCGTTTGTGGATTCTGTTGCCTGCTATTCCGACGCTGTAGCGAAGCTTGGTCTCACAGTGGTATTACGTCACTCAGGCCTACCACGTCAACAACACGTACCAAAAACTCAAAGCACAAGTGAACTAACTGAACGCACGCTAACAACCAACGAGCCACATGAAAGCCAAGGACGTGAACATGTCACCAAGTCCGATGGCAGCGAGCGTCGTCGTCGTCATCTATCCGATCAACTAAATCCCGTCAAACCACATCATTCGAAAGCCGCAAACAACCTTCTGGTGCCTTCCCCACGCTCCTTTCCAAGTCGCTCCGCTCCGCTCCTCAAAGACCCATTTCATTTCGCTGCCGCACCGTTCCCCACTTCCGCCGTCCCACCTTTCATCCCAACTTCGTCGTTCGTCGTTCGTCGTTCGTCGTTCGCAGTTCGTCGTTCGTCGTTCGTCATCGAAGTTCGCCGACCAAAGTTCGTCGTTCGTCGTTCGTCATCGAAGTTCGCCGACCAAAGTTCGTTCGTCGTTCGTTCGTTCGTCGTTCGTTCGTCGTTCGTTCGTTCGTCGTTCGTTCGTTGTTGGCGGGCTGGGTGCTGGGTGCTGGGTTGGTGGTGGGCCGGGCTGGCCACGCCACGCCCACCCCGCATGAACAGTATATTACTCAATAGCGGAAACCTTTCCAACCACTTCAACGCCAACATTATATCCTCAACCGACACTTCTACGTATTTCAATATCCACATAATTCCTGTTTATAGGTACCCAATTTCAGTGGGTATATCAGCGATGTTGTACATACCCTTAAATTGGAATCCCTCTCCCCCACAAGGTGGCGTAATACCACGGATTCCGGAAAGAGGGTATATTTGAACAGTGCAACTGAGGGTGGAGTCTATCTACTATTAATACTAGACGTTAGTTAAATGAGTAATATCCTGAAAGAGGGTAACGTAGTAAAGTGTATTATAGGATAGTGCAGTTATCCGTTAATGAGATTATGAGGACATCCGTTTGGAGGTTTTGACGAACGACGAACGACGAACGATGACTTCGCCGCTTCTCTTTTTTTTTGAATGAAGCGTTCGTTTGTTCGTTCGTTCGTTCGTTCGTTCGTTCGTTCGTTCGTTCGTTCGTTTCTTGATTGAAGCGTTCGAAAGCGCAGAGGTGGTGTTGTCCGGGGCTGCAGGCGTTGACACGCGTTGCAAGAATGTGCAAGAACAAACACGCTGACCTGAAAGCACGAGAGAACATTACGTTGATGCTGTTGCAATGACGAGGAGTTCGAAGGAGGGTGGTGTGGATTTCGAGAGTGAAACACTGTCACCGTTTGGGGTACGAATATGGAGCGGAAACGGTAGCACAACACCGTAACCTAAGAGAGGAAATTTCGGCGAGGAAGACGGCGTCACGAGTGACTGTCTGCGTGTGCCTTGTGCCTGCGCGTGTCTCTCTGCCTTTCTATGACTGGTTGTGCGCACACTGCTCTGAGCGTCCGGGGGTGGTTTGTGCAGCGTGCTGGTGGACATGTTGTGATCGCAATAATAATCACAGGACCAAATCTCGCGTTTGGCGTACTTCAGCCATTTGCGGTGGGTACGCTGCGGCAAATAGGTACAGGAACGTGCCAGCCAGGCTCACGGTTTCTTCAACACACCAGAGCCATGACACTGATACCACACTTCACAACTTGATTTTCTGTTTTTGGTGTGGATTATTGTTTTGAGCCGCGCAAGTTTAGGAACGGATTGTTGCACTTCGATACAACCATGAATCATCCGTTTCGGCAGTATTACTCGTCGGAGTCTACTTCTAATCTGCGTCTGACGGTTGTTTTGTACCAAGTCAGTGGGCATACAGACATAAAAGAAGAATCCAACGAGGATGAGGAGTCATCCAAGAAGCAAGTTGCCGAGAAGCCCAAGAACGCTAAGAAAACGGGACCACCGCGCCTCAAGCAGACCTTTTTGTGGCAACAAAAGAAGTTTTCCCCGCAAGAAATCCACAACTTCCGCCAGCATTCAGGAACATCCCAAAATGGACGCAATAAGGCTTTGACGAAAAATTCTCGTTTCTTGGTGAACCAGTACCGCGGATTGTTGCAGCAGCAGTTTGCTGACACCAACATCCGAGAGCTGATCCAGCCAGTGATGTTGTTCAATTACATTGACAAGGACAGTTATGAATCTGGCAAGCGCAAAATGACTTCTTCTTTCGTCGAAGAGCCAACACCTTTGGCACAGGAAGTTCTGAGACTCAATGCGCACTTTGAGCCACCCTCTGATTCGTGGGTTGAGACGATGTCGTCTGACATGGCCCATATTGCCAAGGACCTCAAATTCCGGACGATGCAAATTATGCTCGCGTCCAACGTGACTCTGGTGCCAGTGGCAGACAACGCGGCCGACAACAACAAAGTGATTGACAAGGATACGAGTGAGGTTGCCGTGTCTATGTCAGAAAGTATGCTTGCATGCGTGCGCGCGTTCGCAAACTCAAGCCGCATAGATATTCAGCCCGCATTGAACCCGCTGGGCTCGGAGGATCCTTTCTTGCGTGCAGGTTCTGAAGTGCCAGACGTTCAGCAACCTTTTTGGTACACTCTGGTGACGTCGTCCAATCAAACTTTCCGGTACACAATTTATAACGAGTCCGAATTGCAGTCTGCCGAGATGTTGGAGGCAGTGCACAAAAAAGAACACGAAATGTACGAGCGCGAGCAAACCAATCTGCAAAACCAAGTCGGCTTCACGTTCCACGGGGCTCCTCACCCTGGATTCTCGAGCCGAATTCATACGCTGATGGAAATAGTTTCAGCTTCAGAGTTTGTGGGCGCAGAGTTTCTGTATGTTCGGTACAAAATCCTACTCCCGAGCCGTGGCTGGGAATGGACCAGCCAAATCTTACACGGCTCTAGACGAACGATGCAACCCGACAGCGAAATCGTTGATCATGGAAGCACACAGACAACCCGAGTGGTGTTTCGGCCTCCTCGCTTCAATCCCTCAGTGCATCATTGTTTTGGATCATCTGTGCGAGAAGAATCCTTGGCGCACTTTTGCTTCCCGATCGAGATGAACGTCGCTCTCCGTGAAACGGTACGAAATGGTTGTGTTGCAGCGGTGTATGTGCATGCTGTTGTTTTCATGGTGCGCATTCTGTACAATGTTCTAGACACCTGGGAGTGTGCCGTTTGAGTCGGAGGTTCCGCAGCTGGTCTTCATGATTTGTAGCCGTGACAGCAGCAAGCGTCACAATGCCGTCGGTTTCGGACATTTCAAGCTGCCTCGTCGCGCAGGAATGTTTGACACGGAGGTGTCCATGTGGAGGTTCGTTTGCACGCACCCGGGCCGTGTTGTGTGTTGGGTCTGGTGCGTTATTTAACACAATTTTTAACCTCACTTGCAGACCGGAAGGATCGGCTTGGGATCGGGTAGCAGGGTACTTCATGGGTGGCCCTCTTGAGCTGGACGACTTTGGATATGCAGGCAAGACCGTTCCTAGACCAGGAGTAAGTGCGAACCGTTACGGATTTAGAACCGTAACGGCAGGCAAACTACGCCTTCGAGGCAGCGTGATGGTGCAAGGGAAACCAATGGCAATGACTTCTCAAGGGCTAAAGCCCTCTGTTGCCGTCGGCGGCTTCAAACCAACCGCCCGAAGTAGAATTGATGAAATATACGAGCAACTTCGTACTGTCAGCTCCATGCAGCAAAAAGGAGGACTGCAGTCCAAGGAGTTACAGGTCAGCTTCCCAAACGCTGCATAGTTGAGGAAGTATATTTTTCGCCATGCTGGCGTGTAATACTCCTTCCTGCTGTGTCGTTTTGATACTTTGGTGCAGGACAAGCTGGTGGATCTCGGATCCACGTTAGACTTGAATCTTTCGCACGTACAGACTAGACGAAATAGCATCCGAGCCAGTCAAGCAAGGCGGGCGTCCGGGTCTTCAGCGTTCGCAGACGCAGTGGCCGCGGCAGCACTGGCGAATAAGCGCGGCGCAACAACCGACCCAGAGGCCTCTAAAGACCCCGAAGCGGCGGGAAGCGATGACGAGGACTTGATGGTGAGCTGTGTTTTGTTCCGACGTCCAGTGCACCGTCTTTTTTCACTGTGGGCGTCACTTTCTTCTGTGTTAGGCAACAAACTATGGTATGGATGAATCTGCCATCGCAGCCGCTGGCGACGAGCTGGCCGCTGCCGAAGAGGAGGCGAGCAGCGACGACGACTCATTGTATCAGTGATTGTTGTGAGCGACAGATGTCGTGTCAACTCGCAACTCGTTTGTCGCCGAAACTTTATCAGAAATAAGAAATAAAGAAGTAAATGAAAAGCGACTTGCGGTTGGCTCACAGCGCCGGCGTCTCTTCTCCTCTCCATCTGGTGTGATCTGCCAATCACGGCCAACCGCCAAACATCATTGGCGACATGTGTCACATGTGGTATGCATACTTTTCATTGCATCAACTGCGCGAGCTGCTTTCGCATTGCCAACATATCTTCTTTCAAAATAGCGATCTCTTGTCGCAAATCATCCTACCAAATAGAATTTGCCAACGAATAGATGAGACCGGGCGCACAACTGGCGAGGCGAAGGCCTTGATTCAAACGAACGTTTGTTTCCGCAAGGGCACGGCTGGTGACGAGTTCCTCGCCGTCAATTAAGAGGGTTGCTTGAATGTCAACTGTATCTGCACAGATGGTGAGCGTTTCGTCGCCTCGACTAAGGCACGGGCTGCTTCCGTCAGCCTTAAAGCCCAAGGCACCAGAGTAGTCTCCCAGAGCCACTACAGCAAAAGTTTAAAGAACATCAATTTGCAAGCAGACGGTGAGACCGTCGGTTGCAAACCACCAACTGAGTACATCATCACAACGAGCATGGGAAGTAGGTTCTTACAAGCATTGAAGCCAGTTGCCATGCTGTATCGACCTCCGGCCGTATTGCGTGAACCACCCGGAACATGAGCAAATCGACCCGAAGCACGATTGAGGTAACCACCTGACACAGTGGCGTAGCTGCAGCAACGAAGTAGTCACAATTGTTAGATATATTGAGCACAAGCGCGCAGCATACCCAGGCAGTAGGCACAGACGCTTGTGTGCGCAGCGACTTACTTCGAGTATGCTCGGTTCTTTCGTCCAGCAGCCACAGTTGCGTACTCCCCGGTGTTCACGTTGGAGCCGCCGCCACCGATGACTGCACAAGTTGCTTTTTCGGAAACTTGATTGGCAGAACCTCCTCCAACAAGTCCGTTCGTTGCGGATGCTTGGTTGCTGTCACCGCCCAAGACAACTGCATTGTCACCTTCTGCTGCGTTGGTGTTTCCAGAGTATACCCATCCAGCCGACGAGGTTTGAGCACAGAGTGCCGCCACCAGAAGCTTGGACATCCACATTGTTGTAGTCGGCAACTTTCTTGCGACGATTGAAACGGCAACGCTTGAACTTTTGTGTGAAAATATCACGTCCTTTTTATCTTTCATGAACCGTGAATGCCGGTGTTGTTGCTATGTCGCTTAAGTGGGCAGATTAACGTCGGGGACAACGCTGCCGTCCTGTCCCTGATTTGCACCCCGAGACCCGAGAAACCCGTTAGTATTTGCAAAAGCACCGCGCCGACAGTTGGAATCACATTGTCGCTCTTGCACGAAGATGAGTTAAGTTGTCAACCCATCCATCTAACAGTCAGGCGCATTGTTTCGGGAGCATGCAGGAGGGCAGGGCTTTGTGATAGACATCGGGCAGCACGTTCGTTGCCATGAAGTACGCCAGTCAGGCCGTGCGGTCTTGCAAGGCAGGCGAAGCAGCGAACAGATGAAACGACCTCGAGAAGAGACAACCTCGAGAAGAGACGACCTCGAGAGCAAAAAATAGATGACCAGCAGCCAGCAGAACAGGCAACCAGCAGAACAACAGAACAACAGAACAGTGAAGAGCGACGGCAAGCAAGAAGGACGGGTGCTTGAGGCATGTGGGGAGGGAGAGACGAGCTGACGACACAGTGTTCGATCGTCAGTCAGTCAGTCAGTCAGTCAGTCAGTCAGTCAGCTTTTCAGTCAGTCAGCCAGCCAGCCAGACAGCCAGCCAGCCAAGCCGCTGGGCTGCATCAGCAAGGAGCCTCCCTGCCCACGATGATAACATGATAACAGATAACATGACCTGCATACATGACCATTCAGCATTGAAGTTGGTCAAGCTGCTCGCCTTCCACGCGCACACTTAAGTTGTGCTTTTGGACAGAACCCCTGGCGAAGGTGACGCCGTTATACAACTTTCAACTTTGGTCGCGAGCGCAGTCACAACGCCGCAGCGAGCGCCGCAGCCAGAGCCGCAGCCAGTTCGTCCAGGTGTCCATGTATGTGTGTGGGTGGCGTCAGGGACGTTACGTTTACAAATGGCAAATTGCTCCTGCGGACCTGCCCTGCACAGCACGCTTTTTTGCAGCACTGTCTTGGCTCGAGTGTGCCCTCTTACTTCTCGCTTCGCCGTTTGCCGTTCGCCGTTCGCCGTTCGCCGTTCGCCGCTTGCTCTCCGCCCCACGAAACACCTTGCCTCGTCTTGCATCTGACCTCTCTGGATACTTGCGATACGATTCTAAGAAGCGCAATTTTGCACCACTGCGCGGCAGCAGAGTCCTTTTGTTGCAATGTTACAATGCTGTTTCGCCGATTACTCGACCTCTAACTAAGCGGCGAAATGAGAAATGACGAAGGACTCCTAGCTCCATCGCAGCACACAGCTCACCCACTCGCCCAGTCAGTCACCCAGTCACCCTGAGGCGTTGTTGGGAATTGTGTCGCAAAAAAAAAGAGTGTTGTTGCTGACTGTAGCACTGTGGCTGGCTGTGGCCCGTGGCTGTCACTGGTGCTGTCGGCGCTGTGTGGTGTGATGGTGTGGTGTGCCGTCGCGGTGGCGGTGGCGGGGTGGTGGCGGTGGGGTGTCGTCTGTCGGCTCGATTGAGGACAACTGATTGATTGCCCGCGTAGACAAGTCACCAAGAAATACAGAAATACGAAATACAGAAGTCCTACCTTTGCTGTGACATAGGGCCCACGACACTTCTCGCTCTGGGAGATACCCGGCATGATTGACCGTGCGAACTACAAACGAATGCTGATTCCGCGATATCGCGCAGTGAGTCGCTCCCTGCACCGTGTAATTCCCATTTCCCAGATTGAGAAGTGTCCCAGAGGCAATTTGCAATTTTATGAAGAGGGGCAGCGCAGAGTTTTGAGTTTTGAGTTTTATCGTCTTCACCGATCGAACCATACTCGAGCAGGCTGTACGGCTGTACGTACGTCGTACATGCGTCTTCACTGTGTTCAGTGTTCAATGTTCAACGAAAGCAGACGAAAGCTTTGAAGCTCCATTTCTGAATTGCCGAATTTCCTCCCGGTTGTGTGCTCTCGACTTTGTGACTTAGTACTTTGTACTTTGTACTTTGTATGTCATACGTCTCTCCCGCAGTCACTGGTTCTTGAAGTAATGACGATGAAGTGATTGTCTGGCTGTACGGTAATCAAATTACAAATGTACAAATTACGGATAACCTCACCCCACCCTTGCCCTTGCCACGTCTTCTCGTCCCACCGCATTTACTTGACTCTGACAGAAGTCGCAAAACCTGGAGCAATTGCTGCAGGATTTGGTGTTCGGAACGCTATAATCAAGCAGCCGCCACCGCCATCCTCGAAATGACTGTCAGTGCGTGTCTCGATACACTCGTGAACAGGTACATGTTGAAACTGTGTGCGAAAGCAGATCCCAAGAATGTACGCACCAACGCTCCTTGCATGGCGTTCTGGTTTGAAACGCTAAACGCTTGCCGCCAGAATCTCTGCGACAGGTTGGGACATGTGCAAGTTCACACCTGAAGATGACCACTTCATTCCTTGATCAGGCGCACAAAGTCAATGCACATTTGTTTCAATTCAGATTCAAGGAGGCCGGGCATTACAGGCCACTTGACGATATGACGAAGAATTTGAAGCCAACGTTTGGAGCAGCTGTGACACTCACAGCACCTTGGTGAGAAGCCAGCGTTTTAGATAACGCCGCTACAAAATACTTTCCAGCATCTAGCCGATCTGTGTGAGCTTTCCACTCTCAGAGCATCCACGCCACCTACCTCCGCTTGACATCATTTCGTTCTCCAACTCAACTAACACTGCTGTCATGTCGTAGTGACAACTCGACACAAATCGCTCACCGTGGCATATTGGCAAACGAAGAACTAATTTCTTTGTTGGACACTAATTTTACGCATCGAGCTGCTCCGACGTGGAACTCTACGTGACATGTGGTTCGTAGGATCCGGTGTATGATCGTATCAACTCACGTTTGCTTGGGCTGCGCTCCACGTCCCACCTATCGGCGTCGCACCTGAAGCCCGGCACGGCTAGCAACGGACACACCTACTGTCAGAACAACGCCTCCAACAATTCATGTACACAACAGAACTGTTGACTTACGCTCCGTCAACCCAGCAGTTTCGTCTGCGTCGATGAGGTACGACAGCTGCAATTACAAGTGGGAGCCTCACAAGTTACTACTATAACACGAAGAAGAAGCACATACATACATGGCTGAACTCTCGCAACTGACCTGATCAAATTCCCACAGCAGGCTCGTGATGTATGTGGTGGAGTGTCGGACATAGTCCGACAGGGTTTCGACGAGCTCGTTGGCATCGGCCTTCATCTGTGCAAACTGGGTCTCATCGTCCTCAACACGATCGGCGGGACCACGGCGGGAACGACGACCAGAATCGCTACTTCGACCAGAATCGCTACTTTCCGCGCCCCAGTCAAAACCACTACCCAAATGCTGCTGCGCGGAGGGCACGTCGTCTCGTGAGAATGCTGACACAAATCGAAGTCGGTTGTTCTCCTTCTCTAGCGCACGACTAACGTAGTGGCGCTCATTGAAATCTTTTTCGAGTTGCTCGAAAGCTTCCGCAATGCCATCCAAGCAACTTTTTCTTTCAGCTTTTGCCGCGGCGGCAGCGTCGTGAGCGCTTTGTGCGCGGCCGCGAGTTTGAATTGATGGGATGTGCAAGTGTCGAAGGCGGTTGGGCATCAAAACCTCGCGTTGCATAGAATACGACGGAGCACCACCTTTAGCTAAGAACGACTTGTTGATCTTGGGTTTAAATGTACACTCTTTCATCTCGGCCAGATCTTGGAGCTCTTTGCGCTGCGCCATCTCCGCCTCCTTCGCCCGCTTGAATGCGACATTCTTTTCGTACACCGACGCCATTTTGTCGGGAGGTCGTACTCAAAATGTGCTCCAGCTTACGGTTTCTTACATCGTCCGCAAATATGGCAGGATCCTTTGGTGGCAAATCACCGCCAATTTGATCTAAACTTTTCGTTGACCCCGCCACAGGACACGCAACGACCGAGCAGCGCGAGCACCGCCAAGGCGAGCACCGCCAAGGGAGCGGACAGCCGAAAAGCAGACACAAAAGCAACCACCTAACTTTGCTCTGGGGAACCGAGGGTGTCATCCTTTGCAACATGAGGCGCCCACAGTTGACGCCGCAATCTCGCACACTGCGTTCCACACTCTATTCCTCGTTACTGCTCCCGTGCCTCGGCTGTCACCAGTGCATACAATGCCGCAAAATATGGTTGCCGTACGGTGTTTATCGGAATGCTCATCGGCACAGTCCGCCCACGCCAGTCACCTCGTCCTTGTCCAGGCGTACCTGAAACCTCAACGGTGGCAACGATGGTGGTGGAGAGAAGGAACGAAGGAGCTAACGAAGGAGCTAACGAAGGAACGAAGGAACGAAAGAACGAAGGAACGAATAAAGGAACGAAGGAACGAATAAAGGAACGAAGGAACGAAG
>ENA-OWNT01005026-OWNT01005026.1-seawater-metagenome-genome-assembly--contig:-NODE-5026-length-11173-cov-3.977559_pt1 | contig 11173 bp, 13 predicted proteins | sample MGYA00238136_ERZ651165 | MGnify/ENA primary metagenome ERZ651165 (study PRJEB26861, sample SAMN08777766) | seawater metagenome | isolation source: coastal seawater | place: USA: Florida | collected... | reverse complement strand
ACTCATCAGCTTTTCATTTTCATTGTCAGGATTTCAGTCAAAATGTACAGGTTGTGTATGTGGGTAGATATTGTACAGGCTCACTGTCGTAGGAAGAATGTGGAGGGTCGAGCTATGTATGTCATGATTGAGGGGGTGATCAACAAATCAGCCGAGTGAGTGAGTGAGGTGAGTGAATTTGACCGAAGCTCTCTCTCTCTCTCTCTCTCTCTCCGTGCGGCGCCGTTCCTCGTTTGCCGTTTGCCGTTTCCGTCTCTCTGCACTGACTGACCGACTGACTTGACACTGTGCTGCGACGCCACAAAACTGATTCCTTGACGCCATCTGTGGTATCAACACGCGCGCCGACTTACTTACTGGCGGGTTGTGACGCTCCGCCGGCACGCCCGACGTGCTGACACGCCGACGTGCCGGCACACAACGCAAGACACGCGCAGTGCGTGACTCCACTATTCCACGGTCTAGACAGCAACCTCAGCCACTCCTTGACGCTTCCGCGCGTGTACCATCGCGAGGAATCTGCTGCGTGGATTTAGGGAGACTGGATGTAGTGCAAGCAGGGTCGTTGGAATAGCTGTGCGCTGGTAGGTCGTGGAGTCGAAGCGAGACCTGCGACCAATGACGTTGCTACTCTGAGCAGCATTCACAACAACCAACGTCGGAGTGGTCCGCGTTCGCACTCTTGCAAGTTCTGTGAATAAAAACTAGAGACTTTTGCAAATATCTTGTGCGTTTGTGCGTTTCACAAGTTGTTCGCTGCCCGCGCAACGGAATTAGAACGCTCTGACGGCGGATATGTAAGCTCCAAAGTTCCTCAAAGGGGGAGAGGCGTGGGCCCGTGCATGGTCGCAAAGTGGGGCAAAGTGGGCATTGTTGGGAACCTTCGTGATGGCACACTCTGAGTGACAATGTCCAGCAATGCCGAAGACGGTTCTTTTGCCGGTTCCACCGAAATGGTATCGGTGGTGCCGGCAATGTCAGACGGCAGTGCCGGTGATATGGACGAGTCACTAGTCCCCGTGGAAGCGACAGACACCGACAATCCCGATAGCGCTCTCGTGGTGATATCGGAAGACTCGTTGCCAGATCTCAGCTACCAGGCGCTATACCAGCAAAATCAGTCACACTTTGAAACTCGATTGCAATTCGAACGATTGCAAACCAAACGCCAAACTCTGTTGCTAAAGAGCTTACGCAACGATAAACGACTGGCCAAGAAGGTGCGCGATGACGCTCGTTTGTTGCGAACCTCGCACCTTGCTGGACCTGCAATTATCAACACGCCTTTCCGCGCGTCTGTGGGAGGCCGGCCATCGACGATGCCTGGCCTCGGACCTTCGGGTAAAGCTGTGACTCCGGACTACCTGAATCCCAAACACCAGGAATCGCAGGAGGGGAAGGTACTGGCAGGCATTCATAAGTGTCTGGCTCACGGTGTTCTCATTCTTGCGGGGCAGCAGTTAGAAGCAGTTCCAAGGAATATTTTCAACACGTTCGCAGTTCAAACTGGTTGTGTTCGCTCGGTGAACCTGAGCAAAAACTGTCTGACCGAAGTTCCTCGTGAGATTAAGTACTTTTGCAATGCTACTCACTTAAACCTCAGCTACAATGAAATCGAAGATTTACCGCACGAGGTCGGAGAACTCAAAATGCTCAAAGTGTTGCGGTTGCAAACAAATCGTCTATGGCGACTCCCCAAAACCCTTTTCAATTGCGCTTCTTTGGAAATCTTGGACTGCTCCAACAACGCACTTGCTGAATTGCCCGGCAACATGGCTCGTAACATGAGCAGTCTTCGAGAACTGTACTTGCAGTCCAATCGCTTGGTTCAACTGCCCGGTAGTTTTGCTCATTTGACTAGTCTTGAGCGTTTAGATATCAATGACAACGAGTTAATGAGTCTGGCATTATGCCCGGTTGTACAAAATATTTGGGACGACGAAGAAACTCTTGATGAAGGAATCTTGGGCAATCGCGACTGGATGAAATTTATTCATCCGGAGACTGGGGCTGTGTCGTACTACAACAGCAAGACTCGCGAATCCCGCCGCTCCAAACCCGCCGGCTTCCTTGACGAAGACGACTCGAGGTGGCAAAAAATGATGGATTCAACAACTCATGAGACGTATTGGCTCAATGTCGACACCAACGAAACTTCGTGGGAAACTCCTGCAGAGATCTTGGAACAATTCAAGCGTGACATGAAAATAGGAATCAAGGAGAGCGCCAAGCCAGTCGCTAAGAAGGCGGAAGAAGAGCAACTACGGATGCTTGCGCGTATTGAGGGAAGTGTGTGGGAGGTCGCACGCGATACGGACGGGGTCAAAGACTACTTCACAAATATTTTGACAAAGGAAACAACATGGGACATGCCTGCTGATGTTGACCTTTGGGAAAACCTTAAGAACCTTCAGGTGATTCGTGTGTCCAGAAACCGGCTTGCTTCCATCCCAGAGTCAATCACGCGACTCCCGGAATTGCAAGACTTAGATTTTTCGGACAACCTGGTGACCGCACTACCGCGCGGATTTTCTGGAATGCCAGCACTGAAGCACATCAACTTTAGTGGAAACCAAGTTCGCTTTTTCCCGAAATCAATTGACCGGCTGAAGGACACCCTGGAGACATTGAAGGCGAACAACAACAATCTGCAAAGATTGCATCCATCGATGGGAAACCTAACAAAGCTAAGGGTACTCTGGGTCGAAAACAATGAAATTCCAACAGTCCCAATCTCTTTCAGAAATTTAAGTGCTCTGGTAGAATTGAATCTGGAGTCCAACCCGATTACTGTTCCGACGAGGGAAGTTCTGCTGAAAGGGGTGGAGCAGATTAAGTGGGATTGTCGCCGACGATTCCTTACCGCCAAGAAGGGTCTTCCACCGAAGGTGAGCGTTTGGCCGAACAACTTCTTTGACATATCTGACATTGCCCTCCTCATTGTGTCCTTGATTGTTGGTTCCTGTTTATATTATAGGTCGGAGTCAAGCGATACGGTGTTGGAAATGAAGTCATTGCGATTGACAAGCGGTTTGAGGCAGACCAAAAGAAACTTCTTGCTGTGGCTAAGGATGGGATTCAGAACATCAATCCTTGGACAAAGACCGCGGAGGCGAAAGGTTTTATGGCACCTAAGAAAGGTGACCTGAACTTTCATTGGCGAAATGTCGCCCAACTTCCTGCGGAAGTGTGGGAGATGAGCCACCTGGAGAACCTGCGTGTTGTTGGGTCACCCCTGGAGTCTTTGCCTGAACTGGCCTTTTCGACAATGTCCAAACTGACTGTGTTGCAGGTGCATGCCATCAGAATCTGTCTTATGTGCACAATTGTCGCTGCGTACTGACATGTATTCAATTTGAACTTGCAGATACGCCAGACCGGCCTCACGCAACTGCCGCACTCCATCAACTCGTTGGTGAATCTTCGCGAATGCAGCTTCGAAGATAATGCCCTCACCTCGCTTCCGGAAGACTTCGGAGTGTCGCTTGGAGAGTTGACACACTTGAGGCTGACTAACAACAAACTGACTGTTCTGCCTCCGAACTTTGGCGAGGGCATGACAAAATTGCGATGTCTCTCGCTCGACATTAACCTTCTGGAGGTTCGTCTGTCGCACTAAACGATTGCAAACCCTGCGTTGACTTATTCTCGGCAATGGTTGCAGAGCATCCCAGAGACTCTCGGCAAAGCGTCTTCTTTGACGTTCCTTACAATGACACAAAATAGACTGTCTGCGCTTCCCGATCGACTGGCTGATCTTCATGCGGTAAGTGCTCAGCGAAATTTGTGTGTCAGCACGGAGCACTTAGTTAATAACGCACTTCTGCAACGACAGCTTCAACAGCTTTACATCAACCAAAATCAGTTCAAAGAAATTCCGGCCATGGTGCCAAAACTTCATTCTCTAATTAGTTTCCGGGCCGGACAAAACAAAATCGGACCTCTCATCCCAACTGAGTTTTGCGAATCACCAACGTTGCAGCGCAGTCTTGAACAACTTTGGTTGTACAACAACGGGATCAAGGAGTTGCCGCCCAATTTTAATAAGCTGGTGAGTTCGTTTTGTGGCATGTCATCAGCTTTTATCACTGACGATATTGATGTGCGCTTTCCAGGCAATGTTGACTGATATTAAAGTTGACATGAACCCAATGCGTTCGCCACCGCCAGAGATAGTAAACGAAGGAGTCACTGCCATGGTGCGCTATATGCACGCCAGAGCACACAGAGTCGCCCTCATCTTGGCGAAACTGGAATTATTCAACTTTGATTTCATTCAATCGCATCATCGAGTTGGGGTGGAGTACAATGAGGATCATCTCACGCCAACAGTCAAAGACTTCTTGAAATTAAATGGCGAGCTCAAACTGCTCCAACCGGAGGATGTAAGTGGTGCCGGTGAAAACATCCCTCAGATTGCAAAACACTGACCAACTACTTTCAACAAACTCTTTCTTCGTAGGTGAAACAGGTGGAGAAGGCAATCGACAACTTCATCAACTCCACTTTTTACCGGAGCAACGAAACACTTGGATCAATTTTGAAAACGTTGCGAAAAGTGCTGAAGGAGCGAAAGACCCAGAGACGTTCAGAATGTTTGCAAGCGTTTGTTGAGCTCCTCGCCTACTGCAACAAACACATGGTTCTCGATGACCATTGTTTCAATGCCAACCTGGTTCTTAAGTGGGGCTCGGACGGCCTGGAGCGAAAGTTTTACGGTTTGACTTGAACTGTTCATGCCATGCAGCTCGTCGTGTGCTTGTCGCTCAACCTTTGGTTTGGTTTTGCATAGGGGTCGATTTGAGCAGCCTTTACCGCGCGAACAGAAAAAGTATCGATCACATGATATTTCTAGAAAATGATGTGCCCGTGTATGAGTTCGGGTATTCGTACAGTGGTCCGTTGAGCGTTTGCTGAACAGTGATTTCAATGACTTCTCTTAAAAAACCATGCGTCCTGAACAGATGTTGCAGATGCGCTGAAAAATTACAAAGGACCGTTCGGAAATGTTGGCAGTGACAAGTGGGTCGTCTCTTTCGAAAAGTGTGGATGCGACGTCGAAAAGCAGGTGCGAAACTGTTTTTTGGCACCCGTCTGCAACTTTGAAATTCTAAGCCGAAAATGTCGCTGCAGTTGGAGTTGGCCCGACATCTGAAGAAATTAGCTTCCATCCGCTCCGCTGAGTCACAGTTAAATGAAGCCATTGGAGCAGGAGCAGAAGACGACGTCATCGACGATTTGAAGAACAAAATAGTTGATCTTAAAGATGAAGTTGCTACAAAGGTGAGTGAAGCAATCAAAAATATCAAGGGAGATTACGAGGATTACCTTTCCGAGATGAAGTCCCAAGCCGAAGCTGACGGTGTAGATCCCCCAGCGGGAGATCCCAGCATGCTGCGACAGGCTGTCGCGGAACTGAACAAGATGCTTGCGGAAGGGGGGTTGAGTAAGCACAGCTTGCTGAGCAAGTCAAACACACAGGAGTCTTCTGTGCTCACCCGAACCAGCACCAGAGCGAGCACTGCGTCTATGCCCTTCACAGACGCCGACACGTCAGCCGGTGACAGCGCGGATGACTCTTTCGAAGTCAAGGTGGAGGCAATTGACCGCGATGCAGATGAAGAGGACGACGATGAAATCAGAGAGCTCGATGCAAGTGACGACGACAACGATCACTCCGGAGATGCATCTGACTCCTCCGAAGACATGTACAACACCGCGATTGCCCACAAGGAAATTGACTCATTTGCCGATGACACTTCCGAGGTTCAAACAGAAGTTTCAGAAGGGGTTTACCATGACTTCCCAGAAAAGGTAGAAGACCCACATGCTCAGTACTAATCCTTGCAACATCGTTCATTTGTCGCTGTGGTTCCTAGGCCCCGCCGGTGCGACGACGTACGAAGAGTAAGCGCAAGCGAAAGGATCCACAAAGGCGCCAATCACCAGCGCGGCTGAACGGCATCAGTGCACAAGTTACCTCTAAACGAGAACTGCGTGAAATGGCGATTCGGAAGCGTGAACAAGAAAACGAAGAATTGATTCTGTCTCTCCCTATCCCATTGCAAAGTATTCCTCATTCTGACGGCACGTGCCAAACCCTGGCTGCCTTGTGCCCTCAAGTCATATACACGCGCGAAGAAGCACTTCGTAAAGCTAGAGAGGATGATGAAATTCGACTGTACTGCGACATCTTGACAACAAAGGTTAAATCTTGGTTGGCCTCCCAGCAGGCCAAGGTTCGGCTGAATTTGTCTGTGAAATTCAACAAGAAACGAGCCCGTCTCCGTGTCAAAGAACTTCGTGGGGAAATTAAGCAGCTCAAGAAAACAGCCAAGCAGATCAAGAAGCAGAAGGAAAACATTCTCTTGCGCAAGAAAATGCTGGAGATGGGAGAACCGGCCGAGGTCCATCGATTTGAGTCGATGGATGAAGCAATGCTTGCAACAGAAGTAATCGCCGAGGAAGAAACAAAGTGTGAAAAGCAAATTAAAGATGCTGAAGAGGAGATTCGGCAAAATAATGCCAAGAAAGGCAAAAGTAATGCCCAATTAGAGGTAAGACAAACTGCTGTTGGTAATTCCGGTTCGTCTTCGCTGAGTTTGGTGCACCTTTCCGTGCAAGGTTGAGATCGTCAACAGGGTTGTGGAAAAGTATCGCTCCCGGGAAGAGGCTCGTCTGATTGAAGAATTTCGATGGTGGGTCTGCCACTTTGTTGTGTGCCTTGTTTGAAGCAACACGAGTCTTACTTGTTGTATGCACAACTGTTCAGGCATGCAATTGAAAATGACTTGCGACGGCCGTGGGACGGGGCCGATGGCCAAAAGTTTCTTGAGTGGCGGTTAGAAACTGTGACAAAAGATCCTGACGACGTCGACGAAGAAAAAGAAAATCAGTTGAAAGCTATGCGCAAGGGAGAATTTGTGTTTGATAGTGACAATGAGGATGAAGATATTGGCAAACAAATGGTCAAAGCAGTGGGGTACTAACTAACGACAACACCCTGAAAAGTTGTAAAAGTTTTAGCACAGAAACCCACACTACTGCTGAACAGAGTCATTCTCGACCTGGTTCTGTTGCCCTCTTGTTGGTGGGTCGTCGATTGGTGGTGGCAGAACTATTGATGCCGCAAAGTCGGCAAGCACACCATTTGATGTCGTGGCGTCTTCTTCTTGAGCCAGCCACCACACACCACCTGCGCCCAATCCAACTACTGACACGACAAACATGAATACAACTTTACGGGCCATCCCGTCGCCTTTGTAGTCCGCATCTCCAAAAGCAGCAGCGACGCGCTCTGATCGTGTTGTTGTCGCACGTGGTGGAGGGGGTCGTTGGGGCAGCGGTGGGCGTGGCGGGAGCGGCGGTCGCGCTTGATTTGGTGGTTTTGGTTGAGGTGGTATGTGCTGGACATCCGTCTCAGCTGAACGAGCTGGATTCTTCGGAGTCTGCCCGCTAGTTTCAGTGCGGGCTTGAGGAGGCGGCTCAGTTGAGCGGCGCATGTTCCAGCCACCACGTCGCCGTTGAGTCGTTCCCTTGTCAGACCCGAAAAATCGTCGTGATATACGGTCACACTGGCCATTGCGTCGGATCCGCCGAATCGGCTGGAACACAGGCAGTGTCACACGCCACATTCTATCAGCACGCAGCATCAACCTACATTTTGCTGGCGCCGTTCAACCATGGAAAAGCTCCAACATAGCAACAAAGATAGAATTGTTGACAAGCAGAAAAAAACGAATCCACTATTCGTCCATCCATCCTTTCTTACAATCTATGTTGTCGTCTGTGCGCCAGCCCAGGACACCACCCTCGCCAAAATTCAACCTCAAGTCCGTCGGCGTCCACTATTCCCCACCTCACGACATGGTTTCATTCAGTCCTTCAATCATCTCCAGAGCCAGCAGAAAATAGGTTGTTCAGCCGGGTAATATAGCAGGTTGGTTGCATGCTTCCGCTCTTCCGCTTGCCTCACGTCGTCATCCCGAAAACAACCAACGGAGCGAGAACCCCAAGAAGCGATGACAGCAACGAGGGCTGCTTTCGGAGTCGTGAAAATCGTTGTCGTCGGTGCTGTCGTCGTCGCGTCGTCGTGGCATTGTGTGTTGTGTCGTGTTGTGTGTTGTGTTGTGTGTTGTGTGTTGTGTGTCGTGTGTTGTGTTGTGTGTTGTGTGTCGTGGCCTCGCGGCCACTCTACAAACAAAGTCAGTTGACACAACAACAAAAATTGCAGGTTTCTGTGAGTGATGATTAGCCATAGCCTGTGGAGACCACTCCTTGTTCTTGTTCTTTCACATCTTCATTCACGATTCGCAGTCAATCTTCATTCAGGTTCGATGAGGGCGGCTGCAAGGCTGCGACGCTGCAGCGCTGCGCTGGCATCACTCTCAACCTCGATCGACCACTTCACGATTCACAATTCACAAAAGCATCAACCGAACGATCGATCGATCGAAGTCCGAACATACCTTCTGTGATGTTATTTATGCATGTGATTGGTGAGAACGGGCGACGTTATTCATCAACGAACAGCCATTACCGCTTGGTTACACAAAGAAGCTAATGTCGTCGTCCTCTGTGGAGGGGATCGGTGATGGCTTCGCGTGGGCGGTGTGAGCGACTGACCGGCGAGCTTCAAGTTCTCCCTCGAGCAGTGCTACTCGGTTCTTGGCCTGTTGCAGTTCGACGTGTAATTCGTCGACATCCAAACTCGCGAACTCACGCTGCAACTGAATATCTGCACTTTCTACCGCACAATCCTGCCTAGGACCGACACTGTCAATTTTCGCATGCCGCCGTGCAAGATCGATGAAAGATTGCGCCACGCCACGCCACGAATATCCGCGAAAGAGGTCTTGTTTGTCGGCGCCACTAGGTTCTACTGACACCTCTTGTGACTGGAGCCAGGCGGGACCGGCCACCTTTGCGGTTTCTCTGAACCGTCGGCCTTCTTCGGTCATTAGCCACAGCATATGATTGAGTAACGATTCCGGACTTGGGCGTAACAGCTCCTTTGCAGGGTCGACTTGATTTATCACCTCGCTGTCAATTTTCAGAGCAAAGTTGCTGCGTGTAAATGTATCCGTGGGTCTGTGCATAAAAGCAGTCAAAGGAAACAGTTATGGACCACTGGAATTAGTAGCACTGTGGCGAGCGTGGCATCGTACCCCCCAGCTGTCGCCACCACAGTCAAACCCGTTGCGACGGCCTCCAAAACAGGCATATTGAAGCCTTCGGCAGTGTATGGTGTTAGGAGAACATCAACTGCATGATATAGCTTGCCTAATGCGCTGAAGGAAAGAGGCTCGGTGACGAAATGTATTGCGTCTTTGACTTCTGGAAGGTGCTCGAACAGGTCATCAAGTCGAGTGTGCACTCTCTGTGTATGACTTGGATACAGGGTGGGAAGTCCCTTCAACACCAACTTGGCACGGTCTACGCGTCACACACAAGCATCACAATATCAGAGTACATGTATGAATATTCCAATCGAATTGCTTTTTGTGGTTCTCTTCTGACCAGGGAACTGCTCAAACACCGCCACAAACGACCGCATGACATCGGTAATCCCTTTATTTTTTGTCATTGCTCCAATTGCAAAGAAAACAACATCTTCATCACGGAAGCCAAATTTTGATCGCCTGTGTCGGACAAAGTTTCAGTTGAGTTGTTGGTCGAGATCATCTGCATCATTTGAGGGTCAACTTACGCTCGGCGTCTTTCGGCGGTTGAGGGTGGATAAAAAACATGCTCATCGTAACCGTTGGGAATAATGTCAATTTTATTTCGTGGGACACCGCAAGAGTGCAATCCGTCAGCAGACCATTGAGATGGAGTTACCATTCTGACTTGAACATCCTCCCATTTTGGAGAGTCCTCCGACAACATTTGGGGAGGACAATATTTAGATTCCACCGTTCCATATGTGAATATGAACGGCTTTTCCGTGCTACTTGTGTTGTCTTGTGTTGTGCCCGTTGATGTGTTGAACGGGAAAGCTATTTTGAAGACAACATCTGGAACTGGACTGTGTGAATAGGGAACGTCTGCGGTCAGAGGAATATCTGCGAGCAGGAGAGTGTCTTCCAATAAAAACAAGTCTGTGTAGCGCTTACTTCTCCAGTCAATTGACTGTATGTGAAGCGGAGCTGCATCAGAGAAGGAGACTTTCACGTTTCCTTCGCCACGTAATTGCATTTTTCTCAAAGCCAATGCTAGATTTGACCCAATGATCGCATAGGAGTGTGGGAGCCACCGCCAACTTTCAATAGACACATGTAAAGGTACCGTAGCTGAATTTTGCGGACAGGAATCACCCAATCCAGCATCCACGAGACCCTGGCTCGAAATCCTCCCCCACAGGAACAACAGTAGCAACCCACGCCACAGCATCACCATGTCTGGGCGAACTACGAATTCACATGTCCCCACGACGTCAATGGTGCGTCAGACCGACACAATTTGGGTGTTGTGGCGAAGACATGGATGTTTGAGACCATATTTTCGTGCAAAATTCCGTGGCATAAATTGGTCACTGCAAACGAAAAGCTTGAAGCTGCAAGTGTCGCGTCACGAAGACGAGTACTGCATCCTTGAATCCGCGCACACTGCGTCTTTGCTCGACTTACCATGATCGTTATTGCCAATCTTTGTTGGCAGGGAACGATGTTCGATCCCGTGTGTGTCGTGGACGTTCACCACTAGTATGCCACGCTGCAACGGTACCTCCTTTCGTCGTGAAGCAGCACCACAGCTCCACGACAACAAAGCCCGGCCCCACAGCCGACGGCACCGCAGACTGCAGCGCCACAGGGCGACACAACAACGCGACAACTGCCTGCAGCCAGTCAAGGAATCGCGCGAACCACTGACGACTGACTGACGACGACTCCAGTCAACTCCCAGCCACTCCCGCAAAGAGTACGCACTCACACACGCACTCACCGGTTCACCGGCTCACCGGCTCACAGCCACTCACAGTCACTCACAGTCACTCTCAGTCACCCACGCTGTCACTCACAGTCACTCAGTCACTCACCTTGTGATGCATGCATGTGACCTGCGACCTGTGACCTCAAGAATCAAAGTGCCTTGTGCGATGTGTGATGTGTGATGCATGTGATGTAAGTGGTGTATGTGATGTCTGAGCTGTGTACTCGATGATGCATGTAAT
>ENA-OWNT01005025-OWNT01005025.1-seawater-metagenome-genome-assembly--contig:-NODE-5025-length-11176-cov-5.593747_pt1 | contig 11176 bp, 10 predicted proteins | sample MGYA00238136_ERZ651165 | MGnify/ENA primary metagenome ERZ651165 (study PRJEB26861, sample SAMN08777766) | seawater metagenome | isolation source: coastal seawater | place: USA: Florida | collected... | reverse complement strand
GCGATGACGACGACGCCACCGGAGACGACGACGACGCCACCGGCGATGACGACGACGCCACCGGAGACGACGACGACTCTGGAGATGACGACGACTCCGCAGACGGGCCCTGCAGCCTGACCTTCACCGCGGAGGTCCGGGACGCGGCCGGCACCGCGGGCACGACCTTCTCCACGTCCGACTCGCTGACGCTCGTGGGCATCGCCCACAACCCCTGCTCCGCCGACATCGTCGTCACGACGAACAGCGGCTGCTTCATCGGGGGCTGGCAGCTCACGCCGACGACCGGCAACCCGATCCCGCCCATCTACCCGCTGTGCACCTCGGTGATCACGAACTGGACCATCCCGGCCGGCGGCTCACAGGACGGCTGGTGGCCGTACGGCACCCTGCCGGCCGACAGCTACGGGATGACCGCGCTGTTCAACTTCGGCAGCCACACCGCGAGCACGAGCTTCACGGTCCAGTAGCGGGCGTGCCCGTCGGTACGATCGAGTTGGACTCGACCATGAGCACGGTGGCGCCGGTGGGGGCCAACGGCCGGTGGCGTACGCCGGCGGGGATCACCACGCCCTGCTGCGGCCCGAGCACGATCGTGTCGCGCCCCTCGACCTCGATCTGCAGCTCGCCATCCACGACGTAGAAGAGCTCATCCTCCTCGTCGTGGTGGTGCCAGTGGAACGCGCCGTCGAACACGCCGAGGCGCACGAGGCTCTGGTTGACCGCGCACAGCGTCCGGTTGAACCAGGGGTGGTCGCTCAGCGTCTTGGCCTGGTTCACGTCGAACCGCTCGAGGCCGCCGAACTGCGGCTCCATCGTGATGTCGTAGTCGGTCATGGCTCAGAGGATCCCGGGCGCGAGCGACGTGATGTCCACCTGACTGAGCAGCCAGTCGTCCCCTGCGCGGTCGAAGGTCAGGGTCGAGTCGAGCTTGTAGGCCACGAACATGTCGCCGTACTTGAAGCGCACGATCTGGGGCATGCGCATGGTCGCGAAGCCGGGCGCCACGGTGATCTCGGTAGTACCGCGCCGGATGATCTTGATGCTGTGGGCGGCGTCGAAGAACTCGGCGAACCGCTCCTGCGACTCGTCGAAGTCCCCCTTCCCCACCGGCGTCGGACCGTCGTAGCGCAGCGCCGCGGACAGGAGCTTCGCCAGGTCGCCGGCCCGCTCCTCCTCCACCGCCGCGACGAGGGCCGCGTAAGCCTGCTCCACCCGCTCCTCGTCGGTCACGATGAGCCGCTCGAGTCCCACTCCCAGGACGATCAGGAGCAGGGCGGCGAGCAGCAGGGTCCGGGCGCGGGGCATGGCCGCCATGGTAAGCCACGCCGATGTCCACTCGGCTCCCCGTCGTCGCGCTGCACGGCTTCACCGGCTCCGGATCGGACTTCGATCTCCTGCGGGCGATGCGGACGCGCTTTGCGTGGCACACGCCGGATCTGCCAGGCCACGGCGCGGCCCTGGGGACCGACGCAGGGTTCTCCCTCCCCGCGATCGCCCAGGGGATCGCGGCGAGGCTCGAACGCCTCCCCCGACCCCGGCTGCTGCTGGGCTACTCCATGGGTGGCCGGATCGCGCTCCACACGGCCGTCCAGCATCCCGGGTGCGCCGATGGGCTCGTGCTGATCGGGGCCTCCCCGGGGATCGCCGACGCCAGGGCCCGCGCGGAGCGCGCAGATCTGGATCGCGCTCGGGCCGCCCGTGTCCGGGAGCTCGGCGCCGCCCGCTTCGGCGCCGAGTGGGCGCGCGTCCCCCTCATCGCCACCCAGGACACGATCGCCGAGCCCTTCCGCAGCGCGATGCGCGCCCGGCGGGCGGCGGCGGACGGGGAAGGCTGGGCCCGCTCGCTCGAACTCACGGGCACGGGCACGATGGAGCCGCTGCACGACCGACTCGACGGCCTCAGAATTCCGGTGATGCTGATCGTGGGCGAAACGGACTCCAAGTTTCGTGCGATCGCCGAAGAGATGGCGATCCGACTGCCGCGGGGCTGCGTAGGGATCATCGAGGGCGCCGGACACGCGGCTCACCTGGAACAGCCCGCGCGGTTCGCCGCCGTGCTCGATGACTGGGCGGACGATGTGATGGGAGACCGTTGATGCTGCCGGACCTGGAGTCCCTCCGTTGCTTCGTGGAAGCGGCGCGCACGTTGAACTTTCGGGCGGCCTCGCGGGCCGTGGGCCTGACGCCGGCGGCGCTCGGTCAGCGCATCAAGCAGCTCGAACACCAGATGGAGGTGCAGCTCTTCTTCCGCACCACGCGCAAGGTCGAGTTGACGGAGGCCGGGCTGGCCCTGTTGCCGGCGGCCCGCGCGGCCCTCGAGAGCGCCGCGGACTGCGTGCGGGCGGCGCGATCCGAGCTGGGACCCGCGCCCCAGGACGTCGTGCTCGGCACCCGGCACGAGCTCGGCCTGTCCTGGATCGTCCCGATGCTGCCGCTGCTGCGCGAGCGGCACCCGGGCGTGACATTCAACCTGTACTTCGGGTCCGGGCAGGACCTGGAGCTCCGCCTGTCGGGGCGGGAGATCGATCTGGCGGTGAGCTCGCGACGGGTCGTGGATCCCGAGCTGGACGGGGTGCGGCTGCACCGCGAGGACTACGCGCTCGTCGGGGCGCCCGAGCTGCTGCGGGAGACGCCCCTGCACACCATCGACGACGCCGCCAACCACGTGCTGGTCGACATCGACCGCGCCTTGCCCCTCTTCCGGTACTGGCGCGACGCGCCCGGCGGCAGCGACTCGCTCGACTTCAAGCAGCTGCGCCAGATGGGGACGATCCAGGCGATCCGCGCGGTGGTGCTGAATGGCGAGGGGGTCGCGGTGCTGCCCGTGTACCTCATCCAGCCGGACCTGGCCGCAGGGCGGCTCGAGCCGCTGCTCGGGGACGTGGAGCCGCTGCACGACTGGTTCCGGCTGCTGTTCCGGACGCAGGACGCGCGCGTGCCACTGTTCCGGTCGATCGCGGACACGATGGCGACGCAGCGACTCCAGTAGGGCGCGACCACGCTCACAGCGGACGCGACCACGCTCACAGCGGACGCGACCACGCTCACAGCCGCCGCAGCTCTCCAAGCTCCGACCGCTCAAGAAGGCCAGGCGCCCCCGAACGCTCACAGCCGCCGCAGCTCTCAAAGCTCCCCACGCTCAGGAAGGCCAGGCGCCCCCGAACGCTCACAGCCGCCGCAGCTCTCAAAGCTCCCGCGGCTCAGCACGCCTTGCCCTGTCCCGCGAGCGGGTTACCGTTCGCGCCCCACCCAGGAGTCGACACCGTGGCCAAGCAGCAGAAGACCGCCATCCAGCCCACCCGCGCACAGGACTACCCCGAGTGGTACCAGCAGGTCGTCAAGGCGGCCGATCTCGCCGAGGTCTCCCCCGTGCGCGGCTGCATGGTCATCAAGCCGTGGGGCTACGCCATCTGGGAGGGCATGCAGAAGGATCTGGACCGCCGATTCAAGGACACGGGCCACGTCAACGCCTACTTCCCCATCTTCATCCCGAAGTCCTTCCTGGAGAAGGAGGCCGAGCACGTCGACGGCTTCGCCAAGGAGTGCGCCGTCGTCACGCACCATCGCCTCGAGGACGACGGCGAGGGCGGGCTCGTGCCGGCGGGCAAGCTCGAAGAGCCGCTGGTCGTCCGCCCCACCTCCGAGACGATCATCGGGGCCATGTTCGCGAAGTGGGTCCAGTCGTACCGCGACCTGCCCATCCTCATGAACCAGTGGGCCAACGTCGTGCGGTGGGAGCTGCGCACGCGGCTGTTCCTGCGCACGGCGGAGTTCCTGTGGCAAGAGGGGCACACGGCCCACGCGACGGCCGACGAAGCCATCGAAGAGACGATGCAGATGCTCGACGTCTACCGGGACTTCGCCGAGCAGGTGATGGCGGTCCCCGTCATCCAGGGTGAGAAGACGGCCGGCGAGCGCTTCCCCGGCGCGGTGAGCACCTACACGATCGAGGCGATGATGCAGGACCGGAAGGCCCTGCAGGCCGGCACCTCCCACTTCCTCGGCCAGAACTTCGCGAAGGCCCAGGACATCACCTACCTGAGCAGCGACGGCACGCTCGAGCACTGCTGGACCACGTCCTGGGGCGTCTCCACCCGCCTCGTCGGCGCGCTGATCATGACCCACAGCGACGACGACGGGCTGGTCTGCCCGCCGGCGCTGGCGCCCAAGCAGATCGTGATCCTCCCCGTCCTCCGCAAGAACACCGACCCGCAGCCCATCCTGGACTACTGCGCGGCGCTGGCGGCGGAGCTCAAGGAGCTGAGCTGGCGGGGCGAGCGCCTCCGGGTCGACGTCGACACGCGGGACCTGCGCGGCGGCGAGAAGACCTGGCAGCACATCAAGAAGGGCGTGCCGCTGCGCCTCGAGATCGGCGGCCGGGACATGGAGGCGGACAGCGTCTTCATGGGCCGACGCGATCAGTCGCCGCGCGACAAGCGCAGCGTGCCCCGCGCGGAGCTGCTCGAGACGGTCGGCGACCTGCTCTCCGAGATCCAGGACGGGCTGCTGGCCCGCGCGCGCGCCTACCGCGACGAAGCGACGGTCGAGGTCGCCGACGTGGACGCCTTCAAGCGCTTCTTCCGCAAGGGCGACGGCGGCTTCGCCTGGTGCTTCGCGGCGGACGATCCGAGCTACGAGCCGCTGCTCAAGGACCTCAAGGTCTCCGCGCGCTGCATCCCGCTGGCCGACAACGACGCCACGGGGACGTGCATCTTCACAGGCGCCGAAGGCGTCAAGAAGATCGTGTTCGCGAAGAGCTACTGATTGCGAGGAGAGACGGATGCCCAGGATGTGGCTGTGTCTGGCGGCGCTGCTGAGCGGCTGCGCCGGCGGGGTGACGGGGGACTGGCAGTGGGTGGAGGCGCTGGACGAGCCGGACGTGGTGTTCGGCTCGACGTGGCTGCACTTGCAGAGCGACGGCAACTACGAGCGGGCGGGGAGCACCGGGATGGTGTTCGAGTCCGGGACGTGGACGGACGACGCCGGCGTGCTGACGTTCGTCGTGGAGGGCGGCACGGAGGCGGGCGACGACTGGTCCGCGAACTACGTGCTGGACACGGCGATGGACGACCTGGTGCGGCGCGACACGCTGGAGCTGGACCGCACGGAGCCGATCGCGGGGCAGCGGAACCCGACGCTGTGGATGCGCCGGACGCCGACGCCGTAGCGCGAGCGATCGCGCACCGATCCACCTGCACGGGGCGCAAGGCGACCGGCGATCGTGGGTGGTGGCGATCGTGGGCGGGGGTAGACAGCCCGTTTGAAGCAGCTCGTTCACTGGAAGGCCCGGAGCGATCGGGAGCGGGGACAGACAGGCTGTCTGAGGCGGCTGGCGAGCTCCTCGCGATCGCCGGGGAGGGCAGACAACTCGTCCAACGCGATCGTTCGGCTCACTGGCAGGATCGACGGCAACGCCCGAGGAGCGACATGGGAGCCTGGAGCAGCACGTTCGACGGAAGCGATGGCGCCGCGGACTGGTTCGCGGACGCGCTGGAGGGGTGCGCGATCGACGCGGCCATCGAGAAGGCGTTCAAGTACAGCGACACCTTCGACCAGATGCGCGCAGCGGCGTACCTCATCACGGTGCTGGGCTGCTCGTCCTACGTCTGGCCGGGGGACCTGGACAAGCTGGACGGGTTCCTGCTCCAGGCGGAGCGCGAGCTGGCCGCAATGATCGAGCCGGGCACCGAGTCCAACACGGAGCTGGGCGAGCTCTGGGGCAAGGACAGCGACGTGTTCGACGAGATCCGCGGGGAGCTCCAGCGTCTGCGAGAGGCGCACAAGGGACGGTTGGCGTGGCTCGCGAAGCAGGCGGCCGAGTCCACCACATAGTCGCTCCGCGCGGAGCCACCAGCCCAACCGCCGCAGAAGGAAGCACAGTTGCGCGCCGGCAACCCAGACCCCACGACCGCGGCCCCGAGCCGAGGCCGACCGCACGACCGCGGCCCAGAGCGGCCAGCCCTCAATCAGAGCGGGCTCGCCACCGTGAACCGGTTGGGGTCCCTCATGCGGGTGTAGCGCGTTGTCGTGCGGATGTCCGAATGGCCGAGGAGGCCCTGGATCACGCGGAGGTCGGTGCCGGACTCGAGAAGGTGCGTGGCGAACGCGTGCCGTAGGGAGTGCGGGGTGACGCGTTGCCCGATCCCGGCGCGCTCGGAAGCGGCGCTCACGAACTTCTGCACGCTGCGCGGAGACCACGGCGAGCCTGACCGCGCGAGAAAGAGCGGGGCGTCCCGCGGGCGATCCCGCACCAACGGATCCAGATCCCGCCGCAGACGCGCGCTGAGCAAGGTCAGCCGGTCCTTCCGCCCCTTCGCCTGAACGACCCGCAAGAGCAGCCGGTCGAGGTCCACATCCCCGACCGTCAGGGCCAGGAGCTCGGAGAGGCGCAAGCCCGAGCCATACAGCAGCAGGATGGCAGTGGCGTGCGGCCGATACGGGGTCCCCTCGGCCATCCGCACCACCTGGTCGCGGGTGGGGACGAACGGAAGCTTCGACTCCCCCCGGGGGCGTGGGACGTCAAAGGCCTCCTCGCTCCAGCCATAGAGCACGACATACAAGAACTTCAGCGCGGACACGCTCTGGCTGACCAGCGACCGCGACGCGCCCACCTCTGCGAGGCCGAGCAGGTACGAGCGGACCATGACCGAGTCGGCGCTCCGGGGATGAAGCCGATGCAGCCAGCGAACGTACCGACGCAGACAAGCGGTGTAGGTCGCGATGGTGTTCGCAGCGTAGTTGCGAAGCGCCAGCTCCTGGCGATAGCGCTCCATGAGCCGCCCGGAGAGCCCAGACGCCGACGCCCGACCCTCCCGCGGCGGCGGGTGTCGTGAAGACATCGGCAACTCCATCTCTCAGACCGCGAACCGCGGGACCCAGACGATAGGTCACCCACACCGGAGATCCAGCCCCAACCCGGCACAAAGCGAACCTCCGACCCGAGCACAGCGCAGATCGTTCCCGACCGGCTGGTTATGCGAACTGCTCCCGACCTGCGCAGATCCGCGGCGTGGGTCCGATAAGCGAAGCCAGAGACCGCATACAGTCGTGTTAGGTGCCATTGCTGGCTTCGATCTCGCTTACAGCTCGGCGACCCCCTCGGCAGCCCGCGGTGGTAATTTTCGCCAACTGCGAAAGGAGCCAGATGGAGATCGCGACCGACTACGCTGTGAAGCTCTTCTTCACGAACACCTCGTTCGTCCAGGTGTACTTCGAAGCGATCGCCAACGCCTTCGACGCGGGCGCAACAGAGATCCAGCTTGAGGTAGAAGCGGACGGCGTCGAGAGCCCCACGGTCTCGCTCCGCATCTCTGACAACGGATCTGGCTTCGGCGAAGCAGACTTCGACCGCTTCGCTCGGCTAATCCCGCCGCGCGACAAGTTCCACAAGGGACTCGGCCGGCTCGTCTTCCTCCAGTACTTCGAGAAGGTGGAGATCCGCAGCGTCAATGGCGGAAATCTGCGTTCGTTTACGTTCTCTGAGGCCTTCGACGGGACCTGCCTCACCGAACCGGCCCCCCCAGGGAGCAAGACCGGGACGACACTGCGGTTCTCCGGGTTCAAACGAGCCCGAGTCCGGAGCTACGAGGATCTGACGCCCGGCGGCCTCAAGAGCCGGATTATTGAGCAGTTCTTGCCGCTACTACATGACAAGAAACGGCGTGAGATCCCGTTCACGCTCTCACTGGGACTCTCCCCGACCGTTGAGCGTCCGCAACGGGAGTTCATCGCGAGCACCGCGACGATCACATCAGCGGACATCCCAGACCTGATCAGCCGCAAGTTCAAGGACGAGAGTATCGACCTGTTCGCGGAAATCGTCATGTGGTACTCGGTCCATGTTGGGGCATCGCGCCCCACTCAGTTCACAGCTGTCAGCGTTGACCGGCGCACGATCCCAGTCGCCCTGCTCCCGCCCAAAGCCGTTCCCCCTGACTGCGCCGCGGTGTTCTTCTTCGAATCCGAGTTGTTCACCGGTAACTCGGACAGCGCCCGACAGCGTCTTGCACTGCCGGAGGGGGTGAGCGAACAAGCCCTATTCCGGCTGCTGCGGCATCAAGTTTCCGAGGTACTCGACGAGGAGGTTCCGCGGATAGCTGAGCGAAACAAGGAGACCAGAGAGCAGATCGAAGCGAGTTATCCACATCTCGTCGGGCTGTTCGAGCAGAAGACCGCCGGTCTAATCGACCGGGACGAAGTCGTCGAACACGCGCAGACGGAGTTCTTCAAGCGTCAGCGCCAGGTGTTGGATGCCGGCGCCCTCAACGACGAGGTATTTGCAGCATCACTCGAGCTGTCCGCACGGTCCCTTGCAAGCTACATCCTCTATCGAGACTTCGTGATCAAGAAGCTCAAGGCGACCCCTGCGACCGAAATCGAGACCGCCATTCACGACCTCATCGTGCCGCGATATCACAAGGGGAGCGGGTCGGAGCTCATCAACGACATCTACCGGAACAACGCATGGATCCTGGACGATAAGTTCATGACCTACCGAACGGTCCTCAGCGAAGCCCGGATGACTGAGGTGATCGCGGCGATCGGCAGCGATGAGGACGCGGTCGGGGGGCGGGGGCGCCCAGACATCTCGATGATCTTCTCCGCCGACCCCGACCAGTCGGAGGCGGTCGACGTGGTGGTCGTCGAGCTCAAGCGCCGCAAGCTCGACGACAAAGAGGGTCTCTACGCCGCCACCCAATTGGTGCAGCGTGCTCGTAAGCTCGTGAAGTTCTGCCCGAATATCCAGCGGGTTTGGTACTACGGAGTCATCGAGATTGACCAGGATCTGGGTGAGACGCTTCGCAGCATGAAGTGGGCTCCGCTGTTCTCGAAAGGACAGGTGTTCTACAACGACTTCCAGGTGTTCAAGGACGATCAGACGGTCGTGCCCATGCCCACTTTCTTGGTCTCATACGACGCCCTCACGAACGACGCTGCTGCCCGCAACCATGCCTTCCTTGAGCTGCTCAGAGCGGGCTTTAAGGGAGGTCGAGGCGGCCAATAAGCCCGTGACGAACGCCAAGCCTGACCCGCCAGCAACAGCACCTAACACAGGGTAAACGAAATGCGGGCCCGTCAATCAGGGCTGGCAACGCCTGAGCGGCCCGCACTTCGTTTACCCGGATCGTGTTCTGCGAAAACCCCGCTTCAACGTGTAGTTGCCTGTGCCCTCGAGGGCCGACTCCTTCGGGACTTCGACCAGGCGGTTGCTGGGCGAGCTCGTGGGCATCTCGACGGGTGGGGTGGCCGCCGGGCGAGGGCGCGACAGTCCCATCGGGCCGGACCACGGCTCTGCCCTCTGGCGAGGCGCATGCTGGGCTGGCTGCGTCTGCGGCGGTGAGGGCAGGCGACAGCCATGCCCTTCCCCGCTCGGTCCAGGACTGGGTGCCGGCTGCTGTTCACGGGCGTCCGGGTGGACGACGCCACCCAACCCTTCCTCCGCTCCGTCCAGCATTGGCACCCTTCAGGGCGCGGCGTCGGCCCTGCGGGTGGCGGGGTGCCAACGCTTCCTCCGCTCCGTCCAGGGTTGGGTGGCTTCTTCGGGGGCTTCGACGGGCGCAGTGGCGGCACCCAGTCCCTCCCCTTGCTCCGCTGCTGGGCCCTCACCACGTCCGGGGCCCCGGCGAGCGCTCCGGTCGGGGCTCGCGAACTCCGTGCCGAGACGCCGCGGCCAGACGAGGCTCCGGGCTCACAGGCGGCGCACTCGTCGCGACGGTCTCCCTCTCGCGAGCGAGGGTGCCGCTGACACAGGCAGTGGCTGGCTGACCGCGCCGCGACATAGCGGCGACACCGGCAAGGACTGGCCGCTCGGGGCACGGCTCGGCTGCAGGCGCGAGGGTGCACCGGCTCGGGTGCGGCCGGTGGCTGTGCACCACGGCGGCGCGCGGGTCCCGGGGTGAGTAGCGAGGCGGCGTCTATCTCCTTGAGCACGGGCACCGGCTCCCGACGGCGCCGCGACACCCAGGTCGACCACGTGTTCAGCGGGCCGCACCCGCCAGCAAGATGGGCATCCGAAGCTGCCCGCAGCGCGCTCGTGGGCCGGCAGGTCAGGGCTCTCGGGCGGCGCTCTGGTCTCGGGGGAAGTAGCGAGGAGACCGAAGAGGACCTTGAGGGCGGTTGGGGCTCGCCCAGAGCGCCGCGGTTGAACGGCAGCGGTCTCCGAGGCCGGGCCCACTCGCTCTCACCCAGCTCCTGCAGCTGGTCATTGAGCGTGCTCGCCGGAGGCGACGACAAAGCTGGGGCCCAGCAGGGCATACGAACATGCTCGGGGAGTTCGCGAGGCCACTGCACGCGGGGTCATCGCAGAACACACGACAAACGACATGCGCGCCCTGTGATCAAGGCTCTCGAACATCAAGTGGCGCGCACGTCGTTTGTCGGGACCGTGTTGTGCGAAAACCCCGCTTCAACGTGTAGTTGCCTGTGCCCTCGAGGGTCGAGCCGTTCAGGACTTCGACCAGGCGGTTGCTGGGCGAGCGGGGTGCCCTCTCGACGAGCTCGGTGTGCTCCGGCGAGGACGACACGGTCCGCCCAGGCACGCTTCGGCTCTGCCTTCTGGCGACGCGCATGGTGGGCTGGCTGCATCTGCGGCGCGCAGGGCGGGCAGCGTCGGCGCCCTTGCACGCTTCGGTCCAGGACAGGGTGCCGGTTGCTGTTCACGAGCGTCGAGGTGGGCTACGCCACCCAACCCTTCCTCCGCTCCGTCCAGCATTGGCACCCTTCTGGGGCCGGCGTGGGCCGTGCGGGTGGCGGGGTGCCAACGCTTCCTCCGCTCCGTCCAGGGTGGGGTGGCTCCTTCGGGGCTTCGACAGGGGCTGTGGGGCGGCACCCTGTCCTTCCCCTCGCTCCCTGCTGGGCCTACGACGGTCTTGGTCCCGGCGAGCGCGACGGCGTTGGCTCGCGAGCGCGACGCTGAAGACACCGCGGCCAGAGACGCTGGTCGGTGCGCGGGCGGCGCATCGTTCCCAGCCGCAGCGACAGGCAGCGCAGCAAGCCGTTGGCCCAGTCCGGGGCTGGCTGACCGCGCCGCGACATCGTGACAACGACGGCCGGGGCTGGCCGCTCCTGGCAAGGCACAGCTACAGGCACGGGGCTGGAGACCGATGCTCGCTCGCAGGCCAGCGGTCATGCCTCTCGGGCGGCGCTCTGGTCCCGAGGGAAGTAGCGAGGCGAC
>ENA-OWNT01005024-OWNT01005024.1-seawater-metagenome-genome-assembly--contig:-NODE-5024-length-11179-cov-4.272473_pt1 | contig 11179 bp, 13 predicted proteins | sample MGYA00238136_ERZ651165 | MGnify/ENA primary metagenome ERZ651165 (study PRJEB26861, sample SAMN08777766) | seawater metagenome | isolation source: coastal seawater | place: USA: Florida | collected... | reverse complement strand
GCTCGAAAGCTTCAGCGGCCAGCGGACCGGCAACGCCATCGAGTTCGAACAGGATACGGCCCGGCTTGACGCGTGCCGACCAATATTCGACCGAACCCTTGCCCTTACCCTGACGGACTTCGGCAGGCTTCTTCGACACGGGCAGGTCGGGGAACACGCGGATCCACAAGCGGCCCTGACGGCGGATGTGGCGAGTGATCGCGCGGCGAGCCGCTTCGATCTGACGCGCGGTGATACGCTCGGGCTCAAGAGCCTTGAGGCCATAGGAGCCGAAGTTCAAGGTCGTGCCACCCTTGGCCTCACCCTTGATCCGGCCCTTGAAAGCCTTGCGATACTTGGTTTTCTTCGGTTGCAGCATGGTTAGTTACCTTTAGCGAGCCGCCAATCAGCGGGCTGGTCTCACGCCGGACGTCTGCGCTTCCATCATCAGGCGATCTTGTGCAGTCGGATCGTGAGCGAGAATCTCGCCCTTGAAGATCCAGCACTTGATCCCGATGATGCCATAAGCGGTCAGTGCTTCGGCTTCGGCATAATCAATATTGGCGCGCAGCGTGTGAAGCGGAACGCGGCCTTCGCGATACCATTCCACGCGGGCGATTTCCGCGCCGCCGAGACGGCCACCGCACACGATCTTGATGCCTTCAGCGCCAAGACGCAGCGCCGACTGCACCGCGCGCTTCATCGCGCGGCGGAACGCCACGCGGCGCACCAGCTGATCGGCAATGCCTTGTGCAACAAGCTTGGCATCGATTTCCGGCTTGCGGATTTCAACGATGTTCAGCTTCACGTCGCTCTTGGTCATCGTGGCGAGCTTGGAACGCAGCTGTTCGATGTCTGCGCCTTTCTTGCCGATGATGACGCCCGGACGTGCGGTGTGAATGGTCACACGGCACTTCTTGTGCGGACGTTCGATGATGACGCGGGCCACACCGGCCTGCTTGCACTCTTCGTTGATGAACTCACGGATCTTGACGTCTTCGAGGAGAAGATCACCAAAGTCCTTGGTGTCGGCGTACCAGCGGCTGTCCCAGGTGCGGTTGACCTGCAGGCGCATGCCGATCGGATTGACTTTCTGACCCATTAGGCTTGCTCCTCGATCTGGCGGACCTTGATGGTCAGCTCCGAAAACGGCTTCATGATGCGGCCATAGCGGCCACGCGCACGCGGACGTCCGCGCTTCATCACGAGGTTCTTGCCCACATAGGCCTCTGCGACGACAAGCTCATCGACGTCGAGGTTGTGGTTGTTTTCGGCGTTGGCGATCGCGGACTGAAGGCATTTCTTCACATCCTCTGCAATCCGCTTCTTGGAGAAGGTCAGGTCCGTCAGGGCCTTGTCCACCTTCTTGCCGCGGATCAGCTGAGCGACCAGGTTGAGTTTCTGCGGGGACGTACGGAGCATACGGACTTTTGCCATTGCTTCGTTGTCGGCCACGCGGCGGGGGTTCTTATCCTTGCCCATGACTTACTTCCGCTTCGCTTTCTTGTCGGCCGCATGTCCGTAGTAGGTACGGGTCGGGGAGTATTCCCCGAACTTCTGGCCGATCATGTCCTCGGTCACGTTCACCGGAACGTGTTTCTGGCCGTTGTAGACGCCGAACGTCAGGCCCACGAACTGGGGCAGGATGGTCGAGCGGCGGGACCAGATCTTGATGACTTCGTTCTTGCCCGACTCGCGAACCTTCTCGGCCTTTTTCAGGACGTAGGCGTCGACGAACGGACCCTTCCAAACAGAGCGCGACATGGATTACCGCCCCTTCTTCTTGGCGTGACGCGAGCGGATGATCAGCTTGCTGGACGCCTTGTTGCGGTTACGGGTCTTGGCACCCTTGGTCGGCTTGCCCCAGGGCGTCACCGGGTGACGACCACCGGAGGTCCGGCCTTCACCACCGCCGTGGGGGTGATCGATCGGGTTCATAACCACGCCGCGGACGCTCGGACGCTTGCCATAGTGGCGCATACGACCGGCTTTACCGAAGTTCTGGTTCGAGTTGTCCGGGTTGGACACGGCACCGACGGTGGCCATGCATTCCTGACGGACCATGCGCAGTTCGCCCGAGGACAGGCGGATCTGGGCATAGCCACCGTCACGACCGACGAACTGGGCATAGGTGCCAGCCGCGCGGGCGATCTGACCGCCCTTGCCCGGCTTCAGCTCGATGTTGTGCACGATGGTACCGATCGGCATGCCCGAGAACGGCATCGCGTTGCCCGGCTTGATGTCGGCCTTGGCCGCCGCGATCACCTGATCGCCCGCTGCCAGACGCTGCGGCGCCAGGATATAGGCCTGTTCGCCATCGCTGTACTTGATCAGCGCGATAAAGGCGGTCCGGTTCGGGTCGTATTCGATCCGTTCGACGGTGGCCGCCACATCCATTTTGTTCCGTTTGAAATCAACGATCCGGTAGAGGCGCTTTGCCCCGCCCCCGCGACGACGCGAGGTGATCCGTCCGGTATTGTTCCGGCCGCCCGATTTCGTCAGACCCTCGGTGAGGGATTTGACGGGGCGTCCTTTCCAGAGCTCCGAACGGTCGATCAGCACCAGCCCACGCTGGCCCGGCGTCGTCGGCTTGTACGACTTGAGTGCCATGCTTTCTGTCTTCCGTTTAGCAGTGCGGGACTTTGCGTCCCGCTATGTTTAAGGCCCCCTTAGGTGCCAATTTTCATAGGCCCCCGTAGGTGCCCGGCTAAAAAACCATGAGCCCCGGAACGAATCCGAGGCTGCAGGATTTGGAGCGTGTAACAGGGTTGTTTGGGGCTGTCTATAGGCGGAACCCGCAAATCCAGACATCCGCCTTTTCTGACTGCGACGGGCCAACCGTCTCCCTGCCTGCATGCCCTGGCGCGGCTTGCAGCGTCCGGCCTTTCACCTGACTCCTATCGTGACACGCACATCCCCAGAGCGTCGAAGGCGTGGCAAGGTGTGTGTGTCCCAAGTATCAGGTCGGCGCTTTAATTCGACCTGGCGACGGTCGGGAAGCTCCAGCGACCATCAACGACAGAGCTGTCCGGCCGGTACAGTCGCACGGTGTAATTCCAACCGTCGGTCAGCGGAATGCAGTTGAGCCGGGCCGCGTCATCGCAGCCACCCAGGTTCACCGTCATCGAGCCGTCGGCATTGGCCACGCCGGACTGGCTGTTGATGTTGTAGGTGCCCTTGGCATTTTTCTGAAAGAACCCGTCCTTGTTATAGACGCTGACAGACCAGAATGCCTTGACCGGAACGTCCTTGGGCACGTCGATCTGGTAATTGCCAATTGGCAGGTTGGGGTTCTCGGTCAGATAGAACGCGTCTTCGGATGGCAAACCACCCCAGCCGAAGGCAGCGCCCAGCAGATGCGGAACGCCTTCGGTGGTTTTCTTGCTACCGAATGCGCCCGTGGAATCGGGCATGAACTTGGACACCTCGAGCAAAAGGTCGCGCAGGGCGTTATAGGACGTCTGATCGTAGTTGGGGGGCGAATAGGGCACTGCCGATCCCGCTTCGATCTTGAACTGGTCCTGGAGATCGTTGGCTGTCTTGATATCGGCGGGGTCGCTTGAATCGACCAGCGTTCGAAAGGCGACAAGCACATAGTCGGTGTCGAATTCATCGGTCGTCAGGTCATGTGTTCCCGGCTCGTAGAACACCTTGTTGATATATTCGTCCTCGTTCACGATCATCGCGGAATTATAGCGCCCCCCCGCATCGGGCATGATCAGTTTCGCGCCCTTGCTGATGTCGACGACTGCAAAACTATAGAGCGTGTCGCGATTCATCCGAATGACGGACTGCTTGTCGAGCGGAGTCGGTTCGCGGAAACTTCTGAGTTTGTTGACGCCGCCGGTCATTTTGAGGATCCGGTCAAATTGCCCTGCGGTTTCAGCGGCGACATAGTTGTTGATGTTTACCTCGACCGTGTTTCCCGCAACATGAGCGGACAAACGATCGACCGTCGGCTGGTCGGCCCGAGCGGCCATCGGTGCCAGCAGCAGGGCGACGGCAATGGAGAATGCGGGGAAATTGGACATTGAAAACCTCCTGAAAACGAAAACACACCAAACCGAAACCTGTTGCGCCCAGTGCGGTCTCAAACAGGCTTAGGCTAGCAGCCCCCTCCCATCCCCACAACTGAATTGCACCCCTGCGCCCCGCACAGCAAAAGCCCCCCGCCATCTCTGGCGGGGGGCCTTCTCATTCTGCGTAGGGTGGGGTTTCACCCCACCGCCCCGATCGCGACCGGCTGCCCCCGGCGCTCAGCCTCCGCTCGTGTACCAGATCGGAGAGGTATAGGCCCGGTCCTGAACCGTGGGCGGAACAACATCAGGAAGAGGTACGCCAAAGAAAGACGCGTCATATGTCGTCCACCTCGGTTTCGGAATCTCGATCACCCGAACATAGTAAAAGGCATCCTCCGCCGGGTCGAAATCGGGGTCCTGCCAATACCCCGCCAATGCAGCGGCACCGATGGAATTGGTGTAGCTGGCGTTTTCGACGTCCACCGTGTTGCCCACCGGTTCACGCGCGCGCCCGTCTTCGCCGATCTCGCGGCCACCCGACACTGCGACATCGTAAACCCGCTCATGCGATTTGCCCTCGGCATCCAGCCAACCCTTGATGATCTGCACCCGGTCCAGATTGGCGCCGTCCGAATCGCGCAGGGCCCGGATCAGGAACCGTGGCGACGCGCCATCGGGGATATTGGTCAGGTCGCCTCCCATGGGCACGCCGTTCCGGTATCCGTTCGACACGAAATCCGCCGCATGCAGGTCGGATTCTTCAAACCCCCAGCCCCCGAACACGCGCACGCGAATACGGCTCCCGGTCGTGGCATAGGCCTCCTTGCGCGTGATCGCGCCAAAAACCTCTTGCCGGGTGTTTTCCCGCGCCCACACCGCCGTCAGCCCGGCTGCGGATTCCTGCGCCGTTATGATGCGCAGCGACGGATCCTCGGCCGGGATGACATCGATGTTGTGGCGGTTCGCCGACGGTTCGGTGTGCTGATACTTGCCGAAGTAGTTGTCTTCGCGCGTCGTCGGGATCGCCGTATGCGTGTCGGTGGTACCATAAAGGCCGAACTTGTAGGGATTGACGCCGATCTCACGGCCCAACTCCAACCCGACCTTCAGCGCCGAACGGGCATATTCATACCGCAGCATCTCGGGCGTCTTGGCCGACGTCCCCGACAGGTTTGCCACATCCCAGCTCTCGAAATCCGCGAATTCATCATCCGGCGACAGCAACGGGTGCGTTTCCTCGTCGCCCTTGATCTGGGTCATCTCGTGCATCGGCTCCCAGCGAACGCGCTGCGAGGCATAGTCGGCATCCATCGGCGACCCGTCGAACTTGTTCTTGCTGAACATCAACCCGTTGGACATGTTCGCGTTGTGCGGCACGGCAATCGCCTGCCCGCCGGTGCTGGCCTCGTACCCCTCCAGGTAATCCCACAACAGCTCCGGGGCCGGCGCCTCGAAAAAGGTCAGCGGCTTGGTCTGGCCGGTCTTCTCCGCCCCGTCCCCGAACAGGATCACGCGATGCAGGTTGTCGCCCTTGGTGGTAAAGGTCCACTCGAACCCGCTCAGTGCCGTGAACTGCCCCGGCACGTTGTACTGATCCACGGTTTCGATGATCTCCAGCCACAGATCGCCATCCAGGTTCAGACCGGCGGTCGGGTCCCGCCCCTGGACCGTGCCGATGTCGATGATCTCGGCAAACGCCGCCATCCGGCCGTCCTGTCCCGCGCGGAACTGATCGTGGATGCGCTTGCCCCATTCATCCTGCAAAAGCCGGGAATCGGACCGGCGAATGGCGGTCGCCAGCCCAAGCATTTCGGCATGTTCGGTGATCGCCAGAAAATCCAGCGGGCGGACAAGCTGAACCGGCTGTCCGGTGTTGGAAATGATCTTTTCGCCGCGCGCCACGCGAAACGCGTCATGGATGTTCAACGAGGTCCCGATCAGCCCGGCATCGAACGAGATCTCGGTATGAAAATGCAGATCGCCAAACAGAACCATGTCCGGATAGGCCCGGCCGACAAATGGCGAATAGGTCTGCTCCAACCCCACCGCCGCCGGATCGACATTGCCCTCGAACGCCTGCGCTGATGTCGCGAGAAATAGCGCAACGCCCGTGGCAGCCCGGCGCAACCGGCTCTGTGTACGACAATCGAACATCCCAATCCTCCTCCCGTGATGTCTTCTCCCTTTGTAACACGGTCGCCGAAAAAGCCGCCAAATCTACAGGCACAGGGTGCGTGATATCGCGCCCCCCTAACAGGTCCAGTCGCGCGGTGCGTGATATCACGCACCCTACGGCAAGTGTTGGGCAAACCCAATTTGGCCGTGACAGAATGTTCATTCGAGTTAAGGTTCTCAACTGAAAACTTAGGAAATGGCCGATGGTCGAATACTTAAGTCATTATTGCGGTGCCCGTGTCTTCCTCCCTTTCCTTTCCTCTAAGAAACTGTGGCTGACCGCTCTTTCGCAGTCCAATGATTCACTGGAGGGGAAGTGGATGCGCCAGCATTGGATAGACCGCGTACCCAGAGCCGATGCCAAAGCACGCACAAAAAAACGTGGGATGGGCACCGTTCTCGATGTGGCAACTCACGATAAGGTGGCGCTCGGAATATGCTTTTCGGAAGAAGATGATCTTTTGAGCCAATGGCGGGGCTACGCGGACAACGGATCGGGATTTTCATTGGCGTTTCACAAAGAGGTACTCGGAAAAATCCCAGAAGTTTCAGAGCCTGATGGCTCCCTAAAGCTCCTGAAGATCGCGTATGGAGACCGGGATTAGGATAGAATAAACGAAGTAGTCTGCCTATTGGCACGTGCATTTTTGCCTGACGCCGACAGGTATTCCGAAGTTGATGGAAGAGGTTCGCTGAGTTTGGATTTTGGACCGAATGGAGAGATGCATGAAAAGTGGAGGGAAGCCGCCTCCGCATTGTATTCCGTGAAAAACGGTGCCTTCCACGAGGAAAAAGAGTGGCGCCTCTTCATGTTTGGTTCCCTCTCGCGGATCCCCGATGTGAAGTTTCGTGAGGTCGGACAGGGGATTTCTCCCGACAAGGAATTGGGCATTCCAAAGCGTGCCTTAGCTTACGTTACGTTGGGTCCACGCAATGTGACTCCTCCATTTGTCGTCAAAGCGGCGCTGGCCTCTCATGGCTTTGACAACGTGGACGTTCGGACAAGCCTCGCAAGTTTCCGATGAAGTGAAAAAACTTCGAACCACCATCACCGGCCCCCGCTATTCCCCAAATGTCTTGGTCCAAATGAAGCGATTGAAACAGCGCCCGACCGCCTTGGTTGCCAACTTCCCGTGCTCGGCAGGTCAATGAGGCGCATGCGTAGGATGCGCAACCGCCCTAACCTGTGGCACCGAAACCAGCGCTGCCAACCCGCTGAAACAGTCGAGACTGGGCAAAAGACGTCTTGTACAAAACGGCACAACCCGGCCTCAGACCCCGTACAAAACGGAAAAAAGACAGCGGCCCCGCCGCCCCAACCCACGTGCCCCCCGGCCCGCACAGCAAAAAGCCCCCCGCCATCTCTGGCGGGGGGCCTTCTCATTCTGCGTAGGGTGGGGTTTCACCCCACCGCCCCGATCACAGTCCCGTGGAGACGTCGATCGTGTTGCCTTCTTCCAGCGTAACATACGCTTTTTTCACGTCTTTCCGCTTGCCCAGCTGGCCGCGGAACCGTTTGACCTTGCCTTTGGTGATGGTGGTGTTGACCGCCTTCACCTTGACGCCAAACAGAGCCTCGACGGCCTCTTTGATCTGCGGCTTGTTGCTGTCGATCGCTACTTCAAAGACGATGGCGCCATTCTCAGATGCCATGGTTGCCTTCTCGGTGATGACCGGCTTGCGGATCACATCGTAGTGTTTTGCCTCGGCACTCATTTCAGGCGAGCCTCCAATGCTTCGACAGCCGACTTGGTGAGCACCAGGGTGTCACGCTTGAGGATGTCATAGACGTTTGCGCCCATCGACGGCAGGATATCCAGACCTTCGATGTTCTTGGACGCCTTCAGGAACCCTTCGTTGACCGACGCGCCGTCGATGACCAGAGCGCGTTTCCAGCCCAGGTTTGCAACCTGCTTGGCCAGAGCGGCGGTCTTGCCTTCTGCGTCGGCGTTTTCGATCACGACCAGTTCGCCGGCTTTCGCCTTGGCGGACAGGGCGTGCTTCAGGCCCAGCTTGCGGAACTTCTTGGTAAGTTCGTGACCGTGGCTACGCGGAGTCGGACCCTTGTAGATACCACCCTTGCGGAAGATCGGCGCGTTGCGGTCACCGTGGCGTGCGCCGCCGGTGCCCTTCTGGCGGTAGATCTTCTTGGTCGAGTAGCTGGTTTCCGACCGGGTCTTCACCTTGTGGGTGCCGGCCTGGGCATTGTTACGCTGCCAGCGAACGACGCGGTGCAGGATGTCGGCGCGGGGTTCCAGACCAAAGAGATCTTCGGACAGATCCACGGAACCGGCAGTGCCGCCGTCGAGCTTGATCACATCAAGTTTCATTCTTCCGCTCCTTCAGCAGGAGCCTCGACCGGCGCGTCCACGGCGGCCGATTTCACGGCTGCGGGGAACGGAACGCCATCGGGCAATTTCTTCTTCACGGCATCCTTGATGGTGACCCAGCCACCCTTCGATCCCGGAACCGCGCCTTTGATCATGATCAGACCGCGGTCTGCATCCGTCTTGACGACTTCCAGGTTCTGGGTGGTGACGCGCACGGCGCCCATGTGGCCGGCCATCTTCTTGCCTTTGAACACGCGGCCCGGGTCCTGACACTGACCGGTGGACCCGTGCGAACGGTGGCTGATCGACACACCGTGCGAGGCGCGCAGGCCACCGAAGTTGTGCCGCTTCATGGCCCCTTGAAAGCCCTTACCGATCGAGGTGCCGGACACATCGACCTTCTGGCCTTCCAGGAAATGTTCTGCCGACAGCTCGGCGCCCACTTCGATCAGATTGTCCGGGGTCACGCGGAACTCGGCCAGCTTGCGCTTGGGGGCCACACCGCTACCTGCGAAGTGGCCGCGCATGGCCTTGGAAACACGCTTGACCTTCGGGGTGCCCGCGCCGAGCTGAACGGCCGAGTAACCATCCTTCTCGGAGGTGCGCTGCGACACGACCTGCAGGTTATCAAGCTGAAGAACGGTCACAGGGATCTGCTTGCCGTCTTCCATGAACAGGCGGGTCATGCCCACCTTCTTGGCGATCAATCCAGAGCGCATATCAGGTGCCCTCCTTAGACCGAAATCTGAACGTCGACGCCGGCAGCCAGGTCGAGCTTCATCAGCGCGTCCACGGTCTGCGGGGTCGGATCGACGATGTCGAGCAGACGCTTGTGGGTACGGATTTCCCACTGGTCACGGCTCTTCTTGTCGATATGGGGGCCACGGAGAACCGTGAACTTCTCGATCTTGTTCGGCAGCGGGATCGGTCCGCGAACTTGCGCGCCGGTCCGCTTGGCGGTGTTGACGATCTCTTGCGTGGACGCATCCAGCACACGATAGTCAAACGCCTTGAGCCGGATACGAATGTTCTGACTTTGCATGTCATTCGCCCTTTCAGGCTTGGAGTTGATAGGACGACCGGCGGCTCATTCCCCCGGCCCTCTTCGAACCCAAAAAGCGGGACCGAATCCCGCTTCTCAAGCAGTCCGCATCAGCGAACCCGCGCGCTATACGCGGGATGAGGAGGTGGGGCAAGGGGAAAGTTGGGGAAACGTAGAAGCAGCAAACTTGTTCTGGCGCATGCCGTCGGCGCGAGCAGCATAGCCGTTTTAATGTGCGGAATTCATTGTAAATCCAAAATGGAAAATAGGTTTCGCGCAACATTTACAAGAGAAGTGTTATAATCTCGAATCCGTTTAAACAGTGAGGAATTTAAAATATACTACGGATTAAATGGGAATGACACTTATCTGGGTCTATATGGAAACGATCAAACCTTTGGCGCAGGTGGCAATGATCTTTTGAATGGAGACGCTTACGTTGCTGTGATGATTGATGGGGTCTTCACCAACTACAGCAGCGAAGATCCAACGCCGCCTTCGGCACAAGGGTACTTGTGGGGTGACGATTTAATCGATGGCGGAGGTGATAGCGACGAACTCTTTGGCGACTCTCGTTCGATCAACTATGCCATAACGTCCGGCACCGTGGATCAGACCGTAGACTTGGGCGACGACACCTTGTTTGGAGGTTCCGGAGACGATTGGGTCTATGGGGACGGAAATTTGACCTCGAGTCGCTATTCCTCGTCGTCATCTGGATCTGGCCCGGCCTCGGTCATGACGATCAATGGTGGTGACGATGTTCTGAGTGGAGGCTCTGGGAACGACTACCTGCTTGGCGAAGGATACAATCTGGTCATGGTTCACTGGGGGACTTTCCGCTCGGGGAGTGAAGGGACTGCCGCGCTTATCGGTGGCGATGATCTGCTCGATGGTGGGGATGGGGTCGACACCCTGATTGGGGATGGGCTAAATGTCTTCTTCCGCTATGGAATTACAGGGTCAACACAGGAGTTCATCGGCGGAAACGACACGCTCCTTGGCGGCGAGGGTGCCGATAACCTCATAGGCGACGCACTTCTGGTGGTGGATGATGAACACCCAAGCCAAACCCCCGATGGTACACGGTATTTGACCGGAGGAGACGATGTGCTCAATGGCGGAGATAGCGACGATACGATCGTCGGTGATTTTCAGTCTTATGCTCTATCAGATGGCTACAATGTTGTGACCGGAGGCAATGACACGATCTCCGGTGGGGAAGGTGATGATCGGCTCTGCGGAGACATCCGAAACTTCATCGAGACACCCGCTGAATATACCGGGGGAGCGGATGTGTTCGTGTTCCTGCCCGACAGCGGTCAGGATACGATCTACGACTTCGAGGTGGGCGTCGATAGGATTGATGTCTCAGGGCTCGGAATCACCTCGATGAACGATCTCTCCGGGATGATCACCTATGATCAAAATACTGGAAGCGCAGTCATTGATTGGGATGGCCCGCTTGAATCAAATGATGAGCTGATACTCTTGAACGTTTCTCAACTGACCGAGGACGATTTCATTTTCGCTTGAGTCCATTGACGCGAACCGAAGAAGGCCCGCTCTCTTGAGCGGGCCTTTTCGTTTGTCTTGGTGATCCTGTCGCTTGGCCTTTCATGACAAAGGCCCCG
>ENA-OWNT01005022-OWNT01005022.1-seawater-metagenome-genome-assembly--contig:-NODE-5022-length-11181-cov-3.577269_pt1 | contig 11181 bp, 9 predicted proteins | sample MGYA00238136_ERZ651165 | MGnify/ENA primary metagenome ERZ651165 (study PRJEB26861, sample SAMN08777766) | seawater metagenome | isolation source: coastal seawater | place: USA: Florida | collected... | reverse complement strand
CGTTGGTCGTTGGTCGTTGGTCGTTGGTCGTTGGTCGTTCGTCGTTCGTCGTTCGTCGTTCGTCGTTCGTCGTTCGTTGTTCGTTGTTCGTTGTTCGTTGTTCGTTGTTCGTCGTTTGTTCTCGTCGCAGTTAAAGTCGTGAATGGTAGTGCTTCACAGACCTAGTCAAGGTATCGCCAACGCCAGGCGGACAGGCGACGGGTATGCGAGTGGAGAGCGATTGCAATTGCTGCAAGAGCAGACAATAGAACTGAGGACCAAAGTGCGCGACAAAAGTAGAGTTGGAAGCCACTTAGCGAAGAAATTATGGTGAATGTATGCGACGTTTTGATTTCCGTCCACGCAGGACTGCATCTAGGTGCAACGAATTAGTCGCGTTTGCTCACCGGCCATAATTGCTTTTTTGCGGTCTCTTGTCTTGGCGAAGTGAACAATGATAATAATGGCAATCCTGTAAGACCACTGCTCACAAAATGCCGCGGCAGTGGTCGCGACATATCGACGAAGAGTCGGGCAACGAATACTTTGTCGACTCAGAGACTGGTGAGTCGGTGTGGGAGAGACCGGAAGATTACGTCGACAACGAGGTGTTATCACAACATGATGGCGTTGGCTATAGTGCCGACGTCACTGACCACACGCATGAACATGATCATCATGGGGGCGAGGGTGCTGGGGAGGCTACAGGGGAGCAACCTCAAGGCAGAAGCATAGGCGAGTTCGTCAACGAAACCGATGATGCCGAAACTAGGTCTGGCCACGGCGAATGGAAGAAAGTGTGGAGCGATGAGCAACAAGATTATTATTACGAACACTTGACAACGGGCGAAACATCGTGGCATACACCGCGTGTTGAAGAGGGCTCCGCGGCGCAGGAACATGCTGAAACAGCAGAGCATTTGGCTCATGCATATTCTGCGCACGATAGCTCCCACGATAGTTCCTCCATCAAGAACCCTGACTCAACAGCAGACGCCGACCAAAGTGCTCCTCTCGCGGATTCTGAACCCGTACACACTACTGATGGAGGGAACGAGTCTGACACAGGCCACGCCGATCAATCTCAAGCCCTCGCGGTTGACGGCGCGACCAGCAGTGACGATGCTGCGCTGCAACAGCCAGGCGATGTCCAACACTCGACTTCAAGCCCACTTGACACCAATTCTGGTAGCGAAAATGCAGAGGCTGAAGACAACGACGCACAACCCTCAACGTTGTTACCACTGCAATCGGACGGAGAGCACCAAGTTGATCAGGAGGAACCGGCGCTCCAAAGGGACTCTGCGGACAGAAATCAGATGATCACAGCACCAGCATCTGACGATTCGCCCGGTGCCGTTGAGGAAGTACAATATAGCGAAGACGCTCGTCAAATCGAAGAACAGCAGCTGGAAAAGGCCGCGGACGAAGAACTCAAACGCGAAGAGCAGGCTGAGGCGGAGGAACGCAAACGCCAGGAGAAGGCCGATGCTGAAGAACGCAGGAGCCGAGAACAGGCCGATGCTGAAGAACGCAAGCGCCGCGAGCGGACGGAGGCTGCAGAACGTCAACGTCTAGAGCTTGAAAAGGAAAGAATCATTGCAGCTGAATTGGAGAGGCAGCGGCAAGAGGAGCTGGAAGAAGACGAAGAACGTATGCGACTGAAAAAGCTGGCCGAGCACCATCAACGTCAAAGCCACCTCCTTGCAGCAAAGAAGAAGGCTGTGGCACTTGCCGCGCGAGAAAAGCAGCTGCGCCGCGAAGAGGAAGAACGTGAGGCGAAGGAACGAGAACAGCGAAGGATCCAGCGGCGCAAGGAACGCGCTGCGAAAACTGCGCAGCAAGAACGCGAGCGCCAAGCTCTCATCGAGAAGGAAAGACGCGCTCGCAAGCTGGAACGCATGAATAAACTCAAGAAGTTTACAAATGAGTTTATCCAAAACCGCAAGGTATGGTGTTTTGGGGATTGTACTCTCGTCTTGTTTGGTACATTTTGGCTAACGATTGATATGGTACTTGTTGCTGCAGGCGGGACAACTGGCCAAGGAATGGAAGAAAATATCGATCATCGCAGCAGCTGCTCGACACGAAAGTCAAACGGAAAGTCTTATCGTTGCCCAAGAGGAATACATGCAGAAATTTTGGTCATCTGGATCATCACATACAGTGATTCGCCACCAGTGGCCAGGGGCTGCGAAGCCTTCGTTGGCGCAAATTCTCCACCAATCCAACGGAGCACACAGCGCTGCCGACTTCTATGAGTCGGAACAGCGTATGCTGAAGTTGGTATGTCTCAGCGTTGCCATTTCTGACGTTGAGTTTCGGAGGAAGATCCTTGAGGTGGAGGCTTCCAGATTAGCGCAGCAACATGAAGAAAGCCAACATCGTCGCGGGTGGCGGCACAAGCGGAGAAAAAGCAAGAAGCAGAATCAGTCTCCAAACCAAGCAAAGATTGACGACGAAACCGTAAAGTTGACTTTGGGAAAATTTCAAAATTTGGTCAAGAGTGACGCCGAAGGAGTCATCGACCCACACGTGGTGGAGTCACTATTTTTAGAAATGGATGTTTTCAAAACCGGCCATGTGACGGAACGGCAACTCAAAACCATGCAGAAGCAAATCCAGTGGAAACAAAGGAAGTCTTCGAAGCTGGCCAACGATGATAGTGACAGTGACGATTCTTCGGATATGCTGTTCGATTTGCGACATGCGAAAAAGTCGCGTCGTCCACAAACTGCCAGCTTCGTGTCCCACGCATCATACCACGACCTGCTGCAACGTGGCCTTGAGGCGGCGTTCAAGAAAGAGCGCAAGGTTGCTAGGAAACTAGCCAAAGCGAATAATCCCTTGTGGAAACCTAAAGCACCAGAACCAGCTCCCGAAGACAGGGATTATCACGAAGCGGAGAGACGCAATGGCAGGCTCGTCTCGGTGCAGGCATCCTCTCCCAAGCGCTCCTCGCCAAGACATTCTCGGAATCGAGGTGGCTTCGGGTCCTCGACATCCACGTCACCGCCGTCAGGCTCCTTTCTACCAGAAACGGGTAGCCACCGACCCCAAACGGCATCCGCAAGAATGCAACATTTCACGCGGCGGCGCCCCAACTCGGCAGCTCCACACATCTCAGGATCCGAAGGAGGTCGTCGCGCCCGTCCTTTGAGCTCTCGGGTGAGGCATGATCGCAATTCGGTGCTCGATGAACCACCTGCGGTCAGCGAAGACCTGTTGGCTGAAACTATGCAAATATCACGCGACGTGTACACCCGTCCGGACACTCAGCGAACCCTGTCACGCAAACAGTCATACCGCCGCCCCGCGACCGCCACACGCGCGATCATCACGCTGCCAAGTGCTGGGGCGCAGGATGACCACGACGCGACTGCTGATCAAGACGGACCACAGAGAATGGTTCCACCACATGTCGAAGATCGAATCCGTGCGCTGCGCGAAAAAATTCAAGATCGGGCACACGATCATGAAATCGCGCTCACTGCGGCAACGCGGAATTTAGGCTGGCTTGTAGTTGACACATCAAATGCATCTGAAGATGGGCAGCTGTTTCAGTGTTTACAGTACCCTGAATTGCGCATCCTTCGAGGGTCTAAAGCGTCCAAGAGACGTGGTGCCCAGAAGCGCACCGCCATGTCACTGAGCGGCCAGGGATCTTCAATGAGCGAGGTGGACGACGACCGACAGTGGGGGCTCTTCTACGCCGTGACGATCCCTGGGCTTTGCTTGCTGCTGTTGTTTGAGTCCGAGGATGCCGCAACCAAGTATTTTGATGGGAGCGATGCTGATGACTCTGGTAGCGAGGAACCCGAGGGGAGAGATGATTGTCAACAGCGAAGCAACAACTCTCCATGTTTCTGGCTGAATTTAGAGGCAGTGATCGGCGTCGTGCAGGCTCGCAGCGCCAAATATGTCCCCAGACAATCGGTGTTTATGAAGTTGTCAGCAGTTGAAGCGATCCGTGGTGCTGCTTCGCGCACTCTTAATGGATTTGCACTGATCCAACCATGCTCAAAACGCAATTTAGAGTTGCACAACGCCGAGGAAGGCACTTCGCTGTTTGAAGCAGCCGTGTTGATCCCGGTTCCAATTCGTTTGATTCATGAGCGCCGGCAGTCTGGCCAGTCTAACACCGGTAGCAATTTACAATCGGTGCTGATGTCACTGCGGGGCATCGTCCAGGGCCGCAACGAAGCGTTGTACGTGTCGCTGTTGAAGGCGATTAATAAGCGGCGTGGTGTCCATGAGAGAGACGACCGCTTGACGGCGCTGCTCCGAAACTGCCGTGACCCGGACCACCCTGCCGATTTTGATACAGTTCTTGTGACCGCACTGAGGTTGCTTCAACAGTACGGACACAATAGTGATAGCTCGGACCAAGACGAAGAACGGAGTCGACCAGAAGATACCGATGACGATGATGCGAACACGCGACGCATAAGAGCGCAGTTGGAATCTGATGGTTTCATTCGCAGATCACACTCCGAGCAATGTCGCCAAGACACTTCACCTGAGTCAAAGCAGGGAGGAATTCCAGTTGACAGAGTAAGGTAGCATTGAATCCCTCCAGAAGAAGTTTCTGTGATGACTAATCTGATTTGAACAGCAGCCTTACATTTTGTTTTTCTGTCCGTAACTGCGATTGGCGTGTGCATCGGTGTTGAAAACCTGCTTTTCGCTTTCAAATACCTGCGCCGTCCCTTTTGAGATTTGATTCTACATACCAGTGTCACAGTATTTCCTGAATTGTGGTCAAGAAGTTTTAATTAAGTTCGTACCACACGCACCATGGGCAGCACGCGACATGTGACATGACACATGCGACATGCGCAGAGCGATTGTGATGCAACCCATAGGCTGTCCTCAAACATTCGATGTTCCAATTTCTTTTATAGCGTTGATCAAGGGGTAATAGCTGTGGCCCATGTAGCATGTGTGTGATCACAGGGTATTTATACATTGATCCTTGTCGCATGTTGTAATCAAGGGGTCACAGCTCATCCCGTGATGTGATTGATGTCACTTCTTAGTGAGTAGAGGAAAGAGTTACGCATGATGTGTGGCAGTGAAGTCAAAGATCTTTGCCCTGGAGCCAGCCGCCGGACCTTTCGAATGCCCCCGAATGTATCATAACAGTGGATTGATTGATTTCATCAAGCCGAATGATTCATTCGTTCACAAGTGAGTGGTCAAGTGAGTGGTCAAGTGAGTGTGTGAGTGGTCAAGTGAGTGGTTAACATATTCACTCAATCAATGGGAAGTGAGTGAGTGAGTGGGTAACGTACCACTCAATCAATGGACAGTGAGTGAGTGAGTGAGTGAGTGGTTGCCATCGATCGTCGTTCATCGTTTCGTCGTTCGTCGTTCGTCGTTCAATTCAAACAAACGGTTGGACGTTTTGTGACGGTGACGACGGTTTGACGATGAAAGTGGAGTGGAGCGGCAGGAAGGTAAGTTGCGTTGTGCCGTCGTTGGAAGAAGGTCGGGGTGTGTGGTTGGACGAATGCCCGCATCTTTTGGTGGAATAAAATGCGGAGTCGTGCTAGTTACAATGTTCAAAGTAAGTGGTTGATGGTTGATGGAGCATGTCGGATGTTGGATGTCGGATGTCAGATGTTGGAAATGGAGATGCCGGATGTTGTGGAGTTGCTCGTTGGCCTTTGAAAGTTGTGCAGGTGTCGTGTGGTGGATTGTGCTGTGGTATAGTGTGAAGGCAGTTGGATTTTATGTTGTTGCGTTGTGGATGTGTGTTGTGGGGTGGATGAAGTTCACATATGCACACACATGAAGTTGACACTCGTGCTGTGAAGTGGGGGTTGTCCGTCACTATTTACTCACAGAAAGCGAGCAACCAAGTTGCGTGACTTGCATTTTTTGCCGAGTTCGCATTGATATTACCGTCACTGAATTCTGCACGCCGGCGTTCGCGTGAACTTACTATTTGGGGTCAAATCATTTGCGGCTCACCAGACGGTGGGCCAGGGTGCCTGATGATTTCACGAATCCAACGGTGAACCTCGACGATTCGGTAGTAGGTTGTGAGAGATGCTGGCCCGTGTTGACGTGCTCCGGCGGAGGCTGGTGCGCGCTCTGTTCCTTCCAGATGCCCAAGAACGATGGACAGAAATCGACAATGCTCGGTTTTACTACCAAGCACTAGTGGAAGATGTGCGCAGCAAGTACATACTGCTGCAACTGTCGTCATCCGTGTCCGCGACCGCCTCCACAATTGGGAAGTCCAACCCTGCAGCCCCGATCTTTGAATCTCTTGGACCGGCAAGCCAAATATCCACTGCCAAAATTGCCAAATTTTGCTCTGAAGTGCGCGCGTATGTTGACAAGTGTACGAAGGCCAACATTGAAGTGCTGGCAACGTCAACGGATGCCGGTCAGACACAACAAACTGCGGCGTCTTCCACACAACCGTTGCCTCGTGGTTCACGTGTCTCAACGCCACCCACGAGTCCACGTGGAGGTTTTGAGTCCGTTGCAGCCCTGCTTGAAAATTTAAGCAGCAGCATTCGAAGTGTTGCGTCCGGTTCAAGGAACGTCCGAAGCACTAGGGCGAGGCCGAGACTACCTACTCGATCTCCAGATTTCACATCGCCGCGCGGCACCGACTCAGACTTTCATCCAGACCATGCTTGGAAGCAGTCAGATCCTCAGCATGCACCCACTGCCCAAGCACCCGCTGTTGACACGGGAGTTTCCCAATATGGCAGGCCGCACCCAGGCCGTGCCTGGACAGAACCAGATCCTCAACCTGCCCACAGTGCACAAACAGCCGGTGAAAACCCGGGATTTCTCTCCGGGGGCGCTTCTCAGTTCACACGAGATTCAGAGAACCAGGATCGTTTCGCAGAGTACCTGCAACACGAACAACGCCGACTCGTACGTCATATGCTAACAGGTTTGTTTTCTCATTATCTTCACTGTGCTCACTTGACTTTTGTGCGTCAGGCGGAACATTTACACCGTGAATTCTTGAAGTCCAAGTTAAATGCGCAGCGACAACAGCTGCGCCGCCTTCAGGAGCATCAGGAGCAAGTGCAGGCAGAGCGGCAGGCAGAATTGCACGAGTTCCAAGCAAAGCGCCAATTATTGATGCAAGAGCGCTTAGAGCCTGCGCCTCCCACGGTCAAGGTTGATCTTGACGAAGACAATGATTCGCTCAGTAACGGTTCCGTGCCCGACGTGGCCGTGGACGGCAGAACCGATGCAACCGAACATGTCGCGAGCGAGCCGGGACCATTTTTGGAAAACAACCCGCCGCCGCTGGACCAGCCGACTCAGAATTCCAATACAAATGCATCGAAACAGTCCAAGCGGAAAAACAAACCACCTGCCCCAACGCCCAATACTGCCAGACAGAAAGCGAAGGAGCGAGTAAGTTGGTGCGGCGCGTTTCATGGCACAATTGTTGGGGTTCTCAATTGGTGGCCTTCGATTGTCAGGTTAAAAGCCACCGGCGTCAGCGGATGAAAGGAGCCTCCGAAGACAACAGTTTACGGCGAAAGGCGAAGCAAGAAACAGCACAGAGATTGAAGCGGCTCGAGGAGGTCGTTCGCAAGAAGAGGGAAAGAGCTGCTGCCCGTGCTGCTGCGCAGCACGGGCCACGCCTCCCCCCAAGACGTTTACGTGACCGCGAGCCGAATAGCCAAGAGGAGCAGGCGGCAGCTCAAGTGGAGGCAGCTCGCAAGAAGGCCGCTGAAAGAGCACGGAGAGCACGCCAACAGTACCACCGGAAAGCTGAGTTGGAGAAAGAAGAATCGTTTCAAAAGCGGTTTCATAAGCGAGATGAGCGCCTACGACGCTTTCGCCGCAAAGCAGCGCTGCAACAAGCGAATCGCCGCCTTGCTCAACACAAGGTTAGGCAAACAAATGAACCCAAGCATCACCAGCAGCGCCCTGCATCTTTCACGGTGCAGGTCGACACAGTTCCCACCGTCAATCACTTCGACGGCGAGGTTGATAGCCTTGCCGCACAACGCCGGGGGCTGAGAGACACTTTAGCAGCCGCCACTGCTGACTCTCAAGGCAAAGATGATGGTCACTCGCCGCCATTGAAGACACCGCAAGCGCGACCCGGGCCACACTTGAGACCAGAACCACTGCCAAACGCCGTTGAACCGGACAAAGATGCGGAGCTGTCTCTAGACTTTTCAAACATTCATGCTGACCTCAAGACCCTAAGTTCGTTTGGAGATCTGAGCATCGACGATTCGGACATGTCAACTCCTCCGAAAAGTTCCAAGAAGAGCTCGGACACAGCCGCTAAATCGCCGCGCTTGCTGTTCGAAGACGGGAAGTGGTGAGTGACTACGGTGTACATTGTGCGACAAGGAGTGCAATTTGATATGTTCGATTTGGGTCTGCAGGTACGTCGAAGGCTACGAAAATGGTGTCCAGACCCCTCCAGGATCTGCGAAGAAACAGGAGTTGCAGTGGTACCTGAGGAGTCTACGAGGTGCCGGTAATTAGGGTGTGGCCAGTTAAAATTGACTGTGAAGCCGTGTCCTATTATTTATGTGTTTTGTAATTGGACCCAAATTGTGGTGAACATTGGTACATGCATGGACGCCTTGCATGTACTGTTTCAGAATCCTTTCGACGGTGTTGAACGAGGAGTTTTCGCGGCGCTCAAGAAGTGCGCGTTGGTCATGGCGGCGGATCGCACGGTGATTCGTTTCACACGTTGCTCCTGCACAATGCACAAGACCACAGTGAGCCATGTGTGCGTGTTGAGGCGGTCGAGGGTGCACTGACACTCGTCTCCTCTGACTGAAATTCAAACCTGTGTTGGAGCGAATGGCTGCAATTGGACGAAAACAAATCCTTTGGATTCAAACTCGTTGCGGACGACTTCTAACTTTGACTGCAACCACACAACATCGCATGTCAAGCAATGAATACATGCTACGGCAGGCTGTTCGAAACACACCTGATCACACATGCCCACAATGGCCCCTCCGCTGCCTGGAAACTTGCAAGCACTGCCGGCATCTCGCGCGATTTTTATCATCTACACGAGCCAACATCACTTCGATGAAATAAAAGTTCGGGAAACCTCGACATTGCCATGTTCTGCTGCACCAACCTGGAGATTGGCATCACCAAGAGCTGGCTCGCCGTACAATTCCTTCCTCAAGTCAAAATTCTTGCTCCTGGCAATGTAGAACAAAACTCTGAGCGTAACAGCAGGTACTGTCATCAGCAGAGCAGGGGCACATACATTAATTCCATGAACGTTCCGTAGTCGTTCGACAACAATGCTTCTTTGCCTTGGAGAGTGTAGCTGAGCATGGTAGAACGCAGAAGAATAAACTCGCGACAGTTGGACTGGAACGAAATCGCGTCGCGGTGACGTACTCTGCAAACTTTTTCATCCCATCCACCACCTCTTTGTCGTTGTCGAGCCATCGCTGTGAGTACACAAACCAGGACCGACCAGTAAGCGCTGGATTGACTGCAAATAAAATTTGCAAAGACGATAAAGCCACGCCACACCTGACGAATGTTGGAGTGCATGCGGCCACTATCCGACGGGTCGGCCACGAATGCTAACCAAAGCGGGGGCAAAGCATCGTAATCAAGAGGCAAGCGCTCGTAGTCACCGTGACCTGCCAACGAGGAGGAGGCCAAAGAAGAGTCACATATTCCGCAATGAATGAGAACAGGGCTTTTGGAACGAGGATGAAAAGTAAGCGTTTTCTCTCCGCATACCTCCGTTCGCTTCCATTGTCTCTTTTGAAAAGTCCATGCAAACAATTCCGCCATACACCTGCAAATGGGACGGTAGTTAGTGGCATCCCAAGTTGCGAGACTCCCGAATGTACACACCTGAACGACACGGTCTTGAAGTCCAGCGTTGATGTGCAATTCGTCGACTTCCACGCTGAGGATTAAATTCGGCTGAAGGGCCTGTGCGAAAAACATCGAATCATCCGTTGTGTCTGCAGTGAACACGGTGATGGCGGGACAAACCTGCTTGATGTCTGAGTCATCGAGGCGGAAGAACTCCATGAGCGCTTTAACCAACGCTGACACAATGGCTGATGATCCGGCGAGGCCAACCTGATGATACACGCAGGAAATCCGGCGTATGAACGTCATCGCCCGCAGCAACACTACTTGGCAAAATGGATACCTGACGAGGAATGTTGGTGTCGTATTTGACTGTGAAGTTTCGGTTGGGGAGGCTAACACCACGGTCGTAGCAGAATTCGAAAAACTTCTTGCAAGTCGCCATCAACAAGCGAAGGCCTCCCTACAGAAACAGAAAAGACGCATGTTGTCACAGCATGGGCATTTACGAATCATGGCGTGATTCTGTTCTAACCTGGTAGCCCTCCCTGTGGCCGATTTCGTACAACGCCCCAAGAGAACTGAAGGAATGTGGATCATACCTGCAGATGGTGCGCGCACGACACATGGTGTTCAGACGGAGTTGCGAGACCCGTGACACAACACGCGTCGTGACACTCGCATACACTCACAAAGGATGTGGGATCAGGTTCAGCTCGGCTGACTCGAAAATAGTGATCTCGGCAAAGTAGTTAGACACCGTTGCTGCAATTGTACGGCCATTGAAGCCGTCCGATGGATTGCCGAGAAGGCCCACGCGGGCAAAACTCTTGACTTTGATGACCTATCGGGACACAGAACGTGCGCTGGCACATCAACACCACACAAAACAAAAGAAGGATATTGACTGACGCAGACTACAAACCTCTATATATTCGCGAGCTGCAAGCCCTGCATGCCCGCTACTAGTTCGGCGACTCAGGGAATCCTCACCTTCCCAGGCAGCGAACGTGGCATTAATCGATTCATATTCCGAAATACCGATGCTTCCACCGATTAGGCGGAAGCCAGACGGTAGCCGCATCACATAGAAACCGTGCTTGGCGTCATTGTCACCGGAGTTGATGAGGTACTCCATGAGGTTGCCCATTGCAGGTTTGAAGTCGCTTTTGGCTGCGCTTTCGGCGATGAATCTGATGATGTGTGGGATGCATGAGGCGCGTAAAATGTAGAAGCATGGGCATGCGGTGATCGCGCCATGGTCAGGCGTCGCATCTTCGACAGCTTGCCGTGCAGGTTTCTCCCAGAATCGCACTGCAGTTTGGCCAGGGCCACTTGCATCAATGACTCCCAAATTTTTTGTGTCGTCGGCTTTGACTTTGTAACAGA
>ENA-OWNT01005021-OWNT01005021.1-seawater-metagenome-genome-assembly--contig:-NODE-5021-length-11181-cov-12.713347_pt1 | contig 11181 bp, 8 predicted proteins | sample MGYA00238136_ERZ651165 | MGnify/ENA primary metagenome ERZ651165 (study PRJEB26861, sample SAMN08777766) | seawater metagenome | isolation source: coastal seawater | place: USA: Florida | collected... | reverse complement strand
CGCGAAGTACTGGGCGGTCAGCGGGGTGAGCTTGGCGGGTTTGAGGACCATGGTGCAGCCGGCGGCGACGGCGGGGGCGACCTTGCGGGTGGCCATCGCGAGCGGGAAGTTCCACGGGGTGATCAGCAGGCACGGCCCCACGGGTTTCTTCTGCACCAGGATCTTGTTTTTGCCCTCGGGGGTGGTGAGGTAGCGGCCGTAGTCGCGGACTGTCTCTTCGGAGAACCATCGCAGGAACTCGGCGCCGTAGGCCACCTCGCCGCGGGCCTCGGCCAGGGGCTTGCCCATCTCCAGGGTCATGAGCAGGGCGAAGTCCTCGGCGCGTTCGGTCACGAGGTCGAAGGCGCGGCGCAGGATTTCGGCCCGTTCGCGCGGCGCGGTCCGGGCCCAGTCGGCCTGCACCTCGTCGGCGGCGTCCAGGGCGGCCAGGGCGTCCTCGCTCGTGGCGGAGGCCAGGGTGGCGAGGACCTCGCCGGTGGCGGGATCGTGGACGTCGAACGTGCCGCCGTCGGACGCCTCACGCCACTGGCCGTTGATGAGCAGGCCGGTAGGCACGGAGGCGAGCAGAGACGCCTCGCGCTCGGGTGAGATGGCAGGGGTGATCGCGGAAACAGTCATAAGGAGGTCCTAAAGGGAGTCAGTAGCTGGTCGGGGTTTCGGCAGGGCCAACCACCGGGTCCGGTGGGATGTATGCGGCGGCGAGGGCCTCGGAGCCGCGGGCCAGCAGTGCCACATCGGCGCCCACCAGCACGAAGGCCGCGCCGGCGGCCAGGTAGGCGCGGGCCGTGTCCGGGTTGAAGGCGTTCACGCCGGCGGGTTTGCCGGCCGCGGTGGCGGCGGCGAGGCAGTGTTCGACGGCGGCCCGCACGCGGGGGTGTTCCTGCTGGCCCAGCAGTCCCATGGAGGCGGCGAGGTCGGAAGGTCCGAGGAAGATCGCGTCCACCCCGTCCACGGCGAGGATCTCCTCCACCGCGGCAACCGCGGCAACGGACTCGATCTGCACAGTGACGCTGACCGTCTCGGAAGCGCGGGCGAGGTAGTCGGGGATCCGGTTCCAGCGCGCGGCCCGCGCCAGGGCGGAGCCGACGCCACGCACGCCGTGCGGCGGGTAGCGGGTCGCGGCAACGGCGGCCTCCGCCTCGGCGGCGGAGTTCACCATGGGGACCAGCAGGTTCTGCACGCCGAGGTCCAGGTACTGCTTGATGACCACCGTGTCGTTGACCGGCGGCCGGACCACCGGGTGGACCGGGTAGCCGTGCACGGCCTGCAGCTGGGCCAGGATGGATTCCAGGCCGTTGGGGCTGTGTTCGGCGTCGATCAGGAGCCAGTCCAGCCCGGCGCCCGCGCAGATTTCGGCCACGAGCGGGCTGCCGGAGCAGACCCACATCCCGGCCAGGGGGCGGCCGGCAGCGCCGGTTTGGTTGCGCAAGGCGTCCCGGAACGTTGCGTCCGGTTCTACTCGAAGCGGCATGTCACGACTCCCAGGGGTCCGTAATCGGCGTGGACGGTATCTCCCTTGTACACCCAGAGGGGACGGGTGAAGGAACCGGCGAGGATGATGTCGCCGGCCTTCATCCCGTCTCCGTGGGCGGCGATCTTGTTGGCCAGCCAGTGCACCCCGTTGGCCGGGTGGTCCAGGACCCCGGCGGCCACGCCGGTTTCCTCCACGGTCTGGTTCTTGTAGAGGATGGCGGAGACCCAGCGGAGGTCGACGGCGTCGGGCTTCACCGGGCGGCCGCCGATCACCATGGCGCCCATGGCCGCGTTGTCGGCGATGGTGTCCACTATGGTCCGGCCCTCCATTTCGATCCTGGAGTCCAGGATTTCGAGGGCCGGAACCACATAGTCGGTGGCGTTGAGGACGTCGAAGATGCTGCAGCCGGGGCCGGTGAGGTCCTTCTTCAGCACGAACGCCAGTTCCACCTCCACGCGGGGGTGGGTGTAGCGATCCCACGGAACCGAGCAGCCGGTTTCCAGCACCATGTCATCGAAGATCGCGCCGTAGTCCGGTTCGGTGATGCCCGTGGCGGCCTGCATCGCCTTGGACGTGAGGCCGATCTTGCGGCCCACAAGCCGGCGGCCGGCGGCCTCGTTGCGGCGCCGCCACAGCTGCTGGACGGCGTACGAGTCCTCGACCGTCATGTCAGGGTAGCGGGCCGTCAGCCGGGGGACCGGGGTCCGGCGGCGGCCGGCCTCCAGCAGTTCGTCGGCAATGGCCTCAATCGTCTTGGCATCAAGCACGCTAGACCTGCGCCCCGAGCTTGAAGCCGCGCTCTTCGCCGGGTTCGCGGGTGTAGGCAAAGCCGTCCGCTCCGATGGTGACGGCCATTTCGGAGACGTCGGTGCGCTCGATGACCGGTTGGGGGTTGCCGTCGAGGTCCAGGACCAGGGAGGCTTCGGTGTACCAGGACGGGACGACGGGGTTGCCCCACCAGTCGCGGCGCTGGTTGTCGTGCACATCCCAGGTGATGGTGGGGTTGTCCGGGTCGCCGGTGTAGTAATCCTGGGTGTAGATCTCCACGCGGTGGCCGTCCGGGTCCAGGATGTAGAGGTAGAAGGCGTTGGAGACGCCATGCCGGCCGGGGCCGCGCTCGATCCGGTCACTGATGCGCAGGGCGCCCATCTTGTCGCAGATCTGGATGATGTTGTGCTTTTCGTGCGTGGCGAACGCGACGTGGTGCATGCGGGGGCCGTCGCCGCCGGTCAGCGCGGTGTCATGCACGGTCTGCTTGCGGTGCATCCACGCGGCGTAAGTCACGCCGTCGGAGTCCTTGATGTCCTCGGAGACGCGGAAGCCCAGGTCCTCCAGGTATTTCCGGCCGCGCGGCACGTCCGGGGTGACCTGGTTGAAGTGGTCCAGGCGCACGAGTTCGCCGGCGGAGTAGAGGTCGTAGCGCTGGGTGAGGCGTTCGACATGTTCGGTCTCGTAGAAGAACTCGTAGGGGAAGCCCAGCGGATCCTCGACCCGGACGGAGTCGCCGATCCCCTTGGTGAAGCCGTCCTTCCGGCGTTCGGTGCGGCAGCCCAGTTCCTTGTAGTAGGCCTCGGCGGCGTCCACTTCGGCGGGGGACTTCACCCGGTAGGCGAAGGCCGCGACGGCGGCGATGGGTCCCTTGCGGAGCACCAGGTTGTGGTGGATGAACTCCTCCAGGGAACGGAGGTAGATGGTGTTCTCGTCTTCCTCGGTGACGTGCAGGCCCAGGAGGTCGACGTAGAACTCACGGGATTTGGCGAGATCGGTGACGACGATTTCCATGTAGGCGCAGCGGACAATGTCCGGAGCCGGGACAGTGGGGGTGGGGACGAAGTTGGTCATGGTCTTCTCTCTTCTTTGAAAGGGGTCTGGTTGGCGCTGGCGTGAATGCTCAGGCGCCGAATTTGGGAGTGTGAACGGTGCCCAGGGTGATGTGGACGGCCTGCTGGTCGGTGTAGAAGTCGATGGAGCGGTAGCCGCCCTCGTGGCCCAGGCCGGAGGCCTTGACGCCGCCGAACGGGGTGCGGAGGTCGCGGACGTTGTGGCTGTTGAGCCAGACCATGCCTGCCTCGACGTTCTGCGAGAAGTTGTGCGCGCGGGTCAGGTTCTGGGTCCAGATGTAGGCCGCGAGCCCGTACCTGGTGTTGTTCGCCAGGGTGAGGGCTTCCTCGTCGGTGTCGAACGGGGTGATGGCGACGACGGGGCCGAAGATCTCCTCCTGGAAGATCCGGGCGTCCGGGGCGACGTCGGCGAACACGGTGGGGGCGATGTAGTTGCCTTCCGGGAGGTGCTCCGGGCGGCCGCCGCCGGCCAGCAGCCGGCCTTCGGACTTGCCGATTTCGACGTAGGAGGCCACCTTGGCGTAGTGCTCCGGGTGGACCAGCGCGCCGACCTCGGTCTTGGGATCGTGCGGATCGCCGACCACGATGTTCCTGGCCCGGGCCGCGTACTTCTCGCAGAATTCCTCGTAGACGGCCCGTTCCACCAGGATGCGGGAGCCGGCCGTGCAGCGTTCGCCGTTGAGCGAGAAGACGCCGAAGAGGGCGGAGTCGATCGCGGCGTCGAGGTCGGCGTCGGCGAACACGACGCACGGTGACTTGCCGCCGAGCTCCATGGACAGGCCCTTGAGGTTGGCCGCGGCGTTGCGGAAGATCGTCTGGCCCGTGGTGGTCTCCCCGGTGAAGGAGATCAGCGGCACGTCCGGGTGCTTGACCAGGGCGTCGCCGGCTTCCTCGCCGAGGCCGTTGACGAGGTTGAACACGCCGTCGGGGAGGCCTGCATCCTTGAAGATCTGCGCCCACAGGGATGCGGAGAGCGGGGTGAATTCGGCCGGCTTGAGCACCACGGTGTTGCCGGTGGCCAGGGCCGGGGCGAGCTTCCAGGACTCGAGCATGAACGGGGTGTTCCACGGGGTGATCAGGCCCGCGACGCCGATCGGCTTGCGGTTGACGTAGTTGATCTGGGCGCCGGGGACCTTCATGGCGTCGTCGAACTGGGCCACGATCAGGTCCGCGAAGAAGCGGAAGTTCTCGGCCGCGCGCAGGGCCTGGCCTTTGGCCTGGGTGATCGGAAGTCCGGTGTCGAAGGTTTCCAGTTCGGCCAGGCGCGCCTCCTGGGCCTCGACGGCGTCGGCGATCCGGTTCAGGATACGGGCGCGTTCGCGGGGCTTCATCTTCGGCCACGGGCCGCTGGTGAAGGCTTCGCGGGCGGCGGCGACGGCGAGGTCGATGTCCTCCTTCTGGCCGGCGGCGGCGGTGGCGTAGTTGGTGTTGGATACCGGGTCCAGGACGTCGAAGGTTGCCCCGCCCACGGAATCAACGAATTCGCCGTTGATGTAGTGCTGGATGTGGGTGGGAAGGTCCTGCGGAACGTAGTGGGTGGTGGTAACAGGTGCAGTAAACGTCATTGTTGTCTTCCTAACTAACTGGTAGTGCAACGCGGGGTCACTTACGGCCCATGGGCGGGGCCTTAATGGGCGCTAAGTGACCCCGCGTTGCTTTGGGCGAGGTACGCGTCCAGGGTGGCGCTGCGGTGGAGGCGTGCGGCCTTTTCGATCTCATCCGGGCTGGCACCGGTTTCGATGAGCTGCAGCAGGGCTTCGTGCTCGTCCACGGAGTCGTGCGCCCGTCCCGGGACAAAACGGAACGTGGAGGACCGCAGTGACGCGAGCCGGTTCCAGCCCCGGTGGACCAGGTCCAGGATGTGCGGGTTGGGGCAGTGCTCGAACAGGATGCTGTGGAAGTCCTGGTTCAGCCGGGTGAACCGGACGGGATCGAAGTGCTGCAGGCAGTCGCGCATCTCGGCGTTGACGGCCCGGGCGCGGGCCACGTCCGCCTCCCCGATCAGCGGTGCGGACAGGGCCGTCGCGGCGCCCTCGACGATGCTGAGGGTCTGCATCGTGTAGAGGTACTCGGTGGGGTCGATCCCGGAGACGGTGGCGCCGACGTTCCGCTCGAACGTCACCAGCCCCTCGGCTTCGAGCCGGCGGATGGCCTCGCGCACCGGCACCACGCTGACGCCCAGGTCCTCGGCGATCTTCGCCAGCACCAGCCGGTAGCCGGGGGAGTAGGTCCCGTCCACGATCCGGGCCTTGACGGCCGCATAGGCCTGCTCGGACTTGCTGCCCGAGGCCCCGTTTCCAGCCGGCGTGCCTGCGGCGGTGGCCGTGTCAGTCATGTGCCTTGCCTGCTTCCATCGCTTCCCATTCCAAGTACCTGGCCCGCCATGCGGCGTTGAGGGGATAGAGGCCGTCCACGCTGTGGCCCTGCTGCACCATCTCGGCGATGAAGGTTTCCTCGCGTTCCTGGGCGATGGAGTCGTCCGCGAGTTCCTCGGCGAGGGCCGGCGGGATCACCAGGATGCCGTCGGCGTCGGCCACGATGATGTCCCCCGGCTGCACGGTGGTGCCGCCGCACGCGATGGTGATGTCGGTGTCCCACGGGATGTGCCGGCGGCCCAGCACGGCGGGATGCGGGTTGGCGTAGTAGGTGGGCATGTCCATGGCGGCCACGGCCGAGAAGTCACGCACGCCGCCGTCGGTGATGATGGCGGCGGCGCCGCGGACCTGGGCGCGCAGGGCCAGGATGTCGCCGATGGTGCCGGTGCCCTTTTCGCCGCGGGCCTCCATGACCAGGATCTCGCCCTCGTTGACGGAATCGATCGCCTTCTTCTGGGCATTGAAGCCGCCGCCGTGGGTCTTGAACAGGTCCTCGCGGTTGGGCACATAGCGCAAGGTCCGGGCCAGGCCCACGATCCGCCGCTCCGGACGGGTGGAGGTCAGGCCGTCAATGCTGACGTTGTTCAGGCCGCGCTTGCGCAGCTGGGAGGACAGGGTGGCCGTGCAGACGGACTCCAGCTTCGCCTTCAGCTCCGGGGCCAGGACACTGGCAGGGGCCGCCAAGCCGGCAGCTTCCCGGGACCCGTACGCTTCCTCCCGCTGCAGGTCATCAACCTCGGGCTGGGCACCAAAGTCCGCGAACGACGTCGTGCCTTCCTTCACGGTGGTGACCAGCCGGCCGGTGGACAGCGCACCATCAACGGTGCTGACTTCAACCTCGACGACGTCGCCCGGCTTGGCCACCGACGCGCCCGCGGGGGTGCCGGTGAGGATGATGTCGCCTTCTTCGAGAGTGAGCAGCTGGGACAGATCGGCGACCAGGCGGGCGAACGGGAAGAGCAGGTCCGCGGTGGTGTCGTCCTGGACCAGCTCGCCGTTGTGCCAGGTGCGGATTCTCAGCTGTTCCGGGTTGACGGTGTCGGCGGCGATGAGTCCCGGGCCCACGGGTGTGAAGCCGTCGCCGCCCTTGGACCGCAGGTTCGAGCCCTTGTCCGCGTAGCGGAGGTCGTAGACGCCGAGGTCGTTGCTGGCCGTGACCCACTCGACATGGCTCCACGCGTCCTCGAGGCCCACGCGGCGGGCGGGCTTGCCGATGATCAGGGCGATCTCGCCCTCATAGCCGAGGAGTTCGCAGCCGGCCGGGCGTTCCACTGGTGAACCGCTGAGCGCCAGGGAGGACGGGGGCTTTAGGAAGTAGGAGGGCTGCTCCGGCGTGCGGCCGCGCTGGGCTGCCCGGCCGGGGTAGTTGAGATGCACCGCGATGACCTTGCGGGCCGCGGCCAGGATGTGGTCGGTGACCTGTTCCAAGTTTCACTCCTCATCGAGTACGAAATCGTATACGATAACTATCACCCGGCGACCGGGGGATCGTCAACCCCCTGTTTTCCGGGAGTTTTCAAGACACTTGTAACCCGCGTCATATCTGCCGTACAGTTTTGGATCAAAGGTTCGTTTCTATTATCGAACACGTCGTTCTGATATCGAACACAAAACACGGCGATTGACCGCCACACAACGAAGTGAGGAAAGCCCGTGCATTTCCACCACCACGGTTACGTATCCGGTGACCCGCGAGTCCAGCCGGCCGCCGGCGTCGGCGTCGATCGGCCCACGCAACTTCCCGACGAGGTTGACGTGCTCATTGTGGGCACCGGCCCCGCGGGCATGCTCACCGCCGCCCAACTGTCCCAGTTCCCCGGCATCACCACGCGCATCGTGGAGCGCCGCGGCGGGAGGCTGGAGATCGGACAGGCCGACGGCATCCAGGCCCGGAGCGTCGAAACCTTCCAGGCCTTCGGCTTCGCCGAGCGGATCATCGCCGAGGCCTACCGGATCACCGAGATGGCGTTCTGGAAGCCGGACCCCCGGAACCCCTCGAACATCGTCCGTGCCGCCCGCACCCTCGATGACCCGGCCGGGATCAGCGAATTTCCGCACCTCATTGTCAACCAGGCCCGTGTCCTGGACTACTTCGCGGAGGTCATGGCGAATTCCCCCGCGCGGATGGCGCCGGACTACGGCTACGAGTTCCGCGGCCTGGAAGTCGGCGAGGGGGACTACCCCGTCACTGTGACGCTCGCTCACACGTCCGGCCCCGACGAGGGCCGGGAACGTGTGGTCCGGGCCAAGTATGTCGTGGGCGCGGACGGTGCGCGCAGCAAGGTGCGGGAGTCCATCGGCTGCACCATGGCCGGCGACCAGGCCAACCATGCCTGGGGAGTCATGGACGTGCTGGCCAACACGGACTTCCCCGATATCCGCCTCAAGTGCGCCATCCAGTCCCATGACGGCGGCAGCATCCTGCTGATCCCGCGCGAGGGCGGCCACCTGTTCCGCATGTACGTCGACCTCGGCGAAGTCGCCGCGGACGATCGCGGTGCCGTTCGCAAGACCACCATCGAGCAGATCATCGCCAAGGCCAACGCGATCATCCATCCCTTCACCGTTGACGTCCGCAACGTGGCGTGGCACAGCGTCTACGAGGTGGGCCACCGCCTCACCGACCGGTTTGACGACGTCCTCCCGGCGGAGCTCGGCACCCGCACGCCGCGGGTGTTCATTACCGGCGACGCCTGCCACACGCACAGCGCCAAGGCCGGCCAAGGCATGAACGTCTCCATGCAGGACGGCTTCAACATCGGCTGGAAGCTCGGCCATGTGCTTGAGGGCCGCAGCCCGGAGAGCCTGCTGTCCACCTATTCGGCCGAGCGCCAGGTCATCGCGAAGAACCTCATCGACTTCGACAAGGAGTGGTCGACGCTCATGGCGAAGAAGCCCGAGGAGTTCAACAGCCCCTCCGAGCTCGAGGACTTCTACGTCAGCACCGCCGAGTTCCCCGCCGGCTTCATGACCCAGTACGCACCCTCCATGCTCATCGGCGGCCGGGCGCACCAGGAACTGGCCACCGGGTTCCCCATCGGCAAGCGCTTCAAGTCCGCGCCGGTCGTGCGGGTCTGCGACACGAATCCGCTGCACCTCGGCCACCAGGCCGCGGCGGACGGCCGCTGATGAGCCCCCGATGGCGGGCAGCTAACGGGAGCCGGCCGACGGGGTTGCGCTGCCGGCCGGCGCAGCGGCCGGGCGCAGCGAGGTGATCATGGTCCGGACGTCCCGGTACTCCGGGGTGGACGCGTACAGCCTGGCCTTCTCCAGATACGGCAGTGCGGGGTCGCCGGGCGTCGCGTTGTTCTCCGGGTTGTACGTCCCGCCGAAGAACGCGCCGCTGGGCGGCCACAGGAACAGGTGGAACATCGGGCACGCCAGGTCGCTTGACTCTTCGGGGACCAGGGTGATGCCGTAGGCCGCGATGGTGGACTGTGTGGCCACCGCGTCAGGATCGTCCCCGCGGGATTCGAACACGTAGCGGGGCACCCCGCCGTCGGCGCCCCCGCCCTCGGCGAGCGCCACCATCGGCTCGGAATCGTAGACCTGGTACGGGGTTTTCCCGAGGCATTCGGCACCGGTGACAATGTTGGTCCGCAGGCCGGCCATGGGTTTCCCCTCGGCGTTCAGCACGTCCACGAACTCTCCGCCGAGCGCCCCGCCGGGGTCCTTGACCGTCCAGCCCGCCGGGTAGTCGAACGCAAGGCCCGCGTCCGCCGTCGTAAACGTCTTCCAGCCCGACGACGGCGTCCCCGCCTCAGACGGCGACCCGCCGGGCGTCGTGGCGGAGGGTGCTGGCGTGCTGCTTTGGTTCTGGCTCCCCGGCGCGGCGGTCCCGTCCGGTGCGGCCGGAAGCAGACCGCAGGACGTCAGCAGCAGGACCGGCCCCAGGGCGGTGCCGGCTGTCGCACGCACCGAAGCGCCCCGGGCGGCGCCGGGTGATCCCGCCAGTTTCCTCACGTCCCTACTTTCCGGCCGGCCGCAGAGACGTGATGGCCTGTTTGACGTCTTTGTACTCGGTGGTGTCCATATACGCCTCGGGCGTATCCACATTCTTGGGAGCTCCCGGGGTGGTGTCGAAGGGGTCGTAGACGCCGCTGAACATGGCGCGGTTCGGCGGCCAGGTGAAGAAGTGGGAGATGGGGCAGGCGGTGTCCCCGAAGGGTTCCGGCTCGGAGGTGATGCCGTAGCCCAGGGTGAGCGACTTCGCCGGATCGCTCGACGCCGGGTCAGTCCGCCCCTCGTACACGAACCTGGGGGTCACACCGGCCTGGGCCAGCGCCGGAACGGGCTCGGTGTCGTACACCATGAACGGGAACTTCTCCGGGCATGCGGCGCCGCTGGTCATCCCGGTCCGCAGGGTGGCCATCGTCTTGCCGTAGTCACTGACCAGGGCCACAAAAACGCCGCCCTCGGACGGCGGGCCGGCCGGGTCCACGATGGTCCACGCCTCCGGGTAGTCGAACGCGAGGGTGCCGTCCGACGTCGTAAAGGTCTTCCAGCCCGCCGGGACCGTGACGGAAGGCGAAGAGGCCGACGACGGCGGGGCGCTTGCCGAAGCGCTGGTGGCCGGCGGGCTGGTGGACGGGGCCGCCGCCGGCGTCCCGCACCCCGCGAGGATGGCCGCCGCGCAGACAGCGGAAATGACTGTGGCGAACGATGCGGCTGGGCGCATGACACCCTCCCCCTGGGAATATTCAGTGATTGGTCCATTCTCGGTGCTCACTGCGGGGAAACTAGGGCCTTTGGACCCTTGGTTCAGCGGATGCGCCGGCCGGCGCCCGGCCGGTCCCCGGCCGTGATGCTGCCCACGTTGACATCCTGCCGATTTCAGTTGGCTGCGGAAGCTTGCTAGAGCTTAAGTAATGCAAGACGTCCTCGATCCCGCCATGCCTTTCCTGGCCCCCATCCTCGCAGTCGCCCTCGCGGTGGCCGGCGGGCTCCTCGCCTCCTGGCTGCTGCGCCGGATTGTGCTCCGGTTCAACCGCAATCAGCCGGCCCTCCGCGAGACCTCCCGGGTGGCCCGGCTGCCGCTGCGCCTGGCGCTCTGCCTGATCGGCGTCAGGATCGCCTTGAGCCTGACCACCGAGGACGCCGAATGGCGCCGCAATGTGGACCACGCGCTGCAGATCGCGCTCATCGGCTCGCTCGCCTGGCTGGCCATCGCTGTGCTCCTCATTATCGAAACCATGGTGCTCACCCGCTACCGGGTGGACGTGGCGGACAACCGCCGGGCCCGCCGGCTACGCACCCAGGTGATCCTGGCCCGCCGGATCGGTGTCGCCCTGATCGCCATCGTGGCCCTCGGCATCGCGATGCTCACGTTCCCCGCCATCCAGGCCCTCGGCGCCGGGCTGCTGGCCTCCGCCGGGGTGATCTCGATCGTGGCCGGCCTCGCCGCCCAGACCTCCCTGGTGAACGTCTTCGCCGGCATCCAGCTCGCCTTCACCGACGCGATCCGGGTGGACGACGTGGTGGTGGTCCAGAA
>ENA-OWNT01005020-OWNT01005020.1-seawater-metagenome-genome-assembly--contig:-NODE-5020-length-11185-cov-5.222992_pt1 | contig 11185 bp, 13 predicted proteins | sample MGYA00238136_ERZ651165 | MGnify/ENA primary metagenome ERZ651165 (study PRJEB26861, sample SAMN08777766) | seawater metagenome | isolation source: coastal seawater | place: USA: Florida | collected... | reverse complement strand
AAAAAAACGAACAAAAAAAAAAAAAAAAGTTGAAAGCAAGCCGAAGAACGACGGTAGAAAGGAAGGAAAGTGCCGGAGTTGGGGTTTGTTGATCTTGAACGATGGTGATGTGTCGATCGACTCTTTTCCGTCGCAGCACCGCCACCACAACGGGCATTCCGGTGGCCGTCGAGCAGGTCTGTTGGAGAAGATATTATGCAACAGTCAGACTGTGGCCGACCGCAGCAAGAACCACTGCATGCGGCATCAGTCCTTCGTCAACAACACCGCCGACCCGTCAGTTTATTTCCCACCGCCGGGTCAGGCTACGGGTCTTCAGATCAGGTTGTCGTTCGTTCGTTCGTTCGTTCGTGTGGTCGTTGTATTGTCGTCGTCGTCGTTGTTGTTGTGTCGTCGTTGTGTCGTCCGTCGTCGATGTTCTTTGCTGTTGTTCGTTCGTTCGTTCGTTCGTTCGTTTGTTCGTTGTTCGTTCGTTGTTCGTTCGTTCGTTGTTCGTTCGTTCGTTCGTTCGTTCGTTCGTTTGGTCGTTGGTTCGTCGGTTTTGTCGGTTGCTCACTCACTCACTCACTCACTCACTCACTCACTCACTGCCTCCCTCACCGTCCAAACATCTGCAGTATGTACCCACATATGACACTTCACTGTAATACAGCGTTCACTGCAGCGTACAACCGCAATATCCCGGATAAGGATACATCACCGCGTCGTCGTCACCACTTTGATGGAGTCGCTGTGAATGATGATGCAGTAATTGTGTACTTCGTAATACCTAATGTACGACGTAAGCTTGATTGAACTGCCAAGTGAAGGCTGTACTGAATTACCGGTACTCATAAAATGGAATAGAATGTCATTTGTATGGATTGCGAGCGTCGAGTCGACGACAGTCAACAGTCAACAGTCAACAGTCAGCGGCCGGTCGGTCACGACGGATGTTGAAGCCGAAAGCGATAAACTGACACACTCAGTCACAGTTGAAGATACATTCTATTACGCTACTGTACATACAAAATGATGACAGTCACTATCTCACTATCTCACAACCCACCCTTTCACCCACCCTTTCACTGCCACGCCCACTCACTCACTCACTCACTCACAGGCTTCCTCGAACCGCCGTTCCATCGGTTGGCCATCTATTCCACATAGTATAATACTCAGTACATTGCACAATACCTAGGTATCAGTACATGGACTATAAACTAATGTGACTGAAACAGAGTGTCTGTGAGGGAACGAGTGAGAAAGGGGATGCCCGGGACCACAGTGTCACGGTGTGTACCTATCTACATTCGACAATAAAACTGTTATCCCACTATCAGGCTCATGCGAAAATGAGAAATGCCAAACGTAGATGACAGCCGCTGCTATAACTATCTACATTTGACAATTAATTGAAAACTGATCTACAGTACCGCATTTACCGCTGCCATTGATTCACAAACCCCACTAACCCCAAATGTAGATAACCACTCGACGCACACACCACATCACGCCACCACACCACAATACCTATCTACAATAGACACTTCCACGGCTTCATCACTGTTAGAAGCAAGGGAAAACATACAAACCCAATAACGGATATACACAGACAGTGCTCAGTGGGTGAGTGGGTGGGTGGGTGGGTGGGAAAGAAGGCGGGAAAATGGAAGAGCACTAACCTCGTGTGTGCTGTACATATTATGTACACTTCCATCGTACAACACTACTATACCCATTACCACACTATGATGTACGACTGATGTACGTTGTACAGTATGTACGCACACACTGTACACGCCAGGGCTCAGTTCGAGTTTGAATGCAAGGCAGTGTGAGTGAGCGACAGTGCACTGACCGACGGACCTTCCGCGCCAACTTCACTCACTCACTCACTCACGCTCGGTGAGACGTACGTACAGTATTTGGCGCGGTCACTCGCTCCCTCCCAGCGGGCCAAATCAGTCGCCTCCGATGAATCAAAGTTGGCGCGGTCGGTCGCTCGTTCGTTCGGGTGTTGGTTGTTGGCGCGGTGGAGCGTGTTGAGCTCACTTCACTCACTCTCTCACTGTCAGCCGGCGTTATTCAGTCGCCCAGACTTTTGTGTGCGTGGGCGCCATTTTTGTTCGTTCGTTCGGCTTTTGGGTTTTCGGGTTTTTGGGTTTTTGGGTTTTGAAGAGCGCTTTCGTTCGATCGTTGCGTCGTTCCGGCGGTCGATCGTTCACTGCCAGTCACTCACTTTCAGTCAGGCAGCGGGGCAGCCGCCAACAACCAACAACCAAAGCACGAACAAAAAAGCAAACAACAACGACGACGATGACAACAACAACAACAACGACGACGACGACGACGACGACGACGACGACGACGGCGTTCGTTCGTTCGTTCGTTCGTTCGTTCATTCGTTCGTTCGTTTGTTTGAGCGGTCGTCTAAGGCATCCACTGCTTTGTTTGAACGAACTCGTGGGCGTCCTGTGTCGCGGCGCGGGGCGTCGTCTGTGTGCGTGATGTGTGTTGTTGATTTGATTGACTGATGGTTGCTCGTTCAGGCGCTTGTTGTGATGATGATGAACGTGGCTGGCGCTGGCGTTGGCGCTGCTCGCTTGCTTGTCGCGGCGAATCTACCCTCCTTTTGTGACAATCTCCCACCAACCATTCACGTCTTGGTTCTCATCACGACATTGGGGTGCAGGTGTGTGTGTGCGTGCGCGTGTTGGTCGTACGAGCATTGGTGTTTTGCAGTATCGTCGTCGTCATCTTCCATCAGGTGGCCAGTCACTGGAGAGAACAGAGAAACAAACCCTGCTTCGTTTTTTTTTGTTGTTGCTGGTTTGCTTCGTTGTCCGATACGCGAAGGGAGCACAATCGTGAACATCCGGTCGTGGCTCGGCTTTTAAAGAAACAACATCCCCACTGGCTGCCTTCTCGTGGCCAGTCCTCGTGCACCCTCCACGCGACAAGAGCTTGAATTGTCTTTTTCGCTTACCTGGTACGCTGACCCTCACGATTTGCTTTGATTCAAAACGCAAAGTGTTTACTGACTCGTTTTTGTTTGCCTTTGTTTTTTTGTGCGGTTGACTGCCTCCTCCCCCTCTTCTGTTCTTGCCCCCCTGCTGTTCGCCGCCAGTGAATCTTGCGGTCCAAGATGCACATCAAGGAAATCCGCATCCAGGGCTTCTTGTCGTACCGCAGCGTCCGCAAGCTCAAAACTTTCAGCCCACTGAACAACGTGATCGTTGGTCAAAATGGCGCCGGAAAATCGAACTTGTTCCAGGCCATCTCGTTTGTGCTCGGCGATGACTTCGGTAACTTGGGCGCGGCCGCACGCAGCGAGCTGCTGCACACAGGAGCTGGTGCCAGTGCAGTGCGCGCATTTGTCGAAATCGTATTCGACAACTCGGACGGTGCGTTGTGCTTCTGAGTCGCTTTCCGCTGGTCCCCCCCGCCCCCCCCCCCGGTTCCCCGTTCTATGCTTCTATGGTTTCTCACGCCTTGTGTTTTTGTATTTGTGTTTGTGGCTGTGTTGGGGCGCACTTGTGTGACTTGGTAGGCCGTCTGCCTGGTGAGCCCGCGGAGGTGACTCTGCAGCGAACTATCGGTGCAAAGAAAGACGAGTTCCGTTTGAACCGCAAGCACTTGAGCAAAACCGAGGTGGTCAACCTGCTCGAAAGTGCTGGCTTCTCCCGTTCGAACCCGTACTACATCGTGCGACAAGGCAAGGTGGACCGCATCTGCAAAATGTCTGATCGCGAGCGGCTGGACCTTTTGAAGGAGGTCGCTGGCACCAAAGTCTACGACGATCGAAAGCGCCAATCAGACGCCATCATGGGCGAGTCCAAGGAGCGCCGCGACCAAATCGACGAGATCCTCGAGTCGGTGACGGACCGCCTGCAAGAACTACAGCAGCAAAAGACGGAACTGTTGGAGTACCAGAAACTGGACAAGAGCCACCGCGCGCTGCGGTACTGCATCTTCAACGCGGAACACGAGCAGACTCGCGAGAAGCTCGCCCACAACCACGCAGACATCGAAGAGAACAAGAACGTGCTCGCGGATCTCAACGCACAAGCGGCTGCAGATGCAGCCCGCATTCGCCAGCACGAGCAGGCCAAGGAGAATGCCACCCACGCCGTGTCCGCTGCCGAGCGCGAACTTGCCCGTGTCGAGCAGGAGACCACCGAACTGACGGAGCTGAAACAGTCCCTGACCATCAAAGCCTCTTCTCTGTCCAAGCAAATCCAATCCAAGGAGAACGAGGAGAAGGAACTGGAAAAAGAGAGTGCCGCCCTGGTCGAAGAGATCGAGAAGGCGCAGAAGACCATCGCGGGCGAAGTCGAGCCAGCTCATGCCAAGCTTGCCGAGGCGCACAAGACTTTGACGAAGGAGTTGCAAACGTTCAAGACGACCCAAAACACGCTCAACGCGAAACTGAACCGCCATTTGCAGTTTTCTTCTGAAGCCGAACGAGACGCTGCGTATGAGGAAGAGATCCGTCAGCTGGAAGACGACGTCGCCGCCAACAGCACAAACGCCAAGGCAAGTCAGCGTGCCGCAGCTGCTCGCAAGTCGATCCCTCTTGTTTTGACCTGTTCTGTGTCGACTTGCAGGAATTCTCGCGCAAAATCAAGCAGCTGCAGAAAAGCCTGGCGGCCGACGCCAAGCGTAGAAAAGCTCTGGAGAAGGACATCGAGAAGTCTGTCGCGCAGCGCGACAAAGTCGGCAAGCAGATTTCCGAGCTCGAAGAGGAGCAGGAAAACCTCCTGGATGCGCAGAAGAAGCTGTGGCAGCGTGACAATGAGGCCAAGTTGGGCGCGGAGAAAATGGACTTCCGCTTGCAGGGCCTGCGCAAAGAGCTGGCTTCCGGTTAGTTGCCGCATTACCTGTCGCCCGCGCATCGCAGCAGCTATGATTGTGCAACTCATTCGGTGTCTCGGTATCCCGTGCGTGCCCTAAACAAATTGCAGGCTTGTGCCCACGTCACATTCGAGAAGGTTTGGCAACTGTGGCCGCGGCTGTGAAGAAGGACAACATCCAGGGAGCCTTCGGCCCCTTGGTGAACCTCTTCGACGTCACCCACGACCGCTTCCGTGTGCCCGTGGAGGTCATGGCGAAGAACCAACTCTTCAATTATGTGGTGGACACTGAAAAGACAGCGGCTTTACTCATCAGCAAGCTTCACAATGCTGGGGGATGGCTGAACTTTGTCCCGCTGGACGTCGTCAAGGCGCCCAACGTGCGATACCCCGAGGATGAGTCGCAGGCCGTTCCGCTGACTAGGTGAGCTTTGCGCGTGCTGTTTGATCGTGTTGGTTGCGACGCCCGGTGTGGCATCCGATGTGGCTTGGTGCGGTGTGGCGCAGTCATGACTAACTTGGTGTGGGAATCTTTGCGACGCCGGGTGCATGCAGGTTCCTGAAGTTCGACAAGAAGTACACCAAGGCCATTCAGCAAGTCTTCGGGCGCATCTTGCTGTGCAAAGATCTCACGACCGCCACGCGCCAGGCCCGTCTCCACCGATTGACGTGCGTCACCTTGAGCGGCGAAAAGGCGCACTTCCGCGGCGCAATCGAGTCAGGGTTTGTGGATGCTTCGAAAACCCGCATCGAGGTCATGCACGCCATCAACGAGGCGGAGACCTCCCAAGCAAAGTTCCAAGAGACTCGCAAACAGATGCAGAGTGAGAGCAACGCCATGCAGGGCAAGATTACTTCGTTGATGGGACAAGTTCAGAAGCTGCGCTCCACACAAATGCAAGTGTCCCGTGATCTGCAGGATGCCACCATGGCTGTGAATGTCATCGATGCTCAAATGCCACAAACTCGCGACCAAATATCTGAGCTGCAGTCTAGCATCGAGACGCTCAACGAAGCGAGAAGTGATCTTGAGGACAAGATCGAGGCACAGCGCTCCGAAATTGGCACGAAGCTGAAATGTGAACTCACTGACTCTGAGCTCGCAGCACTCAACGAAGCGAACGACCAAATCGCTGTGCTCTCTGAGCAAGCTGCAGCCCTCGAAAAGGACTTGCAGGCCGCGCACACCAAACTCGTGCAGGCTCGCAGCCACCTCAACGACCACTTGTTGCGCCGGCAGCGTGACCTCGAAGCACGCCGAAAAGACGTTACTGCCGGTACTGCGCTGGGCTCCGATTCCCTGGAAGGCCGCCGCTTGAGTGACTTGAAAATGGACCTTGCATCGACGCAACGGAAAGTGGACAAGCTGGAGCGTCAACTGCGGGCGAACAACGACACCATTGAAAAGTTGAGCAACCAGATCAGCGACGCGCAGGACAAAGCCGACGACGCGTTCAAGATGTTGGACTCCATCCGCGCTGACATCGCGACGAACGAGAGTGCGCTCCGCGAGGCAACCGACAAGATGAGCCAGTTAATGCGCCGCCGACAAGTGCTGCGCGCCAAGAAAGACGAGACGAGTCGCAAAATTGCGGAACTCGGTTCTGTGCCCTCCACCGCAGTCGCTGAGTTCAAGACAATCACGTCAAAGCGCGAGTTGCGCCACAAGCTGCGTGACATCGCCGGAAAACTCGGCATGTACAGCAATGTCAACAAGAAGGCGCTGGACCAGTTTGTTAGCTTCTCAGAGGAGCGAGATCGATTGATTGCTCGCCGTGACCAACTCGATGCCGGCAAGGAGTCGATCGACGAGCTCATCGAAGTGCTGGATCGCCGCAAAGACGAAGCAATCACACGAACTTTCACCGATGTTCAGAAGCATTTCCAGGACGTCTTCAAAGAGATTGTGCACGACGGCCACGGGTCGCTCATCATGAAGTACAACGACGACACTGCAGCCAACGAAGTAAGTTTGTTCACATCGTGCAAAGCTGCGTGCGGGCTGTTCCTCTTGCCTTGGACTCTGATTGATTATTTGACCAACGTGACAATTCTGTGGTTTCCTCGTTCAGGATGGGCAAGCTGCATCAGATTCTTCGTCTGAGGAAGACGAGCAGGGCACAGGTTCCAAAGTCCGGTCAGTGGACTCGTACACTGGCATCGGAGTGGAAGTTTCGTTTTCTGGAACTGGCGAAACAACGACAATGTCGCGCTTGTCGGGTGGCCAGCAGGCCGTTGTCGCGTTGGCTTTGATTTTCGCAATTCAGCGCTGCGACCCTGCCCCTTTCTATCTGCTCGACGAGATTGACCAAGCCTTGGACTCCACTCACCGGCAGGCCGTGGCGGCATTGATCCGCAAGCAAGCCAGTGCCTTGGAAGGCACTACGCAGTTCATTACATCCACTTTCTACCCAGAGAGCGTGGAGGTTGCTGATCAATGCTACGGCGTGTACTGCAAAGACAAAGTCAGCCACGTGCAGTCTCTCACAAACGAAGAAGCTCTTGGGTTCATCAACAATTTCGCCACAGCCCGGGTGAAACAAAACCGGGGCCATCACGGTGCTGACGAGGCTGCCGCGCCGTCCACACCAGTACGGCCATGAGCCCACACACTCTGTAGCAACCAACGTTGCGTTACGCACTGTCGTGCAGTTAAAAGTTTACAAGTCCCAGCGTGAGTTTTTTTTCAAACCAACATTGTTGACAGTGCGCGATTGTATGTGAGGAGGTGGCCCTCAAATGTTGTTGCACGCGCAAGCGTTATTTCTTAAGCACACATTGGTACCAACACGATGTCATCAACGCACCGGCCGCCACAACCAACGGCAAGGTGGACGACGTCAGAACGTCACCATGCCTGAGGGTTGTTCACCACGGAATTTGGCGCCCGTCTTCGCAGTTGATAAAGAGGCCGCTGGTAGCGTGCGTGAGGGCGTTGATTTCGTGGAGGACGCGCTTGGCACCGACTGCAACAACAGTGGCAAAACGTGGTGCTCGTCAGACCAAGGTCACAAGTTGACAGCAAGACGGCATGTGGGTTCATTGCAAAAGAGTGGGACAAACCTGACGGGTCAACGGCACCCTCGATGTCCCAAATAGCTTCGTATTTCTTGGTCATTTCGGTGCGGTTGAAGCCAGGGTGCAAGATTGCGACAGCGGCCTTGCCCTGCAGCTCGAGTGACACGAGCTTGGCCATCATGTTGTTGGCAGCCTTGCTCATATGATGGCCTGAGAATGCAGCAGTAAACATGAGACAAACCCACATCGGCGCGCGCAGAAACGACCCATCCAATACAATAAACATCAAGAAAGCGACACGATAGACAGCGCGGGCGGGCGCGTAACTGCGGCGGTGAGTTCGAGGCGTGTAATCGGCACGCAAGGAGAGAAACGCAGAAACAAACCGTAATCGCCAGCGAAGTCCGGTCCTGGTGCATTCTGCACGGAGCGCCAAGCGATGGATCCTCCCTGGGAAGTGATCATGGCGATCTTAGCAGTACCATCCGTGGCGAGGCGGCCGGCGTTCCACAGAGCTGCGGTCACTCGCAGGGAACCGATGGCGCAGATTTCGATCATCGCCTAGCAGCATCGTCAAAGTGTCCACACACATCAGGCAAACGAACGACGTTTTGTGTTCGCTTTGTTGCTGCGAGCGCGAGCGCGTTGATGTGGTTGAGATCAATGCAAGTACGAACCGATTCCTCGCGGAAGGCAAGGGAGTCGAGCTTCTCGGCGGGGCCGTAGAAGTATCCAGCGTTGTTGATCAAGATGTCTACGGTGACACCCTCCAGAGCATCGACAAGAAGTCGCATAGATTCGTCTGAGGTCACGTCGATGCCTTCAATGGCAACAGAGTTGGGGATCGCATCCAATTCCGCCGAAGTGCGTCGGCAAGTGCCGTAGACACGCGCGCCCGCATCCGACGCGGCCTTTGCGAGAGCGAGGCCGAGGCCGCGGTTCGCACCAGTGATGACGACGTTCAAGCCTTTCAGCTTCGACGGGTCGAAATGCTTGTCGATGTCGAGCACCCGAGAATTGTTGCGGCGCTTGTCCAGAGCGAAGCGGGCGGGTTGGTCTGGCAACGAGTACTTGGACGAGGTGTGCTTGCTGCAGCATCCGCACTTGAGGGCGAGAACGGTGCCAATCGCACCAACGGCGATTCCACCGAGTGCCGCGAGGGCAATGGAGCGGCTAGCGCAGGCCTTCTTGGCAGAGTCCGACATGGCGGGCTTTGTGGGAGGCACTTAACGGGGTTGGCGCGATTTATGGTGCGACTCAGGAATGCTTTGCGTGGACAATTCGCGCGCCTGCAAAGGAACACGCACAAAAAGACGGCCACGCGAAGCAAGCACGAGCTCAAACGCCCAGGAGAGACTTGGCGTCAGTCAGTCGGCGCTCGATCAGCCAACGCCAAAGTTCGTGGTCCATACACCTTTGCTGCTGATCCTCTGGTCCCGCCACTAGTAAGGCAACGGGTAAGGCAGGAGGACTTGTACGACCAAGCAAAGTTATGACAGCGACCAAAGTATCCGCAATCACTGCAACGACACCAACGAAGAACGAAGACACCATCACCACCACGAACACCACTATCATAACAGCATCACCATCACCTTCGCCTTCGCCAGACACCATCGACAAACGTCGACACAAAGACAGACAGACTGACAGACTTCCTGTATGGGAAGCAAACGACGACGTAGTGTCTGTCCGCGTTGCAACGACGACAACATCATCGCCACCACGAACACCACTAACCGCATCAGCATCAGCATCAGCAGCAGCAGCAGCAGCATCAGCATCAGCAGCACCTTCACCAGACACCATCGACAAACGTCGACACAAAGACAGGAAAAGAAAAGACGACGTAGTGTCTGTCCGCGTTGCAACGACAACGACGACGACGACGACGACGACGACGACGACGACGACGACGACGACAACGACAACGACGACGTCGACGAACTTTCATTGCTGTTGGTGACGAAGTGAGTGAGTGGTGGTGACAACAAAAGCAAAGACAGTCAACGACAGCAACAGCGACAGCGACAGCGACGAACGAACGGTGACTGTTTTATGACTGCGAGACTGCGAGACTGCGAGCGAACTTCGACGACGTTCGTTCGTTCGTTTGTTTGTTGGTTCGTTCGTTTGTTTGTTTGTTTTTGGTTCGTTCGTTCGGTCGTTGTTTCGTTGTTTCGATGGTTGGTTGGTTTGTTGGTTCGTTGGTTCGTTCGGTCGTTGGTTTTTCGTTGTTTCGATGATTGGTTCGTGGGTGGGTTCGTTTGATCATTGGTTCGATCGTTGGTTGGTTGGTTGGTCAGTTGTTTCGATGCTTCTGTTGTAAGTAATTGTTGTCGTTGTCGTCGTCGTTGTTGTTGACCACTGACGGTTCAACCAGCTACTTCCTTACTTGCCGCCGCCGTTTGCGCTTTTGTTGTTGTTGTTGTTGTTGTTGTTGTTGCAGTTCTGTTTGGTCTCACAACCATTGGTTTGTGCGTCGTTGTGTTGGTCGAAAGGAATCAATCAATCAATCGGTTGGCGACTCGACTAACTTGACTCGACCACCGCTGCGCCGGCGTCTGCTTGTGTGCGTATCTCCGTGCCCAAATGCGATGCTTGTTGGCTTTTCGCATGGTCGTTTGCGGTTTGACGGGACAAGGTGGCGCCGCGGCTGCATTGTGGCTTACACCACCGTAGCTAAAAGAGATAGTTGGAGAGAAGGTGTGGCAATCAAGTGATTACAAGTTAGAGCAAACGAGAAACTTTGTCCAGTTCGAACGTTCACAATGAGAGAAGAAAAAGTGAACAGAGTCACGAATCATATCTCACGGGCAATGCCTCTGACGCGGCAGGCAGCGAGGCAACGCTCAAGGACACATGGCGTGCGGTGGGTTCCAGGCGTTGACAGAGGCATCGCAGCATGCTAGGGTCGTTTGCTTACAGAATGCTCTTTAGAACCGCGGCGACGGCTGCACCGGCAATGGGCCCAGCGACCGTCGACACGGCCGCACCAGCCGAGTTAGCAGCATAACTGTCGATGTGTCCTTTCTGGATGGGGCTCGTGAAGCCCGCGCATCGCGTGCACAACGCTGGCAGATTCAGAAAGGTGGAAATTCCACAACCGCATCCGAGGCACTTGCCCATGGTGAAGTAGTAAGTAGTGTTGGAGGTTGTTGTTGAGGAGCTGGGAGTTTTGTTACGTGGGAAGGGACGCAAGAGAAATGGTTTGAAGTTTGTGCGCGCCTTTATTTTCTCCCTGCGATTTCTTCCCACGACGAGACCGCGCACCCCAGAGGACGCCACTGCTGAGCGGGGAGGTGTGTGTGTGTGTGTGTGTGTGTGTGTGT
>ENA-OWNT01005019-OWNT01005019.1-seawater-metagenome-genome-assembly--contig:-NODE-5019-length-11185-cov-12.546813_pt1 | contig 11185 bp, 18 predicted proteins | sample MGYA00238136_ERZ651165 | MGnify/ENA primary metagenome ERZ651165 (study PRJEB26861, sample SAMN08777766) | seawater metagenome | isolation source: coastal seawater | place: USA: Florida | collected... | reverse complement strand
GGCTGCTGTTACGGTTTAATTGACGACCACTCTTACGATGGCGCATGACCCTATCCTTCTAACTAAACTAATATAGTGATTTAGATTATTCAGCTAGGCTTGCAGGCGGCCAATTTTCTAGGCGCATACCTAGAGAAAGACCACGTGAAGCTAGCACGTCTTTAATTTCAGTTAGAGACTTCTTACCTAAGTTAGGCGTTTTAAGAAGCTCAACTTCAGTGCGCTGAACTAAATCACCGATATATTGAATTTGCTCGGCTTTCAAACAGTTTGCTGAACGTACTGTTAGCTCAAGATCATCAACTGGACGAAGCAGAATAGGATCGAATTCTGGCTTCTCTTCTTTCTCTTCTGGCTCAGTTACATCACGTAAATCTACGAATGCATCTAATTGCTCAGCTAAGATAGTAGACGCACGGCGGATCGCTTCTTCAGGATCTAAAGTGCCGTTTGTTTCCATATCAATGATTAACTTGTCTAAGTCTGTACGTTGCTCAACACGGGCTGATTCAACCGAGTACGCAATACGTTCAACTGGGCTGAATGATGCATCAAGCAGCAGACGACCAATTGGACGCTCATCGTCATCAGAGGATAAACGACTAGATGCCGGCACATAACCGCGACCGCGCTCAACACGAATACGCATGCTGATCTCGCTGCTATCTGTCGTAAGGTGACAGATAACGTGATCTGGGTTGGCGATAGTTACATCACCATCGTGCTGAATATCAGCCGCAGTCACAGGGCCTACACCAGATTTAGTCAGGGTCAGAAAAACTTCATCTTTGCCTTCTAAAGTTACTGCTAGACCTTTAAGGTTTAACAGAATTTCAATGATGTCTTCTTGTACGCCCTCTTTCGCGCTGTACTCATGCAATACACCGTCGATTTCTACTTCAGTTACTGCACATCCAGGCATAGATGATAACAGTATACGGCGTAAGGCATTACCCAAAGTGTGACCAAAGCCACGCTCTAATGGTTCTAAAACTACTTTAGAACGCGTTGGGTTGATAGCGTCGATATCGACTAACCTTGGTTTTAGGAATTCGGTAACAGAACCCTGCATTTTATCCTCTCTTAACTCTTAACTTTACTTAGAGTAAAGTTCGACGATTAGTTGTTCGTTAATGTCCGCAGACAGATCTGAACGCTCAGGTAGGCGCTTGAAGCTACCTTCCATTTTCTTACCGTCAACTTCAACCCAAGTCGGCTTTTCACGTTGCTCAGCCAACTCTAGAGCAGCGATGATACGTGCTTGTGTTTTTGACTTCTCACGAATTACAACAGTATCTTCTGGAGTAATTACGTATGAAGGAATGTTCACAACACGACCATTAACTAAAATCGCTTTGTGGCTTACTAACTGACGTGCTTCAGCGCGTGTGCTAGCAAAACCCATGCGATATACAACATTGTCTAAACGTTGCTCTAAAAGCTGTAACAAGTTTTCACCTGTATTACCTTTAAGGCGAGCAGCTTCTTTGTAGTAGTTACGGAATTGCTTTTCTAATACACCGTAGATACGACGTACTTTTTGCTTTTCACGTAGCTGTAAACCGTAATCAGATAAGCGACCTTTACGAGCGCCGTGCTGACCAGGTGCAGTCTCAAGTTTACACTTAGAGTCGATAGCTCTTACGCCGCTCTTAAGGAACAGGTCAGTACCTTCACGACGACTCAGCTTGAGCTTAGGGCCCAAATATCTTGCCATGTTATTTCTCCTAACCTATTGTTAAACGCGACGTTTCTTCGGTGGACGACAACCATTATGAGGGATTGGCGTCACGTCAGTGATGTTGGTGATACGGTAACCAGCAGCATTCAAAGCACGTACAGCAGATTCACGACCTGGACCTGGACCTTTGATGAAAACTTCTAGATTTTTTAAACCGTATTCTTGAGCAGCAGTACCTGCACGCTCTGCAGCAACCTGAGCCGCGAATGGAGTAGATTTACGTGAACCACGGAAACCTGAACCACCTGCTGTTGCCCAAGATAGTGCATTACCTTGACGGTCGGTAATTGTTACAATAGTGTTGTTGAAAGAAGCATGAACGTGAGCCATACCATCAGCAACTTGCTTTTTAACCTTCTTACGACGAATTGGTGCTTTAGCCATAATCTACCCCACCTTATTTCTTGATAGGCTTGCGAGGACCCTTACGAGTACGCGCGTTAGTCTTAGTACGTTGACCACGTAGTGGTAACGAACGACGGTGACGTAGGCCACGGAAACAACCAAGGTCCATAAGGCGCTTGATATTTAATGTAACTTCACGACGAAGGTCACCTTCTACAGTGTACTTGCCAACTGCTTCACGCAATACGTCAAGTGTTTCGTCTGAAAGTTCACCGATTTTTGTGGTCTCGGCGATACCAGTCGCTGCTAAGATAGCCTTAGAGCGAGTCTTACCTATGCCATAAATAGCAGTTAAACCGATAACTGCGTGTTTATGATCAGGGACGTTAATGCCAGCGATACGGGCCACTAACACATCTCCTATATTTGAATTTGGTAATCATCTGTTTGAAAAGCCCGTAAGGATACTCAAACGAAGACCAAATCACAACTAAAAACACAGGCCGAGTAAATAACTCAGCCTGCACGACTGTTTAATTAGCCTTGCCTTTGCTTGTGCTTAGGCTCACTGCAAATTACGCGTACTACACCAGCACGTTTAATAACTTTACAGTTACGGCATATTTTCTTAACGGAAGCACGTACTTTCATTGCTCAACTCCGTAAAATGACCTTATCGACCGTAGCCTTTAAGGTTTGCTTTTTTCAGCACAGAATCATACTGATGTGACATCAGATGCGTCTGTACTTGTGCCATAAAGTCCATGATTACAACAACGATAATCAAAATTGATGTACCGCCGAAATAGAATGGCGTTTGCCATGCCATAGTCATGAATTCGGGCACCAGACAGATAAAGGTTATATACAAAGCACCTGCCAATGTCAGGCGTGTCATCACTTTATCAATGTATTTAGATGTCTGCTCACCTGGACGAATACCTGGGATAAATGCGCCAGATTTTTTCAGGTTATCTGCTGTTTCACGCGGGTTAAATACCAACGCGGTGTAGAAAAAGCAGAAGAAGATAATAGCCGCAGCTAAAACCATCGCATATAAAGGTTGACCTGGAGTCAACGTTGTAGCGATTGCTTGTAGCACATCAGCGACCGGACCTTCACCCTGGCCGAACCAGCTTGCAATTGTACCAGGGAACAGAATTATACTGCTAGCAAAGATTGGTGGAATAACACCCGCCATGTTTACTTTCAGTGGTAAGTGCGTGCTTTGAGCAGCAAATACCTGACGACCTTGTTGACGCTTTGCATAGTTAACGACGATACGACGTTGACCACGTTCAAAGAATACAACTAGGTAAGTAACAGCGAATACGATTACAGCAATCAATAACAGTACAAGTACATTCAGATCACCTTGGCGCGCCATTTCGGCTGTCGAACCAATAGCAGACGGCAGGTTAGCTACGATACCAACAAAAATCAGAACTGAGATACCGTTACCGATACCACGTTCTGTAATTTGTTCGCCCAACCACATTAGGAACATAGTACCAGTTACTAAACTCACTACAGCAGTGAAGTAGAAACCGATACCTGGGTTAACAACTAACCCGTCCATCATGCCCGGTAAGCTAGTAGCAATACCGATTGATTGGATTGTAGCAAGCACAAGCGTGCCGTAGCGTGTGTACTGGCTAATTTTCTTACGCCCTTGCTCACCTTCTTTCTTAAGCTCTATAAACGGCGGATACATATGCGTTAATAGTTGCGTAATAATCGAAGCCGAGATGTACGGCATAATACCCAGTGCTAACACTGAAGCGCGCTCAAGCGCACCACCGCTGAACATGTTAAACATTTCAACAATGGTGCCCTTTTGTTGCTCGAAGAAATCGGCAAGTACAGCGGCGTCAATCCCAGGGATCGGCACGAATGAACCTAGACGGTAAATAATGATAGCACCTAATACAAATAGTAATCGACGCTTCAATTCCGAAAGCCCACTTTGTGCACTTTTCATATCTTGACCTGGTTTAGCCATTAGTACTTCCTTAGTCTTCTACCTTGCCTCCGGCAGCTTCGATAGCTTCGCGAGCACCTTTAGTCACTTTAAGACCTTTAACGGTAACTGCGCGTGAAACTTCGCCAGATTTAACTACTTTAACGAACTGGATGTTCTTTTTAACTAGACCAGCTGCTTGTAACGCGTTTACGTCTACTACATCGCCTTCAACTTTAGCGATTTCAAAAAGGTTAACTTCAGTAGATACTAATGATTTACGTGAAGTGAAACCAAATTTAGGTAGACGACGTTGCATAGGCATTTGACCGCCTTCGAAACCAACGCGTACTTTACCGCCAGAACGTGATTTTTGGCCTTTATGACCACGGCCACCAGTCTTACCAAGACCAGAACCAATACCACGACCTAGACGTTTCTTTTCAGTTTTTGCACCAGCAGCAGGTGAAAGTGTATTCAAATGCATCGAATTAACCCTCAACCTTTACCATGTAAGAAACTTGGTTAATCATACCACGCACACATGCTGTGTCTTCTAACTCAACAGTGTGATTGATACGACGTAGACCAAGACCGCGTAATGTAGCTTTATGCTTCGGTAAACGACCGATAGAGCTCTTTACTTGTGTTACTTTTACAGTTTTATTAGCCATGGTTTACCCCGTGATTTCGTCAACGCTAAGACCACGTTTAGCAGCGATTGACTCTGGAGAGTTCATGTTCTCTAGAGCAGCAATCGTTGCACGAACGATGTTGATCGGGTTAGTTGAACCGTATGCTTTTGACAATACGTTCTGTACACCAGTTACTTCTAGTACTGCACGCATCGCACCACCGGCGATGATACCTGTACCTTCAGAAGCAGGCTGCATGTATACTTTAGAACCCGCGTGGCGACCCTTGATTGGGTGCTGTAGCGTGTTACCGTTAAGGTCTACACTGATCATGTTGCGACGTGCTTTTTCCATTGCTTTTTGAATAGCAGCTGGAACTTCACGTGCTTTACCATAACCAAAACCTACTTTACCTGCGCCGTCACCAACTACTGTTAGTGCAGTGAAGCTAAAGATACGACCACCTTTAACCACTTTAGACACACGGTTTACCGCGATTAGCTTTTCAGCCAAATCAGGCTGTTGTTGCTTTGCTTCTACGTTAGCCATTGTCTACTCCTAGAATTGCAGACCGGCTTCACGCGCTGCATCAGCAAGCGCCTTCACACGGCCGTGATATTTAAAGCCACTGCGATCAAAAGCAATCTTTTCGATGCCTTTGTCAGCTGCACGTTCAGCAACCGCTTTACCAACTGCTTGAGCAGCTGCAACGTTACCTGTGCCTTTAACTGTTTCGCTAATTGCTTTTTCAACAGTAGAAGCAGCAGCCAGTACAGTACCCTCAGCAGTAACTACTTGAGCGTAAATGTGACGTGGCGTGCGGTGGATAACAAGACGCGTTGTGCCTTGTTCAATATAATTTCTACGAGTGCGTTTAGCACGACGTAGACGAGCTGTTTTTTTATCCATCGTCTTACCTTACTTCTTCTTAGCCTCTTTACGGCGTACATTCTCGTCCGCGTAACGAACACCTTTACCTTTATAAGGCTCAGGTTTACGGTATGCACGGATGTTAGCAGCTGTTTGACCAACTAACTGCTTGTCTACGCCCTTAACTAGAACTTCTGTTTGGCTTGGTGTTTCAATCGTAATACCTTCTGGTACTTCGAAATTCACTGGGTGTGAGAAACCAAGAGTTAAGTCTAATACTTTGCCCTTAGCTGCTGCACGGTAACCAACACCTACTAACTGAAGTTTCTTCTCGTAACCTTCATGCGTACCAACAACCATGTTGTTGATTAGAGCGCGAGCAGTACCTGCTTGTGCCCATGCATTAGCTACGCCTTCACGAGGTAAAGTTGTAATAACGTTGTCGTTAACTTGTACTTCAACAGCGTCGTTGATAGTACGAGTTAATTCACCGTTTTTGCCTTTAACTGTGATGTCCTGGCCTTTTAATGTAACTTCTACACCGGCAGGAACATTGATTGGTGCCTTTGCTATGCGAGACATAGTTCCCCTCCGATTAAGCTACAAAGCCAATGATCTCACCACCAACGCCGGCACTACGTGCTGCGCGGTCTGTCATTAGGCCTTTAGAAGTTGATACGATAGCGATACCAAGACCACCCATTACCTTTGGTAATTCGTCACGTTTCTTATAGATACGTAGACCAGGGCGGCTAACACGCTGGATGTTTTCAATAACAGCTTTGCCTTCGAAATATTTTAAATCGATAGAAAGCTCAGGCTTCGCTTCACCGCTTACAGCGTAATCTGCGATATAACCTTCATCTTTTAATACTTTAGCTACTGCTACTTTCAGTTTTGAAGTTGGCATCGTTACTGATACTTTCTTCGCTGACTGACCGTTACGGATACGTGTAAACAAATCCGCAATAGGATCTTGCAAGCTCATAGTCTTACTCCCGTGATACTATTACCAGCTAGCCTTTTTAAGGCCAGGAATTTCACCGCGCATAGCTGCTTCGCGAACTTTAATACGGCTCATGCCGAATTTGCGAAGGTAACCATGTGGGCGGCCCGTAACGTTACAACGATTACGTTGACGTGAAGAGCTAGAATCACGTGGTAAAGCTTGTAGCTTTAATACCGCGTCCCAACGATCATCGTCAGATGTATTAACATCACTGATGATAGCTTTTAGTGCCGCACGCTTTTCAGCGAACTGAGCAACTAATTTCGCACGCTTTGCTTCGCGCGCTTTCATAGAATTCTTTGCCATAACCCTACCCTTATTTCTTGAATGGGAAGTTAAACGCTTCTAACAACGCACGGCCTTCATCATCTGTTTTCGCAGAAGTAGTGATTGTGATATCTAAACCGCGAACACGGTCTACTTTATCATAATCGATTTCTGGGAAGATGATTTGCTCACGTACGCCCATGCTGTAGTTACCACGTCCATCAAAAGACTTAGCACTTACACCACGGAAGTCACGGATACGTGGGATAGCGATTGAAACCAAACGCTCAAAAAAGTCCCACATACGCTCGCCACGTAGGGTTACTTTACAACCAATTGGGTAACCTTCACGCACTTTGAAGCCAGCAACTGATTTGCGTGCTTTAGTGATTAGAGGTTTCTGACCAGAGATTGCTTCTAGATCCGCAACAGCGTTATCTAGGATCTTCTTGTCAGCTAGAGCTTCGCCCACACCCATGTTTAATGTGATCTTTTCGATCTGAGGGACTTGCATGACAGAGCTGAAACCAAACTTCTCTTGAAGCTCAGCAACTACTTTGTCTTTATATACTTCATGCAGTTTCGCCATCATTCTACTCCAACTATTAGATAGTTTTACCAGTAGATTTAAAGATACGTAATTTCTTACCATCTTCAATCTTGAAACCTACACGATCTGCTTTACCCGTTTCCGAGTTGTAGATCGCAACGTTTGATACGTCGATAGACGCTTCTTTCTCAACAATACCGCCAGCTTGGTTCAACTGAGGAACAGGCTTTTGGTGCTTCTTGATTAAGTTGATGCCTTCGACAAATACTCGACCAGATTCAGCAACAACTGAAAGCACTTTACCGCGCTTACCTTTGTCTTTGCCTGCTAGTACGATTACTTCGTCATCACGACGGATTTTTGCTGCCATGATAGACTCCTTATAGTACTTCTGGTGCTAGTGAAACGATTTTCATGAACTTTTCAGTACGAAGTTCACGAGTCACAGGGCCGAAGATACGAGTACCAATTGGCTGTAAGTTATCGTTTAAGATAACAGCCGCATTGCTATCGAAACGGATCAAAGAACCGTCCGGACGACGAACGCCTTTTTTAGTACGCACAACTACCGCGTTTTTAACATCACCTTTCTTCACTTTACCGCGAGGAATAGCTTCTTTTACAGAAACTTTGATGATATCGCCAACCGCTGCATAGCGACGGTGCGAACCGCCAAGGACTTTAATACACTGCACTTTGCGAGCGCCGCTGTTATCAGCAACGTCCAGCTGAGTTTGCATTTGGATCATGTTAATGACCTCCGGTGTAGAAATTACAACACGCCTTAATTTTGTTTAAAATCAAGACATTTCGGTTAAATTCCACTCAAAAAACAAGCAAGTTGTCTCTTAAGGGCGGGCAATTGTAGCAGCAATGGCAAGGAAGTGGTAGGTTATTTTTTAATTAATTTGGAATTAATCGCAATGCTTGCATTGAGGAATTACAGCAGCTTGCTGGTTTGTTATTGATTATAAAACAAACAGGGCGCAAATGCGCCCTGTTTTTGACTTTAATTAAATTTTTATTAATTACCAAATAGACCTTTTAATTTGTCTTTGATTTTATCTTTGGCTTTTTCTTTCACTTCTTCTTTCGCCGCATCACTTACATCTAAGCTATAACCAACATCATGAAATGGGCCTTTGATTATCTGCAGCGGGATGGGGAGGGGGATCCGGATGAACGCACCTGGCTACGGGATGAAACCGGGGGCTCTGTCTATCTCCGGCTCAGCACCAATCCGCTGGAGCAGCCTGCCCGTCGCGAAGACAGTGACTTTGTTCAGGGCACGGTGGATGGCGCGTACTGGCATCGCCCGCCGGGGCCTAATTGTGAAACCGTTATTGCCTATCAGGGGGCGGTGGCCGGGGAGGCGATCCGGGCCGCCGGGTTCATTGCCGATGGCCGCCGGGATGTGGGCCTTCTGGCCGTCACATCGGCAGACCGGCTGAATGCCGGATGGACGGCGGCACAGCGTGCCCGCGCCCGGGGGCAGAGGGCGGCTTGCGCGCATGTTGAACGATTGCTGGCACCGCTGCCCCGGCATTGCCGGATCGTGACGGTGATAGACGGCCATCCGGCAACGCTTGGTTGGCTGGGGGCGGTTGCCGGGCACCAGACTGTACCGCTGGGGGTGGAACATTTTGGCCAGACCGGCAGCATTTCCGAGCTTTACCGCTATTTCGGCATCGATGCGGCCTCCATCATCCAGGCGGTCGACGGGCTGACGGCAGGTCGTCCGTTGAAGCGCCCGTATCCATGAGAGCACCGGATTAGTGATTGGCTGAGAAAGCGGGAAACTGTCACACTGCTGCAGGGAAGAATGGCGGATGGAAGGACAGGGCAATGAAAAGTCTGATGAGCAGTGCCGCACTGGCGGTTTCACTGATGCTGGCAACACCAGGGCTGGCAGGGGATACGCCTGCCCCGGATATGGCGAAGGTCTATTTTGTAAACATCCAGGACGGGGCGGAGGTGTCATCACCGTTCCGGGTGATCTTCGGGCTGAGTGGAATGGGTGTTGCCCCGGCCGGTACCGAGAAAGCGAATACCGGCCACCATCACCTGCTGATTGACCGGCCGCCACTGGGCAAGGGGGCGGAAGGGGCCGATGAACTGAATTACGGACTGCCAGCGGACGAGCATCACCGGCATTTTGGCGGTGGGCAGACGGAAGTCATGCTGGAACTTGCGCCGGGCAAACACACGCTGCAGCTCGTGATGGGGGATGCGGGGCACGTGCCCCATGCCCGACCTGTAACGAGCCCGGTGATCACCATTACGGTGAAATAGGCCGGATACCCAATGGTGCTAGGGTCGGCGAAACCGGTCCTGATACGCAGACGGTGAAATGCCCCGGTGTTTCCGAAACGCCCGGCGCATGCGTTCCTCGGCGCCAAACCCGGATTCGGTTGCGACACGCTTGATCGGATGTTGCCCCTGTTCCAGCAGGGCGGAGGCCGCTTCGACACGAAAGACCTCGACTGCCTGTGCCGGGCTGGTCCCTGTTTCCGTCTTGTATTGGCGGGCAAAAGTACGCTCGCTCATGCCCGACCGCCGGGCTAGCGCGATAACGGACAGGTCTGCGGCGGGATTGTCGCGTATCCAGCTGTGCAGATCATCAAACCTGCCGCTGCCGCTCTCGGTCTGGCGACGCAATTCGGCGCTGAACTGTGCCTGACCACCCGGGCGTTTCAAATGCAGGACCAGCATGCGGCTGAGACGCATGGCTTCGTCATGGCCCAGATCCTCTTCGACCATGGCAAGGGCCATATCGATCCCGGCAGAGACACCGGCAGACGTCCAGACCCGGTCGTTGCGCACGAATATCGGGTCCGTGTGCACGCTGATGTCCGGATATCCGTCGGCCAGCTGACGGCAATAAGCCCAGTGGGTGACGGCATCGCGCCCGCTCAGCAATCCGCTTTCCGCCAGAATGAAGGCGCCGAGGCAGATGGAACCAATGCGCCCGGCCCGGGGCGCTTCCCGCTGCAGCCATTGCCGAAGCCTATGGGATTGCGCCGCGTCCAGCGCAGAACGCCCCCCGGATACCAGCAGAATGTCTGGGGCCGGTCCGGTACTGGATGAGACGGGCAAAGGCTGTGTTTCCAGGGATATTCCGGCATCTGTCCGTATCAGGCCGCCGCTTTCCGACACCAGCGTGACGTCATAGGCAGGCTGGTCACCGTTCCGACGGGCATCCTTGAACACCTGTACCGGGCCGGTGACATCCAGCAGTTTTGTATCCGGGAACAACACGAACACGACCTTCAACGGCCGGTTCGTCCGGTTTTTCGGTTTGGCGGTTTTTAAGGGCATAATGTCATTTAAGTCATTTCGTGCCCATGTGATCAAGTCCCCAGCGTGTGATTGGCTGGGGAGTGAACATGCGAAGGGCAGGTACTCAGAAGATCGATTTCGGCTGGCAGGTGGTCGCCGTTGCCTTTGTGGTGGCGATGTATGGCTGGGGTATCGGGTTTTACGGCCTGCCGGTTTTTGTCCATACCCTCAATCAGTCCCATGGCTGGTCGATGGGGGTGCTGTCACTGGCGGTCACCGGCCATTACCTGTTGAGTTCGGTTCTGGTTGTGTTTGTCGCCGACCTGCAGCAGCGCTGGGGGCTGGCAACAACGACGCGCCTGGCTGTATTGCTGAGCGGGACCGGGGTGATGATCTGGGCCCTTGCCGATCAGCCCTGGCACATTTTTCTGGCGGCGGGGCTGACGGCGATGGGGTGGTCAGCCATGAACACGGTCACCATCGCGGCGATTGTCAGCCCGTGGTTCACCCGACAAAAACCCCAGGCGAT
>ENA-OWNT01005018-OWNT01005018.1-seawater-metagenome-genome-assembly--contig:-NODE-5018-length-11186-cov-3.110541_pt1 | contig 11186 bp, 9 predicted proteins | sample MGYA00238136_ERZ651165 | MGnify/ENA primary metagenome ERZ651165 (study PRJEB26861, sample SAMN08777766) | seawater metagenome | isolation source: coastal seawater | place: USA: Florida | collected... | reverse complement strand
TGCTATCGCCGGTGATTTCCGGCGGCGATCCGGGGCCGCATCCAATTCAGGGTATTGGCGCCGGGTTCATTCCATCAAACCTCGACACTTCGCTTCTGGATGGTGCGATTAAGGTGGATGCCGAGGAGGCGAAGGAAATGGCACGTCAATCAGCCGCCAAAGAAGGCATGCTGGTTGGCATTTCCTCGGGAGCGACACTGGCAGCAATCAAAGCCAAAATTTCAGAACTTCCGGCAAATGCCCGGGTGCTCGGTTTTTCCTATGATACCGGTGCGCGGTATTTCTCAGTTCCTGATTTTCTGCCGACAGCAGCTTAGTCTGAAAGCGAGCCCCCCTCCGAATCATCTCGGAGGGGTTTTTCTTATGCCGCGTATTGGTCGCGAAGTTCTCTTTTCAGGATTTTTCCAATTGCACTGCGTGGCAGTTCAGACGTGAGGATCACATCCGAAAGGCGTTGAGTTTTACCCAGTTGCTCATTCGCCCAGATCCTGATGTCGCTGGCCGAGACAGACGCACCCTCTTGCAGGACGACAAAGGCGACAGGCGTCTCGCCCCATTCACGTGATTCAACACCGACGACAGCAACATCGGCAATATCCTCATGCTTTTGCAGCAAGTGCTCAATGTCGCTAGGATAAATGTTAAACCCACCTGAAATGATCATGTCTTTCTTGCGGTCGACAATCTTCATATAACCGTCGGCCTGAATCACTGCCATGTCACCGGTTTTCAACCAGCCCTCTTCGTCCAGGACTTCTGCCGTGGCCTCGGGGCGCTGCCAGTAGCCTTTCATGACCTGTGGGCCGCGTACACACAGTTCACCGGGCTGCCCTGCAGGCAAAGCCTGTCCCGACTCGTCAATCACCTTCACTTCGGTTTCGGGCACAGGTGTGCCGATGGTGCCCTGCTGGATTGCATCGGGCTTGTTGGCGGATACCACCGGGGAAGTCTCAGTCATGCCGTAGCCCTCAGACACATCGCAACCGGTAATCTGCTTCCACTGGCGGGCAGCTTCAGAGGTCAACGCCATCCCGCCTGAAGAGGTGGTCTTAAGATGGCTAAAATCCACCTTGGCTAACTCTGGATTGGCACACAAGCCATTAAACAGTGTATTAATGCCAACAAAACCATCCACCCTTTCCTTCTGCAACGTTTTGATAAAACCCGCCAGATCGCGGGGATTGGGAATCAACAAGCTGCAGAGCCCTTTACTGAACAGGAACATGCAATGCAGCGTAAACGCATAAATATGGTAAAGCGGCAGCGGCGCCACGACGGTACCTTCACTCGCTGTATAAAACTCACCGAGATGGGCATCCACCTGCAGCATATTGGCCACCAGATTGCGGTGAGTCAACATAGCGCCTTTGGCGACACCGGTGGTACCACCGGTATACTGCAAGACCGCCACGTCTTCAGGCTTGCGCGAAACAGGACGGAACTGGCTGTTTCGCCCTCGCTTGAGCGCCTCTTTAAAACTGATCTGATTGTGGAAGGCGAAGTCGGGCACCATCTTTTTAATATATTTGACTGCAAAATTCAGCAGACCGCCTTTTAGCGGTGTGTGCAGGTCGCCAATTTGCGTCACAATCACCTGCTCAACCGCTGTTTCCGCAATGACCTCCGCAGCGGTGCTGGCGATATTAGCAAACACCACCATCGCTTTAGCGCCAGAATCATTGAGCTGGTGCTTAACTTCGCGGGCGGTATACAGGGGATTAGTGTTTACCACCACCAAACCCGCACGAATAATGCCGAACAGTACAACCGGGTATTGCAGCACATTGGGCAGTTGCACCGCTACCCGATCACCGGGTTGCAGGCCGGTATGATTCTGTAAATAGGCGGCAAAGTGCGCAGACAATCGGTCGACATCGGCAAATGTCAGAGTGCGGCCCATACAGGTAAAGGCCTTTTGATCTGCAAATTGGGTGCTCGCCTCTACAAAGACTTCCGGAATTGTACGATTGTAATTCAAAGTTTCATCTCCCCTCGTCAAATTGCCTCTCGCCAAATACTGAAAGGCCAAACCCCTGTCCGGTGGTTTGACCTCTCAGAACCAGGCGACGCCCAAAGGCGTCTTACTGATGAATCATGCTCTGTTGTCGCGCCTTAAAAGGCAAAGTCATCGACATCCAATTCCATCAGGTTGTTGACACCGGACTTGATGGTGGCGACACAAGTCTGGGTGCGCGGCAAAATACGCTGATAGTAAAAGCGCGCAGTGGACAGCTTGGCTTTATAGAAAGCCTCGTCCGAAGTGCCCGCTGCCAGGGTTTGCTGGGATTTGGCCGCCGCCAGTGCCCAGAAATAAGCCAGGGTCACATAACCGGAGTACATCAGATAATCCACAGACGCGGCACCCACTTCGTCGGCATTTTCCATCGCTTTACCACCAATATGCATGGTGAGTTCGCCCCACTCTTTGTTCAGGGCGGTCAGCGGTTCGATAAACTCACGCAGCGCTTCGTTATCCGCTTGTGCCTGGCAGAACTTATGGACAATCTTGGTAAAGCCCTTCAGCAGTTCACCCCCGGAGCCCAACACCTTGCGGCCCAACAGGTCCAATGCCTGAACACCGGTGGTGCCTTCATACAACATGGAGATACGGCAATCGCGGACATTCTGCTCGACACCCCACTCGCTGATAAAGCCGTGGCCACCGAAACATTGGAGTGCCAGGTTGGCGGACTCGTAGCCGGTTTCGGTCATAAAGGCTTTGGCAATTGGCGTCAGGAAGCTTAGCAACTGGTCAGCGGCCTTGCGTTCCTCTTCGCTTTCCGCCCGCTCCATCAGATCTACCTGTTTGGCCGCGAAGTAAGCCAACATGCGGTTGCCTTCGGTAAAGGCTTTCTGGGTCAGCAACATGCGGCGTACATCGGGGTGCACAATAATCGGGTCTGCCGGGCCATCGGGGTTTTTCGCGCCGGACAGGGAACGCATTTGCAGACGTTCGCGGGCATAGTCCAGCGACTTCTGGAAGCCGATTTCGGCGTGGGCCAAGCCCTGGATAGCCGTTCCGAGGCGGGCAGTGTTCATAAAGGTGAACATGGCCATCAGGCCTTTGTTGGGCGGGCCGATCAGGAAACCTTTGGCGCTGTCGAAGTTCATCACACAGGTGGCGTTGCCGTGAATACCCATCTTGTGTTCAATGGAACCACACTTGACGCCGTTGCGGTCCGCGAGGGTACCGTCTGCAGCGACGTTAAACTTGGGCACGATAAACAGGGAGATCCCTTTAGTACCGGCAGGTGCATCCGGCAGGCGAGCCAGTACGATATGTACGATGTTTTCTGCCATGTCGTGCTCACCGGCAGAAATGAAGATTTTGGTGCCAGATATGGCGTAGGTGCCGTCGGCATTGGGTTCGGCTTTGGTGCGCAACATACCCAGGTCGGTACCACAGTGGGGTTCGGTCAGACACATGGTGCCGGTCCACTCACCGGAGATCAGTTTGGTGAGGTAGGTTTCTTTCTGCTCCTCGGTGCCGTGGGCGGCGACGGTGTTCATGGCGCCGTGGGATAGACCAGGGTACATGCCCCAAGACCAGTTGGCTTCACCGACCATTTCACTGATCACGGTACCCAATGAAGAAGGCAGACCTTGACCGCCGTGCTCTGCGCTGTGGGTCATGGAGGGCCAGCCGGATTCGACGTACTGTTGGTAGGCTTCTTTAAAGCCGGCTGGTGTGGTTACTTCACCGTCATTCCACTGACAGCCCTCTTCGTCGCCCACGCGATTCAATGGTGCCAGGACGTTTTCACAGAATTTAGCGGCTTCTTCGATAATGGCGCTAACCACTTCCGGGCTGGCTTCTTCGCCGTTGGGCAATGCAGCGTAATGCCCAGGGAACTCGAGGAGTTCATTCATGGCAAACTGTATGTCGCGCAGGGGGGCTTTGTAATCGGCCATCCTTATTTTTAACCTCTAGCTGGTTTGGTTTTGTCGATAAGACAAAGAATCTCTGATTCAGAGTTTAGTCTCAATAACGAAAACAACCAGATTATGTGACAAATGGGGGCGGGGTGGTGATGTTTTACTGTTGGCAATGTGACCAATTGGTCACTTTTGGTGTTTGGCGGCCGGATTGTGCTCAAAAGCGGACATTGAATAATTGTCGGTGGTGAATTTGTGCATGGACATGGTGGATTACGCTATCGCTAATCCGCCCTACGCAGCTACGAAGTCGCGTAGGTTGGATTAGGCGTTTTTTGCCGTAATCCGACACGACCATGTCCGAATTCACTCCCACCAATCAAATCGAGCGAGTGTCCGCTCCTGGCACAGACCAGCCCCTGACTACCGCCCTAACCTCTTGCGGTACTCTCCAGGTGTAACTCCAGTCCACTTTTTAAACGCCCTAAAAAATGCACTGGTTTCATCAAACCCCAAACGCTCAGCAATATCCGTATTACTCAAATCCGGACAACCCAAATAGTGGAAAGCCGCTTCCATCCGACACTCGTCTTTCAAACGCTGGAACGACGTATCCTCACCCTGTAAACGGCGCCGCAAGGTTGTGACCGATAGATTCAGGCGCGAAGCCACCTCCTCCGCACTCGGCATCGATACACTCACATCTTTTGTCAGAATGGAACGCACCTTCCCTTTCAGACTGGAGTGCGTAATATCACTGATTACCAAATGGTATGGCGCCGAGCGTAGAAAATCACTCAGCGTCTCCTGGTTTTGAACAATCGGATAGTCCAAATACTCCGACGGAAACTCAACCCCATTGAAGTCCTGCTCAAATTTAAACTCCGCCGGGTAGACTTCCGCCATCTGTTTAAACTCATCGGGGCAAGGAAAGGTAAAGTACAGTGTGTTCAACTCAATCTCGCGACCGATCAGCCAGCAGTGAAAGCGGTGCCAAATCGCCAGCTGGTTCCGGATCTGATTAGGGTTAGCGCTGCGAAGTGCCGACTCAAAATCGTCCTGGGAGAAAGCTTCCACAGGCGCCATGCGCCCTCTCGCCACCCCATTCTCCTCTGTCAACACAGACCGGACATTGAAGCCCCGACAGACTTCGCAAAACTCCCCGGCTCTAAGAATCGCCTGACGCAAATTCTTACACTGAATAATGGTAAGGCACATCAAACGGAAAGACCCCAGGCGCACCTTACCGGCGGTGAACATGCCAAAGCACTCATCCTGGGTGAGGAACATCACCCGCTGATACAGCTGACCATATTTAACCGCCGAAAACTGGGGCGATTCTTCCAGCTCCTTGCGGCAAGTCCCCAACTCCTCCAGTAGCGCCGAGGTATCAGTGCCGCTATCCTCCACCGTCTGCAGCAAGGTCAGGGCATATTCACTGGGAACTGTGGCAATCTCGTTGGACATACATACATCCTATTGGAAAAGCTGTTTTATTCTATGCCACAAAAAAACCACTAAAAAGGCCGAGCCGATCAGCCCACCCACCAAAATCACGGTAATCAACAGAAAACTGGCAGCTTTTTCCAGAGAGAGGCCCCAGCCAAAAATCGCCAGGGCGACAAAGGCCCCGCAGGCCAGCAACGAAACCGTCATAATTGCGCGATTTTTACTGCGCTTTTTTTTGCCAATCAGGCTAAATATCATACAACTACCGTTTTTTGCTTTAACGATGGATTCTCAACCAAGGCTTTGCTCCAAAGCGCACCGATGGTACCCGTGTCGAGCGCTTATTCCAGCGAGCGCAATACCTGATTGATCGCCTGGCGGGTTGCAGCGATCTGTTGGGATATGGCTCCATTACTTTCCAGGCTTGCCGCCTTTTGGGTTTCCGAGGAGTGTTGATGGACCCCCAACCGGTTGACGTTGGCCTCCCAGATCGCGTGCAACTTATCTGCTGCCTGGGGCACCGGCGGCGGAATCACTTCGGACAGGTCGTCCATATAGTTCACCTGTACCCAGCCGGCAATCGGATTAACCGGCATGGCGCGCTCAGAGACAGCCCAGCCATAGTGGGCCTGATCCACCAGCAGCTGCAGCTGATGCAACTCCCGCAACATGGTGAAGCTGGCATCGCGGATATTGCGCTGGAATTCCGTGCGGTTGGCGCGCTCGGTGTTAAACGTAAGCGCTACAATCGCCACTACCAAGCTGATCAGCGCTACCAGGTTATTTTTAGTAGCTGTCCAAAAACCGACCATCAACACCAACCTCGTTGGTTATGCTTCGCTAAACGGCGCCTTCATGACTCCACTCACAGTTCACATGCATATCACCTGAACCGGGCACATGGGCAGAGCCGCTGGCCTCCCAGGTAAAAGTATGAGTACCGGATAACTCGGTTTCAAGGTGAACGGTGGCGGATACCCAGTACATACGACTTAACAGCTCTTCAAACTTGGTGACCCACTGCTCCCACTCGTACTCCACGGCTTTGTAGGAGGCACCAAAGTGCATCACGTCGGTCTGGTAGTTGCCCTGCCCAACCTCTGCCTTTGGGATAGCGAACATCTCCTGACACAGAAACGGCCAATCATCCGCCTTTGGCAGGGATAACATGGCCGAGCGGTTCACTGAGCGACGCTGAGTATCGCCGTTATACCCCCCCGCATCCTTGATACAGCCGTAAACAATTGACTCCTGATCCATGTTCGCCTCTGTTGTTATTGCAATGGCATCGGTGTTAAAACCACCACCAACCTCGATTGAGCCGCTTTTCGCAGTCCTGCAGCTGACGCGTATAGATCGCCGACCGGGCTGACACTTTTTTCGCCACCGCCTTCAGCCAGCCTTTGTTTTTGAAAGATCGGCGATTAAAACCACCATGCCCTTCGTGATATGCGAGGTATAAATGGTAGGGGTCGTTCAGGGCTATTTTACTGCGCTTGTGGCTCTGGTAGTTGTACCAGCCGACAAAATCGATCGCATCGTCGAAATCGTCACGGTCGGCTCCCCAGTTACCACTTTTGTCCTTGTACCAGTCCCAGGTTTCGTCTTTGGCCTGGGAAAAGCCATAAGCACTGCTCTTGCGCGGCCCGGGCAGTACCCACAACAGCTTGGTTCGCGGTGGTTTGGCCTTGGGCTGGAAACGGGATTCCTGGTACATAATAGCCATCATGACCGGTATCGAAGAGCCCCAACGCTCCTGGGCATCTTTGGCCTCCTCATACCAGTCATCCTTTTCGTCAAAGATATGACAAATATTCTCCACATGGCGCGGGGGTGAGGTGACGCAACCGCCAAGCAGCAGCCCACTCACTGCAACCGTTAGCGCCAGAGCCCGGTGACTAAACATCAACCCGGTGCTCGCGCAGCAGCTCAATCAAGCCCGCTTCATCCATAATCTCAATCCCCAAATCCTGTGCTTTGGTCAATTTGGAACCAGCCCCTGGACCGGCCACCAGACAGTGGGTCTTGGCAGACACACTGCCCGCCACCTTGGCCCCCAAGTCCTGCAGTTTAACCTTGGCCTCATTGCGGGACATCGTCTCCAGCGTGCCTGTCAACACATAGGTTAGACCGGCCAGCGGTTCGGTCGCCGCCTCTTTCGGCGCTTCGTCCGGCCAGTGCACACCGGCACTGCGCAGCGCCTCAACCACCTCCATATTGTGCGGTTGCTGGAAGAATTCTGCAATAAAGTGCGCCACTACCGGACCCACGTCCTCAACCGCCAGCAGTGCCTCTTCATCGGCGGCGGCCAGGGTTTCCAGGCTGCCGAAGTGTTTTGCCAATCCACGCGCGGTCGCTTCACCCACCTCGCGGATACCCAAGGCAAACAGAAAACGTGCCAAGGTGGTATTTTTACTCTGTTCCAACGCGGCCAACAGGTTTTCCGCCGATTTGTCCCCCATGCGCTCCAGACCCGCAATCTGGTAGGCCTCCAGTTTAAAGAGGTCCGCTACCGAAGCGATCAGCTTTTCGTCCACAAGCAGCTCAACCAGCTTGTCCCCCAGACCCTCTATATCCAGAGCCTTGCGGGAGGCAAAGTGTTTGATAGCCTCTTTTTGCTGAGCACCACAGATCAGCCCACCACTGCAGCGAGCCACCACTTCGCCAGGTTCGGTTTCTACCGGAGAGTCACAGATCGGGCAGGTTTCGGGAAAAACGATGTCGCGGGCATTGGCAGGACGCTTGGATTTAACCACAGAGACCACCTGGGGAATCACGTCACCGGCGCGACGCACCACCACAGTATCACCAATTTTGATGCCGAGTCGATCGATCTCATCACGGTTGTGCAGGGTGGCATTGGAGACAGTGACGCCGCCAACAAACACCGGTTTCAGGCGGGCAACCGGCGTTACGGCGCCCGTGCGTCCCACCTGGAACTCCACGTCCTGCAGCTGGGTCATCTCCTCCTGTGCGGGAAATTTGTAGGCGATAGCCCAGCGGGGTGCCCGGGCGACAAAACCGAGTTTGTCCTGCAGCTTGCGGTCGTTGACCTTAAACACAATCCCGTCAATATCGTAGTCCAGCGAGTCGCGTTTCTCCGCCATTTTACGGTAATAGTCCAGACAAGCGCCCACATTCCCAGCCACCGCCATCTCGGCATTGATCAAAAACCCCCACTTATTAAGGGCTTTGAGTACGTCGGTATGGCGATCGGGCAGTTCCCCACCTTCAAACCAGCCGACACTGTAGGCACACATCTCCAGCGGCCGCTCCTGGGTCACGCGCGGGTTCAGCTGGCGCAGGCTGCCGGCAGCGGCATTGCGCGGATTCACAAAGGTTTTTTCGCCTTTTTCTCGCGCTTTCTCGTTGAGCGCCTCAAAACCCGCTTTGGGCATATAGATCTCGCCACGCACTTCGAGTACCGGGGGGTAACCCTCCCCCATCAATGCCAGCGGAATCGATTTGATGGTGCGCACATTCTGGGTGATATTTTCCCCGGTGGTACCGTCGCCACGGGTGGCGCCCCGTTCCAAGACACCGTCGCGATACAACAAACTGACCGCAATGCCGTCCAGTTTGGGTTCACACCCGTATTCGATCTCATCGGTGGTTTTCAACCGCTCACAAACACGGCGATTGAAGTCAAGCAGATCCTCTTCACTAAAGGCGTTGTCCAGTGACAGCATTGGCACTTCGTGGCGTACCTGCTCAAAAGCACTGAGTGGTTCGGCGCCTACCCGCTGGGTGGGGGAATCCGGTGTAATTAGCGGCGGGTATTGCTTCTCCAGCTGTTGTAGTTGTTGCAGTATACGATCATATTCCGCATCGGGAATCTGTGGTTCGTCGAGCACGTAGTAGCGGTAGTTGTGGTAGTTGAGCTGCTGTCTCAGCTCCTGCGCTTGATCTTGGATAGACTGGGGTACAGGCATAAAGGGGGGTCGCTTGTTAATCACCGCCGGTCTTCAGTGACTTGCGCATCAACTAAAGACCGGCTCGCTTTATTGTTAGACTCGGGACAGTTGCTTGCGCTCGAAGTCGCGAATGCGTTGGCGGCAGTGCTCCATGGTCTGGCCTGTCATTACGCTGCGATTTTCATCTTTCAACTCGCCGCCCAGTTCCTGACACAGGGTTTCGGCAGTGGCAACCATTATATCGAAAGCTTTCAGACTGTCGGACGCCAAGGGCAATGTCATAAACAGTCTCACCCCTGGCGTTTCAAAGCTGTCCATCACATTCAGATCGAAGGTGCCGGGCTTGACCATATTGGCCATACTGAACAGCACCGGACCATCACCGTCGGCGCCCTGGTGGTGGTGAAAAATATCCATCGCACCATACCGCATACCGCAGTGGAGAATAATATCCAGCAACGCCTGGCCGGCAAAACGGTGTCCTTGGGGGGCCATCACATTGATCACCAGCACCTCTTCCGCAGGTGCGGCGTCAACCTTGGGCTCAACTGCACTGACAGGTTCCCTGGCTGCAGCTGGCTCTGTGCTCTTGAATTCCCATGCGCCTTCATCAGCGGCTTCGCCACCGCTTTCAGTCCTGTCGACCTCTTGCGGCACTGGGGATTCGTCGCCGAGTGAAGGCTCGATACGTGCGTCTGCATCGGTGGAAGCCGTTGCATCGTCCACTTCCATCAACATGGGCACGTCTTCGTCCAGGTTTAGACTCACCTGTTCCGGCTCGCGGGGCGGTATCGGCTTGGCCAAAGTGACCTTGCTCGCCTCAAAGCTTTCCCGCACAGATCGATTGAGTTGATCAACGTCTTCCGGTGCGCGCTGGCTGACTACGCGGGCGCCGCCGTTGGGGAGCTCGCTGCCAAACTCCTCGAGATCCTTTTTCTCTGTGCCCTGGTGCATGCTCAAAGACATTCGGATGGAGTTTTGACGTGCCACGCGCATTCGGCGCCAACCATCCAGCAGGATCCCCACGATCAGTAATACGACAATGACTGTCAGCCACTCACGCATAGCAAATTCCATTGTTTCGCTGCTTCTTAATCTACTGTCAAATTACGCGTTTGATTACTGTTACACAGTTAATCATATCTGAGAAAAAATTACATCGCCGCCAGTTCTGCAGCTTCGTCCACATCCACGGTTACCAGGCGTGAAACACCCGGCTCGTGCATAGTGACCCCCATCAACTGGTGAGCCATCTCCATCGCTATCTTGTTGTGGGTAATATAGATAAACTGGACGTGCGCTGACATCTCTTCCACCATCCGGGCATAGCGCCCTACGTTAGCGTCATCCAGCGGGGCATCAACCTCATCCAGCATACAGAAAGGCGCCGGGTTGAGGCGGAAAATGGAGAAGACCAGCGCAATGGCCGTCAGTGCCTTCTCTCCACCGGACAACAAGTGGATGGTACTGTTACGCTTACCGGGCGGACGGGCCATAATGGCAATACCCGTGTCGAGCAAGTCCTCGCCGGTCAATTCAAGATAGGCGTGACCGCCGCCAAACACTTTCGGGAACAGCTCCTGCAAACCTTTGTTCACCTGCTCAAAGGTTTCCTTAAAGCGGGTGCGGGTTTCCCGATCAATTTTCTTGATGGCATTTTCCAGCGTTACCAGGGCCTCACGCAAATCTCCGTCCTGGGCATCCAGGTAGTTTTTGCGCTCAGACTCCGTTTTGTACTCCTCGATCGCCGCCAGGTTGATGGGACCCAAGCGGGAGATGCGATTGGCAACTCGCTCCAACTCCTCTTCCATGGGCTGCTCTGCGGCATCCCCGGGCAACTGTTCCAACAGGGTGGGCAGGTGGAAGTTCTCTTCGGTGAGCTGGTCCTTCAGGGTATTGCGCCGTACGTCCAGAGTCTGAGCGTCCAAACGCTCTTTTTCCAGGCGT
>ENA-OWNT01005017-OWNT01005017.1-seawater-metagenome-genome-assembly--contig:-NODE-5017-length-11187-cov-3.920882_pt1 | contig 11187 bp, 5 predicted proteins | sample MGYA00238136_ERZ651165 | MGnify/ENA primary metagenome ERZ651165 (study PRJEB26861, sample SAMN08777766) | seawater metagenome | isolation source: coastal seawater | place: USA: Florida | collected... | reverse complement strand
TCTTTTTTTTTTGGGCGTTTCGTGCAGAGGCATGGTATTGTGAACTATTTCGGACCTCAAAGAGTGGGGCGGCGGTCAAAGGATAATGGTGTTTCCGGATGGATGATTGCTGCAGAGGCACTGAAACACAACTGGATTCAATGTTTCCGTTACATTTTATTGCGCCGCGGGGGTTACCAGCTGGTGGGCATGAGCACTTCGGCCACCAAGGAGGCCGAACCGGTGTTCGGAGTTGGAATACCGGCCAAGGTAAACAAAACGCAAACGGAAAAGTCTGACACCCCTTCCCAGCCTACAGTTTCTACATATAAACCACAGAAAGCTTTGCAACGCTTGCCGCGGTGGCGGCAAGAAGAACGCCGTCTTGTTGAAGGTCTGGGCCGTTGCGGTGGGGTCATCAACACTAGAACAGGACCTTTGATATATGCATCAGTGCCTCAGAATATTCGGCGAGTATGGGTTCACGCGTTACAGTCAGCAATGTGGAACGCCATGGCGTCGGATCGCATGAGAATGTTGCTTGCATCAAATAGCGACGCTGTAATCGTTGGAGACCTCGTTATGGATGAATCTGGGGCTGTAATTGAGGTCGATGAAAGCATCATTGAAGCACGTGGTGCATGGCCGAGGATATGGGACGTAGTGATTCCGCAACCAGGAAATTCTACAAAGTTCTCCTCTGTTCAAGAGCATCCAGCTAGTGTGCATCGACTCAATTTATTGTTGGAACAGGAGGTGAGCGACAAAAAATGCTGTTCCCTCAAACTTGTTCTCTCTATCTAACAGTTCACAACGAACATGTGCAACTCGTAGGGCGTTGGGAATCTAGCCTTTGATGAGCTCATCGCGTCAGAATACGCGGGCGACTACAGAAAATTACTAGTGCGCCCTGGAAACTGCCAAGTGACTGTTCTTGATGGCACCGATTCAGACTCAACGGGTGGGCTCGATGTCACTCTCGCATTTGATTTGCCAAAGTCTTCATACGCAACAATGGTTCTTCGTGAGTTCTTGAGAACCCATTAAAGTTTTAATGTCAAAGCAGCGTGTCGTATCACGAACGGGTTCAGCACGACCCGTCTTATGATTGTACACTCTGTTGACCTTCGCGACATGTTTGCCTGGCCACGCCTCCATTTTATCGGCGCACTTCTCCACCGGGGGCCAATTGACTGCAGGAGCGTCTCATCATAAATAAACTTACTGCAGGAGCGTCTCATAAAAAATCCTAATGCTCCACAACGACGCAGGAGCATTCGGAAACTTTCATGCAGCACGACCATCAACAAACACAACAGCGGACACAAACGAAGCAAAAGGCAACAATTGATAATTCCATTTTGTTCAATACAAGAAGTACGACTGAAAAGCAATATAGTATAACAGTGATAGTACTAAAACTCAACAGTACTACATATTGTAGAATAAACAACCATCGTAGTGAGTGCATGGGCGTGTGTGGGCGTGTGTGGGCGTGTGAGGCGGAAGTAGTGAGTGTATGTTGTTTATATAGTCCTTGAACAGATGTGAGGACACGTGACGAAGGGAGACTGGTCTAGTGGTATGATTCCTGCTTCGGGTGCAGGAGGTCCGGAGTTCGATTCTCCGGTTTCCCCTTCTTTTTGTTTGCTTTTTGTTCGCTCAATTTCGACGTTTTGGTTGTACGTTTATTATTATGATTTTCTGTTTACTGCATAAAAGTGACACTAAAAACGAAAATCAGGGGCACACTGCTGGCTCCCACAGTTGCTTCTTTGCTTCTGTTCTCTTTTCTCTTTTCTCTTTTCGCGTTTGTGTCTGCCATGTTTATGGTTTTGCATTTTGAGTTATACGTTTAGAAATATGATTTACATGACAGTAGACAACCGTGACGAAGAACATAAATTATGGGGGGCGCATCATGTCGACTGATGTTGTTATGTTGTTGAGCGTCAGTGAGTACGCAGTCGTAACACCCGTCGACTGTGTCGCTGCTGAATCGCGCGCGCAAGTTCTTGATTGAAGGTCGTTTGTTGTTCATTCGTTCGTTCGTTGGTTCGCGCGGTTGGTGGCTGTTGTCGCCGTTGTCGCTGTTGCACCACTCCACGACAACATTTTGTCAGCAGGTTGTACGACTTACATCCGACAGTTGAGGGCTTACCATACTCGAGGACTGAGTATGGACGAGTACTGACTCGGCCAGTTCGTTTTGGACGGAGGGAAGACGAGACGTCAGGAAGCGCGTTAACAGCGCGAACGGCGTGGTGAACGGTGGCGTGTTGTCTGCACGTCGAAGATGATTACAGCGTGCGTGGTGTGGTCGTCGAGCTTAGAACCTTGTTTCTGTGTTGCGTTATTCACAGTCAATGAAGTTGGTGATAGTTGTTTGAAATAAACTCGTTGAGAGGTGCAGCACGGCGGGTGGCGCGCTATGGCAGATGGCAGATGGGATGAGATTGATCGTCACTGTCCGTGCGATCAGTGGAGATCACAGCATTGATATTCTGTAGAGACACTCCAGAAGAGCATGCCCGCTGCCATAGCTGGCTTATCGAGCTTCCTCGCTACCGCGCGTAACATCAGCAAAGAGCCTGCAACGGCAATCTATGCTCGAGTATGGTGATGTTGTAAATGTCCAGCAGAATGGTGCCATGGTCCAGCACTCACTGAACGCGACAGTATTTTTCGCAGCATCGCCTTTCCGATCACTGCCTCGTTGAGCTGCCTCGTTACCGCGCGTAATATAGAGCGCAAAGGTGACACACCGCGCTCCGTCATCGAGTGTCGAGTAACATTGTGACGGACTGTTGTGTACGCATGTATCGCGGCACATTCGAACTACTTGCTGTTGCATTGTGTCGGAGCGAGAAACTCAGTGAAGGATCCCCCCGGCTTGTCCGCCATTGTTGACGCATATACGAGCACAGCCTAGTGCGCGCCACGTGTCGCTTTTCTGGATTGACATTTGAAGCGATGGGTGCCGGTATCCCGGTTCCCTTCACGGTATCACTGCTTCAACAAAAGTTGCAATCCAATGCCCCCCCCCCCCCCCCCCCCCCCCCGCCCCCCGCCCGTGGCCCTCATCTTATCCGCATGCACACCAGTGTCCGTGAACTCCTTGTTCTGCCTTGCTCCCGTCACACACGTTGCTAAAGCCAAGTGATTGTCTCTGCTGTCTCTGCCCCGTATTCATTGTAAGCAAACGAAAATGTGCAAAACAATTTGAATCATTTCGTCAACTACCATCCGTTCCGCGCTTTCAACACTTCGACAACACTTCTACACCAACTCTCTACACCGTCAAGATGGATGGCTGTATCCGCCCTGTATTCCCCACGAAAAAGGACATGCAAAACGCGGCTAATGCTGCTCGTACGGCTGAGTCCGTTGCTCGACAAGCAATTAAGAGAGCCACCGGGGGACTGTTTGGCTAAGCATTTGGCGTTGCCATGTACATGTGCATAGTGGTGTCGCAGTAGTCGCACTGCAAGTCTGGATGGACTACTGCCTTTGCTAGCTTCCTTCGCAAGCTGGCATCATTTGATAGAGCTGCACTGTGACGCCATAACACTTTGCATGATTACCGATAGGCATTCTGTCACACGTTGCAACATTGTGCTTATTTTATAAATAAACAAAATTGTGTCCAACCTGTTGGATGGAGCCCATGCATCGTTTTGTTTGCCGTTTCTTCCTACCTCCCGTGCTCAGCACTGCCTCGTTGATCCACCTCGCTACCCCGCGCAAGACATTCACAGAATGAATGTGCCGATGTGCCAGGTACAATCGCCGAATCTCCCTTTCCTTCTTGCATCCATCTGTCATTGCGTTTGGTGATTCGACTCACACGCGGGTCGATTTGCAGTTGGACCGTCATTGAGGATGAAGAAATTCGATGAACCCCAACACTTGGGATGCTTTGTTGTCAACCATTGTGACTTTTCTATTTCCTTGTAAAAATAAAAATTACAACACAACCACGTCGAACTGATGATCAGCAAGCGAGTACACAAGGACAAACGTGGCGGGGGTCTCCAACAAGTTCGCTCCGCCAGCGTCCAATACATTGGTTTTGCCAGTTTTTGTTACACGATCGCGAAGAAAGTTAAGCGGTGCTTGCAGTCGACGTAGAATCTGGAGCGCGCCGTTGAGGATGGCTTCTGGATCTCTACTCCCGTTTTGTGTGTGATTACTATTACCACCACTTCCACCAGTTCCACCACCCCCACCACCACCGCTGTGACCGCCAGAGGAGGAAGCCCCGCCATCACCAGGACTTGCGGCTCCAGCATTGTGACCACTTGGTTCAGACTTTTGAGAAAGTGATGAACCATGATGGTGAGCATTGGAGATATTCCCACCAAAATTGGGCATGCGGACCGACGATTGCTTGAGCATATACGCCGTGCCGACGGACCTGGCACCCAGGATAGACACTCCACCGCCACACGCAATGACATGCACACTACGCGCTTGTGCATCGGCAGCCGCAAAAGGGAGAGTCTGGTTCTTCTGCAATGACTTCACTAAAGCGGAAATGGTGCGGGAACCATCCAATTTATCTGCGACTTCAGACGCTACGGCACGAAGCTCGACGTCTTGCGCAAGTCGGGCAACATGCGGGTCTAGCAGAGCGATTACCTTCAGGTAAGCAGGGGCTGCTGCCTCTCCAGAGAGTGACAAAGCCTCAGATACGCCACTGACCAGAACGGCAAAATCGTCGTCTGATTGACGTTCAACTTCAGACCCTTTTCTACCTTTGTCTGTTGACGACAAGTTTTTGACTTGTCCGGTGAAGTCGGCCATGGATGGTGGACTACTTGGAGTTGATAGGCTGCTGATTTTACCAGCAGAAAGCTTTAACCCTCCAGAAATTCCAGGCCCTTTGTGCAAGTGACCCGATCTGTATCGGCCATGCTGAGCCTTTCCCAAACCTCGAATTCGAACAAAAACTGCGTTATCCCATGGATTTGTCGATGCTGCCCCATCGCTGGGAAAGTTGGAGATGGACGCAGTTGGAACGTCAGACATCTTTAAGGGTTTCGGCATGCTGGAGGACACCCCCGGCTGCCAATGTCGTTGACCGAGTTTCTGCTCGCGGCTACGTCTCTCCTCCAGAAAGTAGGTTCGAGAGAGTTGCACAAGCTCAGTGATGGTTTTGACCATTGTCATCTGTGGGGCTTCGCTGGGTGTTCCATCGGGCGACGTTAAGCGGATCAGCTTGATGTGATATTGGGACGCCTCTGTCGTGCGGTTCGTGCTCCAATCGCGGTAGGAGTATCTGCTGTGACGTCCAGTGACGGTACCGCGAACGATTGCCAACTGAGAAATGCAACTGCTTCGACACCAAGCAATGAGCCATGACAATGCGTCATGGTGATGAACTTTCGAAGGCGATCCGTCCAACATCCTAGATGAGCTCGCAAAGGACATTGCGGAGGAACGGTGACCGTGGGAGCTCACTCGCGTTGCTTCGTCGTACTCGCGGAGGTGAGCATGATCCGGATGCATGACTTCTGCTTGAATGCCAACGGTCCAAAGTGCTCTCGCGATGCGAAGTCGGTAAGTCACGGCATCAGTCACATGACCAGTGTCGCAACAAACCAGCACAGTGCCGCGTATCCCTCGCAGAGTTGGACCTTTCACAGCAGTGTACTCCGTTCCGGTTGAGGCACTAAGGGAAGCTGCAGATGAGACCCCCAACGCCGACGCCGAAACGGCGGTTTGTGTCTTCGACATTTGACTCAGCACTGTAAAAGCGGGTTGAGACACCATCACAAGCTCTCGCAGCGAACGAGCATGGAACTTCGAACTTGATTGAGGACCAGCGCGCTGATCAATGACGCGAACAAATTCCGCCAAATCTGTCAAAGCAAAAGTAATCCCGATTACATGGCGATCATCCATGGCTCCCACAGACGCAAAAAAATTTGAGGCAGCACTGCGCCGACTTGTGCTTGTGCCAGTGTGGGGTGTGGCAGTATGGTGCGGGGCCCCAGCGCTACCGGCACTTCGATGACTGTTGTTTGCCGACAGTGGCAGCAGGCCAAAGGGAGTTGCTTGTCCTTGAGAAGCTGACGACGCAGAAGACCTTGTGTATGAACAAAACGTTCTCACTAAATTGTCGTAGCGGCCACCTTCAGCGATGAGGGTGCACAAACTCCACTTCATCCTGCTTGCCGTGTCGTGACTGGTCTCGCTTTTTGCCTGCTGCCGCAGCGATCGAGTGTTGGTTGAGGAGGGCACGCTGACGGGGAGCGCGCAGGCATGGATTTCGAAAACGATGCCGGTGTCATACTGTGGACTCTTGTCCAAACCAGGGTCAAAGCGCAGAAACACACTGCCGTGTGGTCCCGTGTCAGCTTGCCAATGTGCGGACTCGTGGGTTGTCGCGGTCGGGGGCGACATCTCAGCAGTCGAAATATGGTACGAGCGGATCACTGCTTCGAGATATTGAACAAGGTCAGTGCCGTGACGGGCGAGCCTTCGCATGCGCGTCGCTTGCCGCCACTTTTTCGCCACCATCAGTTCAACATCAAGGTCATCTTGACCAACACGCGCAGCGCCATTCCCAGGGTCGCCGGACGGAAATGTTGACGGGCGAACCTGCAAATGTCTGGCAAATTTCTCACTCACAACTTCAAATAGGTCCAAAAGTGCGCATAGCGAACTTGTCGCTGATTTACTCGGCTTCACTTGAACAGTAAATATGCGCAGGAGCGCGAGAGCTTGCGGAGGGCACCCCAAGCCAACGAGGTGGTCCTCATGAGCGTCCCACAACGTATTTGAGCTTTTGACTTTCGCATGAAGGGAGTCAAACTCTTGTAGCGGCAGGGCATCGACAGCAGCGTGGAGTTCTTCAACATCTTTCTCAGCGAACGCACGGTCGTTCTCGTCAGACGCCGAGGCGTTTGTTGATGAGTTTTGGTGCGTGTGGGTGCGAACGCGGTCCGTCACCCTGGGACCGACACCTCGTACGTATCGTGAGATTGCCTTGCGAACTGCGCTGTGAAAACATGGCTCAAATCCACAGGCCTCCATCAGTGTGTGGGCGAGGTCAGCGTGGTTGATAGATAGTGTGAAGTGAACATAATTACTGAGCCCAGGGAATTGGGCACAGACCATTTCGTCCAACAATCTCGACGCCAGCACGAGGGTCTCGACTGTAATTGACAACCCCACAGTGTTAGTACGTTGCTTGAAAATTGGGATTTCTGCACCACCTTCGTCAGAGTCATCTAAATCAGCCAACTCTTCGGCATCTGAATCCCATCCATCCCCATTGCTGTGTTCAGAATCATCACCAGATTCTTCCGTGTTCACCTTCAAATTGTCTGGCCTGGAAAAACTCCACATCCAATCAAACGACACTTCCCATGTCTCTTGCGGGCCCGCGGGTCGGGACTGGAACACTCGTGAAATGTCATAGCGCTTAAATTGCGACAACCGCATCGAGTCTGAGCTTCCTCGTGAAATCGGGGAGGTTTCCATTCTCTGTTGCAGAGACGCACTCGCCGATGGCGCGGTGCCCGGAGTTAGGGCTCGGGCTAGGAACCATGCGAAACTTTCGCAGGATCTCGTCGGCAGTTGAACCTTGACGTCATCAGCTGTAAGCAATACGACAGGGCGTTTCAAGCCCTGAGGTCGAACGGGTTCCATCATGACTGACGCACAAATTGAAGCCAACGTCATCGGCTCACTCACATGGTCGTCGTCTTCACCACTGCCCTCACCACTAGCGTCATCGTGTTCGTTACTAGCGGATGAAAACAAATTGTCATAATGCCGCTGAATGGCAGCCGCCGTTGCATCATTTACTCGGTCGCCACATTCAGCATCAAACCACAGCGGATCCCTTTCACTAGATGCAAACGCGGAAGATCTGTCCACCGCCAGCGTGTCCCGGAGCTGCGCAGCCACACTTCTGCCTTCGCCCACGACAGCATCATCCGCGAGCCCAACATCAATGGAGTCAGCGTTGAATCCACCCGGATCGGTATCACCACCATTGGCCATTGCAGGGTGCCGGTCATCCGTCACTCGTGGAATCAATTGGGGCAGCATTTGGCGGAAAGCACCAAATCGTTCAAACGAGGCTACAAAGAGGTCGGAGAGCCTGGTGTGCAGCAGTGACGCTTCTGGCGCAGAAATTGCTGGTCCGGCAGCCTTTCTGTGCAGCAAAGGCTTTTTGCCTTCGGCCATCAATAGGGCGTCCAGCGAGGAGCGGGGCAAATCAAATGTGAAATCTGTCCCAGGATCAATGGGTCGCGCTACGAGTGCTTCAAGCAACTTTTGCCGAGCGGGTGGTGTGTCGCGAATTATTCGCAAAGCCTCATTGTACAGTTGCGGGTCAAGGTTGATGACGGGAGGGAACAAACTTTGCTCATTCAAAATGGCACGAGCCTCTGGACGCTGATGCGGGTTGTGTCGAATCAGCCAGCGGCAAATTAGTTGAGCTTTGTTAGGAAGGACTATTTGCGCACTATCGTCCGCATGGTCAGTTGGCGGACTTTTAGTCGCAGTAGTACCGTTCGCGTGATCTGTTGACGTGGGGGATGGGTGTCCGAACCACTTTACCAATGTGGGATAAGCCCGTGCTCTGTCCGGTGTGAGAAAATGCTCAGGGGCTGCTGGAATTGTGGTCTTGACTGCAGCAGAAGTTTTGTCGTTGTCAATCCTTGAAGTATCATTCAAGTCTGCATTGGCATCGGTGTTTGAGCTGACTTCGTTCACTACTGCGGATTCCACGGCCATCACAGCTTTCACGAGATTACTCGCCGCATGAACGCCCAATTCCAAGTTGAAGGACCCGACCCATAGTTCCAAAAATATGACTCCCAAGCTGAATATGTCAACGCAACCTGTGTGAGTCTCGCCTGTGGCAATAATAGTGTTGTTTCCATGGCTTGATGCAATTCGTCGATGTGTGTGAGGTGACGGCGAGGAAGTGGAATCCAGAGCGTTGGTGCCATTGTTTCCAGAAGCTTCAGAGGCGTCTGCAGGGCTGTCAAGCGACAATGGTTCCATCTTGTCTGCTTGGCTGGGTGTAGAGGCATCACCGTCTAATGGAAGGGCAGAAAGGGTTGGAGACAAAATTGGCGTGTAGAGTACTAAGTTCGAGGGCCGCAAAGGCTTTTTGTCCTTTGATTCCGGGTCGATGCTATCTGGTGCCGCGTTCGCATCGTCTGCACGGGTGTCGGTTGAAGCCTCAGCGTTTGCGACATGAAAACGACCGAGCTCAGGCGCTGCGAACAAGCCGACAACAGAACCGTTGTCACTTGCTAATTGGCCTGGCTCACATCCAGCAAGTGGAGGCCACTCCTCAATCGATGGCAAGGGTACTTTGCTGTTGAGAGGACGTAAATACTGAAACTCATCAAAGTTTCCGATCTTAACGTCCAGATTTTTCGTGAGCAACACATTGTCAGGTCGCAGTGCACAATGGGCGATACCTTCATCATCATGTAAATACGCCACAGCATCACACATTTGCTGGAACATGCGCCACACCAGCCCGCTTCTTGAATTGCGTAACCCCGAGGATTGGCTGAGGGAACTTTCGCCTTCTGCTGAAGTGGAATGGGCGCGCAATCGACCATCATCAATCGCAGCTCGCAGCGTGGAGACGCAAGCCTCCAACTGAATGTAGAAATATGGATTGCGCTGGTCGTGCCAAGACTGAAAGTAACGGATGATATTTGAATGCTTGAGTCGCGACAGAACAGTAATTTCTCTCACGCTATCGTTGCGGCCAGTTAGAGTAGGTTCAGAGCCAATAGCATCTCCAGAAGCATCGTCGGCATTGCTCACAACCGGAACGCATTTGATGGCGTATTCACCACCGTCATACTTGTGCTGGGCACGAATAATGCTCTGAGATGTTCCTGGCACGGGACCGAAGAATTTTGAGAATCTATTGGACAAGCTTGAGTTTCTTGCATGCGTGCTTGCCACGTCAAGCGCGCCTTCCGTTGCGGGAGGTGTAAACATATTGCTCTTCACGTTGAATAGGAGGATATCATGAACAGAACTAATGTGTGAGAAGGTAGCACGCTGGAGAAAGTCATCTTGAGTTTTGACCAACTTTTTGACGACAGCGACACACAGCGCACAGGAGGCTGCATGGTGAACGCTATGCCAAACAATGATTTGGCCGCCGCAGCAAAAGTGAAGAGATGGTGGCGACAAATTTAACAAACCTCCCACGATCACACGCACCACAATCTGGGCCTGAAACACAAGTTTCATTGCCAGGTGACCTTGCCAATGCTAGTGTCTTCGTCAAGTCGTCACAGCTTCGAGCAAGGAACCTTGATGTCACTGCGTATGCTCAAACGAATACCACCCGTTGCCGTTCATGCTCTTCGACGCAGGGCCATGCAAGTTCTCCGTCACTTGTGCTGAGGTGTGTTCTCATAAATGGCGCTAGACAAAAGTGTGTCAGCAACAGTATCACCAACTCATCACCACGCATCTACGCACCACCAACGGGTCGAGCCAGATAAACTTACACACCACCAGCAATCGAACCAACCACCACCCACTCCAAAGAGCAACTAACTCTCAACCACCAGACAACAGTCAATCGAATCACACCAAACACACCAACACATCCGAACTTCCGATACAACAACAAATAGTTGCACCAACCAACGACAACCACCACCACGCCAAATAAAATGGCAACCAGCTCGAACGAACCACCACGAACCACAAACCAAGCAACCACGACGACAGACAACAACAACAACAACACAACGACACTCCACAATCCAACTCAAACTCCAACACAACACAACACAACAGTTCTCTTTGCGGCGACGCCGTTCGTTCGCGCAACAGTGGTTCAAACTTCGACGTCGTTCTACTGACGAACGAAACGAAACGAACGAACGAAACGAACGAAGTGAACGAAGGATCTTTACTGGGACTTGTAGTTCCCACAATTTCCAAATTTTGATTTGCGTTCAGATTATGGGACTTAAAGCACCCACAAACGTCACTCACTCACTTTTGAGGTCGTTGGCTTCGATGAACGAACGAACGAACGAACGAACGAACGAACGAACGAACGAACAAACGAACAAACGACGAACGGTTTCACCTTCACAATGCAACGAACGAACGAACGGTCGGCTGTTGGAAAGTTTTGAAATCGTTCGAAGTCGCGAACGTGTCGGTGTCGGTGTCGGTGTCGCGTGTCGGTGT
>ENA-OWNT01005015-OWNT01005015.1-seawater-metagenome-genome-assembly--contig:-NODE-5015-length-11194-cov-3.312045_pt1 | contig 11194 bp, 10 predicted proteins | sample MGYA00238136_ERZ651165 | MGnify/ENA primary metagenome ERZ651165 (study PRJEB26861, sample SAMN08777766) | seawater metagenome | isolation source: coastal seawater | place: USA: Florida | collected... | reverse complement strand
TGGCACCGCCGGTGCCGGGGCGGCTGGCGGGGGCGGTGGCGCTGGGGCTGGGCGCGGTGCAGGCGGTGCGGCTGTCGCGCTGGCGCGGGCTATGGACGCTGAGCCAGCCGATTCTGTGGTCGCTGCACCTGGGGCTGTCGCTGCTGGCGCTGGGCCTGGTGCTGTGGGGGGCGGCGCAATGGGGCCTCGGCGGCGAGGTGGCGGCGGTTCACATGCTGGGAATCGGATGCGTGGGCACCATGACGCTGGCGGTGATGAGCCGCGCCGCACTGGGCCATTCGGGCCGGGCTCTGGCGGCGCCACGCCCGGTGGCGGCGGCCTACGGGCTGATGGTGCTGGCGGCGCTGGTGCGCTGGGCCGGCGCGGTGGCGGACGGGCTTTATGTGCCGCTGATGGTGCTGGCGGCGGGCCTGTGGTCGGTGGCTTTTGTGTTGTTTATCGTGGCCTTATGGCCGGCGCTGACCGGGCCCAAGGTCACCGCGCGCGGCTGACGCCGCGGCCCTCGCGCAAGGCGCGCGCTTGCGCCCCGCGCTGGCGGCCCCTTCATCTCTTCACAAATACTCCGGGGGTGAGGCCGAAGGCCGAGGGGGCAGCGCCCCCTGCCGGCGGCATCTGCCCGGCGTGCCGGGCGGCCCCCGCGGCACGATCCGCCAGCACCTTGTCGGCAGCATTCCGCCCAACCCTTGACTTTGGTTAAGGCGACCCCATGGCCCGGCCCGCATAACCGCCAGACCACCAACGCGGCGCAAAGGAGAGCGCAATGCGCGAAGTCATGACCAAAAGCATGGCCCGAAACATATTCTATGGCGGGTCTTTGTTCTTTATCGTTATCTTTCTGGCTCTGTCGGTCCATTCGGTCCGGTATATCGTCACCACGTCCACGAATGCGGAAACGCTGACCGAAAGCGTGGCTGCCGGTAAAAAGGTCTGGGAAGACAAAGCTTGTATCAACTGCCACACCCTGCTGGGTGAGGGCGCTTATTTCGCACCGGAAGTTGCGAATGTAATGGAGCGCTGGGGCGTTCTGGAAGATCCCGAAGATGCGTTTGATACGCTCAAGGGATGGATGGAAGCCCAGCCCACCGGCATCGAAGGCCGTCGCCAGATGCCTCAGTTCAACCTGAGCGACGAAGAAATCCGCAACCTGTCCGAATTCCTGCGCTGGACCAATACGATCGACGCACAGGATTGGCCGCCGAATGATGCGGGCTAAGGAGGCTTGAGAAAATGAAATACCAAACTCAACGCATTGCTCTGGTCTACTTTGCAGTAGCCATGGGGCTGTTTGCGATCCAGGTGCTGGGCGGACTGCTGGCGGGCTGGATCTATGTGATGCCGAACACGTTGTCGGAACTGCTTCCGTTCAACATCGTGCGGATGCTGCACACCAACTCGCTGATCGTCTGGCTGCTGCTGGGCTTCTTCGGCGCCGCCTATTTCCTGATCCCCGAGGAATCGGAGCGGGAGATCCACTCGGAAAAGCTGGCCTATCTGCAGCTGGCCATCCTGGTCATCGGCACGCTGGGCGTGGTCGTCACCTATGTCTTCAACCTGTTTGAAGGCAACTGGCTGCTGGGCAAGGAGGGCCGTGAGTTCATCGAGCAGCCCAAGTGGGTCAAGGCGGGCATCGTCGTTGCCGCGCTGATCTTCCTCTACAACGTCACCATGACGGTGCTGAAGGGCAAGAAGACCGCGATCACCAACATCCTGCTTCTGGGTCTCTGGGGTCTGGCGCTGCTGTTCCTGTTCAGCTTCTATAACCCGCACAACCTGGCGCTGGACAAAATGTTCTGGTGGTACATCGTGCACCTGTGGGTCGAAGGCGTCTGGGAACTGATCATGGCCTCCATCCTGGCCTACCTGATGCTGAAGCTGACCGGTGTTGACCGCGAGGTCGTCGAGAAATGGCTGTATGTCATCGTCGCCGCCGCGCTGTTCTCGGGCATTCTGGGCACCGGCCACCACTACTACTGGATCGGGACACCCGGTTACTGGCAGTGGATCGGCTCGATCTTCAGCTCGCTGGAAATAGTTCCCTTCTTCGCGATGATGGCCTTTGCCTTTGTCATGGTCTGGAAGGGCCGCCGGGACCATCCCAACAAGGCCGCGCTTCTGTGGTCGCTGGGCTGTGCCACGCTGGCGTTCTTTGGCGCGGGCATCTGGGGTTTCCTGCACACGCTGCACGGGGTGAACTACTATACCCACGGCACGCAGATCACCGCCGCCCACGGTCACCTGGCGTTCTTCGGGGCCTATGTCTCGCTCAACCTGGCGATCTTCAGCTATGCCATGCCGATCCTGCGCAATCGCGATCCCTATAACCAGGTTCTGAACATGGCGTCCTTCTGGATGATGTCGGGCGGTATGGTCTTTATGACCTTCGTGCTGACATTCGCCGGGACGATCCAGACCCACCTGCAACGCGTCATGGGTGAATACTTCATGGACGTGCAGGACCAGATCGCGATCTTCTACTGGATGCGGTTCGGCTCTGGTGTGGTCGTGGTGCTTGGCGCGATCCTGTTCATCTACGCCATGTGGGTGCCGCGCAAAGAGGTCATCTCGACCGACGCAACGCAGCCTGCGGAGTAATGCAGATGGATGGCTCACATATCACGGAGGGGGCGGCAACCGCCCCCTTCTACCTGGCGCAGGGCGACGAAAGAGAGATCTTTGCCGCCGCGCATGAAAACGGTCTGCCGGTCCTGCTGAAAGGACCGACCGGCTGCGGCAAGACCCGCTTTGTCGCGCATATGGCCGAGAAACTTGGCCGCAAGCTTTATACCGTGGCCTGCCACGACGACCTGGCCGCCGCCGACCTGATCGGACGCTACCTGCTCAAGGGCGGCGAGACGGTCTGGGTGGACGGTCCGCTGACCCGCGCGGTGCGCGAGGGGGCGATCTGTTACCTCGACGAGGTGGTCGAGGCGCGCAAGGACGTCACCGTGGTGCTGCACCCGCTGACCGACGACCGGCGCATCCTGCCGATCGACCGCACCGGCGAAGAACTCGAAGCCGCCCCCGGCTTCATGCTGGTGGCCTCCTACAACCCGGGCTACCAGAACATCCTGAAAACCCTGAAACCCTCGACCCGGCAACGGTTCATTTCGGTGGAATTCGATTTCCCCGCGCCCGAGCTTGAGGTCAAGGTGGTCGCCCAGGAAAGCGGGCTGGCAGAGGATCGGTGCAAGCCGCTGGTCCGCCTGGCGGGCAAGCTGCGGGCGCTCAAGGGTCAGGATCTGGAAGAAGGCGTTTCAACGCGCCTCGTCGTCTATGCCGCGACGCTGATCGCGCAGGGCATGAACACCGACCGCGCAATCCGCGCGGCGATGATCGAACCGCTGACGGATGATGAGGACATCAAACGCGGGCTCCTCGATCTGGTCACCGCTGTCTTTGGGTGAGGCCAGGGTAATGGTCCAGATCGGATTTGAGCCATGGGAACCGGAGGAAACTGTCGGGAAACTGTGGCACAAATTTGCCAGCCGCTTGGATGCGCCTGAGGCGCATGAGGGAGCCGCGGTCGACCTCTCAGAGGTCGGCGGGCGGCTGGCAGTTCTTTTCCGGGGATTGGGCGGCAGCCCGAGTATCGAGCTGCGCCCGGTCTCCGACGAAGTTTCACACCACCGGCTCAGCTGGCGTCGCCGACTGGGCACCGAGGTGGAGCTTGCACCGCGCACCAGTTTCGACGGGGAAATCCTGCGCCTGCCGTCCCGGCTGGCGGTGTTCCCCTCGCGCGAGGCCAATGGCGCGCTTTATGTCTGGCTGGCGGCCTGCGCCGCCCATGCGCCGGACCGCGTCGATGACGACGACCCGCTGCGCGCCGACCTGCGTGCGCTGAAGGCGGCGCAGGACATGGTGGCCGCCACGCTGGAGGACGCGCCGGGGATGCGCGGGTTGTACGAGGCGCTTTGCGACGGGATCCTGCATCATCGTCTGGACGCATCGCTGCCGGTGGCCGAAGCGCAGGTCGAAGCGATCCTGCGCCATATGATGGGCGCGGACCTGCCCGAGGACGCCGCCCCGATGTGGCAGTTGATGAGCGATGACGCGCTGGACGATCTGACCGCGCCGCGCGGCTACCAGCCCCATCGCCCTGTCGCCTTGTGGCCGGAACTGCGCCCGGTGCAGTTCTCCGAAGGGCTGGAGGCGGAAAACCGCGATACCGAAGGCGCGCCTGAGGAAAGCGGCGAGAAAACTCACCGCGCGCGGCGACGTAAGTCCGATCAGGCCGAACGCAACGACAGCTTTATCCTGCACAAGTTCGAAGCCATCCTGAGTTGGGCCGAGTTTCTGAACCTGAACCGCCGGGTCGATGACGACGACCCCGACAACGCCAAGAAAGCAGCCGACGATCAGGAAGAGATCGGGCTGGGGCAGATCTCCAAGGCACCGCCGACGCGGTTGAAACTGCACCTGGATCTGGCCCCCGAGGACGTCGACCGCGAAAAGCTGTCGGGCCGGGTGATGTACCCCGAATGGGACGTGCGCACCGGCGCCTACCTGCCGGATCACGTCTGCGTTCTGACCAGCGTCGCCGAGGCCAGGCCGGAGGACGAGGCCTTCGCGCATGACCCAGCCGCCGCCCGCCGCATCCGCGCCGTCAAACGCCAGTTCGAGGCCTTGCGCCCAGGCCGGGTGACCACGCGCGGCCATCTGGACGGGGACGAGCTGGACATGGATGCCGCCGTACGCGCGGAAACCGACCGACTGGCAAATGGCGAGGGCAGCGAGCGGGTCTGGCTGCAATCGCGCCCCGAGGCGCGCGATCTGGCAGTGTCGATCCTGCTGGATGTGTCACGGTCAACCGAGAGCGCTGTTACGGGCCGCGCGGTGATCGACATTGAACGCGAGGCGCTGGACGCACTGGCCTGGGGGCTGAACGCCTGTGGCGATGACTTTGCAATTCACGCGTTTTCATCCCTGAAACGCGAACGGGTGTACCTGCAAACCTGCAAAGATTTCGACGAACCCATGGGCCCGCTGATCGAACGCCGGTTGGGCAGTTTGCGACCGGGGTTCTACACGAGGCTGGGTGCCGCGATCCGCCATACCTCGGCCGAACTCAGCGCCCAGACCCGCAAACGGCGGCTGCTGCTGGTGATCACCGACGGCAAGCCCAACGATCTGGACCACTACGAAGGCCGCCACGGCATCGAAGACACCGCCATGGCGGTGCGCGAAGCCCGCCGCGCCGGGCATTCGGTCTTTGGCATCACCATCGACAAGAGCGGCAAAAGCTGGTTCCCGCGCATGTTCGGGCAAGGCGGGTTCGCGGTGATCCCGGAACCGGAAAAGCTGATCTTTGCGCTGCCGCAGATCTACCGCCAGCTGGTCGGAGCATGAGCGAGACCAGCGTGATCGACGATCTGCCGGGCGAGCTGATGATGTGGGTTCTCATCGTCAGCGAGCTTCTGGTGTTCGGGGCCGGGCTGCTGGCCTTTATGGGGGTGCGTCTGACCGATCCGGCGGGGTTTGCCGAGGCGCAGTCGCATCTGCACCGCACCGGCGCGGCGCTGAACACGGTGGTCCTGGTGACCAGTGGCGTTCTGGCCGCGCAGGCGCTGCACTGGCGTCAGGCCGGTGCCCGGCTGGCGGCGCGGCTGGCGCTGGTGGCGGCGGCGGCGCTGGGGGTGGTGTTTCTCTGGATCAAGGGGGTGGAATACGCCGACAAGGCAGCGCAGGGCATCGGTTGGGACACCCACCCGTTCTTCACCTTCTACTACCTGCTGACGGGGTTCCATGCCGCCCATGTGGTGGCCGGGGTGCTACTGCTCTTGCTGGTGGCGTGGAAGGACAACCCCCGCAACATCGAGGCCGGGGCGCAGTTCTGGCACATGGTCGATCTGGTCTGGGTGCTGCTGTTCCCGGTGGTCTACCTGCTGGGATGACGCGCATGACCCTCTCCGCTCCCCTGGTCAAAGCCTGGATCGCGCTGATCGCGCTCAGCCTCGGCTCGGCGCTGCTGACGGTGCTGGGCCTGCCGGTCAAGGTGACCGGCGCGGCGATCCTTGCGCTGGCGCTGGCAAAGGCGCGGGTGATCCTGATGCGCTACCTCGGGCTGGACCAGGCCCCGTCCATCGGGCGCGGGGTTACCGCGGTGCTGAGCCTGTTCACGCTGACGGTCTTCGGCCTGTTCCTGATCTGATCCGGCTCCACCCGACACAACCGCCGCGCCGCAGGCGCGGCCGGGCCCAACGGGAGGAGGGGCCGCAAGGCCCTGACGACGGGCGGGAGCTTTGGTTCAGGCGGCGAAGGCGGCGGCGAGATCCGCAGGCAGATCGAATTCCGACAGCACCCGCGCGCGGGCCTCGGGGGACATCTTGCGCGCGGTTTTCTGCACGATGTCCAGCACCTTCTCTGGCGAATGCTTGGCGGCGAAGGGCGCGAAATACCACTTGAGGAACACGAAACAGATCACGTCCTCAAGCCGCTGCACATCGGCGTCGCGCTTGATGCCTTCCTTGCGCAGCATCTTCTGCGCCGCCGCGATCTCTTCGGCCCCGTACCCGGCATCGGCCATCAGCCCGCCGACGCGCTCGGCGTGATGCCCGGCCAGGTCGCGGCGCCATTTCAGATAGCCCGCGCGCCCCTCCGGGTAATCCGCCCGCGCCAGCACCCAGCGTTCGATGTGCTGGCCGCGCGCCGCCAGTTGCAAGGGTTCGGAGGCATCCGGGAACAGCCGCGACAGCTCCGCGCTCATCCGTTCGCCATACAGCAGCGCTTCGGGCCGGCCTTCGTCCATGCCGGGGTCGGCGGCATTGGCGGCGTCGATCGCGGCCAGGGTCTCGGTCAGTCGGCTCATCAGGTCTTGCTCCAGGCGGCTGCAGGGTCGTCCTCGGCGTAGTCCCTGAGTTGTTCGATATTTTCGATTTCGGCGTGGTTCTTGCGGATTTTCACCCCCGCCTGTTTCAGCCGCGAAAAGGCGCGGCTCAGGCTTTCGGGTTTCATGCCCAGCTTGCCCGCGATCAGCGCCTTGTCATAGGGCAGGGTGACGGTGCAGCCGTCGGTATCGGCGGGCACCAGTTCCAGCAGGAATTCGGCCACCCGCTGGGCGCCGGTCTGCGCCTTCAGCTGTTCCAGCTGCGCCACCAGCGAATGCAGGTGGGTGAATGTGGTGGCCAGCATGGCGACGCAGATGTCGGGGTCTTCCTTCATCATCTGCACCAGGATCGCGGCGGGCACCAGCATCAGGTCGCAGGGGGTCACCGCCTCGGCCGAGACCGGGTAGGGGGTACCGCGCAGCGCCACCGCCTCGCCAAAGCTTTCGCCGCTGGCAAAGACGCTCACCACCGCCTCGGCGCCGTTGGGCGCGATTCGGTACAGTTTCACCCAGCCGTCCAGCACCAGGTGGATGACCTGCGCCGGCTCGTCCTGGATGAACAGCGTTTCGCCCCGTTCGTAGTGACGAAAGACCGAGCGCGACAGCAGCTGTTCGACATGCTGCTCCGGCAACGACCGGATGAACAGCGACGCGCGCGCAAGTGATTTGTGACGTTCGTGTGACACGACCCCTGTGTTCCCCGTGTTTGTCCCCGCCCTAGCCACATCAGAAAATCGGGTATGGCGCAACCTCTTGGCGTGCGATTGCCGTCGGGTTTCGGTGCGCGGGCTTGACTATTGTCATGGATCGGGGGCCGGGCGGATGGGAAAAATGGCCCAGCTAACAACGACGTTCGGAGGGCGCCATGCGGTACAACGAATATTTCAGGTCGCGGCTCGCGGATTTGCAGGACGAAGGCAACTACCGCGTTTTCATCGACCTGCAGCGGCGCCGGGGCGCGTTTCCCGAGGCGGTGCAGACCGACGGCGCCGCCCGGCGCGACGTGACGATCTGGTGTTCGAACGACTATCTCGGCATGGGCCAGCATCCCGACGTTCTGGCGGCCATGCACGATGCCGTGGACCGCTGCGGTGCGGGCGCCGGTGGCACCCGCAACATTTCCGGCACCACCCATGACCACGTGCTGCTGGAGGAAGAACTCGCCGATCTGCACGGCAAGGAGGCTGCACTGCTGTTCACCTCCGGCTACGTGTCGAACTGGGCCGCGCTGGGTACGCTGGCCGGCGAAATTCCCGGTTGCATCGTGTTCTCGGATGCGCTGAACCACGCCTCGATGATCGAGGGCATCCGCCATTCGCGCGCGCAAAAGGTGATCTGGAAGCACAACGATCTGGAGGACCTGGAGGCCAAGCTGGCCGCCGCCGACCCGGACGCGCCCAAGCTGATCGCTTTTGAAAGCGTCTATTCGATGGATGGCGACATCGCCCCGATCAAGGAGATCTGCGATCTGGCCGACCGCTACAACGCGATGACCTATCTCGACGAGGTGCACGCCGTAGGCCTTTATGGTCCGCGCGGTGGTGGCATCGCCGAACGCGAGGGGCTGATGGACCGGCTGACAGTGATCGAAGGTACGCTGGGCAAGGCCTTTGGCGTGGTTGGCGGGTATATCGCCGCCAGCGCGGAACTGGTTGATTTTGTGCGCAGTTTTGCCAGCGGGTTCATCTTTACCACCGCTTTGCCGCCGGCGATTGCGGCGGGGGCGGCGGCCTCGGTCCGGCACCTGAAGGCGTCGACCGCCGAACGTGACCTGCAAAAGACCCGCGTGGCGCAGCTGCGCGACCGTCTGGACGCGATGGGCATCCCGCATCTGCCGAACCCCAGCCATATCATCCCGGTGATGGTGGGCGATCCGGTCAAGTGCAAATTTCTGTCCGACACGCTGCTGGCGGAATTCGGCATCTACATCCAGCCGATCAACTATCCCACCGTCCCCAAGGGCACCGAGCGTCTGCGGATCACCCCGTCGCCGGTGCATTCGGAGGCCGATCTGGACCACCTGGCGCAGGCGCTGGAAACGCTTTGGGCCCGCTGTCAGATCGCCCGGATGCCAATGGCCGCGCAATAGGGTCCGACGCCTGACTTTGGTCAAGTCGCCCGACCGGTGAACGGCTTACCGTTTGCCCGAGTCGTGAACAGGAAGTGATAGGTTCGTGCCGCGTCTGCTGCCACATATTCAGTCGATCAGAGCGCTTGTCGTTCAGGCGCAACGGCTTGGAATTGCTGCTATTTGCATGGTTCTGCTGGTGCTGCCGGGGGTTCTGCCGGCGGCGGCGCAGGCGGCGGGCGACGGGACCTGGATCGAGATCTGCGGCACCGACGGGGTTGAGCTGATCCGGTTCGACATGGCCGACGGCGCGCCGTCGGACCAGCCCTGTCCGGATTGCGACGACTGCCTGATGTGCGCGGTTTTTGCCGCCGGTGCTTTGCCGGTGGCGTCGATGCGGCCGGCCGGGCCGTACGACACGCCCTTGGTTCCGGCGCAATACGCATCGGAAATCCCTGATAACCCTGCAAGATTCTGGCCTGATAACCGGGGACCTCCGCGCGCGAGCGGTGATGTGTACCCACCGGCGACCCCCGCAGTCACGGCCGCATTGTCCTTTGAAAGGAGAGCGCTGTGACGCACAGGCGCGCAATTTCCGGCTGGTTGGTCTCCCTCTTCTGTGTCCTCGCCCTGTTGACCGGCGTGGAGCGCGCGCAGGCTGACAGCCTAGACAGTTTCCTTCCCGATCTGACCCCGTCCGAGCTGTTTCCCGGTGCCGATGCCTTTGGCCCGGTACGCGACGACGTCAAGGTCGCCCCGATTCTCAAGGACGGCGAGCGGGTCGCCTGGGCCTTTCTGACGTCCGATTTCGTCGGCACCACAGGATACTCCGGCAAGCCGATCCACGTGGTCGCCGCCATCGACGACGACGCTGTGCTGACCGGCGTGAAACTGGTCAAACACTCCGAACCGATCGTGCTGATCGGCATCCCCAACTCGAAAATGGTCGCCCTGACCGAAGGTTACGCCGGGCTTGACCTGAAGGTCGAGGTCGAAACCGGCGGCGAGGGGCATGATCTGGATATCATTTCCGGCGCCACGGTGACGATCATGGTGATCGACGACAGCCTTGTGCGCGGCGGCATCAAGGTGGCCCGCGCGCTGGGGCTGGGCGGGCTGGCACCGGCGGCCGATACCGGCCCGAAACGCCAGGTCGATATGTCCAGGCAGGACACCAGCGACTGGGAAACCCTGTCGGGCGACGGCTCGATCCGGCGGATGACGCTGGACGTGGGCCAGGTCAACACCGCCTTCGAGGAAACCGGCGACGCCCGCGCCATCAAGCGGCCCGAGCCGGGCGCGCCCGAGGACACCTTCATCGACATGCACATGGCGCTGGTGTCGGTGCCGTCGATCGGGCGGACCCTGCTGGGTGACGCGGAATACGAGCACCTGGCCAAACGGCTGAAAGAGGGCGAACATGCCATTCTGGTGCTGGGGCGCGGGGCCTATTCATTCAAGGGGTCGGGCTATGTCCGGGGCGGTATCTTTGACCGCATCCAGCTGATTCAGGGCGACAATTCGGTACGGTTCTTTGACAAGCAGCAAAAGCGGCTTGGCGATCTTGCGACGACCGACAGCCCGACGTTCACCGAACTGGACGTCTTCAAGATCCCCGCAGATGTCGAGTTCGACCCGGCGGAGCCGTTTCGAATGCAACTGCTGGTGCAGCGCGCGGTGGGTGCGGTCGACAAGATCTTTCTGACCTTCGATCTGGGCTACAAGCTGCCCGAAAAATACCTGCTGCCGGTGGCGGCGCCCAAGGTGGTGGATGACGCCACCGACGAGGCCAACGCCAAGGCGGCGCTGTGGAAGCGGATCTGGCGCGACCGCAAGCTGGAAATCGGCGGGCTGGGCGCGATGCTGCTGGTGCTGACCGGTGTGTTCTTCTTCCAGATGAAGGCGACCCGGCACCAGCGCGCGTTCTTCTGGTTCCGCATGGGATACCTGACGGTGACGCTGGTGTTCCTGGGCTGGTACGCCAATGCACAGCTGTCGGTGGTCAACCTGATGGCGCTGGCGGGGTCGCTGCGATCGGGGTTCACATGGGATGCCTTCCTGCTCGACCCGCTGGTGTTCATCCAGTGGTTCGCGGTGGCCGCCGCGCTGCTGTTCTGGGGTCGGGGGGCCTATTGCGGCTGGCTGTGCCCGTTCGGCGCGCTGCAGGAGCTGACCAACCGGATCGGACGGTTCTTCAAGATCCCGCAGTGGGAATTGCCCTGGGGTCTGCACGAACGCCTGTGGCCGCTGAAATACATGATCTTCCTGGGGCTGTTCGGGTTGTCCTTCGTGTCGATCCCGCT
>ENA-OWNT01005014-OWNT01005014.1-seawater-metagenome-genome-assembly--contig:-NODE-5014-length-11194-cov-3.483854_pt1 | contig 11194 bp, 12 predicted proteins | sample MGYA00238136_ERZ651165 | MGnify/ENA primary metagenome ERZ651165 (study PRJEB26861, sample SAMN08777766) | seawater metagenome | isolation source: coastal seawater | place: USA: Florida | collected... | reverse complement strand
CGACGACACGCGGCAGGCCCAGCTCGATGCTCTGGCCATGGCCACCGAGCCGGTGGTGCTCGCTGCGGTCCTGGGGGGCATCTTCGCGGAGGGGATCGACCTGCCGGCGGGCGCGCTGTCGGCGGTGATGGTGGTGGGGCCGGCGCTGCCGCCCGTCGGGGTGGAGCGCGACCTGCTCCGCGAGCACTTCGATGCCCGCTTCGGGGAGGGCTTCGCCTACGCGTCCCTCATCCCGGGCATGACACGGGTGGTCCAGGCGGCCGGCCGACTGATCCGGCGCCCCGAGGACCGAGGGGTGGTGTGGCTGGTGGGGCGCAGGTTCCGCTGGCGCGACGTTTCCGCGCTGCTCCCGGAACACTGGCCGGTCGACACCCCCGACGACCCGGTGGCGGCCACGCGAACGTTCTTCTCAGAGAGTACGCTGTCGTCGTGACCCCCCAGTTCGACACCGATCGCTGGGCCGCGCGCCGCCGGCCCTTCGACCGCCTCGAAGCCCGCGTCGTGCAGCTACACCTCGAGCGCCCGGACGCCGACGCCGAGCCGGTGGTCGAGGCGCTGCGCTACGCCCTGTCGTTCGCGCGACTCACCCACGTGCGCAACCGCGACGGCCTCGACGTCGACCTCACGGGCCCGATGGCGCTGCATGCCCAGGCCGTCCGCGACACCCTCGAGGAGCGCCTGCAGAACACCGACTCGCTGTGGGCCTCGGTTCGGGTGCTCCCCGAGCTCCTCCAGCGCACGCGGCGGGCGCGCAGCAGCGTGCTCGAGCACCTTCCCCTCGACCGCGACAGCCTGGAGAACGAGGTCACCACGCGCTTGCTCGCCGTGGCCAGCGGCGGCGGCGGGGGGGCCGGCTACGTCTACCCGGGCGCCTACGACGTGCTCGACCGAAGCGGTCTGGTGCCCGACATGATGGTCGGCACGTCCATCGGCTCGCTCATGTCGATGTTCCGGTGTCGTCGGAGCCGCTACGACTTCGCGGCGCTGGTGGCTGCCGCCCGTCGCCTCACGTGGACCAAGATCTTCCGCATCCTCGAGACGGCCAACCGCTACGGCGTGCCCGCCACGCTGCGGCTCTACCTCCGCGGGGCCCTCGGCTCGCTGTTCCTCGACGACGACGGCGAGCCCATGCGGCTGTCGCAGATGCGCATCCCGTTGTTCATCATCGCCACCGGGCTGACGGTCGAGGCCCTGAAGCACGACATGAACTACTACGAGCACCTCCTCGACGACGACGTGGCGCGTCAGCGGGGCTCGGGCCTGGGCCTGCGGGGCACGGTGAAGGCCGTGCGCATGCTGCGGGAGCTCCTCGGCCAGCAAGACGCGCTGCAGCAGGTGGTGCTGGGCCGCGACCCGGGCACCGAGGAGTTCGACGTGCTCGACGCCGCCGGGTTCAGCTCGGCCGTGCCGGGCGTCATCCACTACGACGTCCTTCGTGACGACCCCCACATGTACCGCGTGCTCGACTCGCTCTACTCGGCCCGCGGCATCACGCGCCTGGGGGAGGGGGGCCTGGTGAGCAACGTCCCAGCGCGGGTCGCCTGGGAATCGGTGGTCTCGGGGCGCTGGCAGCGTCGGAACGTGTTCGTGCTCGCGCTCGACTGCTTCGCGCCCAGTCCCCGGAACCCGGCCTGGTACCCGATGCAGCAGGCGGTCCGCAGCGCCAACGTCGACCGCGACCGCCAGTTCGCGGATCTCTACGTGCCGATGACCCACACCCTGTCCCCGATGAACCTCGTGCCGAAGGTCAAGGACGCCATGACGGCGATGCGTTGGGGGCGCGAGCAGCTCCGCCCGCACATGCCGTTCGTGCGGGCGATGTGTGCGCCGATCCCGGTGCTCCGCGATCACCCCGTGGCGCAGCCCTGAGCACCCCCGGGGGGCGGTGGGTCACAGCTCGTCGGGAAGCGTTCGGGGCTGCTGGGGTAGGGGAGCCTCGTCGGTCTCCAGATCGTCCATGATGTCGAGCCAGGTGCCCGTGAGGGTGCGGCCCACGATCCCCCGCATGGGACCGGCCTGCTCGTCGGCGACCTCGTTGAGGTGACTCGCGATCTCTCGGATGGCCCGTCGCTCGTCGCCCGAGACGCGCCAGATGAGGCCGAACAAGCCCCCGGCCGACTCGGCCACCACCGTGCACAGCTCGACCACGGTGTCGATGACGCTCTCGGGCATGTCGGCGCCGATGCCCTGCTTGCGGTGGGCGAGGGTGGCCAGCACGCGACGGCCGAGCTCGAACTGCTCGGGGGTCGGGGGCTTCTCGAGCCAGCCGTTCACCACCTCTTCCGCGCGGCCCACCAGGAGGTTGTGGCCCTTCGCGATGAGGAGGATGGCCTTTCGCTCCTGCGGTTGCACGCGCTCGTCGGCCCAGGCCACCTGAATCAGGGGCAGCAGCACGACGGCACGAAAGCTCTCGGCGTCCAGGCCGAGCTTCTGCAGCTCGGCGACCAGCTCCAGGTCGTTCATCGCGTCAGCCTCCGGCCTGTACGGTCTTGTCGCCGGCGGCCTCGAGGTAGATCACCTCGGAGGAGTCGTCGTCGACGATGTCGATGTCGATGTTCTCGCTGCCCGCGCCTTCCAGCTGGAGGTCGTAGCTGCCGGCAGGGATGGTGAGCGAGAGGTCGCCGGCGCCGCCATCGAGCCACACTCGCGCCGGGCGGTCGGCGAAGGAGACATCGGCCGTGCCGTTGGTGAGCACGTCGAGGTCGACCGGCCCGAGGTCGATGCCGACGACGTCGCCCGAGGTGGTCTGCAGGTGCACCTCGCCGGTGAGGGCCCCCTTGGCGGCGACCTCCCCGTTGTCGGCGCGCAGCTCGATGTCGGTGTCGGCGGGGACGTACACGATGAAGCCGACACTGCAGCCCTCGGTGCCGTCGGAGCACATGGCCCGCACCTCGAGGGTGCTGCCGGACTCGTCGGCCTCCCAGGTGTCGCTCCCGTTGCCAGGCAGGACCTCGACATCGATGGTGTCGGCGTCGTGGGCGACGACCTCGATTCGGCCAGAGGTGGTCGTGACCTCGAGGGTATCGGCGGCGTCGTAGGACGCGGACTCGCCGGGGGGGAGGGGGTCGGTGCCGCAGGCGGCGAGGAGCAAGAGCGACATGGCCGGGCGCATCGGTCCTCCGGAGCGTCTGGGCGCGCGGATATCGGGGCCCGGGATGCCTCGCCAGCGGCCTCAGGGGCGCTGGGTGGGCATCCAGAGGTCGGGGAGGTCGTCGCCGTCGATGTCGGTGAAGACCAGGTCCCGACCGATGCGCCGGAAGGGCTGCGTGTCGGTGACGATCCCCACGGCGTCCTGCAGGTCGGGGGCCAGGCCCTCCTCGCGGCGGAACACCCAGAGGCGGCCCACCCCGAAGGTGCGGTTGTCTTCGCGGTAGTCCGGAGCGCCCACGAAGAGCTCGTCGTTGCCGTCGCCGTCGAGGTCGATGGCCGACAGGCTGCGACCGACGTGGTCCGGCGTGTTCCGGCTGCTGTCGTAGCTCCCCACGGGGGTGAGGGGCTCCGGGTCGGTGGGGCGGAACAGGTAGGTGGCGCCTTGGCCCTCGGCCTCTCCAGGGGCCCCGATGGCGAGGAGGGTCTCGTCGCCCCAGACCAGCGGGGTGAGTGCCTCGCCGAACCAGGCGGCGGGCTCCGGGCTCGTGATGCTGCGCCAGGCCACGAGGTCGAGGGGGCCTGGGTCGGGTAGGGGCTGGGTGATCAGGTGAGCCGCCCCGGCTTGTTCGTCGACGCGTGGCTCGCCCACCGCGAGGTCCACCAGTCCATCGCCGTCGAGGTCGTGGCGGCATGCGACCCCCGGGCCCACCCCTGCCCCCACGGCGGTCCCCCAGTAGACAGGACCCAGCTCCCAGGCTCGTCGCTCGCCGACGGCCTCGCTGAAGGCCTCGCTGGTGAGGACGACGACGGCCCCGGCGAGGTTCGGCACCGACGCGCCGCCGAGCACCTCCAGGCCGGGGTCGGGCTGCCACCAGGGAATGGAGACCACGAGGTCGTCGCGGCCATCCCCCGTGAGGTCGCCACAGGGGAACAGGTGAGAGCCCAGGCGGTCGGCCTGGGCGTCGCCGCGCACTAGCAGCACGGGCGCGGGGGCGAGGCCGACGACCTCGTGAGCACCGGGGTAGCGAACGATGGCCCCACGGTCGAGGTCCCGCGAGGGGGACGCGGCCCAGAGGTCGAAGCCGGTGTCCGTGCCGTCGGAGACGAGGGCGATCTGCGCTCCGAAGTCGGCCTCCGGCAGGAGAAAGACGGCCTCCTCGGTGCCGATGTCCGTCTGGCCGCGGGACGCGGGGGACACGCGCACCACCTCTTGGCCCTCGGGCTTTCCGACGAAGAGATCGGAGGTGCCCGGCGCAGCGGCCACCGACCATCCCGTGCCGTCGCTGGAGAGGCCCACGACCTCCCCGAGGGTGGTGAGATCGTCGATGTCCGACTCACCCTCGAGCAGCGCGCCTCCCGAGATGCCAGCCACCGACATGGACTCGAAGTCGTCTTCGCAACCCGGTCCGCGACAGCGGGTGGTGCAGGCGCCGCTGGGCAGGGCGAGCGTCGCCACGATGAGCGGCACCCCAACGCAGGCCAGCCTGCGGTACGCTCCCGGCGTCTCGCAGCGATGCACGGGGGAGAGCGACATGGCGACCGTTGGTGGGCGAACGATGACGGTGGTTCTCGGGGGTGGGCGTGGAACGCGGCTGCATCCGCTCACGGCGCTGCGCGCCAAGCCGGCGGTGCCGCTGGGGGGAAAGTATCGCCTGATCGACATCCCCATCAGCAATGCCATCAACGCCGGGCTGCGCGAGATCTTCGTGCTCACCCAGTTCAACAGCGCATCCCTGAACGCCCACATCTCGCGGACGTACCGGTTCGACAGCTTCGCCCGGGGCTTCGTCGAGGTCCTCGCCGCCGAGCAGACCGACGACGACGGCGAGTGGTTCCAAGGCACCGCCGACGCCGTTCGCCAGCACCTGAAGCGGTTCACCCGAGAGGGGGTCGATCACGTCCTGATCCTGTCCGGCGATCACCTCTACCGCATGGCCTACGACGAGCTCATCCAGCAGCACGAGGAGAGCGGCGCCGACATCACGGTCGCGACCTACCCGGTCACCCGCCAGCAGTGCGAAGGGTTCGGCGTGATGGCCACCGACGCCGATGGTGTGATCCGCAGCTTCACGGAGAAGCCCGCCGCCGACGCCGACCTCTCGGCGCTGCGCCTGCCGGCGGAGATGAAGCAGCGCTGGGGCACCGACAAAGACTTCCTGGCGTCGATGGGCGTCTACGTCTTCAGCGTCGACGCCCTGAAGCACTTCCTGGCGGATGCTTCGCTCATCGACTTCGGCCGCGACATCCTCCCGCGGGCCATCCACAGCCACAAGGTCGTGGCCCACGTGTTCGACGGCTACTGGGAAGACATCGGCACCATCCACAGCTTCTTCGAAGCGAACCTGCTGCTCTGCGAAGACGACTCTCCCTTCCGCTTCTATGTGCCCGAGGCGCCGATCTTCACGCGGCCGCGCTTCCTCCCGCCATCGGTGCTACGCGACGGCGAGGTCCATCAGAGCCTGATCGCCGAGGGCTGCTTGGTGCTCGGGGCGCGGGTGTCGCGGTCGATCCTCGGCCTGCGCTCGTTCGTGCAGCCCGGGTGCATCATCGAAGACGCCATCGTCATGGGCAACGACTACTACGAGCTCCACGAGCGGCGACAGAAGGTGATCGACCGCGGGGGCATTCCTCTCGGCGTCGGCGAGGGGGCGAGCATCCGGCGTGCCATCATCGACAAGAACGCCCGCATCGGCGCGGGCGCCATCATCCACGGCAACCCGGACCGCCCCGACGAGGACCACGGCGACTGGGCGGTTCGCGACGGCATCATCATCGTCGCGAAGGGCACCACCATCCCGGCGGGGGCCGTGCTGTAGCGGGCCGCGGCGCTACTTCTTCTTCTTCTTCTTGCCGGCGGACGGCGGGGGCCGCTTCTCGGCGACGACCTCCAGCACCTCGCGGTGGCCGGTGGGCGTGATGAGCACCACGTCGTAGGTCCCGGGGCGCACGTCGCGCAGCACAGCGAGCTGGTAGGGCGCGAGCTCGCCGATGACGGTGCCCTCGACCTCCAGCTCGACCCGCATGCCCACGATCGGGCTGTGGATGCGGAGGTCGTAGCCGGTGGGGGCGAGGGTGGGCACGGGGCCGACCGTGGGGCCGACGCGGGCAGGGCCTGGCATGCGCGAGGGCGTGGGCACGGGGCTGGCGACGACCTCGCCGAGGCTGGCGAGCCGGTAGGCTTCGTCACCGAGCGGGATCTCGAAGGCCTCGGGGTCGATCTCGCCATGCTCGGACCGGAGCCGAACGCCGCCCTCCGCCACCTCGGCGTGGAGCCCGTCGACCGTGAGCGCGTGGGCCACGATCTGCTCGGCGCTCACCGGGCTGTCGGTTCGCAGGGTGACGTCGTACACGGGGCGTGGCGTCGCCGCCGGGGCGGCCGCTGCCTCCGGACGGAGCCCCGAGACGAAGGCCTCGGGGGTCACGTAGAGCTGGGCCAGGCCACGGATGCGGGGCGGGCCCTCCGCCGCCTGGGGTGGGGGCGTGGCCAGAGCGAGGGTGGGGGCGAGGAGCCAAGCGAACACAGGACCTCCCGAGGGGGCGATGTGGTGGGATACCACGAGCCCGCTCGTGGAGGAGCCATGGACCCCGAACGCGTCGTGCATGTTCCCTTGCTGCTCACCATGGACCCCGCCCTGGGAGATGGCGCGCTGGGGGCGGTGCGCGATGCGGCCATCGCCCTCGGCGGTGGCCAGGTCCTGTGGATGGGGCCCGGTCGGGAGGCTCCGTCGGCCCCGGAGGTGCACCATCTCCACGGCGTCGCGCTGCCCGGGCTGGTGGATTGCCATACCCACACCGTGTGGGCCGGGTCCCGGGCCGACGAGTTCCTGCGGCGCCTCGATGGCGTCCCCTACACCCAGATCCTCGAGGAAGGCGGTGGCATCCTCTCGACGGTGGGGGCCACGGTGGCCGCGTCGGAGGACGAGCTGGTGTCGCTCGCGGCAGCCAGGCTGGCCCGGCTTCGCGCCCGCGGGGTCACGACGGTCGAGGTGAAGAGCGGCTACGGGCTGCAAGCGGACGCGGAGGCCCGCATGCTCAGGGCGGCTCGGCGGGCCGGCCAGCAGGCGGGCGTGCGGGTCGTCACCACCTTCCTCGGCGCCCACGCGGTCCCGGCGCGGCATCGCGGCGACCGGGCAGCCTACGTGCGGGAGCTCCTCGAGGAGCAGCTACCCCTGTGTGCGCCTCACGCGGACTTCATCGATGCCTACGTCGACCGCGGTGCCTTCACGGTCGACGAAGGGGAGCGCATCCTGGCCGCGGGGAAGGCCGCGGGCTTGGGGGTGCGCGTCCACGCGGAGCAGGTGGCCTTCACGGGGGCTGCCGCCATGGCGGCCCGGCTGGGGGCCCGCTCGGCCGACCACCTCGAGCGGGTCGACGCTGCGGGGATCGAGGCCATGGCCACCCATGGGACCATCGGGGTCATGCTCCCCGGTGCCATGCTCTACCTTCGCGACGATCCTCCGCCGGTCGAGGCGCTCCGGGAGGCCGGGGTGCCCCTCGCCGTCGCGACCGACTGGAACCCGGGCTCCAGCCCCGTCGCATGCTTGCTCAGCTGCGCGACCCTGGCGGCGGTGACCATGCGCCTCACGGTCGAGGAGGCGTTGCGCGGCATCACCTGCGTCGCCGCGGACGTGCTCGACCAGCCGGACCGCGGGCGGCTGCGCGTGGGAGGCCCCGCAGACCTCACGGTGGTGGAGCTCCTGCCCGGGGAGCCGGCGACGCCGGGAGCCCTGGTGCAGCATCTCGGTGCAGCCTACGGGCCCGTGCACACCTGGGTGAGCTGAGCCCTCTCAGCCGCGGACTTCTTCCTTCTGGGACTCGACCAGGACGTCGGCGTCGTGGACGCTGTTGTCGGCGAGCTCCTTCGGTGGGGTCACGTCTTTCGGCTCGTCGCGTTGGGCGTCGCGGAAGGCCTTCAGCCCTTCGCCGAAGGAGGCGAACACCTGCGGCAGGCGGCCGGCGCCGAAGAGGATCAGCACGATGACCAGGATGAGGCCGAGCTCCCAGGGGCCCAGGCCTCCGATGAAGCCGACCAGAGCGAGGTTCCCGGCCATGTCAGTCTCCCTCGCCGCTGGGGGTCACGTCGAGCGCGTCGTCACGCTGGGCGTCGCGGAAGGCCTTCATGCCCTCGCCCATGGACTTGAACACCTGCGGCAGCTTGCCGGCCCCGAACAGGACCAGCACGATGGCCAGCATGATGCCCAGCTCCCAGGGGCCCACGCCGCCGATGAAGGCGAAGGGGAGGGTGTGGATGGCAGGCATAGCGACTCCGCTGACAGGTGGATTGGAGACAGTCTATCGCATCAGGGGGTAGCGGGCGGCTCCCACCGGCCGTCCTCGGTGATCCATGCCGTGACCAGCGCTGCGGGTGTCACGTCGAAGGCAGGGTTGAACACGTCGACATCGGCAGCCCACCGCGTGTCGCGGAAGCCTCGCACCTCGTCGGCGTCGCGCTCCTCGATGGGGATGCCCGCACCCGTGGGAGTCCGAGGGTCGATGGTGGACGTGGGCATGGCCACGTAGAACGGCACGCCGTAGTGCTTGGCCATCACGGCGAGCCCGAGGGTGCCGATCTTGTTGGCCACATCGCCGTTGGCGGCCACGCGGTCGGCGCCGACCACCACGGCGTCGATCCGGCCCGTGGACAGCAGCGTGGCGGCGGTGGAGTCGGTCACGAGGGTGCAGGGGATGCCTTCCTGCTCACACTCCCAGGCGGTCAGGCGAGCGCCCTGGAGGTAGGGGCGGGTCTCGCCGGCGAACACCCGGCTGAGCTTGCCCGTGGCCCAGGCGGAGCGAACCACCCCCACGGCCGTGCCCCAGCCGCCGGTGGCCAGCGCGCCGGCATTGCAGTGGGTGTAGAGCGTGGCGCCCTCGGGCAGTAGCTCGGCACCGTGGCCGCCCATGGACTTGCACATGGCGATGTCTTCGTCGTGGATGGCGCGGGCCTCTGCCTCCCAACGCTCCGTAGGAAGGGCCTGGAGCCGCTCCACGGCCCAGCGCAGGTTCACCGCCGTCGGCCGGCTCGCCAGCAGCGTCGTGGCAGCCTGGGTGAGGTCGGTGCCACGCCGGTGGGCCAGGACCATGCCGTACGCGGCGGTGATGCCGATCGCCGGCGCTCCGCGCACGACCATGTCGCGGATGGCATCGGCGGTGTCCTGGGCGCTGGTCAGGGTGAGCCACGCGACCTCTGCGGGCACGATGCGCTGATCCAGCAGGTGGAGGCCTTCGTCGTCGAACCGGATGTGGGCTTGCATGCGTCCTCCTCGGACGCGCAACGTGGCCCGTGCGGCCGCTGCTGTCGAGCCTCTCCCCGGTGGACGAGTTCCCAGACGTCGTCGTGACGTCGAACCCCGTGACGTCGAACGCCGCGGGGAGATGACCCGCGGCGTTCTCGAGAGATGTTCTCGAAGGTGTCGAGAGCCCCCTCCGCCCGAACCCACCGCTAGAGATGGAGGAGACGCAAGAGCTTTGCCAGGTGTGACACCGGCGAAGGAGGCTGTCTCGAACCCTTCAAGGCTCAAATGGATGGTACGGCCCACCAGGGGACATGTCAAGGAGATCGATCACTCTCGATGGGTCCTTGACATGACGTGACGGGTCGCGCGGCGACCGCGCTCGCGTCGGCGTCGTAGTGGTGCAGATCGTAGCGGGGGATCGTCTCGTGGGGCGATGCCGCTGAATGTTGCGGCAGGGCGGAGCGTCGACCCCGGCACACGAGATGGAGGTCTCATGACTGGCAAGATTCGCAAGTTCGCGGCGTCGATGGCGCTTCTCTTCGGAGCGTCGTTTGTCACTTCGGCACATGCTCGCCCGATCATCGACGTGCAGATCGTCCCGCCCGAGCTGCAGGTGGCCATCGCGCCCATCGCGCCGCCGCCCCCCGTGAAGGTGGTGCACGTGGTGCCGGGACGTGTGTGGGTGCCGGCCTACTACCAGATCGATCGCCGCGGTCGCCGGGTGCTCGTGCCGGGGCACTACACCACGCGCCGCGTCACGACGAAGCGCCGGGTGGTGGTGGCTCGCTGACGGACCGAATCGCCGTGCGCAGCGTGTCGAGGCGCAGGGGCTTGCTCACCACGAGGTGCGCGCGCCCCAGCACGTCGCGTGGCAGGTTGGTTCCGTGCCCCGAGCACAGGATCGCCCGCGCCGCGGGGGCGTGCTCGGCGATCAGATCGAGCACGTCTGCGGCGGTGCCGTCGGGCAGCCGGTAGTCGATCACCACGACGTCAGGCTGGCGTCGGAGCTGCTTGTCGGCTTCGGATACCGAGCTGGCGGTGCGCACGTCGAACCCGGTCGCGGCGAAGTAGTCGCGCCACAGGCCGAGCAGGTCGATTTCGTCGTCGATGAGCAGCAGCTGCATGGCGGGGTCATACCATGAGTTGCGGTGCAAGCGGGAGAATGCCGCGGCCTGGTTTGTGGACGAAACCCCGCGAGGTGCATCACCGCTCTGGACGGGACGACCGCGTGCTGGTATGCTGACAGCGTCTCCCGGCGATGCCGGGTCATGCGTCTAGGAGCTTCTACGACTCCACACCCACCCCCGAGTGTGGCCTTCTCGGCCACATGAGGAGCTCGAGGGGTGGGTGCATGACGCGGGGCAACATCCTCTCGCGAACGCAACGACGCCCCTACGAGCTGCCGCCGGTGGTGCCGCGGCGTAGGCGTGGGCCGATGAACCAGCCGCCCACGAGCCCGAGGAAGCAGACAGCGACGAACCAGTCCCCGAGTCGTGCGTAGAGGGTGGGCTCGCGACCGAGGCGGACCGAGACGATGCGTGCCACCTCGGCGAAGGGCTCGGTCTCGCTGTGGATCACCCCGTGGGGCTCCACCACGAAGCTCACGCCCGTGTAGCCGCTCCGAAGCAGCGGCACCCCGAGCTCGGTGGAGCGGATGGCCGCCAGCATCGCGTGCTGGTGCGGGGCTGCGGTGTCGCCGAACCACGCGTCGTTGGTGACGTTGAGAAGCCAGCCCGGACGGTCGTCGCGCAGGACGGTCTTGCCGGGAAAGATCGCCTCGTAGCAGATCAGCGGACTGAACGCCGGCGCCTTGCCCGCGGGCACGCTCGCACGCCCCGGCCCCGCGGCGAAACCGAGCGGCATGGCCACCA
>ENA-OWNT01005012-OWNT01005012.1-seawater-metagenome-genome-assembly--contig:-NODE-5012-length-11195-cov-13.563411_pt1 | contig 11195 bp, 13 predicted proteins | sample MGYA00238136_ERZ651165 | MGnify/ENA primary metagenome ERZ651165 (study PRJEB26861, sample SAMN08777766) | seawater metagenome | isolation source: coastal seawater | place: USA: Florida | collected... | reverse complement strand
CCTTCAGCACCACGGACTTGGCACGAAAAGTTTGCCGCTGAAACTTGACGAGTTGCCGCTGCAGACAAGCATGCATGTTCCTCGGATGCCTGGCCACTCTTTCTCTGGGACGGCTCTAAAGCCATCGTCGCTCTTAGGCAGGGTCTCGGCATAACTACCTCGGGCCAAGACGGTGAAACGTGGTGTATCGGTGTATCGGCGGAGGGCTTCGGGCTCATGCCAGGGTCCCCATAGCCCTCCGGAGATATTCACGGTCCACCAGGTGAGCTCCGGTCCTTTCCCACAATCGGACCGGCCCGCCTCGCTGCTGCTCCGGGGCTTCATTCGGCGCCTCTTTCGTTACCGGGAGTGTCTGATATCGGTGGATTCGGGGTTGGCCTGACACGCCGGGCGGTGGCTGGCGGGGAGGACTGATCATGGGCGGAACCATGGATCCCATGGCAACTGATGTGGATCAGCAAGAGTTAGCGCAGCCGCTCCTGTCCCAGGCCCGGGGACAGGGAATCGGGCTCGTCGGCCCGGACGGGCTGTTGAACTGAACGGGGTCTTCTGCGCGCTAAGCTCGGCTGAAGCCCAACAATGTGGTGGCCATCACCCTTGGAGGGGGCGTGAGGGCGTAGGGCTCCCTGCGCCGGGCCGGCGGGGGGTCCTGGACCCTCTTGACCGCTGCCTGCTCCTCGCGGAGCGCGGCGTTCACCATCGCGGCCTCGGCTGACAGGAGACTTGCTGATGAAGGTACTGATCATGACGCTGGGGACGCGTGGTGATGTCCAGCCGTTCATAGCGCTGGCACGGGGATTGCTTGCGGCCGGGCACGAAGTGGTGCTCACCGCGCCGCAACGGTTTGCCGGGTTCGCCGCTGGTCACGGCGTGCCGTTCGCGGGCGTGGACGACGGCCCGATGCGGTTGATGGACGACCCGGTAATGGCTGGTGCGATGATCGAGGGCGGTGCGCGCGCCCGGCTGCAGCAGGTACGGAACATGCCGGCGATGTTCACCCAAGTGCTGGCCGACTGCTGGGCCGTCGCTTCAGACGGCGCGGGTGCCGGTGCGGATGTCGTGGTGCACAACGGCCAGATCATCGCCGGTCAGCACGTGGCCGAGAAGCTGGGCATCCCGGCGGTGCTGGCCCTGCCGATACCGATATACGTGCCGACCAAAGAGTTTCCCTGGCCGGGCGTGGCCATGCCGTCCTGGCTGCCTGCCGCCGCCAACCGGGCCACGTTCCTGGGGATGAAGGCCCCGGCGGCAATATTCGGGCGGGTCGTCGACCGGTGGCGCGAAGACATCCTCGGTCTCCCGCGCCGCCGCGGACGGCACGACCCGCTGCACCGGCCGGACAACGGCCAGGCTCCGGTGCTGCACGCGTTCAGCCCCTCGGTGCTGCCGCCGCCAGCTGACTGGCCGGACTCGGTGCACACCACGGGCTACTGGTTCCTCCCGCCCTCGGACGAGGCGCTGCCGCCGCAGGTCGAGGACTTCCTTCGCGCCGGCGACCCGCCGGTGTTCGTCGGATTCGGATCGATGTCCGGTCGAGACCCCGCGCGCAGCACCGCCTTGGTCCTGGAAGCCGCACGCCGCGCCGGGGTACGTCTGGTGATCGGCGCGGGATCGGGCGGGCTGGACAGCAGCATACAAAGTGACGGCGTTCTCGCTGTGGAGGATGTTGCCTACCTGAATTTGTTCCCCCGAATGGCTGCCGTGGTGCACCACGGGGGCGCAGGAACAGCCGGCACCGCATTCGCCTCCGGGCGCCCGCAAGTGGTGTGCCCGTTCATCGCCGACCAGCCGTTCTGGGCTCGACTGGCACACGACCGCGGTGTCGCTCCCGCACCACAGCCGCAACGCCACCTCACGGCCGCCGGCCTTGCCTCCGCCATCACCACCGCCGCCACGGATTCCGATATGGCACGTGCCGCCCGGGAGTTGGGCCGCCGTGTTCGCGCCGAGGACGGAATATCCGCAGCGGTAACCGCGCTGGAGCGCATCGCGGTGCCATAAACGCAGGGGTTTTGCAGGTGGCCCTTAGGCCAGGCCACAAGAAGTGCGCAGGTTAGCCTTTTCATAGAGAGGGATGGATCCTCGTCGAATAAGGAGACCACCATGGCCGCCCATAGTGCTCTCACCCGGTCGTTGCTCGCCGGCGGCATCGTCGCGGGAGCGATGTTGCCCATCGCTCTTGGAGTTGCCGGCGCCACCCGCCACGGGTACAGCGTGTGGCGCAATGGCGTGAGTCAACTTGGGACCGGAGACGGAGCATGGGTGTTCGCGGTCGCGTTCGTTCTCGGCGGAGTTCTCCTCGGATTCTTCGCGCTCGGACTTCGCCGCGTGCTGGGATCTGGTCGTGGAGCGACGTGGGGTCCCCTCGTGATCGCCGTGGCCGCTGCGGGCTTCATCATCGGCGGCCTGGTGCCCACGGATCCGGCGCTGGGGTACCCGCCGGGGGAGCTGCCCGTCGCAACGCTTGCCGGGCGGATCCACCAAGGCGCCGGCATCCTCGTCTTCGGCGGCATGGCCGCAGCAGCATTCATCCTCGCAAGACGGCTCCGTTCTGATGCTCGGGGGCTGGCGAACTTCTCGCTCGTTGCCGGCACACTTATCCTCGTTTTCGCGTTTGCGGCCGGGATCGCATTCCGCTTGGACGCACTGGAGATCTGGCGGCCTGCACCGGCCGGGGTCCTTGAGCAACTATCGCTCCTCGCCGCCTGCGGCTGGCTCATGGCAATTGGAATCCATTACTCCCGCAACCAACCCGTCGGTGCGGGCACATAGACGCCCCCGGGTCTGGATTCCCCGTAAGGGTCCTTCGGACCCGTCTGCCGCCCTTCGCGGGCAGTGATGCGTCTCCCGACGACACCGGGTTCCCTGACAGGTGTCGGAAGTCCCGCCATGGGAGCCCGTCCTTCCGGGGACGGGGCGGGCTAGCCGATGATGGGTCTTTCCTCCGGGAGTTGGTACAGCCGCGGGCGGGAGGACAGGGCGAGCGCGGAGGCGACGGTGATGGTGCCGATGCGTCCGGTGAACATGAGAGCCATGAGCACCCATTGGGCGCTGGGCGGCAGGTCATAGGTGATTCCGGTGCTGACGCCCACGGTAGCGAACGCGGAAATCGCTTCGAAGAGGACTTTCTCGAGGCTGTAGTCCGTGAACATCAGGAGCAGCAGCGTGCCGCTGATCACGGCGGCGACCCCGAGGAGCGCGACGGAGAGGGCCTGGCGTTGGACGGAGGAGCTGATGGAGCGGTGGGCGATGGTCACATGGTCCCGGCCCCGGATCTCGTTCCAGATCGCGAATCCCAGGACCAGGAACGTGGTGATCTTGATGCCGCCGGCGGTGCCCGCGCTGCCCCCGCCGATGAACATCAGGATGTTGGTGATCATGAGGGTTTCGGGGGCGGCGGTGGCGTAGTCGATGCTGTTGAAACCTGCAGTGCGTGGGAAGACGCTCCCGGTCAGGGTTGCCAGGAGTTTCCCGCCCACGGTCATGGGTCCGAGGGTTTCGTCCCGGTTCCATTCGAAGGCTCCGAAGAGCGCGCACCCGGCAGCGAGGAGCAGCAGGGTGCCGTAGACGGTCAGGCGCAGGTGGATGCTCCAGTCTTTCATCCTGGCGCCGCCCTTGAGCAGGGCGATGAGGACGGGGAATCCGAGTCCTCCCGCGATCACGGCCAGGCAGATCGGGATGATGATCCAGGGATCGTCGGCGAAGCTGATCAGGTTGTCGCTGTAGAGGGCGAAGCCGGCGTTGTTGAACGCTGAAACAGCGTGAAACGTCCCGTGCCAGAGGGCTGTGCCCGGGTTGTCGTCGTAAGCGAGCCAGAAGCGGATGGTCAGGACGGCGGCCGTGACGGCTTCGAAAACGACCATGATCCGGGCGACCCGGAATACGACGGAGCGGACGTCGCCGAAGTTCAGGGTGTGCGTTTCGGATTGTGCGACCAGCTGGCCCCGGAGCCCGATGCTTTTGCGCACGAGCAGCGCCAGCAATGTCGCCAGCGTCATGATGCCGAATCCTCCGACCTGAATGAGTCCGAGAATCACGGCATGTCCGAAAGGCGTCCAAAACGTTGGGGTGTCGACAGTGATCAGACCTGTGACGCACACCGCCGAGACGGCCGTGAACAGGGCAGGCAGTGTGGCATCTGCCTCGGCTGCCGTACGCGCGACGGGCAGCATCAGGAGTCCCGAGCCGAGAATGATCACGGCGAGGAACGCCAGCGGGACCGAACGGACGGGATGCAGCAGCGCGCTTCCGACACGGTCGCCTTGGGCCCTGATCCAGGACTGCATTGGGCGTCCGCCGTTCAGGGGGGTGTTGCGGATTTTCAGATCCTTTCGTCGGTCGCCGGTCCTCACTCGGACATCTCCTCGGCTTCGGCCTCGACGTTGCGGATACCGCGCGGGCGTCCGGAGCTGACCCATGCCAGGTACAGGATGGCAGCGATGATTAGGGCCGCGGCCAGGCTGATAATTGGCAGGCCCCGGGAGAGGTTGGCGATGAGGGTGAAGGCCACCACCGCGGCGCCTGCGAGATTCATGATGAGGTAGCCGCGGCGGCCGTCTCGGTGGGAGAAAAGGGCCATGGAAAGCAGACCGGCCAGGAAGCTCAGGAAGACTGACACGGCGTAGAAGAGGACAAGTTCCTGGTCGTTGCCGCCGGCTGCGGCGGTGACACCGCATGCCAGAGCGATGAACAGTGCCACCCCCCAGTAGGGGGTGTGGTGGGTGTTCGTGCGTCCCAGCGCGGGAGGGAGGATGCCGACGGTGTCGTCCTGGCTGTTGGTGTGGCGGGCGAGGGCCTTGAGCAGGCCAGGTCCTGCCTGGAACGAGGAGCTGGCGGCCGAGAGAAGCAGCAGGGCGGTCACGAGCTGGAAGGCGGCAAATACCGGGCCGGGAGCAGCCAGTCGTGCCAGTTCAGCGATCTGCGTGCTGTCCTTGGGCGGGATGCCGACCTGCAGGTGCACGGCTTCCAGGGTCAGGCCCAGGGTGATCGATCCGACGATGGCGAGGGTCAGCCACAATGTGACCCTTCCGAAGCGGCTCCGGCCGGCATCATCGAGCTGGCCCAGCTGGGCGATCGCCGACGACGGGGCTTCCACGCCCGTGGCCAGGGCCATGGCCACCGGGAAGGCCAGCACCACGGCCAGAACGGGGGTGTGCCCGGGCGTGTCCGTGATCGTGCCCACCGGCTGCGGGGTGGCGCCCAGCCCGTAGAACAGGACGAGGGCCGAGACGATGATGAATCCGACGGTCATCGCGGCGAACACCAGCCGGCCCAGATGCCCGAACCACGTCGCGGCACCGACGAGGATGACCAGTCCCAGCGCGAGCAGCAACCGCCAGGGCGCCAGGGCGGGAAAGTATGCGATGGCCGCCGACGCCCCGGCCGAGACGCTGATGGCGATCGTGAGGACGAAATCGACCACCAGCGCGCCGATCGGAATAAACGACCAGCTGTCACCGAAGGCCTCCCCGACTGCTGCCGACGCTCCGCCGCCCTGCGGGTAGCGGATGACCAGTTGCCGGTAATTGACGATTACCAGGGCGATGATCGCCACGACGAGGATCATCGTGGGCACGAGCAAGGCCAGATCGCCGTTCAGCGCCCGGAGAGCTGCCTCAATCGCGTACGCGACCGAAGACACGGGGTCGGCCATCACGGCAAAAGCGAATGCCAGCAGCAACGCCGTCCGGGAACGGAGTGCTCCGGCGAGGCCGCGCCCGGGCGCGACCCTGTCAGGTGCCGGCATCGAATGGTCCTTTCCGCTCGTCGGCCGGCCCTGCGTATACCTGGCCGCGGCCCGGCCGGACTGCCGGGAACATCACGGAGCCTAGCATTGGAGATCCGGCGCCCGGCGGGCTGCGGGGCAGTCTTGACGAATCCTTAATGCCTCCGGTCCCCGTGCGCGCGGCAGGCCTTGACTGTTTCCGGTGCCGGGCACATGTGCGGGCTGGAAGGCGTGTGCCGGTCTTCCTGGACCGTTCGGGGGCTTGTATGCTGTGGATCGGAGAGCCGGGAAGCCTGGTCGGCCCGTGGGCGGAGCCCGCGGAATGCCCCGGCGACCGCCTCGGGTGTTCGCGTGATGACCTGAGGAGCGGACGGCTCATGAATGCAGCAACACAATCTGTCATCGAAACCCTCGGTCTTGTTAAGGACTTCGGCCGGACACGGGCACTGGATGGCCTGGACCTGAGCGTCGCCGCCGGTGAAATCCACGGTTTCCTGGGCCCCAACGGCGCGGGCAAATCCACCACCCTGAGAGTGCTCCTCGGGCTGATCCGCCCCACCTCCGGTACGGCCCGGGTGTTCGGCCTGGATCCCTGGGCCGATCCCGTGGCCACGCATCGGGACATCGCCTACGTCCCGGGGGATGTGAGTCTGTGGCCGAACCTTTCCGGCGGGGAAGCCATCGATCTGCTGACCGGCCTGCGCGGCGGCGCCGACGGGACTCTGCGCAGGGAGCTCATCGAGGAGTTTGAGTTGGACCCGCGGAAGAAGGCCCGGACCTACTCGAAAGGCAACCGGCAGAAGGTAGCTCTGATCGCCGCGTTCGCCCGCCCCGCCCGGCTGTATCTGCTCGATGAGCCCAGCGCCGGCCTTGACCCGTTGATGGATGCCGTGTTCCGCCGCCAGATCGACCGTGTCAGCAGGGACGGGGCGACCGTCCTGCTCTCCAGCCACATTCTCAGCGAGGTCGAACAGCTCTGTGACCGGATCACTATTATCCGTTCCGGAACCGCGGTCGAGACCGGGACCCTGGGTGAACTCCGGCACCTGAAACGCACGCATTTCCGGGTCACCGGGCTGGCCGAGCCGGCCCGCCTGGCGGCGCTGCCCGGCACCCACGGGATCAGCATCGACGGCACCGCCGCCGAATTCGACGCCGATGCCGCTGACCTCGGGGCTGTCCTGGCCGGGATCGCCGAACCGGGGATCAGCGGACTCACTGTCGCGCCGCCGTCCCTGGAGTCCTTGTTCCTGCGCCACTACAGCGACCGCAACGGCAGCGGGGTGAAGTGATGTCCGGCGTGGTGCGGCTGGCATTGTTTCAGGCACGCCGGGACCGGGTGACGCTGCCGGTCTGGATCCTGGGCATCACCGTGCTCGGATTCGCCACCTCCAGCGCGGTCGCCACGCAATTCGGTGACGAGGCCGCGCAGGCAGCGATCCTGACCCTGGCGGCATCGAACCCGGCGTTCCTTTTCCTCCGCGGACTGCCGGACGGCACCGGCGTCGGGGCGGTCGTGTTCTTCCAGGGCTATGCGTTCACGGCGGTCCTGGCGGCACTGATGAGCACGTTCCTGGTTGTGCGGCACACGCGCACCGATGAAGAGCTCGGACGGGCCGAACTCCTCGGCTCGGTCCCGCTCCCGCGGGCAGCGTCCGTGGCGGCGGCGCTTCTGCTGGGCGCGGCTGCGAACCTGCTCCTGGGCGGGTTTGTTGCCGCCGGGTTCGTCGCGGCCGGGCTGCCGGTCCCCGGCGCGGTATGGGCCGGAGCCGCCGTCGGTGCTGTCGGTGTGTCCTTTGTGGGCCTTGCCGCGGTCGTCGCCCAGGTCCTGCCCTCGGGCAGGAGCGCGAACGGTGCCGCTGCGGCCCTGGTCGGGGCGGCCTATCTGATCCGGGGTATCGGGGACGCGCTGGGGACTCCGGCGGCGGACCTGCTGCACGTGAGCAGTGCGTGGCCTTCGCTGCTGTCGCCCATCGGCTGGGGCCAGCGCTCACGGCCGTTCACCAGCCCGGACCTGTTCCCGTTGCTGGTACTCAGCACCGCAGCGTTGGTCCTGGGAGGAGCGGCGCTGCTGATCCGGCGACGGCGGGATGTGGGCGCCAGCCTTCTGCCCCAAGGCGACGGCAGGGAGCGCGCCGGAGCCGGAGGAACCTCGTTCGTCGGCCTGGCGTGGCGCCTGCAGCGCTCCACCCTGGCCGGATGGTGCGTCGGGGCCGCGGCACTGGGTGCCGTGGCCGGGGTTCTGGGCCCCCTGGTTACCGAGACCGTGTCCAGCGTGGCGCCGTTGAAGGAACTCATCTCCCGGCTCGTGCCGGGCGGCCAGGCCGGACTGATCGATGTGTTCATCACTGCCCTGCTCGGCGTGGCCGGGGTGTTCGCGGCGGCCGCAGGCATCCAAGCAGTGCTGCGGATGCGCGCAGAAGAAGCCGAGGGCAGATCCGAACTCCTTCTCGCCGCGCCGGTATCCCGGGCCCGGTGGCTGGGCGCGAACCTGTTCATCGCCGCGGCCTCAGCGGCCCTTGTCTGCGCAACGGCCGGCGCTGCGGCCGCCCTTGGCCTGGGAGTTTCGGGCACCCCCACCGGTGCTGGCGGGTCCTTGGTGCCGGCGGCGCTGGCGCACGTTCCCGCCGCCCTGGTGTTCCTGGCAGCAGCCGGCCTGGCTTTCGCCGCCGCACCACGGCTGAGCATTCCGCTGGGCTGGGGGATGCTGGCCGCCGGACTGGTGCTGGGCGAATTCGGGGAGCTGTTCGGCCTGCCGGTGTGGCTGCAGGATCTGAGCCCGTTCCGGCACTCCTCGGCCATGCCCGTGGAGCCTTTCGACCCGGTCGGGGCATGGGGCCTGGCCGTCGTCGCGGCCGCTCTGGCGGGGCTGGCCGCCTATTCCATCCGACGGCGGGACCTCACCGCCTAGAGGGCCATCGTGTGCGAAAGGAGCCGGTCAGGCACGGGATGCCATGAAGTCAGTGACGGCTGCTTGGGCTTCTTCGCGTGCCGGTCCGAGCCAGAACAGGTGGCTGGGCGCTGACAGTTCGACGAGCATGGCCCCGGGGATGGTGTCCGCGTAGTCCTCTGCGTGGGCGAAGGCGACACCTGCGTCTTGGCGTGACGCGGTCACCAGCGTCGGACAGGCGGTTCGTGTTTGGACCAGTCGGCGGTATGAAGCACGATCGGGGCGGGCCTGCTGCAGATCGTTGGCGAACCCGCTTCCGGAGCGCATCGTCCGGAACAAGTCCCGTGCCCGGCCCTTGTCCTCCACGGACCAGGTATGCCACCAGTTCTCCACCGGCGTCTTGGATAGTGCGCCGACCATCCGGCGTAGCCCGGCATCGGATCCGACCAGACTTGCCACCATCGCCCAGGTGAAGCCCTGTAGGGCCGGAGAGAACGCCAGCGGGCCGAACAGTGATTCCAGTCGGCCGTCCGGATACGCCCGCGTCGAAGCGGCGCAGCTGTGCAGGACCAGTCGAGGCACCAACTCCGGCAGGGACCACGCGGCATGAAGAGCCTGCATACCGCCGAAGGAAACGCCAACCGCCCCTGCAGTCCGGCCGATGCCCAGTTCCTCGCAGCACTCAGCCACCGCGGGAACAAACTCGGCAGCATTCAGGCGTCCCACATCCGTGTTCCCGTAGCCTGGGCGTGAGAACGCCAGCACCCCGTGCCCTGCTGACGTGTAAAGGCTCCAGCCGCAATCAACGGCCGCAGAGCAATGACCTCCCGGGAAGAACAACACGGCCGGCTCGCCCCCGGGCCTGTACATGACCTCCACAGGACCCAGGCGTGTTTGGATCACTCGAGTCTCGCTCACTGTCCAAGCCCACGGTCGCTATGTCAGTCCATTTTTGGCTCCGGCTGGACGGGTATCTGGCCCCACCAGGGGGTGTCTCGACGGGTTCGAGATGACACGTTCGGTTGCTGCTCGTGGTCACGGATCTTGATCAAGGACAGCCGCAGGAACAAGGGGAACGGGGGGATGGGGACGGCGCTGGGAACAACGCCCATCAGGGGGCCGCCGAACCGTCACCGTGTAGCCGCCGCTACCCGCCGAGCCTCTGGATGAACTCATCCGCCTGGGCCAGGTTCCGGGCCATCTTGGCCCGCTGGTGGACGGCCTTGTCCAGGAATTCCGTCAGCCTGCCGGAACCTTCAGGGACCGGCAGGCTGACGGGGGTGGCTAGGAGGCTGAGGATCTCGGCCATTTCCTCCAGCGAGAAGCCGAGAGGCTTCATCTGCTTTATGACCATGAGGCGTTCGAAGGCGTCCTCCGTATACACGCGGAAGCCGCCCTCGGTCCGTGCCGTGGCCGGGAGCAGCCCGACGTCGTCGTAGTGGCGGATGGTCCGCAGGGACAGGCCCGTACGCTCCGCCAGTTCACCGATGTGCATGGTGTTGGTGCTGCTGATCTTGGTCGTCATCAGCGCCTCCGTTCTGTCCTCATTTAAACCCTACCATCACGTTAGGGTAGGGTTTAGGTGGTGGGGTGAGACCTTCAAGACTAATTCTCCCTCGTCCCGGCGCGGCGCTGCGCCCCTCATTCATTAGCAAAAACGAAGCCGCAGACGCGCGCCTTCTTGACCATGAACGGAGCCAGCAATGGCCGTCACAAAAGCCGAACACCCCCCGGCGTTCACCCCTGAACAGCTGCAATCGGTCCGGGGCACCCTGATGTCACCGCGCCGGCTCAAAACCGAGGTCCTCGCCGGACTCGTCGTCGCGCTGGCCCTGATCCCGGAAGCCATCGCGTTCTCCATCATCGCCGGAGTCGATCCGCGGATCGGGCTCTTCGCCTCCTTCACCATGGCCGTCACGATCGCCTTCGTTGGCGGCCGGCCGGCCATGATTTCCGCGGCTACCGGTGCGATCGCTCTGGTCATCGCTCCGCTGGTGAAGTCCCACGGCGTGGACTACTTCGTCGCCGCCGTTATCCTCGCCGGCATCTTCCAGATCATCCTCGGCCTGTCCGGAGTGGCCAAGCTCATGCGGTTCATCCCGCGCTCGGTCATGGTGGGGTTCGTCAACGCCCTGGCCATCCTGATCTTCATGTCCCAGGTCCCCGAACTCCTCGGTGTCCCGTGGCTGGTCTACCCGCTCGTCGCCCTGGGCCTGGTCATCGTGTTCGGCCTGCCGAAGCTGACGAAGGCGGTCCCGGCACCATTGGTTGCCATCGTGGTCCTGACCCTGATCACCGTCTTGGCCGCGGTTGCGGTTCCGACCGTGGGCGACAAGGGCGACCTGCCCGATTCCCTGCCGACACTGTTCATCCCGAACGTGCCGTTCACCCTCGAGACCCTGCAGGTCATCTTCCCCTTCGCCCTCGCGATGGCCTTCGTGGGGCTGCTTGAATCCCTCATGACCGCCAAGCTCGTCGACGACGTCACCGACACCCGCTCACACAAGACCCGTGAGGCCTGGGGCCAGGGCGTCGCGAACATCGTCACCGGCTTCTTCGGCGGCATGGGCGGCTGCGCGA